>ERZ1035027.273-NODE-273-length-32331-cov-16.871762_pt1 | contig 32331 bp, 43 predicted proteins | sample MGYA00520604_ERZ1035027 | MGnify/ENA primary metagenome ERZ1035027 (study PRJEB33766, sample SAMN09781743) | gut metagenome | biome: gut microbiome | host: Homo sapiens | place: Madagascar | study: EMG produced TPA metagenomics assembly of the PRJNA485056 data...
CGCTGACTGATCTCCGGTATTGGTTGCCGCTGACTGATATCCGGTATTGGTTGCCTTATCGTCTTCCCAATTAACTTGCTCTTTGATGTATTCAACGCCAGCTTTGATAATTCCAGCAATTCCAATTTCTGCTTTCACGGAAATTTTCTTCCCAACTCTCTCGCTATCATCAGATGATTTCTGATTATTCGCTTCAAGCTCCACTTCGCAATATCTGGAATCTGAAGGTGGATAATAATTGAATACATCCATAGGAAATTCGCATGCATGGAATCCATAATTGCAAATGTCTGCTTTTTCTTCCGAATATTCTTTTCCGATTTCATACTGGAAATCTCTGCACTTTAAGTCTTTATCAAAGCCTTTAAAGCATTTCATTCTTTCTTTTCCTCCTTTGATTCCTCTAAACCAAGCCCAAGCATTTTGAATGCCATGTCCTTTGTGAAATCATAATCTTTCACGCTATTCGCCCAAGCTTCAAATGCCTTTAATCTTCCAACCAGAAGTGCATATTCTTCATTGGCGTTCTCTGGAATGTAATCTGTGCTCTTAGTTTCTCCCATGATTAATTCTCCTTGTCTTTTGTACCGAATGTTTTAAGCATTTCTTCCAGAAGCGAAATAATCGGAATAATTGCATCTGCCTGTTTGAACTTTTCCTTGATTTCTTTGTCAAGTTCTTCCTCGTTCATAAGGCCATGATCGAACGAATGTCTGAGCTGTTCTTTTACTTCTTCCTCTTTTCCACCATCTTTTACAAACATCTCTTTAATTTCATGGGTAATAACTGCATACTCTGAAAGAATAACAATACCTTTACCAGAAATGTTAACTAATCCGTTTTCAAATTTAATCATTGTTTTTCCTCCCTATTTTCTTTTATTCTCTCCCCTGTGGTATAATTTTTGCTGTCAAGTGTGTTCTGCGTTGTCCTAGCGATGTAGAGTACATCTTCCTGTTTTAACTGAATTTCAGTCTGAGAATTTCCAGTATTCCATCGAATTTCTGTAACTCCTTCGCCGTAAAAAGCTATTTTATCGTACGCTTCGTATGGTAGATGCAATATGCGACCGTTTTTAAAACGGATTATTGTTTCGTTATCTGGTTTCAACTTGCATCCTCCTGTTCAGAACACTCTTTTTCTACTTCTTTCTCACTTGTCATTCCTTCGACTTTTCCGAGAATATATCCCTTGTCAAAATCCGACATCTTAGGAATCGCTTCTTTCAGCTTTTCTACGATTCGCTTTTCTTTCTCTGACATTTTCTATTTCACCTCCTTCTTTTTACGCGCAATATTTAATTTCGTATTCAGTCACGATTTTTGAGAAAATCTCTCGTAACTTTTTATCATCATCAATAACATCCATTTTATTGAGCGAGTTAATCTCTGTTTTGGTGCAACCATTTTCAGCCATGCGTTTTCGCTTATTTCTTAATCTTGTATTCAGATCACATCCAGCCCGGCGTTCCAATTCTGTGTACATTTCTGTTCTAAGCATTTTAAACTCTGCTCCAGCACCTTTTTGTATGCGATTGAATTTAGAATTAATTTCTGAACGCCAGTTATCAAATACAGGCTTAACCGCTTCTTTGATGTTCTCTGTAGTTGCAACAGCTTTATCTGCGGTTTCTTTGGCAATTAAAATCTGCCTGTCTCTTTCTTTGTCGGCAAGTTCTTTTTCAACCATCTGTGAAAGTAGTCCCTGTAACATTTGAAGCTCTGGTGACAATGCTCTTTTTACAGTTTCTTTGGTTTTGAAATATCCATTTACAAGCTGTCTCTGAACATCCCATGCTAAATCGTCTGTAAAGGACTTAACCAACATCAGATAACCTTGTTCTGTGGCAAGAATAACTTTTTCTGGAACACCGCCCTGTGGTCTTTCCAAACCAAGCGTCCGAATTTCGGACGGCTGAGTTATAACGAAGAAATCTTCTCCTTCAATAAAGTGATTTCGATTGTCGTTGAATCTCTTCCTTGCCGTTCCGTCTGGTCTGCCGTGTACCATATCAATATCTTTGAATGTAACAACTCGCTGACCGTTATACTCTTTTATTGAGATATCTGAATTTCCAATATGCACTAACTGGTTCGTGTTTATCACTCCTTTCTTAATCTGATTTTCAATTCCGTTTTGTGTTGAAAATATTTTTCCTATGTGTTAAAATTCTTTCATACCCAAATAATGGGCAATGAAAGGAGTTGTTTGCTTTGACCCAACTTTTGAATTTGCCCTGTTCCTTATTGTAGGTTGCAAGCAGAGTAACCTGCGTTACCAAAGTACGTTAAGCAATTTCGTTCACCGTATTGAACAAAATTCCTACATTCGCCAACTAATGGGCAGCTAATCTTTTTTACTCAATCGCAGAACTAAAACTGCGTAAGTGGCGAAGTGTTTCAAGAAACATTTGGTGCTGCTTATGTGACTGAACAAGTGCGTTCAGTCTGCAAAACACATAATGTAAACAAATTTAGGCAAGAACTGATAGGACAGCACTCCTGTCAGTTTTTTGCTATTCTTCTTTAAACAGATATTCCAGATCATATTCTGGGAAAAGTTCCTTTTTAGAAAGGACTGCTTCTGGATATGTAAAAGGTGTTTTTCCCTTTATCTTGTTCTGAATAGTCCTTTCATCAACACCAAGAACCTTTGCAAACGCTCTGATTGTAATTCCTTTGTCATCAAGAGCTTTTTTTAAATGAATTAACATTAATGCCTCCCGTCGCATTATTGCGACTACTGTGTAAAAAAAATATCTATTGCTTCTTCCCTGCTTAAAGGAACTGCGCTTACAATTCCGTGAATTTCACCAATTGTAAACTTTTCGCCGCCATCTTTTAGCTTACGGTAAAAAGTGCTTCTATCCATACCAATTGCGCTTGCAACAGCTTCTTGTGTATTTCCATGTTCAACAATTTTACCTTTAAGCCTTGCTATATTTACAACCACAAGCGTTACCTCCTCTCTAGTAGCATTAATGCGACTTTGTGATTATATATTACATCTTGCAGTCGCATTTGTCAATATAAAAAATCGCATTTTTGCAATTATTTTTGTTGCATTTTCGCAACATTAATGATATTATATATTTCAGAAAGGAGGTGTACAAAATGTCGAAAACTGGCGAACAAATAAAAAAGAGAAGAAAACAGCTTGGTATGAGCGCTGATGAACTTGCTGAAAAGTTGGGCGTATCAAGATCTACTATATTTAGATATGAAAAAGGAGATATTGACAAGGTACCAGCAGAATATGCAAAGCCATTGGCGGATGCGCTCTGCACTACTCCAGCATATTTGATGGGATGGGAAGATAATTTAGAAATTGAAACAGATTTTATCCCCAAACTTATGACTGACACAATATCTGTAGAGCATGTTAAGCTACTGCTTGAACTAAGTGACACTGATAAAAAGAGTGTTTTCGACATGATTGAATTTCTTTATAAAAAGAGCAGGGATTAATTCCCTGCTTTTTTAATATCCCCATTGGTTTTTAAATGAAATAATCATATTGTATAAAAATTTCATAAATTTTTCACTATGTATTTCTTCTATCATCTCAATAATTTCTTTCTTGTAATCCACGTAAATCCCTCCCAATAGTCCAAACATATGTTCTTATTTATTAAATTATATCATGTTTTCATAACCATATAATGGGGTGGAATTATTTCCGCTTAAATCTTTCCTGGCAAACTGCTTTATTCTGATTTTTCTATGAATTATAAGTTTTTTTGTGTAAATATTGTGATTTTTGCTTTTCCAAAGCGTAATAATAATAGATAGAAATAAAGGGGTTGGATGCTTGTCAGTGAGGGATTTATAGCGCTCATTGACAACCTGTTTTACCTCTGCTTTTACAATTGCGATAGTTTTACCCCTCCCAAAGATAATACTACGTTCCGGGCAGAAGTAAACATATTGAATCAAGAGCGCATGCACGAATATCAGTATAAACACAATTATGATTTTTTTATGTTTCTCCATGAATCCACCCCCTTTACACTATCATCTTAATGTATTACAATAACATTGTATCAAAAAATATACAATTACACAGGAAATGGCGAAATCAGCACATGCAGCGACGAATTTCGCACAAAAAGGGATGATTTTTTTGAGGATTGCAATATGTGATGACAACGAATTACAAATTGAGATTTTTAAAACCAGAATGGACGGTTTTCTTCGTAGAAATGGGGACAGTGGATGCACGATTACGGCATATACCACCGGGAAACCTCTTATTGATGATGTAAATGACGGCGTATGGTACGACATAATTGTGCTGGATATTATGTTGAAAGATGAAAATGGAATTGATGTTGCCCGGCATCTTAGAAAGAATGGATATGTAGGTAATATCACCTTTTGGACAGCCCACAAGGAATATGTGTTTGATGCTCTGGATATCCTTCCTGTTCACTATATCATAAAAGGCTCGGAAGATGGAAGAATGTATGGTGTAGTCAACAGGGAACTGGAAAATATCCATGATAAAACGCTGACTGTAAAGAACAAGGATTATTTCCACAGGGTTGGTTTCTGCCATATTGAATATATTGAAAGTCGCAATAAATACATCACTATCCATTGTACCTGTGGTATCACTCATATGCAGAGAGGGAAACTTTCGGACGTTGAAAAGCAACTGGACAGACGGTTTTTACGCTGCCACCAAAGTTACATTGTCAACATGGATGAAGTCTGGGAACTTCGTGCTGATTTCAGAATGGTATCTGGAGATGTGGTTCCGATTAGGAGAAAAGACCTTTCGGCGATCAGAAAACTTTATGAAGGCTATATTGCATTTAAGTAGCTCCCGGGAAAACCCCGGGAGTGTTTTTGTTATTTAAGAAGTTTGTTTACTGCATTCTGCACTTCTGTGTAATTGTAGCCAGCTGATTCCAGACGGTCTCGTCTATCCTGTCCGTTTCCCCACTCGCCGTTAATTACCTCTTTTGCTACCTTGGCTACACTTTTCTTTGCAGTCACGGAATACACAGCTTTTCCATTCCAATCAAAAACAGAATAACCGGCTTTGCAAGCTTTCTTTGCATTTTTGAGTGACTTGTACGCCCCGATCTGGCTCTTAGAATCCTTCCAGGTCTTACGGACACGGTAATACTTGTCAACCTTTACTGTCGGCTTTGTAGTCGATGTTGTTGTGGTTTCGCTGGAAATAAGCTTCTTAAATCTATCCCAGTCACCTTTTCCACGGATTACAGAAGGACAATTCTTAGCGCACACATCGTAGTGCTGCACTACTCGGCTTGCCGGGATTCCGTATTTTTTCATAAGCTGCTTACATACATCAACGGTATTTTGGAATGCCTTTTCGTAGTTGTAACCAGCATTCATGCACATTTCAATTCCAATAGAGTTGTGATTGTTTACAGTTCCAAAAAGCTTACCGCCGTAATTTACCCCAACATGCCATGCCCCGCGATTATACGGCAAAGCTTGATATGCTGACTTATCGTCAACGAATACGTGGGCTGAATAGCCATGAAAATTGCCATTATGCTGTGCGGTGGCGTGTGCCTTGGCATCTGCTGTTTCGGCTGTATTATCTGTATTGTGAATGACAATATACAGAGGTGTTTGTCCGGCGTAGCTGTTGTTGTTGCTGATTAATGATGTATTAATATTCATGTGTGGTCTCCTTTCATTATTGAGGTTAAAAAAACGCATAATAAAAAGCACCCCAAATGGGATGCTCTTTAGCATAAACTCTTTATACAATATATCTCTTATGATTAAATTTCACAGAATCATGGCTGATTTTAGCGTAAATCATTGTGGTATCAAGTTTTTCGTGTCCTAATATTTCTTTTACTTCGGCAACGTTCATTCCTCTATTTAAGGCATCTGTCGCCATTGTGTGTCTAAGCAAGTGCGGAAACAGGCTTCTTTCGATTCCAGATCGCTTTTGAATAGCCTTTATTCTCGCATATATTGATTCTTTGTGCATTTCATTATAAGGCTTTCGGAATATCACAAATACAGAATCCGATATTGATTCTTTTGGGCGTTCCAATTCAAAGTATTTTTTTAACATATATTCCGCTTTTGCGTTCAGATAAGATGTTCGGTGCTTACTTCCTTTTCCGAACAAATGAACCTCTTTGGAAGTGAAATCAATATCACTAATTTTTAAATTTACCATTTCGGATAAGCGGCATCCTGTACTGTAGAAAAGCTCAATCATCGCTTTATCTCTGTAATTTTCGCAAGCATCACGCACTATTTCAAGCTCCATGTTGCTAAGTGGCTCTCTTGGCTTTTCCTCAAATTTAATGGGTTTAATGCTTGCACATGGATTGTTTGGAATATATCCTTCTTTCCAACACCAATCCATAAATGTGTTTATAACAAGCCGTTTTCCATCCAGTGTTCGATTGCTGATCCCTGTTCGTTTCTGAGTTTCGTACAGATAAATCCGTATATCATTTGTTGTAACCTGTTCGAATGGTCGGTTAATGTGTTCAAAAAAATCTGTGAGATAAAAATTGTATGTTTTCATGGATTCTGGAGACATGCCCTCAATCTTTTTTGCCACCATGTAAACCCTGTAGCAATCTGGGATATTGTTTTGATATGGAACCACATGCGTTTCTCTCTGGCTGATATCGTAGTTAGACGTAAACACTTGCAATTCCTGTAATACTGTCCTAAGTGCTTCGTCTGAAATCTTCCCATCCAGCTTACTTACAAATTCATTTGCAAAGTTTTCCATAAAAAATACCCTCCTTTTGGGTTCACAAAGGGAGAGTACTATGCTATAATAATACTGTACCCTTTGTGGTGCTTGGAGCTGAGTTTTTTGATTGGTAGTCGGGAACTCAGCTCCCTTTTTGTTGTTCCGATTTTGATATGCTGATTATAGCATATTCATTTTATGTTTGGTAGTGTTTTGTTATTTTTTTCTTGTTTCTCCAATAAACTCTATAGTGATAAAGCAAATTACGGATCATATACTGATGATTTAAACAATATTCCAGTAATCGTAAACGAACAAACTATTTATAGAGTAATTCCAAATTGTAAAAATAGTCCAGCACCAGGAGAACATGGTATTTTAAGAACCATGTATATTGATAATTCCAAATATGCGATACAAGAATTTTTATCACATGCTAATACAAAATTATTTATTAGATCAAAATCAAATAATGTATGGGGTAATTGGGTAGAGAAATAAGTATTTACATAATTTTTTTCCACGTACCATTACTGTATTGTGCAACGGCAAGCTTTTTGCCTACTGTATCTACTCCAATAAAATTTGCAATATTGTTAGCTGTTAGAACTATACCCCAAGCCCAAGAGGGATATAAACCTCCAATATTTCCCCATACTGGAACAATATTGCAATAGTTGCCAGCTATCAATATATCGTTGATATTATCGTTTAAAACTGATGCTCTTTTTAAGACTGTCTCACTATAGAGTGCATTTATCGCCCCGATGATTGTCTTATTATTTGTCTCCAATTTCGAGATAACAGCCGTTGCCATTTTATCAACGACATAATCCCAAAACTTGCTCATCAGTCCGCGCTTGTTCGCTCTCGCAGTTGCGTCATACAGCATTACTTCGTCATTATCCGCTAACGTATCTTTTGATGTGTATTCAGTCCATTTTGGCATGTGGTTGCCCTCCTTTAATTCAGTTGATTTTTATTGATATAGTCTTCAATCGCCTTAATGTTTGCCGAAAGCCCATCGTCAAAAATGAGAAAATTTCCTTTCTCATTCTGACTTAAAACCTTTCCACTTTCGGTATCAATTGTTGAGTAGGTAAAGGCGATTCTATCGCCCTCTCCTGTTGACAGTTTCATAAATGATGTAAGCTTTTTAATCACGCTCATAATAATTCTCCTTCCATTTCTTGTATAATTTTTTCACGTTCTTCGAACATTACATTTTCAAGGTTGACTGTCTCAAAATTCACTTCTCGGTCTTCTTTTCCCGCATTGAAGCGAATGTACTCTTTGTTTTTCTGTTTAGCTTTCAATTCCCATGCGAACCGAAGTCCCGGGGTTCCTTTGACAATAAAATAGGTATCTGACTTTTCAGATACCCAAGATTGCCCCTCGCCCTCGTTTTGAAGGAACACATAGTATTCAATTGCTGTTTCTGTTGATTCCTGGAATATATCATCAATTGAGATGATTGCTATTCCGTCTTTCCCGATTACTCCGCCGCCAAAATCTCCAAGAGTTGGAGTTGGGGTTTCATAGCAGTAGAATAGTTGGTTACCATAGTTTTCTGTTTTGGCTATAACGGATTTGGTTCCTGTGACGGAGAAGTCTCCAACTACTTTTACCTCTTCATTAAATTGAGTTCTTCCCAAATAATGTTTTGCTCCAGATGTCCATCCTTTTTTAGAGGTTGTATCTCCCAGAACTAAAGTCAATGACGCAGGTGTGCTCGATTGTACCCCATTTCCAGAGTATTTCACGAAATCTCCTGTTGAATTTTGTGAAAGTAAACTAGGAGGATTGTATTCATTTCCTGCAAATATATCTAATGTATTGCCAGACAGGGTTCTTTTTATTCTGTCGCTACTGATAATAAAACCTGCAATTGTCGCACCTAATGACGAAAGTTCGGTCACTGACATCTTATCCGCTGTCACTGCATCTGCTGCTAGTTTTGAGGTTGTGATCGCGCTTGCTGCTATCGCATTAGCGGCTATACTCAAAGCTTTAATATACTGTCCATTCAAATAAAGCTGATTGTTGTACATGTATATTCCTTGTTTTGCGCCGTTATCTGTAAGCAGATTCAAAATATGCTCACTGCTTACTGCCACCGTAACCTCTGGACGATATATTGCTAAAGTTCCACTTGTAAAACTTCCAAATCCGCCTATCGTAAATAACTGATTTTGAGATTCTATTGTTGTAACGCTTTGAGAAAATTCATATTTTTTCCAACTTGTTGTAACATCTACATCTCTTAGAACTCTGTTCAAAGAAATTTTTATCGTCATATTCGCATTTGCTTTGAGCCAAACAGAAACTTGATACGTACCCGGTAGTCTTATGACTGGGTTACTGCTTCTTTTAGCACTCAAATAACAATCAGAGCCGTTTGCAGTTATTGCTAAAGCTTCTTCATATTTTCCGTTTGGGTTTAATACACTATGATTAATTGTGCCGTAAGAATCCCAATATGTTTCTACATCAGATTCCGTAAGCAAGTAACCATTTACAAGGTTATCCGTATCGCTTGGCAGTGCATCAATCTTCTTTTGTGCTTCCTCGCTAGCAATTTCTGAAATGCTCTTATTACCAAGTGCAAAACTGGAAGCTGCTATTGTTACCGCTCCAGTAGTTTTGTCAATGGCAAATGTGGTCTTTCCATTGCCATCCACAACCTTAATTCCTTTGGCTTGCACGTATTCTCCATTTACATAGACATTTCCATTTTCGTCTAAGTAAATTCCCTGTGCTTTCCCACCATTGGTGAGTTTGCTGAAAATATCGGCTTGCGTCTGTCCAGAAACTGCGGTACTGGCAGAAAAATCTGCAATTTCCTTTACTGTTTTTCCTTGTAAGGAAAAAGTCTTTGGTGCAAGAATAACGTTTCCTTTGCTGTCAATTTCTAAGGTTACGTTCTTATCATCATCAATAACTTTCAGCCCACGTCCATTGATTCTCTCACCAGCAAGCAAGCCTGCCAGAATGTATTTTGCATTGATGTATACTTTTCCATCTTCGATATAGATTCCCTGTTCCGCCCCACCTTTTGTGAGTTTATTGAACACTTCGTCTTGTCCAAGACTGGTATCGTAATTATCAATTGCATTTTTGATATCGTCTTTGTCCGCATACTTGAAGTCAATCCAATCGGACGCATCAAAATTCCCATCAACACGATTTACAGTGGAAGTTTTGAGAGAAGCTTTTCCTTCGCTGTTGGTTGTTACCCACAAATCGCCTTTGTAATATGGTGGTTTTGGCTGAACCATATAAACAGATGATTTACCGTCTATTTTATCAAGCAAGGAATCTGGAATTGATGTAGGCTCCCAGTTTCCGTTTTGATAAATCCACTGCGTATTATTGCTTGTGTTATACCATAAATCTCCGTTGTGGATGGACTTTTCGGACTCCCAAACAAGGATGATTTCATTTCCATCGGAATCAAGAATCTTTTCTCCGTTTGTATCAATCCATGCAACATTTTGTCTTGTAGTCCAGTTTAATGATGGGTCTGTAGCTTGATACCAAACCTCGGACTTTCCGTCAAGTTGATTCTGGATTTCAGAAAGGGTATCTTTGTAAGTGCCATTTAAAAACAACGTAAAAGAACTATCGTCCGTATACTTTGAAGCCTTTTCCCAATCGCCCGCAGAATAAGAACCGCTTGCTCTGGCAACCTTACATCTCATAAGGTCTCCGTTTGTACCTTGCGACCAGAGATCGCCAATATCATATGGTGGTTCTGGCTGAACTACGAATACGCGCCGCTTATGATCTGCTGTGTCCTGTGCTCTTTCTGCGGCTGCAAGTGCTAACGTGATATCGGTATCTTGCACCAATTGCCACTTCCATGTTGCCCCATCTTGCATAAATCGGTAAGCATATCCTTTGGACTTCCAGTAAAACAAGTCACCCTCATGTTTCTTTCGTTCTTCGTTGGTAGTCCATTCTGAAGCTGGGGTGTTCTGTAATGTTGGTTCGTAGTCATAAAAAAAAGTCTCAATCTGTCCGTCGATTTGAGACTGTAAGTTATTTATATCGGTTGTATATGTATTACTAATAAAATCATTAACCTCGGCTTCTGCTTTTTCCTTTGCAATTGCATTAACATCTTTTCCTTTGATTTGTACGGAATCCGCATTAATAACAACTCTTCCTGTTGTTATATCAACCAAGAAAGTTGTGTTTCCATCTTTGTCAATCGCCTTAATGGTTCCCGTATTAATCCAGTCAGCATTAACGCCTGTAGCTGTAAGGATTCTGGCAATCACATCACCATCAACAGTCATACCGCCATTCCAATGTTGTCCACCATCTGTAGATACAGCCCATGCTTCTGCTGTCATTTTCCAAACAATGTCAGAATCGGATAGCTGTGGTTTGTTGTGAAGATAATAAATATTGCTTCCGTCTGGCTGTGTTTCCACTGTCGTGTATGTTCCAGAAGATTCCGCAAGGCGTTGCGATAATTCTTCCAGCGCTTTTTCTCTGGCAGTACGTTCATCTTTTAAGTTCTTTTTATTTTCAGCTTGCACCTGTTGGTTAAGTGTATACTGCTTCTGTTTGTTTCTGGAAACACTCTTTGCGCTACATTCTAGCTGTTCAAAATTTCCGGGGTTAAGTGTAACAGAAGTTAAATAACTCTTGTACTCTTTTCCATTTCTATCGGAGATTGCAATGCTGTCACCGGCTTCCCATGCAATATTTGTCAATGCGCCTGTGGTAAACGGTCTGAATTTCAGCCCTACGCACCTGTCTGCAATGATTTGACATATTTTCTCACCAGAGCCTTCTTGAATCAGTTTATTATCACTAATTTCGATAACATAGCCAGATTTCCCCGACTGATATGTTTTCACTTCATTTTGAGAAGAGTTTTCAACGTATTCAGTAACTTTTACACCTGTTATTTCAACATCGTACAGCCATGGTGTGAATCCATTTGTATCTATGGCTGTAATACCCTTTTGCATAACAGTTATGATCTGTGCACCTGTTGTGTCAAGAATGTCGTTCCCATCAGTATCTTTCCATGGCGTTTCAACCAAATTGTAAAATTCATCCGGTACTTCACGCTCATACCATCCAAGGCAAAGCCTTCCGTATTCGTCACTTTTCGCCCACTGGCAACCCATTTGTGCCACCCATGCGATAACTTGCCGGAAAGTAATACTGCTATCATCTGGTCGATTCTGGATTATGAAATCATCGTTATCAAATCTGGTTGATTGCAGTGTTACTCCGCAGACCTCACAAGCATCCTGGATAATCTGCAATCTGGTTGCCGGGTATGTCAGTTTACTATCAGAATAATCACGATCAAATAATCGCATGGAATCTTCGCAAGTTAAACTGATAATAGCTGTATTCTGGTATGGGGCATCTGTTACTGTCATGGTACAGATACGGATTTTTTCAATACCAGTGGATAATTCAAGCCCAATATGGCAAACAACCCTTGCTCCGTCCCAGATGTAATCTGTGTACTTGCCAGAAAAGTTGTTGATCTGCAATGTCAGTTTATTTACGATAGCTGCACCTATATCAAAAGAACCACTTTGCGATACTGCATCCTCAAATTTGAAGCCATTAGACCATAAGTCTTTGTCGGTAATGGATAATGTGCTTCCGTCCGTAAAGGTAAAATCTGCATATTTCAGATAGTTACGGTTCCCACTATTCTGTTGTTCTTTAAATTCCGCTGATAAATTTCGCATATCTTACCTCTCGATAAAGTCAAAACTAAGTCCTTCCATTCGCTCATTTCCAACCCACCAGCACTTAAAAGGGGATTCCCTGTCACCAACATAAAATGTTCTGGTTTCGTGCTTGTTTGCGGATAACAGGTCTGGATATGTGACCTGTATGTACTCTGGGTTTACCGCCTGTATAATCTTGCAAGCAGTGTCCCAATCTGGGCCATTCCAACCTACAGACAGCTTTCGTTTCTGTCCAACTCTGTTTTTGTGCATGGTCGTATCGTCAGTTCTGCCGGATTCTGACGCTGATATATCCTGTAACCCCCAAGTAAAAGAAGAAGGACAGGGCAATGCTACCCCATCCACTTTAAGAAATACTTCTGCCATATGCTAACCCTCATGTATTTTTACGCACGAAAAAAGCGCCTACCCCGAAAGGTAAACGCTTTAAAAATTGCTTATTATGATTTTATAGTATAACATACGGTGAAAGTATCATTCAGTATACTTCGGTATCATTTAAAATTCTTTTCTTTCTCAAAAAGAGTGTGTGCAAACGCATGAATCATTGCAATAAAAGTTATATTGTGCATTTTTTCAACCATCTCAATAAGTTCCTCTTTATAATTCATTCCACAATTCCTCCTAACGCTCTAATCAACTTCTGTTTGCGGTTATACTTCAAAATCTCGGAAATCTGCCCCATCATATCATCCATTGTCATATTACTCTTCATGCTGTTGCAGCGCTTACACGCCAGTTGCAGATTCTTAATATCATTGGTGCCGCCACGAGACAACGGCATAATGTGGTCGATTGTCATTTTCTTAAATTTGACAGGCTTACCGCATATCGAACATTTTCCGTTGCACTTGGCGTACACGCTCTTTTTCTGAAAGTCATTGAACTGGATTCTATTTGCCATACGATCACGCTTTCTGCTCCATAGATTCAAGAGCCTTAAATTTCTGTCTTGCTTTATTGGCATAATCGCTCAAAATCAACAGTTTCATTGTCATAAATTGCTTGTTACGTGCAAAGAAAAGGCTTTTCTCTTTGTCCATCTCTTCTGTGCTGTTAAATCCATACTGTTCCATGAAATCATCCACAAGAAACTTGATTTTATCAATAGTGTCCTCTACTTCGAACATTGTGTCTTCTCTATCCATATTTTCTGTCATTTTATTTTTCCTCCTGTGTATCCCTGTAAAATCTAATTAAAAGAATCTCTGCTGTGCATTTTCTGTATCAATCTCATTCTTCAAGAAAACTGGCGGTTTGTATTCTCCAATAATCTTGACTGCCTGTTCTACCTGGCTTCTCTTAATTGCCTTGTAGCTTTTGACCTGGAACTGGTAGCGCAGATTGGAATGAATGTTACTGTAAATCTTCTGGCGAATGGAACGGCTATTGTAAGCATTAGATTCCTTACCGCCAAGCACCAGTGTTCCTTTTCTCTTTACGGCTTCCGTGATTTTCTCCGCTTCAATCGGGAGAATCGGCAAATCCATTTTCAAAGTCTCAAACTCTATCTGAATATCGTCAATTCGCTTATTCAGTTCTACGTTTCCCTGTGCTAGAAGCTGAATCTGTTCGGGAATAGTCATGGGAGAATTCCTCTTTTCTGAAAAAGCATCTGCCAAAATATCCTTTGCTTTTAACTGGTATTCAAGCAATTTGGCTGCTAATTCTGGATGCTCATTTTGCATCTTCTCTGTTATGTTTATTTTTGCAAGCCAAAGTGGAACAAAATCTAATCTAAGTGCAACAGTCTCGTTATTTTTATCAAATACCCCTGCCTCAAATTTGAGGCACCCCATTTGTAATGTTTTATCTTTTTGGACATTCATAATCTGTCTATCTTTTTTGTCCTTTGCTCATGCCAAGGGCATTGCAGAAATAACTTACTCCTGCATATACGAATCCATCAGTACCTTTTGCTGCCATAATCATGTCACCTAATACATTTACATTTTTTACTACTAAGTTTTGCATAAAAAAATACTCCTTTTCTCTTGAAAAGAAGTCTCACAAATGATAAGATATTAATTACCAGAGGTGAGACTTCTGGTTGCTTAAACAGTCGTTTGTGCTTTGGTCGGTGCTACGGCTGTTTTTTAGTTTCGAGAATCTTTATCTACTAATTCGATTCCCTTTGTGATAACTTTTGTCTTTGTAACTTGAAGTCTTTTTGCACATTCCTCTAATAGTGCATTTTCTTCCTGTGTAAGTCTGACTTCCAATCTTACGCTTCTAGGATTGTCCGTCAACTTTTGCCCTATTTTGGGAGACATTTTATCACTCCTTTCAGATTGTACGTACATTTTGTACATCTTTAATATATCAGTTTGTACGTACAATGTCAACCATTATTTTAACTTTTTCCTAATTTCCTATTCCACTATCCGTTTTGGAATGGTAAAATATGTGTATCACATTAAAGAGGGGGATTTTACATGAAAAGAAAATTTTTTATGATTTTGGCTTTAACATCCATTTTTTCAAGTGTTACGCCTGTGTTCGCTAAAACAGATAAAGAAATTCTTTTTAGGGATATTCCATGGGGAACTTCTTTCTCAGATACAAAGGATTTGTTTCCAGATCAGTGTCTTTATGGCATACAATTAGATGGGATAAATGCAATGAGTACAAAAGAAATATTAACTGGTATGTCTGACGATTCCAATGTTTATGATGGTAAAATTTGCCTTTATGCTCAGCCATTAGATATAGCAGATGTAGATGTAGCTGGATATTCTACTCCTTACTTGAATTTTTACTATTCTTATAGCATTAATGAAAATAAAATAGATTTTGATGATAGTAACACTTTGCTATATGGTGCACAATATGAATTTGAACCGCAAGATATAGACTCTATGTATTCTGATTTACTTGAAAAACTTTCATCTGTCTATGGTAATCCTGATAAAACAGAGAGCGATACTACTCAATGGGGAATAAAAAATATTTATACATGGTGGTATGGTGCTAACAATACTTCTTTAGTTCTTCGGGCATCTGATTTATCAGATTATGATGATGATTTAGAAAATAACAAAATATATATTTCTTATGCCTGGCAAAAAGGAGATGAATTATTAAAAACTGCCGATGATACATTATCTCAAATGCAAATGGATAGTGAATCTGAAGTTTATGGAAATGGCATAACAAACGGATTATAAATGGCTAGGGATTTCTCCCTAGCCTAAGTTTTTCATTATTTGTACGCATATGATTTATTCACATATACTTCATATTTGTCTGGAATTATCGGATTATATTCTGAATCTACAGGAAATCTTGATTCTACATAATCAATATCCCCCTTATTTTGAACATTTGCAAATGGATTATCGTCGCAAGCTATGATTTTACCATTTTTATAATAAACCACGGCAAGTCTGGCTCCTTCATTCTTTTTTCCATTATTTTTTACTGTCAAAACAACGCCATCTTGTCCCAAATTTGACGTGTAAGAAATATTATTTGCATTGAAATCTAAGCCATATGATTTTTCTATTTTTAAGTTTACTTTAATAGAGTTCCATTGATTTCCTTGGTTCCACATCAATGTAGCATACTTTCTTCCAGGTTCAATAACACAAGTATCGTATTGATTTCGCACAGCAACCATCTGACCGTTTAAATAGAATGCACAGCTAATATCAACATCAACCGCATAATTATAGTGGTTTTCAAGTATTACAACAGCTCCATCACTTACAGATTCTGCATGATATGTAACGACGTTCTTTTTGGTGCTAGCATTCGTATTTCCGCTAAATCCACCATTAGAAGCCTTTTTCACAGTAACCTTACAGGTGAATTTCTTTCCAAGAATGGTTGCTGTAATATTGGCGGTTCCTGCCTTTTTCGCAGTAATTTTTCCATTTTTTACGGTCGCAACACTTTTCTTTGAGGATTTCCATTTTACAGTCTGCTTAGTTCCTTTTACTTTTATGGTACTTGTCTTTCCAACTTTTAAAGCAAGGCTTTTCTTGCTAAGTTTTGGAGATTCCACAGTTACTTTGCAACTATACTTCTTTTTGCCCACTTTCGCAGTGATTGTAGCAGAACCCGATTTCTTGGCTATTACTTTCCCAGAACCACTTACCGTTGCCACAGATTTCTTGCTGGAAGTCCATTTTGTCTTTCCCTTTGTTCCAGACAATTTCAGCTGTAGAGTTTGTCCAGTAAGTAACGTTGCCTTACTCTTACTAATCTTTCCTGCCGCCGATACTGGAACTGCCATACAGACAATCAATAGCATGACTGCCAAAACTGATAGTAACTTTTTCGCTTTCTTCATACATACGTACCTCCCAATATTTGATACCCATATTGTACCACTTTGGGACGTATTTCGAAAGCACTATTTCGCTTTTCTATCAATTTCCGCAGTTACGGCAAATAAAAGAGCTTCGGCAAATTTTGCGCCAACCGAATCGGAGTATTTATCGTGAATCCGGCTTGCTTCCACGGTGAGATTTTCCCACTGTGGAATATCATCCTTTGAGATAAAGGCATACTTCTTGTGGAGATTCCATATTTCCTGCCAGATTGAAAAGTAAGTCTGCTTGAAATCCATTACACGTACACCACTCCATGATATTTCTCGAGCCTATATTTCTGTTTCACATTTGGATATTTTTCACGATCTACCTCACTGTAAAACATATTTTTCGGTCTGGCGTATAATTGCTTACTGCCATACAGGGCTTTGTATATCACTAGGTCTTCTCCTGTTTCCGTATGCCTAGCAAAACCGACAATCTCATACAGGTATTCATTATCATGCGGATTCTCGATAGTTTCTCTCTTAAAGTGCTGCACAATATCCCCTGGCTTAAATAATGGTCTGTTCATTTTCATTGTTACCTTTCTCCACAATTAATTAATTTCTTTGCTCAAAAATTCAATTTTCTTGGCTTGTGCCTATATTTTATCTGGTGAGAGGTTTTGAAACGGATTTGATTATTCTATCGCAGTAATTCTTTATCAATAATCTGGAAGTTTGCCCTGTGGATATAAAGAGCTTTTCCGTCAATCATTAACTTTGTCATTTTAGGTAGATCGTCCGGGATTTTCCAGAACACCTCGTCACCAGAATATGCGGCTATCGGCTGTCCAAGTTGGGATTTAATTACTACAACCCTAGATTTTCCGAAATAATTTTTATAATAATTTAGAATCCCGGCTATGTATGCGTTCTCTGAAATCTTCCCGGTTGAATGACTGGTAATATCTTCCTGGGTAAAATCAACCTCCGGCTCCAATCCTTTTTGCTCAAAAATACAAGTATCACCACAGCTTTCAATTTCTTTACCGTCAATCAGAATTGTAATAACGGAAGATACGTCATAGCTGGTTGTTTCGTTACCCTCGCTATCGTAGCCCTTAGATTTCGTTTTATTCCCGGAAATATTAATCTTGTCCCCAGTGGTGGTCATAACCTTTTTGCCGTAGTTATCGTAGGTATAGATTGTGTAGCTGTTTCCAGAAAGATTTCCTTTCACGTCATTCATGTAATCGTCATTCGCTGCACAGCCTGTTAGCCCTGTGATAATGCAAATAAAGGTAATTATCGCCAGTAGTGTTTTGATTCTTTTCATGGTTTTTGTTCTCCCTCATATGTCTCATAATCAATCGTCCCCAGATCACCGTACACATCTGGGTAATAGATTCCAACCCAAAAGTTATCTTCCATTGCTTTGTAGTAAGTTACTTTTACATTCCATCTCTGTACCTCGTCAATAATTTCTTTGTTGAGAAGTCCGAACTGATCTCGGCAAGCTTCACTTTCCAGTTTGTAAGTCAATGCTTTGTATTTCTCGGCATTTGCCTGTCTGGTGGCGGTAACATTGGTTTTGGTGAGAAGTAAAATCAATCCGGCTACCAGGAACCATACTACACTGATGAAAGAAATTACCACACCAAAAGACAGTATAAATCCACTCACATTTGAATACTCATATTTGTAGCTTAAAGATTCGCCTATTCTATTTGCAATCAGAATAACAACGCCGACCGCAAAAATGATTACTGATAGCCAAAATATCATAGTGTGTCCTCCCTGTTCTTTTTCACTCTTTGATATAACATATTTTGTGTGGTGTCTTTAAAGAATAACATGATTCTATAATCAAAATCTCCTCCGTTTCTTTTCCCCCACTTTGTCTTAAAATGTTCCTCCATCATGTCAAGATAGAACAGTGGTTCCTCTTTATCGTCTACTAAATCATCTTTTGCCATATCTGTATCTGGGTTGCGTATAATTTTCAGAATATTTTCAGCTTGGCTTGGCGTAACCATCGGGTGCTTTTCTTCACGGTATTTTTGATATTTCTTGAAAAACTCTGTGATCAAGAATATAGACAGGCAAATGTCATGGTCTTCAAAAATATTCTCTTTGGTTCCGTAAATGTTTTCGTATATTTCAGTTACCAAGTTTTCAACATCCTCGTCTTTATAATCTAAGAGAGATGATTGGTTCCTGGAATTATAGCGGTTGGCTTTCTGCTCCTTGGTTCTAGGGGGTATATTATATATATTTAATTTATTATAATTATTAGGAGCAGAAGTCTGATTATCTTTATCTGTATAAGATAAAGTCTTTTTTTCTTTATTATCAATAAAGTCTGGTTCTGTTTTCTTATCTATATCTGTTATACTTATTTCACTGTTATACTTATCCACGCAGTTTTCCTCACCACGGAAGGTGCAGTTTTTCTCACCATCCCCCATGCGTTTTTTCTCACCACGTTCGGGCTGATCTTTTTGCTCATGCTCATTTATAAATTCTTCATAAAATTTTTCTGTGAGAATAAGATGTCTATGCTTTATTACTTTTGGATTATCTTTTTCATATTCATACCATGAAGTTATATAACCATTCTGTTTTAACCCATTTAGCATTGACTGAATAGTACGTTCGGACACACCAATAAAATCAGCAAAATGCCGATTGCTCGCAAAACAATCACCGCTTTTATCTCTTTTGCGAAGACTATGTATTTCCACTAATAAAAATTTTTCTCTTGGGCTGAATTTATTTGTAAGATATAATTTTGACGGTATAAATACCCCTGTGAAATCTCTTTCTCTTCTTTCGGAAACAAACTGTTCTTTTCTCATGCTAGATAACCTCCGTATATCTAAAAACTTCTCCGATAATATAAAAACAGTAGGCAATCTCTCGGAGGTGAGACTTTCGGGAGCTACCCTAGCCCACTGATTTTACCGAATTATTTTTCAAGAGTTACGTAACCGAGTTTTTCTAACTCATTTATCGCATTATCAATAACATTTATTTCTTCTTTTGAAAGATCATATAATTCCTTTACATTAAAATTATCTTTGCCAACACTCATCATTAAAGCGTATATTCCCTTTGCTTCAAGGGAAATATTTCTATTATGAAGCACTTCTTTGCTTACAACGCAATAATTTTTATATGACATTTTCGCTTTCCCTCCCCATTGTAAGGTTCTATTTTAAATCGAACCTTTCCAGACCTCATTTTAAATGCGGGCTGTCTAAAAATTCAAAATTATGCAGCAATTTTATTAATGCTTTTATTCAGAATAAATTCTTTAATTTCGTTATATCCCCAGCCGTATCCAACCAATGCACTTACAAGCATTTCGGCGTTCTGGACTTTCACCAAATCTTCTTCTGAAAAACAATCTCTCATATTTTCTTTTCTGGAGATTCCAAAATCTTCTCTCAGCTGCTTGGCGTTTTTACCAAATATGGACTTGTAAATAACGTCTGTATATGTAGAATAGGCATGTCCGTGCATTCTTTCATTTTCAGAAGATTGCTGGATTGCCTTTGTCAATGCCTGTCTTACTGCTATTCCTTTGGCTCGTTCAAGTTCTGCTGCACGCTGCTTTTTAAAAGCAATTTTTAAGGATTGTTCGCAACCAATAAAATAATTTCTTGCTTGTTCTCCTCTTTCAGATTTTGATAGCATTGAAAGTTTTTTGGCAAAATGAGCAGTAATTTTGTAGTCCTTAGTAGCCTGCCCTCCCCATTCGTCATTAATGACGAATGCCCAATAATCAACGTTTTCCTCTGCAAATTCATTTCCTGTAATGTTGCTCTTGCACCATCTTGAATAATTGCTAGAATCCAATTCTAAAAAGGCATATAACTTTCTTGCAGTAGTCATGCCTTCTTCGTCAATCCCAAGTGCAATCTCAATAGGTGTCTGTTCGCTTGTTACTAAAATTTCATTTCCCATTCTTCCATTCCTCCTTATATTGATGGATAAAATAAAAAAGAGCCGCCAAGTAAGATAAAAATTCCTCAAAATCGAGAAATATTAATTTCTTCTTAGCGGCTCAAAAATCAAGACCGTGTGTACTTCTTCATTGAGAAAATTATATCACACAATCAGTCAAAAATCAATATGCCGGGGATGGATTGAAACGGCTATCCGTATCATTCTGGGCTTTTGTTACAGCTTTCGCAATCTCACTTCCGTCCAGGATAATGCTGTTCATAATGTACTGCGGATTCTTGTTTCCGCTGTTCATACTCATTGCCATTGCAACTCCCTGGGCTACTGCTTTTGCCATTTCTTCTTTTGTAAGTCCCATGCTTCCGTCCGAACTGGAAACAATGCTGTCTGCGATCTTCTTCATGGTTCGCGGATTTTCCAGTGGAAGGACAGCTTCGGAACCGTTTTCTCCGATACCAATTACCTGTGCACCATTGAAAAGACCACCTTTGGCATACCAATTAGGCTTGTAAACTGGTGTAGAACTGGTTCTTCCACCGCCAAGATCATGTTTTCTCCACTCTGAAATATAATAAGTCAGAGTTGGTAAATGTACTTGTTTCATGCCATCAGCGAATGATTGAGCAGTTTCCCGACCAATTGATGTAAGATTAACATTAAATAGCCTTTTAATTTTATCCGAAATCCCAGACAAATTGGTTTCTGTATAAGATTTCATTTTCCCAGTTTCCGTGTCAACTTTACCAGAAGTCTTTTCCCAAATCTGGTTTGTATTGATTAGAACAGAAGACCAATAACTTTGAATGGTTGTCATAACCTTACCCATTACATCTTTTGTATCGGTGTCCATGGTTCCGAGAGCTGTCGATACAGCACTTGCGGAATTTCCCCAGTTTGTTTTGGAGTTGGTTTCAACATCATCATTCGTGTTCTTTATCTTTGACCAAATGGAAGGCATTGTGCTTTCTGTGCTTTTTTTCATTCCAGCCATTGCCGTGCTTACAGCTGCACTGGCTATTCCAAAACCAGTCTTAGAGTTTGAAGAAATGGATTTCGTAGCTGTTTCCACTGATTTGCTCATTGTTGATGAAGATTTTGGAACATCTTCTGAAAAAGCTTTAATAACTTTTCCTGTTTCAATTCCCATCTCTGCCATTTTATCCATCAAGGCTTGGAATGCGGCTCTGGCTGTTGCACCAGATGATTCTTGTTGCTGAAGGACAGCACTTAATTCATCAAACTGCGTTGGAGTGATTACCGCTTGATTTGAAAGTCTTTCTAATGCATATTTCGCATTATCAAATTCTGTCCCCATCGTACCGATATATTCATTAATATTACTTACATGAGAATTTGTAGAAGTATCGGATTCTTCCATTGCCTGTTTTAATGCTTGCTTAAATGTATCGGAAGAAATTCCAAGATTTTCAAGTGATGTTTCTACGGTTTGGAGCTGTCCATCAAAATCAAATGCATTGTCTTTCACATTTTTTAAATCACCGCCAAGACCGATAAATTTATCCCCGGAAATCCCAGTTTGGTCTTCAAGGATTTTTAATGCTTTTCTAACAACTTCAAAATCATTGAATGCGTCAGCTGTGGAGTCTTTAAAGTCCATAGCTTTTTTTACCTGTCCAAGGCCTTCCATGACAAATGCAGTTGCGCCCAAATTTGTTGCGTATCCCCAAAATCCTTGGAATTGTCCACCAGCTGTTTGTGCGACATCACCGAGATTTTTTATCTTTTCTGCAAGCGTAGTGAACCCACCATTTCCTGCAGATTCTGCCGCATCCCCTAAATCTTTTATTGCTTCTTTTGCCCCACTTGTGCCATCTCCAAGTACATCTGCTAATTTTTCTGCAATCATTTCAGCGTTTTTCTTTTCAGCTATTTTCCCTGCAATGTGTCCCACAAGTGAACCAACAAGAGTTCCAATACCTGTGATATTTGCTATTTTTACTGCAATAAATGCTTTTGTAAGCCATTCTGCAATATGACCAGCTATCGGGTGCTTTTCCTCTAATCCATCGAATAATCCGTTTAATGCACTGGTAAGGCCAGTTAATAGCAGATCAGCTGCGGTACTAAGGATTTCACCCCATGGCAATTCACCAAGGAATGTTCCAACTCCTTGTCCGAACTCATAGAAAGTGTCTGTAGTGAGAGAATCTTTTAATGCGGTGCACAGGTGAGATATAAAATCTCCAAGAGCCTGTCCGTTCTCTTTCCAATTTGTGTCTTTGATGAATTTAGCGATTCCATCTCTTATCTTGGTTGCGAGATCATCCCAATTAAATGTTTCTGTAAATGCCTTTAAGCTTTCAAACGCTCCGTTCAGTAAACCAGAAAGTGCATCTGCAATTGTGTTCATGTCTATCTTTTTTATTGCACCATTTAAGGCTTTTCCAATAGCAGTGCCAAGCTTACCCCATCCAGTAATTCCAGCACCATCTTTTTTAGACATATCCTTTACAAAGCCAGAAAGCATTTTCCAAGATGCCATAAAACTGTTTCCGATTAAGTTTCCAAGACCTGTCCAGTCAATTTCCTTTATAGCTCCTTTTAAAAGTTGAGACAGTTTTGCCCCTATTCCAGAAAAATCTATTCCTCCATCTCCAAGCAACAGGTTTAGAGTATTTACTGCTGTGTTAATTCCAGCTCCAAGCAATCTTCCCATTAAGTCAAAATCTATGCCGCTAACCATGGAATTGAATGCCGTGGTAAATGCATTTACAAATTCGGTTATTTTCGGGCCAACATTATTCCAATTAATAACTTCATATATTTTTTGCATTCCGACATTTATCATGTCTGCAATAGTGGAACCTAGTCCCTGCCAGTCTTTATTGATAAATGCTTTTCTGATTTTAGCAGCCCATTTATTAATTGGTGTTTCGTCAACAGTCAAAACTTCATCCAGTGAATCTTGTATTCCAGCAAAACTATCTGCCAAATCTCCAAGCCCAGAACCAAGACTTTTAGATGCAGTTCCAGAATTATCAGAATTATCGGCAAGCTGATTTAATTGGTCGAATGGCAATACGGAAAGTGCCTTTTTCAGTTTCTTAGCAGATGATGTAGCGTCATCAAGCCCAGAAGATGCGTCATCACCAGCTGTTTCTATACCACCTAAATTAGATACGATATCACTAACTCCACTCTGCGAGCCTTTTAGTTTCTTTCCCATCAATACATACATGAAGTTACGGAACACATTCGCAGCTTGCATAAGTTTTGACATAAGTGCATTAAGAGCTTGAATAGCAGGAAGAATACCAGCAATCAAACCTTGCCCGATCACTGCGGAAAGTGACTGGAAATTCAGAGTTAGTAAACGAACCTGGTTCGCCCAGGTTCCAGATGTCCTTACGAAATCTCCTTGCACATCTCCTGTGACGGACATTAAATAGTTGTATCGAAGAGCAACTTTTTCAGCTTGAGACATTGCATTATAAGATGTTGTAATTCCCCTTGAAAGAGCATAAGCCTCCATATTTGCAACGGATAAATTAATACCCAATTGTCTTAAAGGCTCAATTTCCCCGGAAATTCCAGAGCGTATTTTCTGAAAAGCAGTATCTGTATCAATGTTGTAAAATGATGCAATATCCCCGGCTAATCCAGCAAGAGAAATTGACATTTTAGAAGCTGCATCTTGCGCAACACCAGATGATTTCATCATTGCCATCATGGTTCCAGAATATTGCTTTGCTGCCAATTCTGATAATCCAAATTGTTCTTTGGCCGTAGAAGCAAATTTGTAGGCTTCATCTGCCATGCTTCCAAAGGAAACATCTACAACATTTTCGATTTCTGTAATATCAGAGCCAAAACCAATTGCACTTTTCCCTAAATTTGCCAGACCACGAATAGCCTTAAAACCGATAGCAGTTTTGAGCAAATTTCCGAGATTAAAAGAAGCAGTTTTAACTCCAGAGCTACTATTCCCGAGATGCTGAAACCATCCAATAATACTTTTTATCCCAGTTCCAATTTTAGAAGAAGTTTTGCTAACAATGTTTCCAAGGTTAGATGTTGCAGATGACAATTTAGAAAACGCACTGGATATAGAATTTGTAGCGGAATTCACTTTACCGCCAGAATTTGCCAACTTTGCTAGTGCTTCCGTCATGCGGATTGTGTTATCACTGATTTTAGGTGCAGTTTTCATCACGTCAAAGAAAGATAATACTTCCTTTGCTAGTGTTCCAAGTTGGCTTGACGTTTGTCCGATTTTATTTCCAGAGCTTGCCAATTGTGCAATAGACTGAACTAACCTATTTACAGGTTCAGATATATCGCCAACGCTCGTAAAACTCTCTACGATTGATTTAAGATTTCTTCCAAGCCCAGGTAATTCAGCGGATACATTTGCAATATATTCACCGGAATTGGCTAATCTAGCCATTGAATTAACAAAACGATTAACGCCGGAAGATACATCTGGAATCTCTGCCAAATTGCTTAATTGATGGATTATTTCTCCGAGTTTCCAAGAATCAAATCCACTAACATCAACCTGGCTAAGCCTGTTTATTGAGTTGATAACTGCATTCAGACCAGAGCCTTTATAATCTACTCCACCCATTGTCTTTATGGAATTTGAGAATTTTCCAATTCCAACAGCAATGCTTGTCATTTTCCCTATATCAAGTTCTTTTAGTTTTCCAAGTTCCCTTACACAACTACGTAATCCGTTTGTATTAACTCCGCTTAATGCGGAATTAACTTCTGTGAGTTTATTTGAAAGATTAGTCAGCGCACGTACTGCTTTTTCTGTACTACTGCTAATTTGTATATCAAGGGTATCAATGGTATTGTCAGCCATAAAAACACCTCCTTTTAATCAAAAAAATAAGGGCAGACAAGACTTTTTATTCATCTTGTCCGCCCTTTTCATGGTTAAGCTCAAAGTTTGCCTGCATGAGTTGCAAGCTTGCCAAAAGTGCGTTTCTCTGTTTTTTCTTTTCTTCTTCGGAAAGTATACCTTCCTGTTTACGCTTTTCTTCCTCTGCTGATTCGAGCAAAGGTTTCTTCAAATACTCTGCCTTGGATTTTTTTCCCATTAAAGCATTTGCAACAGCTGTGAATGTGGCTGATGTTTCATAAATGCCCGCTTGCCAAAGCTCAGCGTCTTTTCTATTTTGCCGTATCTTTTCTGCTTCGAGATAAGGCTTTAACTCTGTTGGAGTAGAATCCATAAATTCTTCTTTAGATACACCGATAGAGAGGTATAAAGGAAGAATCTCTTGGTAAACAACTTCTCGAAAAGTTAATTTTTCTTTTTGTGATCCTGTGGGAGCTTCGTTGCATTCTTCTCTACTGCCTGTGCTTCTGCTACTGCATTCAGCAGACCGGATAAAAAACCATTTTTCTCCAATTCTTTATCAAGAAGTTGGTATAAATCAAATCCGCTTTTAGGATTTTCCTCGGTTCCTTCATCTTCGTAATCATCCAAAAGGTCACAGACTTTATCAAGAACAGCTTTTTTTTCAGAATCACTTTCATACCCAAACTCATCCTTGTGCTTCTTTTGAAGTCCGGCAAGAAGCAGTTCCGGAAGAAGAGAAATCATCTTCTGAAGGCTTCTCTCTTTTCCGTCTGTAATTCCCTGTACCTTGTCCAGCACATCTGTTTTTGTAAGAAGTCCATATCCAAATACAACCTTATACTCTTTTCCGTGTACATTAAAAGTTACCATTTTATAATCCTCCCGACATGTTTTTTAGTTAAGTGTCATTGCACCTGTGGAATCTGCTACTGCTTTTGCGGTATCTAAAGCCTGCGTAAGTTCGTCAGAAACAACTTTTGTATCAAGGCCTTTATACTCTTGAATAATGAGGGACAGCGGAATTGTTGCTGCTTCATTCTGTCCAATATCAGACAATGGAATATTTTTTCCAGGGTCTGCGATAACAAAGAATGCATCAGCGAGGTCTGGAAATACAACTTCAAACCAAACTCTAAATCCTTTTGACTTTCCTGTTGCCGCATCAGTCATAAGCTTCTTTAGTGCCGTGATAACATCAGCGTTAAGATTGAAGGTTACATCCCAAGTACCACCAGTATCCTGTCTACCGGACGCATACTGTGTAATGAAGTCTTCGAGTGCGGATACGTCAATCTGCTCTGTGTCAAGAGAAATTCCACCGATGGAACTACATCTTTTTAACCATGTGAATGCAGTTGGCTTTGTTCCTTTAGCGGTTTCAACACCGTAATGAAAAGTTACGCCAAGTGTTGTTAAATCTGCCATTTTGATAGGCTCCTTTCTTTAATTCAAGTTTTATGCACGTAACCCTGTGCCGGGAGATAGCGGATCACCGACTTTCTACTCTTCTTTTTCTGTTTTCAGTTCTGGTAATCCTGCTACAGATGTAAGCAGTGATAAAAAGCCGGAAAGTAAAGATGCGGATAAAACCATTTTCCAGTCGACACTGCCGATTACAGTTGCGGTTCCAATGGTTGCTATTGCTGTTTGTGCGACTGTTTTTACGGCTCTAATTCCTGCTGCTTTCAGCCAAAGTAATTTGTCTGCTTTCATTCGACATTCTCCTTTCATATTTTTGAATAAAAAAATAGAAGCATTTCTGCTCCTAATCTAATAAAGTTCCTGTATATATTCGGCTGTATCGGCTTACAAGCTTTTTGATTCCACTGTCACCAAAAAACATAGGTTCCGGTCCGTATGTGCGGCGGAATCCCATTCTCACCATAGTTATGTGACTTATCTCATCCAATTCATACAATCTGGTTAATGCTTTGCTCCCAGATGTGAAGCAATTTACTTGAAATGATGGCATTGTTGCACATTCATCCCCTTCAAGGTCACCTCTTGTAATTGGATTACCAAGCATATAAAGCTGTGCATATGCTTTTTTACCGGAAGCATTTGTTTCACTGCCATCCATGGAATAATTGTCTGCGCCAGTAATCTTAGAAACAGCCGCTCCCCATCTTGAAAAAACTTCTAATACAGGAGATTCTATTGTGTCTGGCATATCTGTCACCTCACAATAAAAAAATGCACTCACCTTTATAGTGAACGCATTGCATTTTATACTACAATTTAACACTGTAATGATAACATAATTGTTTAGTATCATTCAGTATATTATGGTATCTTCTTTAAGAAGAGAACGCTTCTTTAGCAATTTTACGAACGGCAATAATAATGGCTTGTTCTGCGTGATACATAGGCATGTACGCTCTATTTCCATATGAATGGTGCGGCCGCCCACTTTCATCTGTGTACCACCAGCCGTTTGGATTGTCCCAGTCTGATTTTTCTTTTTTGGAAGGATATGTTCCCATTCCGTAAGAATTTCCACTAGATAAAGGATAATCATTTGTACCGTATGTTATTCCTGCTGAAAATTCAATGAACAACACTTTTTCACCAGATAGTCTAACAGAAGCCCCGACTATATTTCCGTTTTGATCGTTGATGATTTCTGTATAGTAAGAACCTTTTTCTTCATCCGGGATTGACTCCATGGTCGTTTGAATAACATCCAACCCGATTTCAGCCAATCGTTTTACAAAAATCTCATTTTTCCTCTGTAGCTCATTTTGGTAAACTTTTAATTTGTTGATGGCATTTTGAATAGATTTCGTGGATAAGTCGCATTTTATTGTCTTACCCATCTTCGTTTCCTCTTTTAGAAATTCCGTATCTGGCAATATTGCCTTTTTGTGTGTCTAAAATCTTCTTTAGTGTGTAGTCTGGCAATACTGTAGGCTCTCCATTTTCGTCCAAAATAAGACTTCCATCCTCACTTATTTGTGGGATTCTATCTATCCAAAATATATCAGCTTCCTGTGGATGGAAATTTCGATTAAAGCTTGTAATATACCTGTCGTAATCTGGCACTATTCCGGCTGCAATTTCTTCTGGTGTTCCGGCTGTAGATGATACAGAAAAAAAGTATAGAACTGGCTTCTCATAAACTTTAATACGGTCTAATCCTTGTGTTTTCTCGGATATTCGTGACCAATATACTTTTTGCTTTTGACGGACTAATCCTCTCATATTTCCTCTCTTTCTTAAATTTGGTTGCTTAACTAAAGTCCTCTTTAGTTAATTAGTAAGTGAAACTTCTGTCTTTAACGGCAATACCATATCCAAATCGGATAATGTTTACTTCTTTTTTGCTGGTATCAATTTTGACAGTTTCAATTACATCCGAAGTTGCATCAGATTTTCTTGCTTCCTTATTTTTAGATGTGTCAGGAACAGATGAGTCAGATACAACATAGTGAATATTATTGATAGTATACATTGCATCAGCGTGCGTGTGACCTGCAAAGCATCCTATCACATTCGCACCCTTATATTCTTTAGCTCCGGTAAAATCACAATTTACCGAAATCTTGAAATATTCTCCTCCATACGGATTTTGTTCTAATGTAAAAGTTCCGCTTGTATTATAAGATTCTAATATTCCCCGTACCGCATTGGCATTATATACAGTATTAGCATCTTCGCTAGCACCAGCGGACAGGCTATGATGGCTCAAAATAACAACAGGCTTTGGATTTGTCATTTTTAATGTATCAATCAACCAATCAAGCTGTTCTTGTCTGATTCCTGCTTGATATCCACTTGCAAATATAAGCTGCCCGTTGGAATTGACCTCTGTTTCGGGTAAATCGTTTGTATCCAAAACAATAACCTTAACTTTATCAAAATTAACTGAATAATATAACTTGTCTTTATCTATAACACCATTGTTTTTAATACAAAACGGAACGAAAACAGAGTCAAAGAACCAGTTCTTTTGGATGATTTCTTTTATGCTTCGATTTTGAGTATGTTGGAAAGTGTAAAGCGTATTGTTTTCATGGTTTCCTTGCACTGGGAGAAACATTTTTATTGCTTTGTAGACAGACATGGCTTTCATATAATCGTCCATTCCAACTGCACGGTTCAAATATCCATGTGTCACATCGCCTAAATTAGAGCAAAAATTTGGCTTTATAGAATGGTCTATATTAACTAAATTTTTCAAATTATCGAGTGTTTTATATGTTCCACTTTGTGAGTAATGTGTGTCTGTTTGATAACAGAATGTAAAATCTCCCGCTTTTCTTTCAACAAGTATTCGGTAATACGCAACTGTGTTGATACCGATTTTTAACGAGTTATCGTACTCTTCGGATGGTTGTGGTAGCCAATCAACATTACTAACATAGAAATTCTTTTGTACTTCAGAAAGTTCTTCATCCGTAGAAGCTGTATTGTATTTTTTATTTACACTAGCTCGAATAAAACATTCTTCTTTTACTGTATAAGATACAGTTTTTCTTTTTTCGCAAAGAACTTTCGATATTTCCCCTTTGTACAATAACTCCGTGGAATATAAATGAATGGATAACCACGCATTCATGTCTAATGGATTAGTAAAAATAAACTTATAGCCTGGAACGCAATGTACTAATGGCATAAACATATTTTGTTTCGTTTTTGTGCTAGCATACTGCCCAAGTTCATTTACATATCCAAATTCCAATGTTTTAGAGATGTCATTGAATGAGCCAAGCCCGTTAAAATCACCTATATCTTCCTTTAGCGAACCAATAGCTTCTCCCGTTGCTTTTGCTTCTGCAAGCCCACCTTCTATAGTCAATGTAGTGTCTGGCTGTGATACACTCTGGATGTCCTTAATAGCTTGTTCTTTTGCGGAATTTACATTTTGAACAGCTTCCGCAGATGTGTTTTTAGTAAGCTCCAAAAGCTGATTTATAACATCTTTTTCTTCCTGTCCTATCTGTGGTTGATCAATCTCGATACCCTCTAGCACTGGTACTTCCGCTATTGCGGTATTCCATTCAACACTAATATTTGAATCGGAATCCGTTTTAACAGCGCAAACAATAAAACGTACCGTTCCCATATACCTTGCTGCATTTCTTCCAATCAACCAAGAAAAAGTTACATTTTCGCCATCTACAGCTACATCATCACAAATGTATTGGTCTTTGATAGAAACATTAAAATCCACACTGCTTACGTTTTCAAAGTTAATTCTGACTGAAAATTTGGATAAATCAAGATTATCTCCTACAATTTTGGGACATGAAAATTTAATACGTTCTGCATTCTTGTCAGATTGCACTCCACCAACTACGATTGTAGAGGGCACGAAAATAACCCTTGTCTTAGCATCAATTGTGCATATATCGGATTCTTCAGAAAGCAAATTAACATCTTCTTTTGTGCTCATAAGTAAATCAAGTGCTGTTGCCATGTTCTACCCCCTCTGTGATACTTTGGTTTTACCAGTAGTTATAATGTATTTTCCGTTATCTTTTACGCCAGTGACAGATACAGAAAAATAATCCCAAGTAAGGGCTTCCGTTGGAATTTCACATTGATTGTTTTTCAGTATTACTGGGTATTCTTTTTCCATTCTCCAAAATGAAGCAGCTGTTTTACATCCGTTCCACTCTGGAGAAAAGATAAACAATGCTTTAAGATATCCAGTCGTGCCCTTTACCAGTCCAGAGAAATCACACTTCGGATCTGGATAAATTCTTTGATTATTTACAATAAATCTTAATACTCTCATGCAGTCATCCTTTCCATTCCAACAGGGGCTACATATGTAAATTGGTTTCCCAAAATATCTCTGGCTGTGCCAATTACGAAATGGCTGTAGTCTGCCAGAATATTGCATACAAATTCCTCTGCGTCCACCCAATATCGTTTCTTAACCATATGGTGAAGCTCTTGCAGTAAACCATAGCTGAACATCACACAATGTCCTAACTCATGGATAAATACACGGTTTAGAAGTTCTCCATGTAGGTTGTTCGCAATCGAAATAATATGGGTGGAATAATCCGATACTCCAAGTGTTCTGTTTCCTGTGCGGTCAATTAAAACATCATCTTGTGGTGGAACAAACTGCACTCTCCATAAATCTCCATTCATGTAGAATTGTCGTAGCATGGTTTATTACCATCCTTTCTACGAAAAAAGCCCCTGCCGCATTAATTTGCGACAAGGACTTAATTCATTTATTGCTTTAGTTCATCTGCTGTACCAGTCTGGTCAGGTCAGTTTTCATTGACTGTCTGAGCGTTGCATCTGCATCAGACCACATCTCAGTAAGATTACGGATAATGTCAGATGTGTACTCCTTCATGGAATCATCCATTTTTCTTTTGGATTCCGTGTCTTTGGAATCATGATAGTGCCTACGATTCTCATCGTATCTATCATAGGATTCGCCATATCTGGATTTCTTCCGATTCATGTCACCCATTTCCATATCACTACGATCTGGATGATATCCCATGCGGTACATATTGCGCTCAAATTCTGGATTGTTTAAATACTCATCCATCCAGTCATCATCCTGCATATACAGATACGGTCTATATCCTTTTCTGGTTCCCCTACCTTTTGGAGCGAAACGTCCATTTGAATAGCGGTAACGGTCATATCCCATGCGTCCAAGATACTTTTCTTCCTGTTCGCATTCGTCCATAGCTTCCACAATGCGATAATCTTTATCAGCGCAAATCGCACATTTTACTGCTTCCATGCAGTCTTTCAAATCGTCCCAATCTTGAGCACTGAGATTATCAAAGCCATGTGTCTTGGCTTTTTCCATAGCCCATTTTCCCATTTCCATTGCAACTTTATGCATTACA
>ERZ1035027.274-NODE-274-length-32301-cov-47.559914_pt1 | contig 32301 bp, 29 predicted proteins | sample MGYA00520604_ERZ1035027 | MGnify/ENA primary metagenome ERZ1035027 (study PRJEB33766, sample SAMN09781743) | gut metagenome | biome: gut microbiome | host: Homo sapiens | place: Madagascar | study: EMG produced TPA metagenomics assembly of the PRJNA485056 data...
TGTAGAATTGAACACGGGCTAAATTCCTAGAGCAAAAGATAAACTTCCTAGTGTGGTAGCACACGTCGTCAGTTTCCTATTTGTTTTACGGAATTTTAGACGCCTTTTGTATCTTGTTTTGAGGAGGTAGGTTTTGGACTGGTCCATTGTTCAACAGTATTTGCCCTTTTATCAGAAAGCATTCTTTTTAACCTTACATATTGCTGTTCTGGGGATTATTGGGTCCTTCCTTTTGGGCTTGGTGGTGAGCGTTATTCGTCATTATCGAGTTCCAGTTTTGAGTCAGCTTTCGACGGCTTATATTGAGCTGTCTCGTAATACGCCACTCTTGATTCAGCTCTTCTTTCTCTACTTTGGCTTGCCTCGTATAGGTTTGGTTCTATCGTCAGAGGCTTGTGCTGTGGTAGGTTTGATTTTCTTGGGTGGTTCCTATATGGCGGAGTCCTTCCGAAGTGGTCTAGAGGCTGTTAGTCAGACCCAGCATGAAGTGGGTTTGTCTATTGGTTTGACGCCATTCCAAGTCTTTCGCTATGTGGTCCTTCCTCAGGCAGTGGCAGTGGCACTTCCGTCATTTAGTGCTAACGTCATCTTCCTTATCAAGGAAACGTCAGTATTCTCAGCGGTAGCCTTGGCGGATTTAATGTATGTGGCCAAGGATTTGATTGGTCTTTACTACGAAACCGATGTGGCTCTAGGCATGTTGGTGGTAGCATACCTCTTGATGTTGCTGCCGATTTCTCTAGTCTTTAGTTGGATTGAAAGGAGGTTACGCTATGCAGGATTCGGGCTTTCAAGTTCTTCTTCAGGGGAATAATTTCCTACGTATCTTACAAGGTTTAGGCGTAACTATTGGAATTTCCATCGTCTCGGTTCTTCTGTCCCTTTTACTAGGAACCCTTTTGGGGATTGTCATGACTTCGAAGTCTAAGATTGTTCGGCTTTTGTCACGTATTTATCTGGAATTTATTCGTATCATGCCTCAATTAGTCTTGCTCTTTATTGTCTATTTTGGTCTGGCTAGGAACTTTAACATTAATATCTCAGGTGAGCTATCGGCTATTATCGTCTTTACCCTTTGGGGAACGGCTGAGATGGGCGATTTGGTGCGTGGGTCAATCACATCGCTACCTAAACACCAGTTTGAGAGCGGAAGGGCCCTTGGCTTGACCAATGGACAACTCTATACCTATGTGATTATTCCACAAGTCTTGCGTCGCTTGTTGCCTCAGGCTATTAACCTTGTGACACGGATGATTAAGACCACGTCCTTGGTGGTTTTGATTGGGGTGGTTGAGGTGACCAAGGTTGGTCAGCAGATTATCGACAGTAACCGCCTGACTATTCCAACAGCTTCTTTCTGGATTTATGGCACGATTTTGATTCTTTATTTTGCCATTTGTTACCCAGTATCTAAGCTGTCTACTTATCTTGAAAATCGTTGGAGGAATTAAGATGACAGAAAGCATTTTACAAATCAAGGATTTGAAAAAGTCCTTTGGGGACAATGAGATTCTCAAAGGCATCTCCTTGGATGTTAAACAAGGTGAAGTCGTTGTTATCTTGGGTTCCTCAGGTTGTGGGAAATCGACTTTGCTACGTTGTATCAATGGCTTGGAGACCATTCAAGGAGGCGATATTCTCCTTGATGGCAAGTCTATCACTGGCAGTAAGAAGGATTTCCACTTGATTCGTCAGAAAATCGGAATGGTCTTTCAAAGTTATGACCTCTTTCCACACTTGGACATCCTACAAAATCTGATCTTGGGTCCAGTCAAAGCTCAAGGGCGTAATAAGGAAGAAGTCATTGCGGAGGCTGAGAAACTTTTGGACCGTGTGGGACTTCTGGACAAGAAGCATAGCTTCGCACGACAACTGTCAGGTGGTCAAAAGCAGCGTGTGGCCATTGTCCGTTCTCTGCTTATGCATCCAGAGGTTATCCTCTTTGACGAGGTGACGGCTTCGCTTGACCCTGAGATGGTTCGTGAGGTTCTGGAATTGATTAATGACCTGGCTCAAGAAGGGCGTACCATGTTGATTGTCACCCATGAGCTTCAGTTTGCGCGTGCCATCGCTGACCGTATTATCTTTATGGATAAGGGCGTCATCGCTGAGGAAGGTACTGCTGAAGAATTCTTCAATCATCCAAAGACACAGCGGGCTCAAGAGTTCCTTAATGTCTTTGACTTCAGCCAGTTTGGTGCCTATTTGTAACCCATTATTTTTAGTGAAAATAAATTATTTTAGGAGATATTTATGAAATTAACAAAGAAAATTTTTGCCCTATTAGCCCTCGTCTTTGCCTTGGTGGCAGTGACTGCATGCTCAAGTAACAGTAGCTCTGGTAAATCAACAGCCAAAGCACGTACGATCGAAGAAATTAAGAAGAGTGGTGAACTCCGTATCGCCGTCTTTGCGGACAAGAAACCTTTCGGTTATGTAGATAACAAGGGAGCTTACCAAGGTTACGATATTGAACTTGGTAACCGTTTGGCCAAAGATTTGGGTGTTAAACCTAAATACGTTTCAGTAGATGCGGCCAACCGTGCAGAATTCTTGATTTCAAATAAGGTAGATATTACCCTTGCCAACTTTACAGTGACTGATGAACGTAAGAAACAAGTGGATTTTGCCCTTCCTTATATGAAAGTCTCAATCGGTGTGGTATCACCTAAAGACAAGGTAATCAAGGACGTTAAAGAGCTTGAAGGTAAGACTTTGATTGTTACTAAGGGGACAACTGCTGAAACTTACTTTGAAAAGAACTACCCAAATATCAAATTGCAAAAGTATGACCAATATAGTGATGCTTACCAAGCCCTCCTTGATGGTCGTGGTGATGCCTTCTCAACTGATAATACAGAAGTTCTTGCTTGGGCTCTAGAAAATAAAGGTTACGAAGTAGGAATCACATCACTTGGTGACCCAGATACCATTGCCCCAGCGGTTCAAAAAGGTAACAAAGAACTCCTTGACTTTATCAATAAAGACATTAAGAAACTTGGTGAAGAGAATTTCTTCCACAAAGATTATGAAAAAACACTTCACCCAACCTATGGCGATGCAGCAAATGCTGACGATCTCGTCGTTGAAGGTGGCGAAGTGAAATAAGACTGACATCCTTCGTAAGAGGTAAGTCTTGCTTAACAAGAATAAAACAAGTAAACCACCTCGTGGCTATCTAGGTTAACTAGAAGCAGGGGTGGTTTTACTTGTTTTTATAGTTTCTTTTAATCTTCCATTCAACAAAAAGGATATATAAACAAGCTTCCAAACATTCCAAATACGATATAAGGTCTTAGACGATCAAGCAAGGTCTTTCGTTGATTATAAGGCGATTTTGAACCGTCTTTCCAGGTAATACTTTTGTCCTTATCATCCACCAGTTTGTAAGATTCGACATTATAGGTCAGATAATTGTCTTTACGAACATAAATATTCAAATAGTTGTGGCCGTTCTTAGTGGGGAGGTCTGTCAGGTAACCTTCCACAGTGTAGAGCTCCATGTGAAGAGTTCCGTCATTAAGCCGCTTGACTGGGCGAGCTCTAGCAGCATAGATAATATCCTTATTGACTGTATAATGACCATAATAATAAAAACCACCATACAGCAGTGCCAGTAGCACTAAGATAATCAATTCAGCTGTTGGCTCTGGTAGGATGATCTTTCTCCAATTAAGGCGTCATCATTTAGGTTCTTCGATACTTTGACAGGCGCTATTTATATTTTCCTCTCCTTTAGAGGTTGATTAATTTTTTCTTTGTCATGCCTAATCCTTTCATCAACCATTGTAACAAATTCGTCTCCCAAGCAAAAGCTAGCCTGATTTGTGATATAATTGGGAGTGATTGTAGACAAGGAAATCTTATTTCTTGCCAGACTTGTAAAAATAAAACAGAGGATTTTAAGATGAAACTGACACTCCATGAAATTGCCAAGGTTGTTGGCGCTAAAAATGATGTCACAGCCTATGAAGATGTTGCCATTAACCAGATTGAGTTTGATAGCCGTAAGATTACAGAGGGTGACCTCTTTTTGCCACTAAAAGGTGTGCGTGATGGGCATGATTTTATCCAAACAGCCTTTGGCAATGGTGCTCTAGGGACATTCACAGAAAAAGAATTACCAGCTGATCAAGTCCACATCCTAGTTGATGATGCTCTTGAAGCTTTCCAAAAGCTAGCTGCCTACTATCTTGAAAAGATGGGTGTTGATGTCATTGCGGTAACTGGTTCTAACGGTAAGACAACAACCAAGGACATGATTCATGATATCTTAGCAACAACCTATCGTACTTACAAAACTCAAGGTAATTACAACAATGAGATTGGTCTTCCTTATACAGCCCTCCACATGCCTGATGATACAGAAAAAATCGTCCTTGAGATGGGACAAGATCACATGGGAGACATTCACCTCTTGTCAACCTTGGCAAAGCCAAAGACAGCTGTTGTTACCTTAATCGGAGAGGCTCATTTGGAATTCTTCGGTAGTCGTGACAAGATTGCTCAAGGTAAAATGCAAATGCAAGACGGTATGCCTGATGGTAGTCTCTTGCTTGTACCAAGTGATCCAATCGTTGATCCTTTCTTGCCAAGCAATCTTGAAGTGGTACGCTTTGGGGATGGTGCAGAGCTTACAGTCTCTGATTTGATGGAATACAAGGATCACCTCACCTTCTCAACTAACTTCCTAGACGGACAAGTTACCTTGCCAGTCACTGGAAAATACAATGCTACAAATGCTATGGTTGCTGCCTATGTCGCCAAACACTTGGGTGTAACTGAGGAAAATATCCTCACAGCTCTTGCTAACTTGCAGCTTACAAAAAATCGTACTGAATGGAAAAAAGCAGCTAACGGTGCGGATATTCTTTCAGACGTTTACAATGCCAATCCAACAGCCATGAAGCTCATTTTGGAGACCTTCTCAGCTATTCCTAAGAATGAAGGAGGCAAGAAAATCGCTGTCCTAGCTGATATGAAAGAACTCGGTGAACAGTCTGTGCAACTTCATACGCAGATGATTCTAAGCCTGACACCAGATGCTATTGATACGGTGATTTTCTACGGTGAAGACATTGCAGAATTGTCACAACTTGCTAGCCAAATGTTCCCTCTTGGTCATGTTTATTATTTTAAGAAAACAGCTGATGAAGACCAATTTGACGCTATGGTTAAGCACATCAAAGAAAGCCTAGGCGAGCACGATCAAATCTTGCTCAAGGGCTCTAACTCTATGAACCTAGCTAAGGTCGTGGAAGAACTCCAAGCTAAGAATTAAGTTATCCAACCTGCTCTCTGAAGCAGGTTTTTGCTTTACCCTGAAATTTGATATAATAGCAGGCATAGTAGTTTCATCAGGAGAAGAGAATGAAGGATTTTTTGACAACGACCCAAACTCATCCACCCCATGTACCTTTGCCCTATTATTTACTTATGCTCTTGGCAATGGTGTTTTTGAGTTACTTGAGTTGGCTTTGGCATAACAATAATATATGGCGTTGGACCTTTCTTACTATCCAAGCCATTCAACTCTTTGCCCTCTATACCTGGTACCTCTGGCAGGGCTTTCCGCTTTATATTAGTCTACCCCTGTACCATTGCCGCATGGCCATGTTTGCTGTTCTCCTTCTGAAAAATAGTAGGATAAAGAGCTATTTCGCTATTATGGGAGTTGTCGGGACCTACTGTGCATTGGTTTATCCAGTATTTGATCCCTATGAGTTTCCTCATATCACAGGCTTTTCTTTCCTAATTGGTCACTATGCCCTACTGGTCAACAGCCTGAATGTCATTTTTAACAGTTATAAAACCCAACCCATCAGTCAACAACTGATTGTGGTGGCTACCTTGATACTGAATCTAGGTCTTGTAATAGTTAATCAGACCATCGGTGGAAACTATGGCATGCTTAAACACACGCCATTTATTATGGGAACTCCCTTATTTGTCAAATACCTTGCTGTTTCAGGAGCTCTGATTATTCTTATGATAATTATGAAAAAAGGGCTGGAGCATTCTGAAGAGAAATATTAAATAAATGAAGAAACACGCTATCAGAAAGTTGATAGTGTGTTTCTTCATTTTATTTGTTTTATTCTAACACAAAACGCTTTCAGAATTGCTTTCACACTGTAATTTGGATATAATAAAAGAGCTGTGCCTGCGAGAATTATTGCAAGCCTCGACAACAAATGTAGCTTTTAAAAGCCAGAGATTTTCTGAAAGAAGTGCTACAACTATCTTCCTTTTCGATCTGGTAAAAACCGATGACTGTCAGTTCCTATTTAGCATGGAAGTTTTACAATTCCTAAGGAAGCTACTGACGTCCGATACTGCTAAGGAAAAGTATCAAAAAGATTATTTTTAAAGAAGAAAGAAAACTATGAGTATCCAAGACGAAATCAAAAAACGCCGTACTTTTGCCATCATCTCTCACCCCGATGCTGGTAAAACAACAATCACTGAACAATTGCTTTACTTTGGGGGTGAAATCCGTGAAGCTGGTACCGTAAAAGGTAAGAAAACCGGAAACTTCGCTAAGTCAGACTGGATGGATATCGAGAAACAACGTGGTATCTCAGTAACTTCATCTGTGATGCAGTTTGACTATGCCGGCAAACGTGTTAATATCCTTGATACCCCAGGGCACGAGGACTTCTCAGAAGATACCTACCGTACTCTTATGGCGGTTGACGCTGCCGTCATGGTCGTTGACTCAGCCAAAGGTATCGAGGCCCAAACCAAAAAACTTTTCGAAGTTGTCAAACACCGTGGGATTCCTGTCTTTACCTTCATGAACAAATTGGACCGTGATGGACGTGAGCCGCTTGACCTATTGGAAGAATTGGAAGAAGTGCTTGGTATTGCCAGCTACCCAATGAACTGGCCTATCGGTATGGGTAAAGCCTTCGAAGGACTTTATGACCTCTATAACGAACGCTTGGAGCTTTACAAGGGTGACGAGCGCTTTGCCAAGATTGAAGATGGTGATACCCTTTTTGCCAACAACCCATTCTATGAGCAAGCTAAAGAAGATATCGAACTCTTGACAGAAGCGGGTAATGAATTCTCTGAAGAAGCTATTTTAGCTGGTGAATTGACGCCGGTCTTCTTCGGTTCTGCCCTCACTAACTTTGGGGTTCAAACCTTCCTCGATACCTTCCTCAAATTTGCGCCAGAACCACATGGCCACAAGACAGTTGATGGTGACGAGATTGATCCTCTTAACAAGGACTTCTCTGGTTTTGTTTTCAAAATCCAAGCCAACATGGACCCACGTCACCGTGACCGTATCGCCTTTGTTCGTATCGTGTCTGGTGAATTCGAGCGTGGTATGAGTGTTAACCTAACCCGTACTGGTAAAGGAGCTAAGCTCTCAAACGTCACTCAGTTCATGGCCGAATCTCGTGAAAATGTTGAAAATGCCGTGGCAGGAGACATTATCGGGGTTTACGATACAGGAACTTACCAGGTTGGTGATACCCTTACTGTAGGTAAAAATAAATTTGAATTTGAGCCACTACCAACCTTTACGCCAGAGTTGTTCATGAAAGTTTCTGCAAAAAACGTTATGAAACAGAAGTCCTTCCACAAAGGAATTGAACAATTGGTGCAAGAAGGAGCCATCCAGCTCTACACCAACTACCAAACAGGCGAATACATGCTTGGTGCCGTTGGGCAACTTCAGTTTGAAGTTTTCAAACACCGTATGGAAAATGAATACAATGCCGAGGTCGTCATGACTCCAATGGGTAAAAAGACTGTGCGTTGGATTCAACCCGAGGACCTTGATGAACGCATGTCATCAAGTCGAAATATCTTGGCTAAAGACCGCTTTGACCAACCAGTATTTCTCTTTGAAAATGACTTTGCCCTCCGTTGGTTTGCCGATAAATACCCAGATGTAACGTTGGAAGAGAAGATGTAATACGGCACAAAAGATGACGATTTTAAATCGTTCATCTTTTGACGCTAGCCACTATCTTGTGGCTAGCTAGCCGTCTCACTAACTACGTCAGACGAATAATATCGATTCGTCTGACTTCGTGGCGTAGCATCTTTATAATGCAATCTACGCCACGTCCTATGAGATCGTGGCTAAGTCCCTTACTAACTCGAAAATGGAAAATATCGTTTCCGTTTTCTCATGTCGTAATATCTTATATAAACACAAAAACCATAGGACTGCCACTTAAGACTGTCCTATGGTTTCTTTTATTTTTCCGTATTGAGTAACCTGCCTAGGAATCGTTGTAGGGCGAAGAAAACGATGAGGCTGGCTAATGTTTCTCCAAGGAAGGATGAGCTATTGACAATAAACGAATAGAGATAAGGGCTTTGTCCTTTAGGGGCATAGCTTCCCCAAAAGATGACACCGGCTATAAAGTGAATGAGGTAACGAGCAAAGCTACCAAGCAGAATCCCCCCAGTGATCACCATCAGAGACTTGACTTTATTGCCTTGTTTAATGGCTTTATCAAGGGCTGGTTTGACAATACCACTGATACCAATCAGGCTAAAGGCGACAAAATACTCCAGAAAACCTTGTGTTAAGGTTAGCCAACCACCGGCTGCCTGTCCTGTCACCACTTGAAGTAGCCCCCAGATAAGACCGCCCATAGCACCAGCTTTTGAGCCCCAGCGAAAACTGAGGAGAAAGATAGGTACCATCTTAAAGGAAAGGGAAATCCAAGGGCCTAGTGACATAGGCTGGGTAACTAGGTCCAGGATATAAGCAATGGTTGCCAAAAGGGCAACCTCAATCATTGGCCGAATATTTGTTTTCGACATAAAAAAACCTCCTATACCAATCGTCTTGATTGGCTGTTTTTTTGCCACATCAAAACGACGTCATAGAAGTTCCTCTATTTCAATCTATTTTGAGACACATCCCTACGCAGGTCCTAACCTGATCAGGTGGTAAGAGTTTAGGCAAGTCTTGAAGAAAAAATTCAAGCTAGCCATTCTCAGCAATTGCTCCTCTTGTGACCCTTTTATTGTACTACCAGAAACCCATTTCTGCAAGTGTCTGAAATCTTAAAATTGTGGTATAGTTAAAGCAAGGATTATCTTTACAATACAATAAAAAAGGAGAAACAACTATGGGAATTTTTTCAGGACTGCTTGGCAACGCATCTAAAAAAGATAATGATAAGGTTGAGCGCCAATTAGAGGGAATCTTAATTCCAGGTGAACAGGTGGAGTTAGCCTATGTTTTAGTTCGTGACTTGATTGTTTTTACAGAGAAGCGCTTGATTTTAGTCGATAAGCAAGGTGTTACAGGAAAGAAGACTTCCTATAAATCTATCCCTTATCACTCAATCTCTCGTTTTACTGTAGAAAGCTCAGGACATTTTGACCTAGATGCTGAGCTTAAGATTTGGATTTCATCAGCACTGGAGCCTGCAGAGGTCCTTCAATTTAAGAGTGATAATAATGTTTTTGAAATCCAACAAGCTTTGGCAGCAGCAGTGCTAGAGTAATGAGGAAGAAAAATGTTTATTGAAAAAGAACTGAGTTATAAGCGTCACTGGATTAATATTGACTCAGATATTATTTCTGAGCAATCCTACCTTTATACCAAGTATGATATTGACCAAGAAACCATAGAGTATGCCTTGGATAAAAATGAACGAGCTCATATGGATTACAACCGTGAGAATGGGACAATCACCTTTATCTATAATGTTCTGGCGCTTGAAAAGGACAAGGAATACTATGAAACTATCCCTCTGACCTTTATTGTACAAGATACGCGTTTGGTGACCATTAGTAACGAGGATAATGCTTATGTGATAAGCAAGATGCAAGACTATGTGGATAACCATGAGGATTTGTCTATCTACAAGTTGCTCTTTGCAGGACTTGAGATGATTTCAAATGCCTATTATCCCGTTATTGAACGCTTGGATCAGCAAAAAGATGAGGTTAGTCGACGCCTAAGGCAGACCACGACAAGTAAGAATCTGTACGACCTTTCAGATTTGGAAACAGGCATGGTCTATTTGGTGGCTGCAGCTACACAAAACCGTCTCCTTTTGGAACATATTAAGGGGCATGCCATTTATCGTCGTCTCAATGAGGTCGAAAAAGAGCAGTTTGATGATGCCATGATTGAAGCTAGGCAGTTGGTTGCCATGACGGATCTTATTTCTAAGGTCTTACAACAACTATCAGGTTCTTATAATAATATCCTAAACAACAATCTGAACAACAACTTGAGTAATTTGACTATTATTGAGGTACTATTGGGAGTTCTTGCCGTCATTACCGGTTTCTTTGGGATGAATGTTCCTCTACCTTTTATGACTGTCAGTCCAGCTTGGATTTTCATCATTTTTGGTAGTGTGATTCTTTGTTTGGTCTTGGCCCGCTATCTGCGTTGGTTAGTTCATAAATAATTATCAGTGAGTGAAACCGTCTTCTCAAATTGGAGGCGGTTTTAAAACGTTATTTTCTGTCTTTTTATTTCTAAATATGATAGACTAGATGAGTTGTTAAATTAACGACTATAAAATACAAGCAGATGCTTTATCTGCTCACCCAAGTTTCATAAGGTGGCTTCGCACCGCCTTCAAATAGAAAGAAGAATACTTTGAAATTTACAGATTTAAACCTATCAGAAGACATCCAATCAGCTGTTGTAGCTGCCGGTTTTGAAAAACCATCACCTATCCAAGAGTTGACAATTCCACTCGCTCTTGAAGGTAAGGATGTTATCGGTCAGGCCCAAACTGGTACTGGTAAAACAGCTGCCTTTGGTCTGCCTACCCTAAATAAAATTCGTACAGAAGAAAATACAATCCAAGCTCTTGTTATTGCCCCAACACGTGAGTTGGCAGTGCAATCTCAAGAAGAGCTTTTCCGTTTTGGTCGTGACAAAGGTGTTAAGGTTCGCTCAGTCTACGGTGGTTCTAGCATTGAAAAACAAATCAAGGCCCTCCGTTCAGGTGCCCACATCGTTGTAGGGACACCAGGTCGTCTTCTTGACCTTATCAAACGTAAGGCTCTTAAACTCAATAACATTGAGACTTTGATTTTGGATGAAGCTGATGAAATGCTTAACATGGGCTTCCTTGAAGACATTGAAGCTATCATCAGCCGAGTACCAGAGGAACGTCAAACCCTACTCTTCTCAGCAACGATGCCTGATGCCATCAAACGTATTGGTGTGCAGTTCATGAAAGACCCTGAGCATGTGAAAATCAAGGCTAAAGAATTGACCAATGTTAACGTTGACCAATACTTTATCCGAGTGAAGGAACAAGAGAAGTTTGATACTATGACTCGCCTTATGGACGTTGACCAACCAGAATTGTCAATTGTCTTTGGTCGTACCAAACGTCGTGTGGATGAGTTGACACGTGGTTTGAAACTTCGTGGTTTCCGTGCAGAAGGTATCCACGGAGACCTTGACCAAAACAAACGTCTTCGTGTTATCCGTGACTTCAAGAACGACCAAATCGATATCTTGGTTGCGACAGACGTTGCAGCGCGTGGTCTTGACATTTCAGGTGTCACTCACGTCTACAACTACGATATTCCACAAGATCCAGAAAGCTACGTTCACCGTATTGGACGTACAGGTCGTGCAGGGGAATCAGGTCAATCCATTACTTTCGTAGCACCAAACGAAATGGGTTACCTCAGTATCATTGAAAACTTGACTAAGAAACGCATGAAAGGTCTTAAGCCACCAACAGCTCAAGAAGCATTCCAAGCTAAGAAGAAAGTTGCCCTTAAGAAAATTGAACGTGACTTTGCGGATGAAGCTATCCGTGCTAACTTTGACAAGTTCAAGGGTGATGCGGTTAAATTGGCTCAAGAATTCACACCTGAAGAATTGGCACTTTACATCTTGAGCTTGACCGTTCAAGACCCAGAGACAATGCCAGAAGTGGAAATTGCCCGTGAAAAACCATTGCCATTCAAACCATCAGGTGGTGGCTTTGGTGGTAAAGGCGGCAAAGGTGGCCGTGGCAACCGTGGTCGCGATAACAACCGTCGTGGTGGATACCGTGGCGACCGTAACCGCGATGACCGAGACGGTGGCCGTCGTGACTTTAAACGCAAGTCTAAGAAGAACAGTCGTGACTTCGAAAACCGTGGCAACAAACGCCCACACCGTACCTCAAGCGAAAAGAAAAACGGCTTTGTTATCCGTAATAAGGGTGATAAATAAACAATGAAAACGTTCTATGAAAATAGGGCGTTTTCTTATACCTTGAATATACAATATAAGTACATAATAAATTGCACTTATTCTTGAAAATTATCGAATCAAAAAAACACCATTCCAAGTAGAAAAAAAAGATGTTGTTTCGTTGACAATATTTTAGTGTTTATTACTATTTTAGGCGAGAGTTTTATCTCATCAAATTATTGATTTCGATTGACTTTATAGGACATCTTTTAAATTTATTCGAATAGGTTTTATCTCTAGACAAACATTAATTTTTTTGATAATATTAACATTCAATAAAATTAAAAGGAGATGTTGTGAAATTATTTGTTAAATATGGGATATTTCTATTCGCTTCCGTTATAGCTTTGAACTCCTATAATATTAAAGCTGATGAAAGTTCAACAACAAGTACAGATACTAATGTAAGTGATGCTACGGAAACAGCTACACATGAGATAATTATAGGAAATAATGCGAATACACTTTCAAGTTTGAAGAAAGACGAAAAGAATGGAAGTACCGAACCGACTATTACTAATGTTGAAATTTCTGGTGGAGTAGACCCATCAGTTACAGGCACTGATTTCTTTAAGGATGTTGAAATCAATCTTGAAGGAAATAACTTAACTGATGATAACTTCTTAACAGAAGAGGGACTTCATTGGTCAGACAAGACATATACAGAGATTATACAGGGAAAAGAAAATGGTATCATAAATGATCCTGAGAGGTTTGGGGCTTCTAATACACCCTCTACACCTGTTATAGCTTATAGCACGAATGTAGGAGATAGCGGTCGTATCAATTATATAGGTAAGACTTTATCAGGGATAGAGTTAGACTTGCTGTGGACTGTTCTAGAAAGTGATAAAGATGAATGGGCCTCTAACTCTGGATACAATGATAATCGTCCTAAAGGACTTGGATTTGCTGGAGAGCAGTCAATCTTGGGTGCAACAGGAAATTCAATTGTTATCTTATATAATAATGCGAGCAATCTTGCTCTCCATTATCAAATTGTCAAGCATGGAACAAAAATAGAGCAGCCTGTGGTAGTAAGTTTCATATCAACAGATATTGATGCAGCCCAAGGGGTACAGACCAATCTTGCGAATTTGGTTGAAATTATTCCAACGGAGTCTAATCTTATAAAAAAAGATGGCATTATTTATGATGCAACACCGGGTGTAGTAGGCCTTAATGGGTCTAAGGATTTGCCGAAGGGTGGCTATTTAGGTGCAGGTTTTATTTCAAATTTTGATTATACTTTTTATTCGCCAGCACCAGAAAGAGTTAATGATTCTTATTACTATCCAATGGCTGTTCGATATGACATTTTTGGCAGCAGTTTACAAGCGAATATCAAATCTCGCATTTCTAGGTCCATTATAGTTCAGTATGTAGACAATCATGGCAAAGAACTGAAGAAGACAGAATTTTATAAAGGCTTTGATGATGAATCTTATAAGGTTGATTCTATAAGTATTAAAGACTATCGGTTAATTGATGTAAAGAAATTCTCAGAAAGCTGGGGTAGGACAAGGATTCAGTTTGCTTATCAGAAAGAATTTCCAGTTACTTTAAAATTCCAAGATGAAAATGGCAAAGTCTTATCTGAGAGTGTGAAATATATTGCACTTGATGGCCAAAAGGTGACACATACACCAAAAGTGATTAGTGGCTATAGAACGCCAGAAAGATTTGAAGTTTTGGTTAACCAACCACTTACAAAGGTTTTTACTTATAAGAAAATTCAACAACCTATACATCAAGTTCTGATAAATAAGAATAAAGGTAAAGAATCACAGTCACAGATCGCTTTAGTTGGTCATCCTGTGGTGCCACCAAATAGTGCTAGCCAATCATATGATACTAATACTAGAGTGCAATACCATTCTTCAAAAAGCTATGTTCCAACGCCGACTTTTTCTCATTATGGCAACCATTTAGGAATAGAACAATACAATAGCCCAGGTCTACCAATTCCCAAAACTATACCTAAGAGTCAAGAAAAACCATCAAAAAATGAGAAGCAGAAAGATCCATTCTTAGTCAATACCAATATGACTATGGATGAAAAAAAGGACTTTCTTACTTATATTAAGTCGGTTGGTGATGAAGCTCGGAAAAAATATGGTAAAGATCATGATAAAATTAATCATACAATTGCAAATGCCATTGCTCGAGTTCCTTATGCTAATGATAAGCTACAATCAATGACAAATGACTTTGGTGAAGCTTCGGAATTTTTAACTTCTGATGTTGATTATTTACTAGGAAAATCACATACTGATAAATCTTACACAATAGATTTCCCACATCTGGCAGCTCCAATTGCTACTTCTTATAGAAGTGGATTTTTAAAAGAGATAGTTAAATTATTTGCTGGGCTGTCCCCGTATAATAAGTCTGGTTTATCTACTGAAGAGATTCTCTTCCAAAATAATTCCTTAGTGGGGGACTTGCTAACTACTATCGATAAAAAGGATTTTCTCACGGATATTGATGCTTACATCTTGAGATATCATAGTGAGTTTAAAGATATGGATCTTGATCAAGCCATTGAAAAATATTACAGTACTGATAATCTGGAACAGAAACGCCAAGAATACTATTCTCAAGCCTTAGAAGAGCAGTCGAAAAATACACCTACAGATAGCTATATGAGTCTCTTATTAATTGGAAGCGTTGCAAGTTTGTCTGGTATAGCATTGATTGCCTTAAAAAAACTTAAAAATATTGAAGCTGTTGTAAGAAGGTTGTTTAAAGACCCGCTTGGAACTTTTCGAACAGACCTCTGGGAGCCATTAAAGTCTCGAGCTATTACCTTTATCAAACAACCGCTAAAATTCTTCGAGAAAAACCTTACTACTCCAATTAGAAGAAATTTGGTTAGAATGAGCAATAATACCATACAAACCGTTTCTAAAATTAACAAAAACTTCATCAAACCAGTAGCTAATTTTACTATTAATAAAATCGCAAAACCAGTATATAATAGTATTAGGACTGTTGCTAAGCCAATTGTACAGGTTGTTAATAATACCGTGGTTAAACCTATTGGTAAGGTTGTTTATAACAATATAATTAAGCCAGTGTATAATCGTATCGTTAAACCAGTATCTGGGTTTGTCAATAGGAACATTATAAAACCAGTTTATAATAAGATAGTTAAACCTGTTTACAACCGTGTTGTGAAACCAATTGTTAGACCAATTTATCAAAAAGTTGTTAGACCAATTGCAAAAGCAACAAAACGTTATATTGTAAGACCTGTCGTAAATACTGTGAAACGTTTTGTTGTTAATCCAGTCAAGAGATTGTTTGGTCGTAGAAGAGGAAAGAGAATATGACAATGAAAAAAAGCAATATTTTAGGGATTTTTGTAGGACTATTTATAGGGTTGGTTACAATTTTAGGAATGAGCCTATTTAGTTTTTTTAATTTAAAATACCACTCTGTTTATTATGCTCAGCATATTCCTCATAAGGAGGGGACAGAGCCGGACATTGTTATGTTGATGGAGAATAATGGCTGGATTTATACACCGAAAATAGATGGTATTAGCTATGATGATGATGGAATGTACGCTATAACTAGAAATAAAGGAACGGAAAGGTCTATATTAGGTCTTTCAGGTGATACTCTATATTTTAGTTCGGCATCGGGTGATGGCTATCTTTTAAATCATGATTTTTCTATCAAAACTGCTCTTGACAAACGTTATCACAAGATTAAATATAATCAACGAAAAGTCCAAAAAGAAATTAGAGAAACTGTTCAACCTGTGATTGATGTTCAATCAAAACCATTAATCAATCTTCAGTGGTTGTTTAATTTAATTTATCAAAGTAGGTTTAATTAGAGAATAAGATAGCATAGAAGCATTTTGTAAGATTATTTATACCTAAAGATGAGTTTATCTATATTACGGCATTTACTGTGGATATAATTCAGGACACCTTGCCGGGTGTCTTTTTTATTTACTAAATTTGGAGTAATACTACTGATTTTAAAGCTATTTAGAGCATGTAGAATTATTCATGCACGTGCGTTGTATACCACTATGAGAATCTTTCTAAAAGGTAGTGATTTGACATTGATTGAAGACTATATCATTCAGCTTTGGGAGAATAAATTAAATAATAGGACATGAAAATGTCTAAACTGGAAAGCACCTTATGAAGTCTTCTAAGAGGAAAGTATGCACTTAATTTGATCATTCAAGACAAACAAATACACGGTTATTTTTCCGTGTGTTCTTTGATATAAGCTAGCTTTTTCTCTCGGATTTTTTTCTTAAAGAGTGCTTCGGCGCTCATGGCTTCAGACTTGCTGTCAAAGGCTTCTGAGTAGAGGAGTTTAACTGGTAGGCGAGCTCTGGTATACTTGGCGCCTTTGCCTGCGTTATGGGTTTTGAGGCGGCGTTCGACGTCTGTGGTATAGCCTGTATAGAGGGTGCCATCGGCACACTCAACCACATACATGTAGGCCTTGCTATCCTTTGCTGTCATCGTTTAGGACTCACCTTCAGCCTTTTTTCCAAAGTAAATCTCAAAGATTTCGTCAGTATAATCCCCATTTTCCTTATGCACAAAGAGAGGCGGAAGGATTTTCAAGCCATCTGTCGAGCCGTCTTTAATGGCTTCAATCAGGAGCATATTTGCCTCACGTCCCATCTTAGGATAGATAAACTGGATGCGTTTAGGTGCTAGATTGTACTGGCGCATGGTGTCGATGATATCCAAAAAGCGGTCAGGGCGATGCACCATGGCAATGCGTCCGTTAGATTTGAGGGCATGACGTGCGATCTGGCAAATTTCCTCTAGATTAGTCGTGATTTCGTGACGGGCCAAGAGGTAGTGCTCGGACAGATTCTTCTTGGATGTTTCTGTCGCCTTAAAGTAGGGAGGGTTACAGAGGATAAGGTCCACCTGTGATCGTGGGGCATGGTCAAGCAAATTTTTTAGGTCGTCATTGACAACAGTAACCTGGTCCTCTAGTTGGTTGAGGGTGACAGAACGTTTGGCCATGTCAGCCAGGCGTTCTTGTAGCTCAACCAAGGTAATTGGTGCCTCAGTGCGTGTACTAGCAAAGAGGCCAACGGCACCATTTCCCGAACAGAGGTCGACGATTAACCCCTTCTTTGGAATTTTTGGGAATCGAGAGAGGAGGACACTGTCGATAGAATAGCTGAAGACCTCCTTGTTTTGTATGATTTTTACATCTGTGGAGAAGAGTTGGTCAATGCGTTCTCCATCTTTTAAAATTGGATTTGTCATAGCTTTTATTGTAACAAAAAACAGCTCCCAAAGGAACTGTTGTGAGTGATTACTCTAGGACACCAAAGGTGTAGCCTTGGTCTTTGAAGTATTCGATGATTTGTGGAAGGGTCTGAACTGTGAGCTCCTTACCGGCAGTGTCGTGCATAAGGACAACCTTAACATGACTCTCAGGGAAATATTTTTGTGAACCATCCAAGTAGGCCATCATGCTTTCAGATGTCGTTGGGCGAACAGAAGCTGGTTCTGCATCACCACAAAGCATGTTCCAGTCCATCCACTGGACACCTTCCTTGGCGAGGGCTTGGTCAGTACTTTCTAGACCGTGCCATGACATGTGACCACCAGGATAACGGAAAATTCTTGTCTTGAAGTCCTTACCTAGGATGGCTTGAAAATTAGCCATGGTTTGGTTAACCTCAGAAACAATCTGACTTTGATTAGGAATACGTCCTGGATAAAGGAGATTAAAGTTATGGCTGAGGCTATGGTTGGCAATCGCGTGTCCTTCTGTAATTTGGCGTTTGAGGATGTCCGCATTTTCTTGTGTAATGGTGTAACCAATGTGGAAGAATGTGGCATGAACACCATATTCTTTCAAAATATCCATGACTTGTGGTGTCAATGTAGGATCAATCCCATCGTCAAAAGTTAAAAAGACTACCTTGTCGTCGATATCCTGAGATTCGCCTCGAATAGTATTATTCACAGCAGTAACATCGTAAGCATAGTCAGAAGCTGCAATGCTGTGGTTACTGCCTTTCTTAAGTTGTGTCTTATCATCTTCTTTGGCTTTTTCTGAAGATGAACTTGCACCATTAGCGACTTGTTCAGTCTTTTCAGCCTTGGCTACTTGTTCAGATTTCGTGTTATGGCGTTGGAATAGGACAAAGCCTAGAATAGCCAGTACGGTCAAGTTTGCAATAATGAGGCAAAGATTAAGTGCCTTTCGATTTTTCCCTATAATCTCAATACTTTTTTTCATAGTTACATTATAGCTCAAACAATTAGAAACTGCCACAACATTTCCAATTGTTTTACAAAGAAATTCTATGAAAAAGCGTTCCTTTTTTTGGTATAATAGTTAAAAATTGTAGAAAAAGAGGTAAAAACGTGTTTTACGCTTATTTACGTGGGCTTGTTGTCTTCCTTCTTTGGATTATCAATGGTAATGCCCATTACCACAATCGCGATAAATTATTGAACAAGGATGAAAACTATATCTTGGTTGCTCCGCACCGCACTTGGTGGGACCCTGTTTATATGGCTTTTTCAGCTCGTCCTAAGCAGTTTATTTTCATGGCTAAGAAAGAACTCTTCAAGAGCCGTATCTTTGGTTGGTGGATCCGCATGTGTGGCGCCTTCCCAATTGACCGTGAAAATCCTGGTCAGGAGGCTATCAAGTACCCGGTTAACATGCTTAAGAAGAGTAATCGTAGCTTGATTATGTTCCCAAGTGGTAGTCGTCATTCTTCTGATGTTAAGGGTGGGGTTGCGGTTATCGCTAAGATGGCTAAGGTTAAGATTATGCCAGTTGTCTATCAAGGACCTCGTGAACTCAAGGGGCTCTTGACAGGTGAACGTGTGGATATGAACTATGGTAATCCTATTGATATTTCAGATTTGAAGCGTTTGAATGACGAGAATATTCAAGAGGTTGCTCGTCGTATCCAATCTGAATTTGATCGTCTTGATGAAGAAGCTTTGAGCTATCAAACAGGCAAGAAACCAAACCCATTGACTTATATTTACCGTCTACCTCTCGGTCTTGTGGCTATCCTTGCAGTGATTTTGACTATGGCTTTCTCATATGTAGCTAGCTTTGTTTGGAATCCTGAAAAACATCGTGCCAAAGAAACACAGAAATAAGCTAATGACTCTGTCAGACATAAATCTGATGGAGTTTTTTTCTTTTTGATATATTTTTCAAGTTTTTTACGAATAAGAAAGAAAATATATCAATTAAGGAGACTAGCGTGAAGGAAAAGATTCTATCCTATGTTAACGATAATCGTCTATTTGTGAGTATTATTGGTGTACTAATGGTGGTTTTCTGCTTCTTTCTGTGGATGACTTGTGGTGCCGGCAACAGCATGGAGGCAGAGACGTCTTATACAGATGTGACAACCTTGTCTATCTCTTCATCTAAACAAAGCTCAAAATCACTTACGGAAGCGTCTTCTCAGTCACAAACTGAAGGAAGTGAAAAAGTTAAGTCAAAAGTAACGGTAGATGTTAAGGGGGCTGTGGTCAAGCCAGATGTTTATAGCTTAAAAGCAAGCGCTAGGGTAACCGATGCCATCAAAGTCGCTGGAGGAATGACTGAGGATGCGGATGCTAAGAGTGTTAATTTAGCCGCAAGCTTGTCAGATGAAGAGGTTATTTATGTAGCTAATAAAGATGAAAATGTTTCTGTCCTTGATCAATCAGCTACTGATCATGTCTCTGACAAAGGAGGGCAGGCTGTATCTAAGGATGGCAAAATTAACTTAAATACAGCGACCAAAGAGCAGTTACACACTATTTCTGGAATTGGAGCCAAGCGGGCAGAGGATATCATTGACTATCGTGAAAGTCATGGCGGCTTTCAATCCGTAGATGACTTGAAAAATGTCTCAGGAATTGGTGATAAAACTTTAGATAAAATCAGAGAGTCCATCTATGTGGCTTAAAAAATCTCCAATCAATCTTTTTTCCCTAGCGCTTTTAATAGTTGCTCTTTATTTTACTATTTTTATATCTAATTTCTATGCTATTGGTGCTTTTGTCTTTCTTATGGTCTGTTTTTTGAAGCATCATTGGAAGAATAAGGTAGCCCTAAAGTTGGTGGGACTTGTAGGTAGTTTCTTTTTGGTCTACTTTTTATTTTTGCACTACAGAGCTACTATACAAGATAAACAAGCCCCTGCTGAAATCAATCAGGTGACCCTGGTTGCAGATACGCTCTCAGTTAATGGTGAGCAATTATCAGCAATCGGTAAGTCAAATGGCCAAGCCTATCAGGTCTTTTACCGGCTAAAATCTGAGAAGGAGCAGCATTTTTTTAAGACTACTAGTCAAACGCTTGTTTTAAAAGGAAAAATAAAGTTATCCTCGTCAACAGGTCAACGTAATTTTCAAGGCTTTGATTATCAGTCTTATCTAGCTAGTCAGAGTATTTATAGGATTGCTCAGATTGAGCGCTTGGACCAAGTGGTGCCTCAAAAATCCACCTCTCCTCTAGCTTTTTTTCATCAACTGAGGAGGAGGGCTTTGGTTCATATTCAGACGCATTTTCCTAATCCGATGAGACACTATATGACAGGGCTGCTCTTTGGGTATTTGGATAAGGAGTTTGATGAGCAGAGTCAACTCTACACCAGTTTGGGGATTATTCATCTTTTTGCGCTTTCGGGTATGCAGGTTGGATTTTTTCTGGGATGGTTTCGCTATGGACTTCTTCGTTTGGGTCTTCCCAAAAATTATATCCTGGCTATCTTATTGCCTTTTTCGATTTTCTATGGCTTAATGACTGGTTGGACGGCTTCGGTCTTACGTTCTTTGATTCAAAGCCTCTTGGCTGAGTGTGGTATTAAAAAACTGAACAATATGGGCATAACGTTGCTTCTATTATTTCTAGTCTTGCCTCATTTTCTTTTAACGGTAGGAGGTGTTTTAAGTTGTTCTTATGCCTTCTTGTTGTGTTTATTTGATTTTGAGGAGATGTCGTCCTTTAAAAAGTCAATCTATATGAGTTTGATATTAAGTCTTGGGACTTTGCCTTTTTTGACCTACTATTATGGAACTTTTCAACCATTGAGTTTGATTCTGACGGCAATCTTCTCAGTAGTTTTCGATAGCTTTCTCTTACCTATCTTAACAGTACTTTTTACACTTTCAGGACTGGTAATCTTTTCTCAAATTAACCCACTTTTTGAATGGATGGAGACCTTTTTGACTTGGATACAATCCTGGATAGGCCAGCCTTTAATTCTAGGGAAACCTAGTTTGTTTCAGTTTGGCTTGATGATAGTTGTATTGGTTTTACTCTTTGATTTTTGGAAAAAGCCTCAGTTTAGAATATGCCTCTTGATGATTTTTAGTCTTTTGATGATCTGGGTTAAACATCCTTTGATCAATGAGGTGACGGTGGTTGACGTTGGTCAAGGAGACAGTATTTTTTTAAGGAGTATGAAAGGTGAGACGATCCTGATAGACGTAGGTGGAAAGGTAACTTTCGGCTCTAAGGAAAAATGGCAAGAAGGGAGCCAGACGAGTAATGCGGAGAAAACCTTAATTCCCTATCTACAGGCAAGGGGAGTGTCTCAAATTGACTATCTGGTTCTGACTCATACGGATACAGACCATATTGGTGATTTGGAGGAAGTGGCTAAACGGTTTAAGATTAAGGAAATTTGTGTCAGTAAGGGGGCTTTGACTAAGCCTAGTTTTGCCAAACGTCTTCGATTTCTTAAACGTCCCGTTCGCACCTTAAAGGCTGGTGATAAGCTGCCTATGATGGGAAGTAAGCTACAGGTTCTTTATCCCAATAAAATTGGTGATGGTGGTAACAATGATTCACTTGTTCTCTATGGAAAGTTATTGGGGACCAGTTTTCTGTTTACTGGTGATTTGGAAAAAGAAGGAGAGGAGGAATTGATGTCCAGCTATCCAAATTTAAAAGTGAGTGTCCTCAAGGCAGGACATCACGGCTCTAAAGGCTCTTCATCAGAAGCTTTTTTGGATCAGTTAGAACCATCACTTGCGCTTGTCTCAGCTGGTGAAAATAATCGTTATAAGCATCCAAATGATGAAACATTAGAGCGTTTCAAAGAACGTCACATTAAAGTTTTACGCACAGACCAGGATGGTGCTATTCGGTTTAAGGGATGGTTCAAACTATTAAGTGAAACTGTCCGATAATTTTCAGATTTCTTAATTTGTAATGCACCTCAATCTATGGTAGAATGTAAAGGCTAATATTCCAGTATAAGAAAGATTGAACAGTATGCGTAAAATTATCATCAATGGTGGTAAGAAACTTCAAGGAGAAGTTACAGTATCAGGAGCTAAAAATTCAGTTGTTGCTTTGATTCCAGCCATCATTTTATCTGATGGAGTGGTTACTCTTGACGGGGTACCAGCAATCAGCGACGTCGATAATCTAATTGAGATCATTGAAGTAATGGGTGGTTCTGTTAAGCGTGATGGCGAAACACTTGAAATTGACCCTCGAGGAGTTAAAGATATGCCAATGCCATTTGGTAAGATTAACAGCCTTCGTGCTTCTTATTATTTCTATGGTAGTTTGCTTGGGCGTTATGGTCAAGCTACAGTAGGATTTCCTGGGGGCTGTGATTTAGGACCACGTCCTATTGACCTTCACCTTAAGGCGTTTGAAGCGATGGGTGCTAGCATTTCCTATGAATCCGAGTCTATGCGTATTGCGACTGATGCTGGTAAACGCATTCAGGGTGCTCATATTTACATGGATACGGTCAGTGTTGGAGCGACCATCAATACCATGTTGGCTGCGGCTAAGGCTGATGGTCGTACAGTTATTGAAAATGCCGCTCGTGAACCTGAAATTATTGATGTGGCAACGCTTCTCAACAATATGGGTGCGCGTGTACGTGGTGCTGGTACAGAAATTATCACGATTGATGGTGTAGAGAGCCTACATGGTACTCGCCATCAGGTTATTCCAGACCGTATTGAAGCGGGTTCATACATTGCTATGGCAGCAGCTATCGGTAAGGGGATTAAAATTAAAAATGTTCTCTATGAACATCTTGAAAGTTTTATTGCTAAGCTTGAAGCAATGGGTGTTCGCATGATTGTTGAAGAGGATGCAATTTTTGTGGAAGAACAGGGCGATTTAAAACCTGTTGACATTAAGACATCACCTTATCCAGGTTTTGCGACGGATTTACAACAACCAATGACACCATTGTTGCTGAAAGCAAGTGGCCGAGGAAAAATCATTGATACAATCTATGAGAAGCGTGTAAATCACGTTCCTGAACTGGCTCGTATGGGTGCTGATATTCAAGTGCTTGGTGGTCAGATTATTTATAATGGGCCAACGCAACTTTCTGGTGTACCTGTAAAAGCTAGTGATTTGCGTGCGGGTGCTGCACTCGTTACTGCAGGACTTATGGCAGATGGTCAGACTGAAATAACAAATATTGAATTTATCCTTCGAGGGTATTCAAATATCATTGAGAAACTTTCTGATCTTGGTGCAGATATTCGTTTGATTGAAGATTAAGTCTAAGGTTCAACCGCTTCTTGTTGAGCCTTTTTCCATTTCTAAAACTGTGTTATAATACTATCATGGATATTTGGACTAGTCTGGGTGCTTTTGCCTTCTTTGAGTCAGAGCGCCTTTCTTTTAGACCACTCGTCTTTTTAGATCGTTTTGATTTACATGAGATTGTGTCGAATCCAGAGAATTTACAATTTTTCTTTCCTGCTACCAAAACTCAGTATGAAACAGATTGCCTCTTGGTACATTATTTCATGAAGGAGCCTTTGGGTGTTTGGGCAATTGTAGATCGAGAGTCTAATAAGTTGATTGGGATCGTTCGCTTTGAAAAGATAGATGTCCAGAAAAGGACTGCAGAGATCGGTTATTTTTTGAATGCTTCATACTGGGGTAGAGGTCTAATGACTGAGACAGTTACTTGTTTGTCAGATTTGGCATTGACGGCTATGGGAATGGAGCGCATTATCCTTATTGCTCATTTGGAAAACAAGGCATCGATTCGTGTGGCAGAAAAATCTGGCTTTAAATTGGTGTCTCGTTTCAAAGGAGCAGACCGATACACCCGTACCATGCGAGATTATCTCCGCTTTGAGAAGGAGGGGAACTGTGAGTAAACATCAAGAAATTCTAGATTATCTAGAGGCTTTGCCCATCGGTAAACGAGTTAGTGTGCGTAGTATTTCTAACCACTTGCAGGTTTCTGATGGAACTGCTTATCGAGCTATTAAAGAAGCTGAAAATCGAGGACTAGTTGAAACGCGTCCTCGAAGTGGAACAGTTCGAATTGAAAAGAAAGTCCAGGTCCGCCTTGACAAACTGACCTTTGCGGAGATTGCAGAGATTACAGAGTCTGAGGTGATTTCGGGTCATGAAGGTTTGGAACGTGTCTTCAGTAAGTTCTACATTGGAGCCATGACTATTGAGAATATCACCCGTTATCTAACAAAAGGCGACCTTCTCATTGTTGGAGATAGGGAAGATATCCAGTTATTAGCCCTCGAATACAATAATGCTATTCTGGTAACTGGAGGCTTTCAGGTTTCTGATAGGGTTAAAGAGCTTTCTCGTTTGAAGCAGTTTCCAGTCATGGTCACTACTTACGATACATTTACTGTGGCGACTATGATTAACCAGGCACTTTCGAATGTTCGTATCAAAACAGATATTAAAACAGTCGCTCAAGTCTATACTAGACGAGAAGACTACAACTATATGACTCCAGAAATGACAGTCAAAGATTTTCAAAATTTGGTTAAACGGACCAACCTTGTTCGTTTTCCTATTGTGTCTGAGGATGATAGGGTTATTGGGATTGTGACCATGCGTGATGTGGCTAATCAGCTTCCGACCACTATGGCTAAGGCTATTATGACAAAACCGACAGTGACTCGTTTGGAGACTAGCCTTGCGACTGTGGCCCAAAAGATGATTTTTGAAGACTATGACATGATTCCTGTTGTGGATGACGAAAAACATTATCTAGGGACTATTACTCGTCGTCAGGTTTTAGAGGAACTTCAAGATAATAATCGTGGTGATCTCCATACATTTAGCGATCAAATGATAGCTAACCTTAATCGTGAAAAGAATGCCTTTAGTTTTGAGGTAGAACCGGCCATGATTGATAATTCTGGGAACCTTACACAGGGTGTTCTTGTAGAAATGGTTAAAGAGGTTGTTTACCGAACGATGGAGAAACAAGAACAAAATAGTCTGGTGATTGAAGAGATGATGTTTTACTTTCTTCAGGCGGCTCAAATTGATGATAAGGTGACGATTACACCCAGTATCATTGCGGAAACCAGACGCAGAGCTCATTTAGACCTTATGGTTACTTATGGTAATCATACGGTTTGTAAGTCAGTAGTAGTGGTCAAGAAAACTTAATAAGCCATTTAAAATTTAAAGAAATAAAGAAAACGGAGAAAATAATGATTACACTAAAATCAGCACGTGAAATTGAAGCGATGGATAGAGCGGGAGATTTTCTTGCAAGTATCCACATTGGCCTACGTGACCTCTTGAAACCAGGAGTGGATATGTGGGAAGTAGAAGAGTATGTACGCCGTCGTTGTAAAGAAGAAAATGTTCTTCCCCTTCAGATTGGAGTTGAGGGAAGCATTATGGATTACCCTTATGCGACATGCTGTGGTCTTAATGATGAAGTAGCACACGCCTTTCCACGTCATTATATCTTGAAAGATGGAGACCTCTTGAAAGTTGATATGGTCTTGTCAGAACCTATAGATAAGTCAGTCCTTGATGTGTCAAAATTGGACTTTGACAATGTTGCTCAGGTTAAAAAATACACAGAATCATATGCTGGCGGTTTGGCTGACTCATGTTGGGCTTATGCGATTGGAACGCCATCTGACGAAGTTAAAAAACTTATGGAAGTAACACGTGAGGCTATGTATCTTGGTATTGAACAAGCGGTAGTCGGTAACCGTATCGGTGATATCGGGGCAGCTATCCAAGAATACGCTGAAAGTCGTGGTTACGGTGTTGTTCGTGATTTGGTTGGACACGGAGTTGGGCCAACAATGCACGAAGAACCAATGGTGCCAAACTATGGGGTGGCTGGACGAGGTCTCCGTCTCAAAGAAGGAATGGTTTTGACTATCGAGCCAATGATTAACACTGGTACTTGGGAAATTGATACTGACCTTGAAACAGGTTGGGCTCACAAAACTCTTGACGGTGGACTTTCTTGTCAATATGAGCACCAATTTGTTATTACTAAGGATGGTCCAGTAATTTTGACTTCTCAAGGCGAAGAGAGAACTTACTAATATGAAACGACAAGGCTTAATGGCCCGTCTCCTGGATAAACTCCAGTGGCGCCCTTTGAAGGTTTATCTTAGGCATTATCGTAGTGCAGAGATAGACATTTCAACTATCGCAGTGGCTTACTATCTCATTTTGACGGTTTTTCCGCTCATTGTCATTGCGGCCAATGTCTTTCCCTATCTGAATATTGATACGACTGATCTCTTGAAGTTTATGAATGAGCATCTTCCTAAGCAGTTTTATGCACCTGCAGCCAACGTTGTTCAGGATATCTTCTCGACACCTTCTGGACAGTTGTTGGGAGTTGCCTCTTTGACGGGATTTTGGACTATGATTAAGTCCTTGTCTTCCCTTCAAAAGGCGATTAACAAGGTGTATGGTGCTTCAGAACACCGTGATGTCTTTATTAGTCACATTATCGGTGGTTTCATGAGTCTGGTCATTTTGTTCCTGCTCACCTTTGCACTAATGCTGTCTACGATTATTCAGTCGGTCCTTCGAGTTATCAATCAGACCTATCCTATTGGTTCCAAGATGACTCAGCTTATTTTAAATAGTATCCAACCTCTAAGTATTGCAGTTGTCTTCCTGGGAATGATGGTGCTTTATTTCGTGCTTCCAAATGTGAAGATTCGAAAAATCCGCTACGTTATGCCAGGGACTATCTTTACGACTTTAGTGATTGGGTATTTAAGCAATTTGTTTGGAACCTATGTGATTCGTACCTTGAGTCGATTGGTTGACATCAAGTTATTTGGATCCATTATGATTTTCGTCTTCATGCTTTGGTTCATCTTTTTGGCCAGGATTTTGATTTTGGGTGCCGTCTTTAATGCGACCTATCAAGAGCTTAGACAAGGTGAACTGAAAAGTAGAAGAGGAGATGTGATTACTATTATTCAGAGTTTTTCTGGAGATGGTAGTGACAGCAAAAAACACAAAAATAATGAGGATGATTCCTAGATGATAAAGAGAGCTTGGTGAGATCCAGGCTCTTTTGACGGGATTATTGATTTTTCGTAGCTAATAAAAACATTGATTATGGAGGAAAAATGAAAAAACAAACTGTTCGTGATTTAACACATATTGCTATCGTGGCGGCCCTTTATGTAGTCTTGACTGTTGTGCCACCTTTTAACTTAATTTCCTATGGTCCTTACCAGTTCCGAATTGCAGAAATGTTCAATCTTTTAGGATTTTATAATCGCAAGTATATCATTGCCGTTACTTTGGGCTGTGTGATTGCTAATTTCTTTAGTTTTAACATGATTGATGTGGTTGTTGGAAGTCTCTCAACGCTAGTCTTTGTTGGTTCAGGAGTTTATTTCTTTGACCGCTTTAAGAATCAAGATATTTTGGGTGGCCTCTTTGATAAGGCTCATGTTTTCTTTGCCTTTTACTTTTCATTCTTCATGGTGACGATTGCGGCTGAGTTGACCCTAGTTACTCAAGCACCATTTTGGGCAACTTGGTTTACTGTTGCTATGGGAGAATTGGCCTCTCTCTTAGTTGGTGCAATTCTTATTAAGAAATTGGCCAAAGTCATTGATTTTGTTTCCTAAATTAACGCCTGTAAAGGCGTTTTTTGTTACTTTTATGTTAAAATGTTCCTATGGAAAGACGAATGAAAGAGCTGGTTGCTAAACTTAACCAGTATGCAAAAGAGTATTATACGGAAGATAATCCATCGGTGTCAGACGCAGACTACGATAAGCTCTATCGTGAGCTTGTAGCTTTGGAGGCTGAGCACCCTGAATATGTTCAAGCAGATAGTCCTACGCATCGTGTGGGAGGTCTGGTCCTGGATGGTTTTGAAAAATATCAACACGAGTATCCGCTTTATAGTTTGCAGGATGCTTTTTCACGAGAAGAGCTGGATGCCTTTGATAAGAGGGTTAAGGACGAATTTCCTAATGCTGATTATATGGCTGAACTCAAAATTGATGGTCTCTCTATCTCGCTGACCTATGTGGATGGTGTTCTCCAGGTAGGTGCGACACGTGGTGATGGTTCTGTCGGTGAAAATATCACTGAAAATGTCAAGCGTATCTCAGATATCCCTCTTAAGTTGGACCAACCGCTTAATATTACGGTGCGTGGGGAGTGTTATCTGCCACGAGCTGAGTTTGAACGCATCAACATTCAGCGTCAAGAGAATGGTGAAGCCGAATTTGCCAATCCACGTAATGCTGCAGCAGGGACTCTTCGTCAGTTGGATACCAAAGTGGTTGCGGAGCGTCGTTTAGCGACTTTCCTTTATCAGGAAGCTAGTCCAACGGAGCGTCTCACACAAAATGATGTCTTAAATGAAGTGGCAGAACTAGGTTTCTCAGTTAATCCACGACGCATTGTCACATCGTCGATGGATGAGATTTGGGACTTTATTCAAGCTGTCGGTCAGGATCGTGATGACTTGGCTTACGATATTGATGGCGTTGTTATCAAGGTCAATAGTTTAGCCATGCAAGAGGAATTAGGTTTTACAGTCAAAGCACCACGTTGGGCCATTGCCTATAAATTCCCTGCTGAGGAAAAGGAAGCAGAGCTTCTTTCAGTAGACTGGCAGGTAGGTCGTACAGGTGTAGTCACGCCGACTGCTAATTTGACTCCGGTGCAATTAGCGGGGACAACGGTAAGTCGAGCCACCCTTCATAATGTGGATTATATTGCTGAAAAAGACATTCGTATCGGTGATACCGTTATTGTCTACAAAGCTGGTGATATTATCCCTGCTGTTCTTCGTGTGGTAGACAGTAAGCGTACAACACAAGAAGTAATGCCAGTTCCGAGTCAATGTCCATCTTGTGGTAGTGGTCTTTTACATTTTGAAGATGAGGTTGCTCTACGTTGTATTAATCCTTCTTGTTCTGCTCAGATTAAGGAAGGCCTCATCCATTTTGCCTCTCGTGATGCCATGAACATCGCAGGAATGGGACCTTCAGTGGTTGAAAAGCTTTTTAAAGCTGAATTGGTTAAAGATGTAGCTGATATCTATGGCTTGAACAGTCAAGATTTCCTCCAATTGGAAGGTTTCAAGGAAAAGTCTGCTGAAAAACTTTATGCAGCCATTCAAGCCTCAAAAGAAAATTCTGCAGAGAAATTGCTCTATGGTTTGGGGATTCGTCATGTTGGTGCCAAGGTTAGTAAGCAATTGTTAGAAGCTTTTGGAAGTATACAAGAGTTAGCAAGCGCAGATGTCGAGGCAATTGCTGCTGTAGATGGTTTAGGAGAGGTTATTGCCAAATCCATCCAGCGCTATTTTGCCAAGGAAGAAGCTCAAGTTCTTATGAAAGAACTGGAAACTTATGGGGTTAATTTGTCCTATCTTGGACAAAAGGTGGCAGATGATGCCATCTTATCTGGTAAGACAGTTGTTTTGACAGGGAAATTGGAGCATCTTAAACGTAGTGAAGCAAAGGCAAAACTCGAAGCCCTGGGTGCTAAGGTGACAGGTTCTGTCTCTAAGAAAACAGATTTAGTAGTTGCAGGTAGTGATGCCGGAAGTAAGTTGGAAAAAGCACAAAGCCTAGGAATTGAAGTAAAAGATGAGGCTTGGTTGCTGGATTTATAGGAGTTCAATATGAAACAAAAACGTGCCCGCTTAATTTATAATCCAACATCTGGACAAGAAATTATGAAAAAAAATGTTGCTGAGGTCTTGGATATTCTGGAAGGTGCTGGATTTGAAGCGTCAGCCTTTCAAACAACACCAGATGAAAACTCAGCAAAAAATGAGGCCACTCGTGCAGCCAAAGCAGGCTTTGACTTAGTTATTGCTGCAGGTGGCGATGGAACAATCAATGAGGTTGTTTCTGGGATTGCCTCGCTTAAAAAACGCCCACAAATGGCGGTTATTCCAACGGGAACGACAAATGACTTTGCACGCGCCTTGAAGATTCCAAGAGGGAATCCTGTTGAAGCAGCCAAGGTTATTGCTAAAAATCAAACCCTTCAAATGGATATTGGTCGTGCCTATGATGACAAATACTTTATCAATATTGCGGCTGCGGGTTCCTTTACGGAACTAACTTATAGTGTGCCTAGCCGCTTAAAGACAGTGCTTGGTTATTTGGCTTACCTTGTTAAGGGGGCAGAGTTGCTACCACAAGTTAAGAAGGTTCCTGTCCGCATTACGCATGACGAGGGTGTCTTTGAAGGTGGTCTTTCCATGATTTTCGTTGCCTTGACCAATTCAGTTGGTGGCTTTGAAACGATTGCCCCAGATGCTAAACTGGATGATGGTAAATTTACATTAATTATGGTTAAGACAGCTAATCTCTTTGAATTGGTAGACCTCATTCGTCTGGTTCTCCAAGGTGGTAAACACATCTACGATAAGAGAATTTCCTATATTAAAACGAGCTCGCTGTATATTGAGCCTCTAAGTGATGATCGTATGATGATTAACCTTGATGGTGAATACGGTGGTGATGCACCGATTCATCTCCAAAATCTTAAGAATCACATTGAATTCTATGCTAATATTGATGAGATTTCTGATGATGCTATCACGCTTCCAGATACAGACGAATTGGCTCTCGAAGCTATTGCACAAAAATTCAGTACAGAAGCTGAAAAAATTGAGAATGATTAAGGTTAACCTTTTAAGCAACCTAGGTTAGGTTGCTTTTTTATTACAATCATAAAAACAATGACAGCATCAAAAACCAAACGTTTCTTGTACTTTATGTCCGAATTGGAAAAGGGAAATGAGATTTCAAAAACGGACTACCTAGCTCGCTTTAGCATAAGTGAGCGTACGCTTAAAGAGGATGTGAGTGAACTCAAGGAAAATTTGCTTGAGCTCCGCCCCAATATGAAGGTTAAGTATTCCAGAAAATACGGTTCCTATCATGCCCAGTATGAACAGGGTTATGGTAACCTTAAATACAATCAGGCAGTTATCCTATCTAAGATTCTTTTAGAGAGCCGTGCCCTTCGAAAGGATGAAGTAGCAGAGATAATTAACATCTTTGTTGAGAGGGCTGTAGACGACAAGGAGCGCCGACGTATCAAGCGATTGACTGAGCTAGAATTAGATAGTTATCAAGAACTTAAGATTTATCAGGAACAAGATAAGTCACTCTTACCGGCTATTTCAGCCATTTTCGATGTCATTGTGGACCAACGTCCATTGTCATTTAGTTACCGTAAGTCAGGAGAAAAAGTGGAGGAATATAAGGTCTTTCCAATTTCAGTCATTTTTGATAACCATTATTTCTACTGTATTTCTTACAAACTGGATGACAACCTTACTTGTGATTATCAGTTCTCTGAAATCCGTTATTTCCGTGTGGATCGTTTCCAGACCATTCATAAATCCGAAAATGATTTGGCTTTCACGCTCAGTCCAGAACAAAAAGACCGTCTTATTACAGATGAGCAGGTGCGTTATCAGGCTTTCTCAATGCTTTCTGGTAACGAGTGGGCTAGAATTACCTTTGAGTATAAAGGACTTTACCGTGATGTCTTGGAATCCGATACTCCAAAACTAAAATTGCTTGAGGAGAGCATTAGTGATGGTGTTGATCAGGTCCGTTATGAGATTGAAACTTTTAGTTCATTAGGTTTTTAAAAGTATATTCAACGCTTTGATGGGGACTTTGTTTTCCTTAAGATTGAAGCAATAGATAACTAATGAAAAAGGTATTCGCTTATCCGAATGCCTTTTTAAATCTGACAAAAATAATGTAATTGTGTTAAAATAGGAGTACAGAAATGTTATCATTTCCATAAGGAGGGAAAATATGGAAGAAAAGAAAGTACAACTGGTGTTTGAGTTTGACCGCTCAGAA
>ERZ1035027.276-NODE-276-length-32275-cov-4.400838_pt1 | contig 32275 bp, 36 predicted proteins | sample MGYA00520604_ERZ1035027 | MGnify/ENA primary metagenome ERZ1035027 (study PRJEB33766, sample SAMN09781743) | gut metagenome | biome: gut microbiome | host: Homo sapiens | place: Madagascar | study: EMG produced TPA metagenomics assembly of the PRJNA485056 data set...
CTTTGTCCGTTTTGTCCGTCTATAATAATAATTGAGAAAGTCTACAAGGGAGCACCTGCGCTGTTGCGTGGGTGCTTTTCTTATGCCCGAAACCGAAAGGAGGGGTGCACGTGAAAAGAGAATACCGGGTGTGTCCGAGGGGCTGCAAGTGCGTTTGGGCAGAACAATCGGACGATGCACGCTTCTGTATGCTCTCTGTGTGCCCCTATATGGCAATTTCGGACAGTGCGAGGGTAGTTTCACCTGTTGAGGGTGAAAACGCCGTAGAGAGCCGCGTGGACGGCTTAGGGAGCGGGTGATGCGATGAGCAGACCTGTGGGCAGACCGCCGAAATACAAGAGCGTGGAGGAGATCGAGCAGAAGATCGAGGCATACTTCAAGTCCTGCGAGGGCGAGCCGCTGAAAGACAGGGACGGCACGGTGCTGACGGACAAATACGGCGCGCCGATCATCGTCGGCAAAAGACCGCCGACCGTAACGGGCTTGGCGCTTGCGCTGGGGTTTTCAACTCGCCAAAGTCTCTTGAATTATCAAGGCAAAAAGCAATTTGTAGACACGATAACGCGGGCGAAAACTTACGTAGAACAATACGCCGAAGAACGGCTCTTTGACCGGGAAGGCGTGCAGGGTGCGAAGTTCTCACTCATCAACAACTTTAAGGGGTGGAGCGAGAAGCCGGAGAGTGAAAGCGACGCCGAGCTGCTACAAAAGGCGGCGGAATTGCTGGGAGGTGTGGACAGTGTCATTTAGTTCGAAGCAGCAGGAGTTTTTGCAGAACTGCAACCACCGCTGGAACATCAAGACCGGCGCGACGCGTTCCGGCAAGACGTTTTTAGACTACACCGTGATCCCGAAGCGCATTTTAAAATGCCGCGGCGAGGGGCTCATTGTGCTGCTCGGCAACACCAAAGGCACGCTCGAGCGCAACATTCTGGAGCCGATGCGCGCGATCTGGTCGCCTGCGCTCGTCGGGCAGATCGGCAGCAACAACACTGTGCAGATCTTCGGCAAGAAGTGCCATGCACTCGGCGCGGACAAAATTTCGCAGGTGTCGAAATTGCAGGGCGCGGCGTTTGAATACTGCTACGGTGACGAGATCACGACCTGGCACGAGGACGTTTTCCAGATGCTCAAGTCGCGCTTATCGTGCCCGAACAGCCATTTTGATGGGACCTGCAACCCCGGAAACCCGCAGCACTGGTTCAAGAAATTCTTGGATTCCGATGCAGACATTTACCGGCAGACGTACACAATCGACGACAACCCGTTTTTGGCGCCGGAGTTCGTCGCGAACCTCAAGCGCGAATATGCCGGCACGGTGTATTATAACCGCTTTATCCTGGGCGAGTGGGCAGCCGCCGAGGGCGTGATTTATCAGGACTTCGCAAACAGCGTGGCAAGCCGTGACGAGCGGTTCGTATGGAAAGGCAAGGAGCTGCCGTTGATGGCGGTGAATATCGGCGTGGACTTCGGCGGCAATGGGTCAAAGCACGCGTTTGTTGCGACCGGCATTTTATCGGGCTATTCCGGCGTTGTGCTTTTGGCATCGCGCCGCGTGGAGCCGAGCACGCCGCAGGCACTTGAAAAGGCGTTCGTCGATTTCTGCGCGGCGGTGCACCTTGCGTACAGGCGCATCGACCATATCTACTGCGACAGCGCCGAGCAGGTGCTCATTCGCGGTATGCAGATCGCTTTGCAGCGGTCGGAGCTTTCGTTTGCCGCTTCCAGAGTGTCGAATGCCGCAAAGACAGAAATCAACGATCGTATTCGCCTTGTGTCCGTTTTGATGGGCGCAGGGCGCTTCTGGTATTTGCCGGAAGCAGGTTCGGCGAGAGACGCTCTGGCGGCGGCGCTGTGGAGCACAAAGGACCCGACGAAAGACGAGCGGCTTGATGACGGCAGCACGGACATCGATACGCTGGATGCGCTCGAATACAGCATCGAGCGAGACTATAAGCGCTTTTTGAAAGCGAGGGGACACACATGAACATCGGAGCAGTGATCGGATACCTGAACAAAACATACGGGTACGATCTCAACAGCAGTTATTATACATACATTGCCGAGTGGCGCGACTGGTGGACAGGCTTTCACAGGCCGTTTCATCATTTTGTGGAGATGCGGCAGAATAAGCCGATCCACCGCGAGCTTTTCACGCTGCACATGGGCAAGAAGGTGTGCGAGGACTGGGCAAGCTTGCTGATGAACGACAAGACGCGCATCGACGCCGGTGAACAGAACCAGGTGTTTTTGCTCGGCAATGGTACGGAACGCGGGCTTTTTGATGAACTTGCATTTTGGCTGCGGGAAAATGAACTTATTGAACGCGCTTTTGCGACCGGCACGGGCGCGGCGGTGCTGCGATTTGAAAACATGCTGGTACAGGGCGGCGCAGTACAGCCGGACGAGAACTGCCGCATTTGTGTGGATTATCTGACGGCGGAAAACATCGTGCCGCTGACGGTCACGCCACACAGCGTACAGGATGTGGCTTTCGCGACCGATACGGTCTACAACGGCAAAACGTACACGTATGTTTCTACGCACCGATTGATCGGCGGCGAATATGTAATCCGCAACGCGTACTTTTCGGAGGAAGCGGACGAGCTGAAGCCGGCAGAACTGCCGGAAGGCATCGTACAGGAATACCATACCGGCAGCCGTACGCCGTTGTTTTCGCTCATCTCGCCGAATATCGTGAAGAATTTTTACGGAGGCGCGGGGCTCGGTGTATCGGTGCTCGCGAACGCGCTGGATCAGCTCAAGGGCGTTGACCTGGCCTATAACAATTTCTGCCGGGATTTTAAGCTCGGCGGCAAAAAGGTGTTTTACGATCAGTCGCTCGTGCAGATGGACGAGAACGGGCACCCGGTCACGCCGGACGACATCATGCAGTCGTTGTTCTTTCAACTCGGCGACGGCTGCGACCTCGGGGATAATCACCCGATTACGGAATACAACCCGTCTTTGCGCGTGGAAGAAAACATCGCGGGCATACAGGCGGCGCTCGATTATCTTTCGCTTCGCGTCGGCTTCGGTACGAAGCACTATCAGTTCAACAGCTCATCTATTGTGACGGCGACGCAGTACAACGGCGACAAGCAGGACCTTGTGCAGAACGCCGCAAAGCACAGTATCGCCGTAGGGCAGCACGTGCAGGCGCTTGTGCGGGCGCTCTTGTGGGCGGGCAAATATGTGCTGGGCGCAGACGTAGACCCGGAAGCGCCGGTGACAGTCGATTTTGACGACAGCTACATTGTGGATAAAGAGACGCAAAAGGAGCAGTTTAGGCAGTTTGTAATCGCCGGCAAAGTGCCGCTGTGGTATTACCTCACGCGCTTTGAGGACATGGAGGAGGGCGAAGCGAAGGCGATTGCGAACGAGGGCGCACGTGCGCTCGGTGATCCGTATGCTGACGCCTGATTATCTCGAACACTGCGCTGATGCGGTGATTTTGCTGTATCAGCGGCTCGACGAAGCCATAGCCCGGGACATTGCCCGCAGGCTCATGAAAATGGGCGAAGTCACGGACACGGCACGCTGGCAGGCGGAGCAGTTACAGCACGCAGGGCGCCTCTATGATGAGGTGATTGCCGAAGTCGCGCGGTACAGCGGCATGACACAGGAAGCCGTGCGCAGGGCGTTTGAGGACGCGGGCGTGAAAAGCGTCGATGCGGAGATCGAGCAGTATTTGCAGGCGGGCATAAATGTGCCGCCGATACGCCAGAACGAGCGTGCCTGGAACATCTTGCAGGCCGCGCTCAAGAAGACGGGCGGCGAGCTTTTGAACCTCACGATGACAACGGCGCTTGAAACGCAGCAGCGGTTCATTTCCGCGTGTACGCTTGCCGAAATGCAGGTCACGGGCGGCTTTTTGAGTTACCAGGAGGCTGTGCGGCGGGCGATACGCGACGCAGCGGGGGAAGGCGCTTCCGTGCTTTACCCCTCCGGGCATGTCGACAAGCTCGACGTTGCCGTGCGGCGTGCCGTCGTGACCGGCGTTAATCAGACGTGCGGGAAGATCACCGAAGCGCTCGCCGATGAGTTTGAATGTGACCTCATGGAGATCACTGCGCACGCAGGCGCAAGACCTTCGCATGCCGTTTGGCAGGGACAGATTGTCTCCCGTTCCGGGCGGCGCGGGTATTTGTCGCTTTCGGACATCGGCTACGGCACGGGCGCAGGCTTTCAAGGGTGGAACTGCCGCCATAGCTGGAACCCGTTTTTCGAGGGCATCTCGAAGCGGTCGTACACGAAAGAGGACATTGAAGCGCTGAACGCCAAAGACGTGCCGTATAACGGCGGCATGTACACGGAATACGAGATCAGCCAGATGCAGCGGCGCATGGAACGCGAGATCCGCGCCACACGCCGCGAGCTTGCGGGACTGGACGAAGCGGCAAAGTTTTCAGCAGGCAAGCAGAAAGCCGACCTGCAAAGCGATTTCGCGCAGAGCTCCGTAAAACTCAAGCGGCAGGAAGCAAAGCTGCGGGACTTCACCCGGCAAACCGACCGCCGTGTAGATACCTCCCGCGTGCAGGTGATGGGCTTCGGGCGCAGCGTGAGCCAGAAGGCGGTTTGGGAGAATAAAAAAGAGAAACCCATATTTGACTTGCTTTCTGCTCATGGTGTAAAATACAAGCAGAGAATCAATCGTAAAGAGATCATTGTTGATGCAGGAAAGCCTAAAATAGTCGGTATGCGTGTTCATGCGGCCGAAAATCTTACAACCAAAGCTGACCGCGCTCAAATGTCGCTTGAGCAGGCACAGCTTTTCGTGAACAATGCGAAACTGACGCTGTATCAAGACGATAAGTTTACAATTAAATTTTTGGCCGAAGACGGATATGCAGTTCTTAATTTTGACTATGAGTTGGTAACAGCTGTACCGCAGAAATGGCGTAAGAAATACGATCAATATTTGGAGGAGATGAAAACATGAGACATCCAGACGACAAACATCAGTGTCCGTTACTGAAACGCGACGTCCTTTGGGGCGAATGTTGGGTCATTCAGGACATCCGCGACGACAACACCGATATGGAATTTGCCCCGGAGCCTTTTGAACGATCCACCGCAAATAAAATCTGTGAGAAATGCCGGTGGTATAGGGTGGACGAAGAAGCATCACGATAATTTTACACTGTTGATAAAGCAGCTTAGCGCTTAGGCGCCGGGCTGCTTTTTTCATACCCAAAATTACCGCCTGCCCGGCGGAAAAGAAGCGGGGCGGCCGCAGAGCGGGGACTGGCCCGAGAAAAAGGACGCGGCAGAAGAAAGGAAAAACTATGGCACTTGAATGGCTGAAAGGTATTCTCGGCGACAAATACACCGAGGACATCGACAAGCAGATCTCCGCAGAGATCGGCAAAGCATTCGTTTCTAAGGCGGATTTCAACACCAAAAACACAGAGCTGAAGAACGCGAAGGACGCTTTATCCGATGCGAACAAGACGATTGAAGGCTTTAAGTCTATGGATGTTGACGCGATCAAAAAGTCCGCCGATGAATGGAAGCAGAAAGCCGAAAAAGCGGAGAAAGAAGCTGCGGAGCAGATTGCACAGCTCAGATTTGACGCGCGTCTCGATAACGCGATCCTCTCCCGGCACGGCAGGAGCACGAAAGGCATCAAGGCGATGCTGGACGTGGAAGCCCTCCAAAAAAGCCAGAACCAGGACAGCGACATCGCCGCTGCGCTGGAGGCCCTGCAGAAAGAAAGCGGCTACATGTTCGAGACTTCCGGCACAGGCAGCCCGAACACAGACAACGGTACACAGGGCGGCATCCGTCTGAACAGCGGCACACAGCACGCCGGCGGCGGAATGCCCGACTACAATGCTATGAGCGACGCGGAATATTATGCCGCTGTGCTCAAAGATAACAAATAACAGGAGGTCATTATGGCAAATCAGTTTTTAACCATCAAAGAGGTCGCACGCCAGGCGCTGCCGCGTCTGATCGAAAACCTCGTATTCCCGAACCTTGTATACAAGGACTATTCCGACACGTTCCAGAAGCGCGGCGACGAAATTCAGATCCGCAAGCCCGCAAAGCTGGAAGCAAAGGAGTTTGACGCAGCGAAGGGTGTTGAGATGCAGGACATCGACGACAGCCAGACCGTAACGGTCAAGCTCGACAAGATTGCGACGGTGGACGTGGAGATCTCCGCGCTGGAGGGTGCGCTGAACATCGACAACCTCAACCGCCAGTTTATCGAGCCTGCGGCTGTCGCGCTCGCCCAGAAGATCAACAGCGATGGTCTTGCACTTTACAAGGACATTCCGTATGTCTGCGGCACGCCGGGCACCACGCCGAGCAAGCTTGAGGACATCACCGCCGTGCGCAAGGTACTCAATGCCAACAAGGTACCGACGAGCGGCAGACGTGCCGTGTGGGACGTGGAAGCGGATGCAGCGTTCACAACGATTCCGGCGATTGTCAACGCGGAAAAGTCCGGCAGCACAGCAGCGCTGCGTGAGGGCTCCATCGGCAGACTGTTCGGTCTCGACAATTACATGTCGCAGGCGGTCAAGCATCACACTGCCGGTACGCTTTCCGCCGCCGTCAAGCCGAAGGAAGCCACAAAGGCAGGTGCAACACAACTCACCCTCGCGGCGACTGCCGTGACCGGCGCGCTCAAGAAGGGCGATATTCTGACGATCCTCGGCGACACGTATGTGGTCACGGCGGATGCTGCGGCAGCTTCGAATGAGATCACGGTGCCGATCTATCCGGCGCTCAAGAAGGACGTTACGACCGCGACGAACGTGACGGTCGCAGGCAACCACACCGCAAACCTGGCATTCGTTGCCCCGGCATTCGCGTTTGTCACCCGTCCGCTCGTTACGCCCGCCGGTGTGGACTGCTATACCACGAGCTACAACGGCATTTCCCTGCGCGTTACAAAGGGCTATGACATGAAGTATAAGCGCGAGATGCTCTCCATGGACGTGCTGTACGCGTACAAGACGATCTACCCGGAGCTCGCCGTGCGTGCGATGGGTTGACATGTGGACGGTCGATTTTGAGTTCTACCGCAGCACATACTGCGGTGTGATGGAAGCGGAGAACTTCCCGCAGACGATGCGTGCGGCATGCGCGTATATCGACACGCTGACGTTCGGCAGGCTGCGCGGTGCGGAAGAAATCCCCGATGACGTGCAGCTTGCGGCTTGTGCTGTGGCGGACGTATACGCCGCGGAACAAAGCGCGCGCCGGGAGCAGATGCAGCGGGCGGGCGTGAAGTCGTTCACGACGGACGGGTACAGCGAAACGCTCGGCGATGCCGCACAGCTTGCGAAAGACTTTGCGCAGCACCGTATAGACGTGGCTGAAATTTACCTGCCGCGTGCGCACCCGCTGCGCTACGCCGGTATTCGGTAGGAGGGCAGCATGCAGCTTTGTAAGGAACAGCTCACGTATTTTGTGCTCGATGAGCGCGACCGCGTTGAAAAAGCCATTCCGCTTTTCGGCTCCTGGTACAGCAAAAGCACTTCGGAGCTGACGGATAAGGGCATGACGTTCGCGCAGGTCACGGAGTGCCGCATCCCCGCAGAATACGCGCCGCAGGGCTTTACGCCGAAAGAAAACGACATGCTGCTGCGCGGTACGTTCGACGGCACCCCGCCGGCGGCTGCACTGCTCAAGCACCAATACCACGCAGTGACGGTGAAAGCGGTGCGGGATAATCGCCGTACTGTGATGGCGCCGCACTGGCATATCTTTGCGGTTTGAAAGGCGGTATGTATGGCAGTCAGCATTGAACTGAAGCTTGACCCGCTCGTGAAAATGGAAGCAAAGCGCCATTTGAACGACACGGGCAGAAAGAAGGTCGCAAGCGAAGTGAAACGCCTTTGTGACCCGTATGTGCCGTTTGACACCGGCATGCTGAAAAACACCGCGCAGGTGCTTACGGACGGCGTATTGTACGTGCAGCCATACGCGGCGGTGCAGTATTACACCAACGCCGGCAGCGGCAGGCAGGGGCTTACAAAGCAGAATGCGCACAACTACAAATGCCTGCGCGGCGCCTACTGGGACAAGCGCATGATGGCGGATAAAGGCGACGAGCTCAATAAGAGCATCGCTTCGTTCTGCGGCGGAAAGGCGGGAAAATGAGCATATCGGTTTTAGCGGGCATCCGGGAGTATCTTTCCGGGTGTCCTCTTTTTGATAACGGCTTGATACGCGTGAATTACCTCGAGGGCGAACCGATCGCGTATACGGTCGATGAAGTCCCCGCAGAGCCCGTTGTGCGGCAGTACACGGACGGCAGCAGCCTGCGGCAGGCAGAATTCGTCATCGCATCAAGCGAGTATTACAGCCGGGATGAAATCGAAAACCTCAAGGTGAGCGGCTTTTATGAGCAGCTTGCCGACTGGCTGGAGATGCAGAGCGAAAGCGATGTTTTGCCCGAGCTGCCGCGCGGGTGTACGGCACAGAAAATAGAAGTTTTGACAAACGGTTACTGTATCAGCGCGGACATGCAGCAGAAGGTCCAGCGGTACCAGATACAGTGCCGTTTGCTCTATTTAAAAGAATTTTGAAAGGAATGATTTGAATTATGGCAGATACCAGAACTTTGGTACCCAGAAGCAAAAAGGTGCTTTTTTACGGTGTTCCGGCAGCGTCCGGCGATACAACTACTTACCACCGTATGAAGGGCTTTACGGACGTTTCTACATCCAAAAACGCGAAGGAGTATACCCGTCAGTATGTAGACGAGCTTTTTGAACAGACGGACGTCACCGGCTATTCACCGTCCACGTCTTACGGTTTCGACCAGTACGCGGGCGACCCGGTGCATGCGGACATTGTGAAGATCACAGACGATGAGCTGATCGGCAGCAACGCCGTGCGCTCTCTGATCCTCGTAGACCTCTCCGCAACGGGTGCCACGGCAACGACCGCACCTGCCATGAAGCGCGATTATGCCGTCATCCCGGATTCCGAAGGCGGCAGCATGGACGCATATACCTACACGGGCAATTTCCGCTCGAAGGGTGAGAAAGTCGCCGGCACGGCTACCACGGACGACGACTGGCAGACCATTACGTTTGCATAAGGAGGCGCAGCATGTACAAGTTCAAAATCGAAAACACCGAGCTCGAATACAACTTTGCGGACGCCGATGCTGTGGAATGCTTTGAAAAAGCGATGCTCATGCTCGGTGAGCAGATGCAGAACGTGCCGAAGGAAAAGAGCGGCAGTGAGCAGATCCGCTACGTGTGCAAATCTGTTTTCGCGGTGTTGGATATGATTTTCGGCGACGGCACGGCGAAGAAGATCTTCGGCACGACCTGCGATATGATGCGCTGCATGAATGCGGTGGACGCGCTCGTGACCGCGAGATATGAGGCGGACGCACAGCTCAGCGAACAGATGCGCGCCCTGAACGGCAAAAGTTATATCCAATGACCTCGTGGCAGACATTGCCCGAAAGCATCACGGTGGACGGCACGGAGATCCCGATCAACGCGGATTTCCGTGCCTCTGCTGCTTTTGAGGAGCTGATGCAGGACCCAACGCGCACCGATGAGCAGCGTGTGGCGGAGATGCTGGAGCTGTATTTTACCTCGCAGACTATGCCGATGCTGCAAACGCTGGTACTGGAAGGCAAAGCACAGGCACTTTTTGAAGCAATCTTGTGGTTTTACCGCTGCGGCAAAGCGCCGAAAGAAGATCACGTAACGAGCAAAAACGAGCCGCGCCCGTATTCCTTTGCCGCCGATGAACAGCACATTTACGCGTCGTTTCGGGAGCAGTACGCGCTTGATCTGTACGACGTGCCGTTTCTGCACTGGTGGAAGTTTTCCTCCATGTTCGCAGCACTCGGGGAACACACCGAAATGGCACGCGTGATGCACATTCGCACGGCGAAGTTTGAAAACGGCATGAGCGCCAAAGACCGTGCGGCACTGCGCAGGGCGAAGCGTGCGTATGCGCTGCCGGATCTGCGCACCGACGCACAGCGCGACGATGATTTTGCCGCTGCATTTGCTTCGGCGTTTTAGGAGGTGACGGTTTGGCATCTGACGGTTCTATCAAAATATTGACCGACCTTGACACCTCGGGTTTTGAAAAGGGTATCAACAAACTTTCGGGCTTAGCGCCTAAGGGGTTAGGTACGGTTTTGAAATCGGTCGCGGCAGTCTCCGGCGCGCTGGGTGCTGCGAGCGGGTTTGCCGTAAAGGTCGGCTCGGACTTTGAAGCCGGTATGAGCGAGGTCGCCGCCATATCCGGCGCTACGGGCAAGGATTTGGAAGCCCTCACCGCGAAAGCGAAAGAGATGGGCGCGACCACAAAATTCAGTGCGACGGAGTCCGCCGAAGCGCTGAAATATATGGCAATGGCGGGCTGGGACACCGACAAAATGCTCTCGGGCTTGCCGGGTGTCATGAACCTTGCGGCGGCATCGGGTGAAAATCTCGGCACGGTATCGGACATCGTGACGGACGCCATGACGGCGTTCGGGCTTTCTGCAGACAAAGCCGGACACTTTGCGGACGTACTGGCGCAGGCTTCGAGCAAATCGAATACCAACGTCGGCATGATGGGCGAAACATTTAAATACGTCGCGCCTGTTGCCGGTGCACTCGGGTACAGCGTGGAAGACGCCGCCGTTGCGATCGGCCTGATGGCGAACAGCGGCATCAAGAGCAGCCAGGCGGGCACAGCTTTGCGGCAGACGCTCACGCGCCTTGCAAAGCCGACCGATGAAGTGGAAACCGCGATGGAAGACCTCGGCATATCGCTGACGGATAGTGAGGGCAACATGAAGTCCCTCGGCGAAGTCATACTCGATATGCGCAAAGGCTTCAAAAATCTCACGAAAGACCAGCAGGCGCAGTATGCGGCTTCTATCGCCGGGCAGGAAGGCATGTCCGGTTTGCTCGCAATCGTCAATGCGAGCGATGAAGATTTCAACACACTGACCGAAGCCATACAGAATTCCGACGGTGCGGCGCAGTCTATGGCAGACACCATGCAGGACAACCTCAAGGGCGCCGTGACCATCGCGAAATCCGCGCTGGAGGGGCTGGGCATTACGGTGTACGAAGAAATCAGTACGCCGATGAAAAACGCTGTGGAGACCGCTACGGAGTACACAGGGCAGTTACAGCGAGCTTTTGAAGCTAAAGGGATTGAAGGTGCTGTATCGACACTGGGTACAGTGCTCGCGAGTGCGGCGACAAAGGTAGCGCAGGCAGCGCCGAAAATGGTGGATGCCGGTGCAAACATGATCGTATCGTTTGTGCAGGGAATATCCAAAAACGCCCGTAAACTCTCTACGGCTGCCGTGAACGTAGGTAAATCTCTCGTCAGTGCATTGCTGAAATTTGTACCGGAAGCCGGAAAGGCAGGCTTGAAACTCATCACGGCGTTTGCAAAACAACTCGTGGGATACAAGCTCGGCAAAGATATCGAATCACTTGGCAGCACGATCATAAAAAGCTTTTCGGACATTTCGCGGTCTGTGAGCAATGCTATTGGGAAAATCACGCCGATCATTGAAAAAATGGCATCTGCTGCCATTAAAGCAGCGGAAGGCGGCATAGAAGTGCTGGCAAATACGATTGAATTCCTTTGCAACCATATTGACGTTGTTTTACCGTTAGTTTCTGCGGCTGCAACCGCCTTTGCAGCACTCTCCATTGCAAAGAACGCCGCAACATGGATACAAGGCGCTACGACGGCATTTCAAGTGCTAGCAGCGGCGATGTCGCTTAATCCGTTTACGCTTGCGGTCGCCGGCGCTGCCGCTTTAGTGGCTATCCTTGTGACAGTAGTCGCTATGCAGGAGGATACTGTTACCTCTGCGGAGCGTTTAGCCGAATCGCAGGAAAACCTTGCGGAAAGCTGTCAAGGCGTATTTGATCAGTACGGTGCTTGGTCGGATGCAGTAAAAGCCGCAGACGGCTCGCTGGACGCCTTAACGTCCACAATGGGCATTGCAAAGGACAAGCAGCAGGAGCTCGCTGCCGAAATGGATGCTGTGCAAGCGCAGATTACAGCGATTATGAAAACGGCATCAGACGAACGCCGAGGTTATACGGAGGCTGAAATCCAGACGCTGCAAGATCTGTTTGCACAGATGAGGTCACTATCCGAGCAGGAGCTCGCGATACAGCAGTCTTATCAAGATGCCGTCCTGACGCAGGCGAGCAATTTGCTCGACGCAGAGAACATGACCGCCGAATCATACACGGAATACGCTGCACGTATTGCAGCACAAGCCGAGACGACACGCGACGCAGTTATTAACAGTGCAAGCGACAAATATACACAAGCCATCGCCTACGCCGAACAAGAACGCGAAGCGGTTTTAAATTCCGAGGCAGGTAAAAATGAAGAGCAAAAAGCGCTGGCCGAGCAAGCGTATCAGGATGCAATAAACACGGCTGCAAAGGAATATCAAGCGGCTGTGGACGCAGCAAACGCTAAATGCAACGACACCAGTGAGATCATCGCACAGGGATATGCCAAAAACGCAGATCTCGCACATGCGTGGTCAGAAGAACAGGCAATGATTGCCGCGGAAGAAACAGCCAATGCCAATGCCTACAAACAGGAGCTTGTCAATGCTTATCAAAGCTATGTCGATGAGATGCAGCAAAAAGGTGCAGACGAATATACTGCACGCGATAATTTGCAGAAGGAACTCAATGACATTAACGAAAGATACACCGCAAAAGAAGCGAGTACCAATAACCGCCGAGCGGCAAATCTGGATGAAGCCACGCAAAAGCAAATCGCTACATTGCTTGAGATGGTGGCAGAATCGGGCAGCGCTTACGATGATTTGGATTCGACGACGCAGCAAATGGTCGATGGCTTCGTGGGAAACATCGATCGCCTTTCGCCGGAAACCAAAGACAGTTTGAACGATACGCTCAAAGGTATGGGCATGACGATTGACAGCAACGGTAAGCTTTTGTACACCAGCGGCGAAAAGTCAGGACAAGAGGTTATCAAAGGCTGGAAAAGTAAAATTCCAACTATGCAGTCGGCTGCCGATGAAGCAATCAAAGAGATCGATTCTCGTATGAAATCCGGGAAAGTATCGGCACCGAGTATGGGCAATATCGGCAACGCTTACAATGCGGCAGCAAATGCTCGAGCCCAAATCCAGTCGTATCTCAACAATAATCCTGTTTATGCCACCGTCCGCACCTCTCATGCGGCGGGCGGGTACTGGGCGCGGGGCGGCGTTACGAAGTATGCGCGCGGCGGTATGACGCCGGAGATTCACAAGCATGCGGCAGGTGTGTTCACGAAGCGCACGCGGCTGTGGGACCCGGTGACGGGCATCAACGAATACGGCGAAGCCGGTCACGAAGCACTGCTGCCGCTCAAAACCTCGGTTTACGATGAAATCGCGAAAGGCATCGTGCGGCAGCTTAGCCCGGCGAAGCTTTCCGGCATTGTGGACATGCTGCGCAGCGCCGTACGTGAACGCAATGAGACCGTTACCGTGCAGGTGCAGGAGCGGTGCGACCTTCGCGCGGCGGAGAAAGCGACACTGCACGAGGAAGACAGCGGCGTTGAAGAACTGCGCGAGGAAGTAGCCGTGCTCGGCAGCCGCATGGAGCAGGTCTTGACGTTGTTGAAAGAATTGCTCGGTACGTCGAAAAGCGGAGCAATTGCACTGCTGCAAGCGCTGCTCGGTATGCGCATCGACCTTGACGGCGAAGCGGTCGGCAGGCTGATTGCGCCGGAGATCAACGAACGGCTGAACGACTTATACGAACTGGAAGAAAGGGGGCGCTTTTAAATGTGGGGACTGACGATCAACGACAAGCACACGTTCGACGATTTCGGGCTTTGCTGTCTGAGCTGCACACTGGATCCGCCGGAGCCGCGGCTTTACACCATCGATATTCCCGGTGCTGACGGTGTGCTGGATGCGACCGCCGCACGCGGGCGTGTGACCTACAAAAACCGCACGCTGACAGCGGAATTTGACTGCGTATATGAAAGCCGCACATCATACGATGCAGCTTGCGCGGTACTGAACACGGCGCACCATGGAAGGCTTGTGGAGCTCCTCATGGACAGCGACCCCCAGCATATGCTCACGGGACGTGCTGCGTGGGAGCATACTGTAGACGGCCTTGCCGCCACGCACACGCTGACGGTCGATTGCCAGCCGTACCGCATGGCGCTGTTTCCAACGGAAAAAACGTATGTCTTGACCGGCGAGGAGCTGCCCATAGCGCTTTTGAACGCACAGAAAGCCGTGATTCCGGAATTTGTGACGGATGCGACCGGCATGACCGTGAAAACAGCAGCCGGCACGCAGTACACCATCATGAAGACCGGCGGCTATACCATCCCGGAAATCTACCTCAGCGAGGGCGTGAACACCTTTACGCTGAATGGCACGGGCACGATGACGATTCGTTACCGCGAGGGGGTGCTGTGATATGTACCGCATTACCTGCGACGGTATAACGCTGTATGAGCCCGATAACCCCGTTCTGCAGCTCATTTCCGGCACGCTCAAGACCGGACAGAACATTGCCGGCACGCTGACGTTTGTGCTGGCGCCGACGCACCCGTATTTGTCCCGCATCAAGGCGCGTAGCAGCGTTATTTCGGTGTACAGGGACGGGGCGTTATATTTCCGCGGTTCACCGCTCAACGTGACGGAGAGCGACACGGGGCTTGTGACGGTCACAGCAGAGGGGGCGCTGGCATGGCTCGGCGACTCTGTGCAGCCGTTTGCTGAATACCACAACATGACGGTGCGCACATATCTTGAAACGTTGGTTCAGAACCATAATGTGGCTGTGCAAGACAACGCGTACAAACAGTTTACGGTCGGTGAAGTGACCGTGACGGACAGCAACGACAGTTTATATCGGCACTCGAATTTTGAACACACCAAAGACGCGATCACCGAGAAGCTGACAAAGCGTCTCGGCGGCATTTTGCGGGTGCGTTGGAAGAACGGCGTGCAGTATCTCGACTACCTTGCCGAATACAAGCACGTGAACGGGCAGGGCATCAAGTTCGGGCAGAACCTTTTGACGTATGCCCGCAGTGTGCCGACCGCGAACCTCGCAACGGCGATCATCCCGCTTGGCTGCAAACTGACGGACGCAGACGGCAACGAGACTGACGAGCGCCTGCAAATCGACAACGGCGGCAAAAATTACGTGTGGGACGAAAAAGCCGTGCAGGAATTCGGCTGGATCTTCGACACGATCATCTGCGACGATGTGACACTGAAAGAAAATCTCAGCAAGCGCGGCTATTCGGAGCTTGAAGCCCGCAAGGTGCTGCCGACGACCATCAAGCTGACCGCCGTCGATTTCGGTGCGCTCGGCGGCAATTATGAGCGCATCACCGTCGGCGACCTGCTGCCCATCGTGAGCGCCCCGCATAACCTTGACACCTACATGACCGTCGCCGAGATGACGGAGAACCTTGTGGACCCGGGCAAAAGCACGGTGACGCTGAACAGGACGTATAAAACGGTGACGAACAAGCTGTTCAACAGCACGCCGAAAGACGGCAAGGATGGTAAGAAGGGCGAAGACGCAACACTGCTGCGCATTGAGAGCTCGCGAGGAACGGTGTTTAAAAATGACAGCATTTCCACCGTACTTTCGGCGGTGATCTACCACGGCAAAACGCGCATAACGGACGTGGACGCACTGCGGGCGACGTTCGGCAGCGGAGCGTATTTGCAATGGAGGTGGCAGCGCTTGGACGAGAGCGAGTTCGGCGTTATCTCTGCCGCAGACAGCCGTATCGGCGCGGGTGGCTTTACGTTTACACTGTCGCCCGACGACGTGGACACCAAAGTAACATTTATGTGCGAGCTAATCATTTGATTTTTGAAAGGATGGCAATATGGCAATTAAGAGTGCAGACCAAATCACGATCGTTGACGTAACCGATGCGTACTCCGTGATGCTCACAAGCGAGGCTTATACGTTTGTGGGCAATACCACGGGAGCGCCTGCGGGGCAGACATGCAGCACCGAGGCCGTGGCTTTTTGCGGCACGAACCAGTGTAACGCGTTGACCGTGAATAAAGACAACATCATTTGCCCGACGGGCATCAGCGTGGCAGTAGAAAACAACGGCACCGCAAAGGTAAAGATCGTCTTTACCACCACGGGCACGATCACGGCAGCGTGCGAAGCAACGATCCCCGTAGAGGTGGACGGCGTGACCGTGAATAAAAAGTTTAGTTTTGCGGTGGCAAAGACGGGTGCAAAGGGCGACACCGGCAGTGCAGGCAGAGGTATCACCGGCGTGACGACCTATTACCTGGCATCTGCCTCGGCAACGGGCGTAAGCACCTCCACAAGCGGGTGGACGACCACTATGCAGACGACCGACACCACGAAAAAGTATTTGTGGAGCTACCAGAGCATCGCGTACACATCCGGCAACCCGACGACCACAACGCCGGTGATTATCGGCACACACGGCGCAACGGGCGGCAAAGGCGAAACGGGCGCGACCGGCAACGGCATCGAGAGCGTTGTAAACTACTACCTTACGACTTCGGCAGCGAGCGGCGTGACGGTAGACACCTCGGGGTGGAGCACAACGCCGAAGGCAACTACCACCACGAACAAATATATTTGGTGCTATCAACTCATCACGTACACCAACAAAGCAACGGCCAAGACCACGCCCGCAATTATCGGCACGCATGGCGCGACCGGCAGCAACGGCGCGGACGCGATCACGCTGACGATCACGAGCAGCGCCGGCAACATCTTCAAAAATTCCAGCGGCTCAACCGTCCTCACGGCGCACGTGTACAAAGGTGGAGTCGAACAGACGATCGCCGATAACGGCACATGCGGCTCACTCGGTACAATCAAATGGTACAAGGGTTCCGGCACGACGGCCGTCGCCACAGCCAAGACGCTGACGGTCAACGCGTCCGATGTAGCAAACAGCGAGGTTTTCACCTGTCAGCTTGAGTAAAAGGAGGTGCGCAAATGGCGGTAAAAGCATCGGCGATAATCACTTTATCGCACCTTGTGGATATTGTATCCACTACGAGATACTACAAACTGCAAAGTTCCACCGCCGCTGCGCCGAGCAAGCCGACGGCTAACCCGCCGAGCGGATGGAGCAAAACCGAGCCTACATACACTGCAGGCAGCACTAACACGCTCTATTCTGTGGACTGCACCGTGTTTTCCAACGCCACTTTTGCTTTTTCGGACGTATCCAAATCCAGCAGCTACGAGGCCGCGAAAGAGGCTTATAACAAAGCACAGGCGGCAGAAAAGGCGACGGAAACCGTAAAGCAGGAGCTGACCGACTACAAAACTGAGATGAGCACAAACCTCGACAGCATCACGGCATCGGTGACGGAGACCAGGACGGAGCTGACCACCACGACCGAAAACGTGTATGATGCGCTGGGACGTTTACAAGATACTGCAGTCTCGACAGAGGAGCTCGAAAGCGTTAAACAGCTGCTCATTACCCAATGGAGCGATCAGCTTGAATACCGCTTTACGCAGGTGACAAATCTCATTGACAGCACAAACGGCACGGTGGCGGAAAATCAGCGGCTTTTAGAGCAGTATATCCGCTTTGAAGGGGCGCGAATTACGCTCGGCCGCAGCGACAGCGCCATACAGGCGGTGCTTTCCAACGACCGGCTCGAATTTGTCGAAAACGGTCAAACCGTCGCGTATATCTCCAACCGTATGCTCTATATCACGGATGCGCATATCACGGGCAGCTTGTCTTTCGGCAACGCGGACACGGGCTTGTATATGTGGCGTTATAATGCGGAGGCTGACACGTTTGATCTTGAGTTTGAGGGGGACGACTGATGGGCAAAAACAGCTATAAAGCCCAGCTTAACTATTACGACAGTAAGTGGGGCTGGAAAAGCGAGGGCACCGCCTCGCAGGGCCAGTGGGACGGCACAGGTGTGCGCACCGGCGTGCTGTACTTTCCGGGCCTTGCAGCGCTCAAGGGCAAGATCATCAACAGCGTAAAGCTCACCGCGACGACCGGACAGACGGGCTACGGCACAGCGACCACCAAAACGGTATACATCTACAACTCCGCCTCGCAGGGCGGCATTAAAACCTCGCTCAACGCAGGGCACCGCACAGGCAATGCGCTCGGCAGCTGTAAAGCGCCCATGTGGGATAATACCAAAACATTTGATGTTGCTTTCATGGCGGCATCTATCGCCGCCGGGTACGATACGTACTGCATCTACAATGGCAGTTCTTACACGGATTATCTCAAATGGACGGCTGTAACGCTTGAGGTGGATTGGCAGGAGCCCGCAACGCAGCCGAGCTTGAGTGCTGCAACTGTAGAGATGGGCAAGGCCGTGACAATCAACACGCCTGCGGTAAACAGCGCCTACAGGCATACACTGCGCTATGCGTTCGGCGGCGCATCCGGAACGATTGCCACGGGCATTGCAAGCAGCGTGAGCTGGACGCCGCCGGTGTCGCTCGCAAATCAAATACCGTCCGCCACGGCGGGCAGCGGTACAATCTATTGCGATACATATTCCGGCAGCACGCTCCTCGGCACGAAGTCCGTAAGCATCACGCTCACCGTCCCCGGCAGCGTAGTTCCGTCGGCGGGCACGCTTTCGGCAGCGCTCGCCGAAGACACAAGCGGCACGGGCCTATACGTAAAAGGCATGGGCAAAGCAAAGCTGACGCTTTCGGGCGCATCCGGCGCATACGGCAGCAGCATCACCTCGTACACGATTACCGGCGGCGGATGGACGGCCACAAATGGCGCATTGACAACCGGCACGTTGGCCTCGGCGGGCAACATCACATTCACGGCCACGGTGACGGATTCGCGCGGCCGGAAAGCCAGCGCTACGCGCACAATCAGCGTCATAGACTACACAAAGCCCGGCGTAGCAGTGTGTAACGTGTACCGCTGCGATGCAGACGGCAACCGCAAAAAGGCAGGCACGTATTTTGCCGTGGAGATCAACGCGAGTTACAGCGCAATCACCGGCAACACCTTGAGCATTACAGCTCGATACAAAAAGCAGTCCGAGAGCAGTTACGGCACCGCGTCGAACGTTACCAACAACGGAAAAACCGTGCTCGGCGGCGGAAACATAGGCGCGTCCACCACCTACGACGTGCTCGTGACGGTGGCGGACAAGTATAACAGCTTATCTATTCCGCGCACTCTGTCTACAAAAAGCGTGCTGCAATCCTTCAAACGCAGCGCAGGGGCGGCCATCGGCAAAGTGGCCGAGCTCGCGAACTGGCTGGACGTGGCGTGGAATACGCGGATTCGGGGCAATTTGCAAGTGGACGGCACAATCTCGTCGGCAGATCAGTATCGCATCAAGTGGCAGACTATCCCGGACGGTGCTGATCTGAATGATGATGTGTATAAGGTGCCGGGACACTATCGCTCAATTTGGGGTGTCAACAAAATCGCCAATATGCCTCCCGATTTCGGAACATACGGAGCATTTGAGTTAATGGTTACGGGTATAAGTGATGCATCATATTGTACACAATGGCTCAAAGATATATCGACCAATAGGTTGTGGGTTCGAACACAAACTACCTGGCAAACGCCTTGGAATTGGACGGATTGGGAGCGGCACCTTATTCCCGCCGATTTGAAAAGCTATGCACGGCTGCAAAGTCCAAACAATCTAATGCACACAGGAAACGAGTTTACGTTTGCATCGCCACAGTTCAGTGGTGATGCTTGGCTCAATTATCGCACAGCAAGCGGAAGCACCGATGGCAATATTGGGACGTATCTGTTTGGCAACGGCAAAGGTGGACTTGCCCCTATCAAAGTCAGTGGCGTTTATGCGGAAACGCTCGGATGGAAAACGTTGTGGAGCGGCAAGCTCACGTCCGGCAGCATCACAATCAAAGGCGCTAAAAAGTACGCAGCTATTCTCGTGAGTGGGCATCCGGGTAGCGAGGCGTATCGCACGCACATTTGCTTGCCCACCGGCGGTATTGACGGCCAGATGGTAACAAATATGGTGTACATGTATTTTGTTGCCACATACAGCGGAGATGACTGCACGATAACGCTAAAAAGCAATCCCAGCAACGGCAATATAGATTATGTCTGGGGCATTGTGCAGTGGAAGGGGTGAGCAAATGCAGATAACCTTAAACGATCAGGGCTATATCGAGAGTTATGCGCTTATCGGCGGGCTTGTAGACGGCGTCGAGATAGAGGCGTCCGATGATCTTCTGGAGGACTTTAAGCAGCACCCGGAGGCGTACAAGGTGGCAGATGGTGTGCTCGTGCTCGATGCAGATAAGCTCAAGGCCGACGCGGATGCGGCGGAGCTAACCATTATTCGGCGGCGTCGCGAAACCGAGTGCTTTGCGTATATCAATCGCGGCGAGCTGTGGTATAGCCTACTCACAGACGAACAAAAAGCCGAGCTTGCAAACTGGTATCTCTCTTGGCTCGATGCGCCGGAGACGCGGACAATCCCCGCACCGCCGGTGTGGCTGGATAAACTTTAAAATTTTAAGGAGGACAAAATGAACAAAGCAACTGTACTTAAATCCGTAACGGCAGTCGTTGGGGCGGGGGTTGCGGCATACTGCGGGCAGCTGGCCGCGCCGGTGCTCGTACTGCTGTGCATGATGGTGATCGATTACGTCACCGGCATGGTCAAAGCCTACATGACGGCGCAGCTCAGCTCGCGCGTCGGCATCAAGGGCATCCTGAAGAAGCTCTGCTACATGGCCATGGTCGCCGTCGGCGCGGGGGTGGATTATCTCCTGCGCGGCGCTCTGGTGCAGGCAGGTATCGACCTGCACATCGAGCTTTTCTGCGGCCTGCTGGTCGCGATCTGGCTCATCGTCAACGAGCTCATTTCCATTCTGGAGAACCTTGCGGCGATCGGCGTGCCGGGGTTCCCGCGGCTCGAAAAAATTTTGGAAAGACTGAAAAACACCGTAAGCAAAGAAGAGGAGGAAAAATAGTGGTACCAATCCGCGAAAATCTTTTGAGCAAGAGCAAATATGATTTGAAAGTACCTGTAGAATCATGCGCAAAAGACATGAAGTACATCGTTATCCACAACACGGGCAATGATGCGTCTGCTGCGAACGAAGTGGCATATATGATTCGCAACGACAGTGCCGTCTCGTTCAATGTCGCGGTAGACGAGAAAGAAATTGTGATCGGTATTCCGCTCAACAGAGGCGCATTTGCTGCCGGCCCGAGAGACGGCAATGCGCACGGAATCCACATCGAGATTTGCTGGTCTCTGTCTGGCGGTGCTAAGTTCGATAAAGCTGAAAAGAACGCAGCTGAATACGCAGCGAAACTCTTGAAAGAGCGGGGGTGGGATATTTCTCACCTGAAAAAGCACCAGGACTTTGACGGCAAATATTGCCCTCATCGCACGCTCGACAAGGGCTGGCAGAGATTTGTGAACATGGTCAAGACGTATATGAACACGAGTGCTTCTGCCGCAAAGCCTTCAACGTTCAAGTCCTATCTTATTCGAAAGAATTGCCGCGATCCGCTGAACATCCGCAAGGGCCCGGGCACAAATTACGGCGTGCAGGGCCAGATCAAAGATACGCTGCGCTACACAATCGTTGAAGAGCGCAGCGGCCCCGGCTCCAATAAAGGCTGGGGCCGCCTCAAAGCCGGCGGCTGGATCGCGCTCGACTGGGTGAAGAAGGTCTAAAAGTAAATACATAAAGCAAAAGGCGCAGGGCTGCCGGAATCTCCGAGCGGGCTCTGCGCCTTTTTTATTTTTCTTTATCGAACATCCTTGTAATATTTAGAAATATGTTCTATAATAATACCAAAAGTAAAAGAACGATAAAGAAAAAGGGCTACACAAGCGTAGCCCCGCAACGATTGAGTTGCATGTTTTAAGTCGTGAGCATTAAAAATTGACGAGGTAACCGCTCACTAGTCCTCTTAGTTCTTATTATATTCAATTATTTAGATTTGTCAACAGTTAATTCTAAATTTACTTAGAAGGAGAATAGAATGGGAAAGCCTTTTTTTAATTTTCGTTATCAATGTTATACACCTAATTATCCAGACAAAATAGAAGCGCTATTACATCTGGCGCGTCCTGAACGGTGGGATTATTTAAGAGATCAGCAAGATGTTAATCATAAAATTCTTGTAAACTATATTGACCATACATATAATTAATCGGCTGAATTCATTGAATAGAAAATATCCTAATGGAAACTATCTGTTTAGCAATGAAAAGAACGCTTGTTTTAATACGGGATTGTTTACCACAAATTTTGAACCAATATTTGCGTTACTTGAAAGGAATGACCCTGCTTATAAAGTAAAATGGAAACTCAGGGGATTTTATAAAGAGTCTAGCCGTGAATTAAGATCGATTTCACCTTTGCCGGAGAGAGCTCATTATTTTGACAAAGTTGAAGATTTGATATATGATACGAAACATGAATTGAGAGTCAATATAGATCATATATTAGAAGATGAGAGAAATAGGCAAAGAATCCCAGAGATATATAGAGATTCACCTAATTTAGCTATGCTCTTTAAGGGAGCTGCATTAGATTTTGCAAAAATTAGAATAATGGAAAACTATAAAGCGGCAGTACCGCAATATTTTAATGGGAAAATTCAGTTTCTTATTCCAATAAGTTTAGGGGATCCTTCTGTAGTTGATTTGTCTTTAGCTGTTGGGTTAGAAGATGGTATATACACTGGGCATACATGTCTTACTCTTGATATGGCTTATAATAATGCAAGACTTATTGCAAAGCCAGAAAGTGACTGGCTTGTTTCAAACCCTGAAGCTATTCATATACGAACATAACTTGAAACGCAAAAACAACGCCCAAGGCTGAAGGATGAGTAGCCGCGGGGCGCTTGACAGATTTATCGACCATATTATAAAAAGGTGCGGCAAAAATGTCAGGAAAATCTTGAACAGGCCTACAAAAATCTGCTATGATATGTCAAAGGAAGGGATAACTATGACAAAAGAGCAGATTAGAACAAAATTTGACCGTTGGGATGAACGTGTAGGGCACACGCCGTTTGAAAATGACCTCGACAACGCGACGCTTTTGCTTTCATACGACGACAAGCAAACAAGTACAACATTTTCGACCGTGGCGGTCTATGCCGTCGCCGTACATACCGACCACGTGCATGTGTTCTTGTTCTCCGTGCAGACCGTGTGGCAGCTTGACGCGCAGGATGATACCGGCAAAGTGCTTGATGAGAGGTATAGGGTTATTGTGGCGTTTTAGCGCGGGTAGTCAAAAAAGTTGTCAAATACTGAAAAAAGGCAGAAAACCCGCGAAAAAACTGATTTCTTTCCGTCCTTGGTAAGGACGAGGTCACCAGTTCGAATCTGGTTAGCAGCTCCAAGAAAAAGTCCAGTGTTTAAGCCGTTTTTGGGTTTTGACACTGGATTTTTTATTTTCTGAATACCGGTTTTTTAAGGCCTTTTTAAAGGGGTCAGGTAGTCAAAAAGTAGTCAGATTTTCGGGCGATCACAGGCACAGGGCGGTCAGCTTTTCCGTAGCGTCTCGCAGGTCGCTGTTTTCAAGATGGGTGTAGATGTTGAGGGTCGTCCGCACGTCCTTGTGACCCATAAGGTACTGCGCTTGCTTGACGCCGACACCCAGGCGGTAGAGGGTAGACGCATAGCTGTGCCGCAGCATGTACGGATAAACGTGGAAGCTGACGGATTTCTCCACATGTGCCCACAGACGTTGGAATGCGCTTAGGGTCATTTCTTGTCCGTGTGCGTTCGGTACGATCTGCAAGGCGGTCTTTGGGGTTTCGTCCAAAATGTCTTTCAAGCGCTGCGGAATGGGAATCGCGCGGTTCGCCTTGGTCGTTTTCAACTCGCGATTTTCATCTGGCTGATTGACGGGGAAGGTGAGGCTGCGCCGAACGTGGAGCTTGTTGCCTTCTATGTCCGTCCAGAGGACGCCCAGCGCTTCTTCGCGCCGCAGGCCACAGAATAACATCAGCGCGCAGAACGCCCGCGCACGGGGCTCTGTGACGCGCGAGAGAAGCTCTCTCTGCTGCTCGGTGGTCAAAAACTGTGTTTGGTTCTCCGGCTTCGCGTGCGGAGTGATTTCTAAGTTTTCAGTAGGGTTCTTTGCAACAATGCCGTTTGCGATGGCCGTCTTGAAAAGCTGGTGCAGGATGTTCAGCACCTTGCGCTGCAGGTCTTCCGAATACTTGGAGATCGGATTCATCACCGCGCGGCAATGCACTTCTTTTACGTCCTGCATCCGCATGTTGCCGAGCACCGGCAGAATATGTAAGTTCAGATTGCGCAGGATGCTGCGCTGCGTGTTTTCGCGCAGGCCGCTTTTGTACTCCTGCACCCATTTTATCGCCCACTGTGCGACGGTCGTGCGGTCTGAGAGGTCTACACCGGTCTCAAAGGCGCGTTCAATTTCCTTGGCTTTGCGGTTTACCTCCGCCGGGCTTGTGCCGTAGACGTGCTTTTGCGTGCCGTCCGGCAGCGTGATCTTGCGCTGGTAGCGCCCATCTGCTCGTTTTTTCATATGTACCTCCTGTTTTTAGTGGCTTTATTCCTAATTTTGGGCATAAAAATGCCCGGGCTATTGCTTTTGCCCGGGTCAGGTGGTACAATATAGTTTGTTCGGGACTATACTGTCCACCGGGGTGACCCGGGCGGCCTCGTCGGTGTTGGTAGCACCGGCGGGGCTTTTTTATTGTTGCGAGTATGGTTCGACTAATTCTATAAGCCTTTTCAGGTTTAATCGATAGGTTTTATTGTGACCGACGCGATCCTGAGTGAGCAGTTGATAAGAATTGAATTTAGATAATCTTTTCCTAAGAGTTGCTGGTGTGACTTCTGTAGCTTCCAAAAGTTCCGAAGTGGTAATTCCATCTTCAGAAAACAATTCTGCTTGAATTAGCAGATAAGCGATGTTTTCCATTTCAGAGCTTTCTGAAATAAAAGGAATGTACTCTGCCATCTTGGCGAAAGATTTTAGACTTTCTAATCGTTTTTGTAACGCTGCATACAGTTGATCAATGGCTTTAGACACAATTTCGAGGAAGCTAAGAAGAAACGGGGTTAAATCGCCACGGCTTTTTTCGTCATTACAGACAATAAAGGCTTTGTAATATAATTGAATGTTTTCTTTTATGGTGTACGAAAGGCGATAGCTGATAAGCGAGTTTAACTCTTTAGATAGTAAATAACTGCTGATGAAACGGGAAAGACGACCGTTGCCATTATAAAAAGGGTGAATATAGCCAAAAAGATAATGAAAAATTGAAATTCGTTCAAGCATCTCAATTTCATCATTAGATAAGAAATCAAGGGCTTTTTGCATATAATGAATAATTTTGCTTTCCGGGTACAAACCTGTGTGGATTATTTTCTGGGTACTGCTGTATACATTCACCGAACCTTTACGAAAAAGAAGACCATCGGGCAGATCATTAGGATCTTCCTCTTCAACCTCTTTTAAAACAAGATCATCATAAATCAAACGTATGTCTTCACAAGTTTTGATGCTTAATTCATCAGTTTCACGAAGCATAAGATATTTATTTACCAGTCCAGAAAAACGTTTTCTTTTATCCTGTGTCTTTAGACTTTCAAGGACGTCCGTAATGTCTCTTCTGGTACTATTGACGCCTTCGATACTGTTTGTCAAAACTACTTCATCAATCAGACAGCGTTTTGCAAATTGATGTTGAGCAATACCCGGAAGCGAATGTATAAGTTCGCGAACCTTTTTATCCATTTTGTGAATGTTGAGCAATAAATCTATGCTCTCTGGAGTGCGTAAATAAAACGCCGGAAAGCCTTGAATATCAAAATCTAAATGGATAGCATATTCACTATTGAAGCGATTGTGATATATAGAATGATAGTCATTCGGCTGTTTGAAAAAAAGTTTTTGTAAAGAGTCATATTTCATCTGCTGCTACCACCTAATAAATGCAAATATAAGGGAGATTTATCATTTTACAATTGAAATTCCAATGTAAGATGTTAATTTAAGGTTATTTTATCATCTTTCGCAGTAAAACATACCGGAACATGTTAATTTTTGCTCTTTTCAACTTTTACCCCACAGCGGGGCTTTTTCTTTTTTATCCACGCCCTCCGGGTGGAGGGCGACAAGCGTGGGGCGGCGACAATGTGCTGACCTATCAATTTCTATCCACGCCCTCCGAATGGAGGGCGACCGCAGCGGTCTACGCCATGCTGTGCCTGTTCTTCCGTATTTCTATCCACACCCTCCGTGGGGAGGGCGACTGCCGGCGCAAACGGCAAGGTGGCAGACGGTGAAATTTCTATCCACGCCTTTTCAAAAGGCGACTAAAATTCAGTTATTGTTCAACAAGCTCATAGCTGTCGCCGGAACGAACGTAGGTATGAATGCTTTTTAACAATGCACCGTCTTTATCAATTTCACCGTAATCAAAAACGGTAGTATTGCAGCCGGCAAAAACAAGTCCTGTACCGTCCATTAAATCGATAGTGAACCAGTTATAATCTTTACCCTCGATTTTTTCATCGACGAATGATACAAACTCTTCTTCGGTGCTCAGCTTAAGAACTTCTTTACCAACGATCACGGAAGCTCGTGTGCCGTTGGACATACTATATTCCGTAACCGGAAGGTTGAGCAAGAAGGTATTCGGGGTACTTTCGGAAGAAGTCTTGGCTGTGTCTGTTTCAGAAGAAACGGCGCTATTGTCGGCTTCACCCTGCGGCACTTGACCGTAGTAGAGGATCTCTGCGACCTTGCCTTGATTTAATCCAAACGCAACAGAGAAAATGCCGTCCGTCAAGCTTACATCTACACCGTCAACGTAGAGACTAACACCACCAGTTCCGTCGCCCTGCATCATGGTCAGCTTTCTGGTGTCGGAATTATAGGAGCACCACGTGACAATCATCAGATATGAGTCAGCAGGAATTTCATCTGTGTGCCGAATACGGTCTTCAAGGGACGTGTATTTTTCCATGTATGCCGTGCCCACATTTGTGGTGTCGGTATCTTCGTCAAAATACACGTCGGACATGGAAAAATCATAATTTTCAAGAAGTTTCTCAGTGGTATCGCCGATTTTGATGCCACGATACGTGTGAAGCGGTCCGAGTTCTTTTTCGGCTTCGGAAACAGAAGTCCACATTAAATTTGACGAATATTCACATTCATCATCTTCATTCCACATCAGGAAGTCATCGATAGACCAGCTTGCTGCGGCTTGTGAAGAACTTTCAGTGTCGTCACTTGTTTCTTCGCTTGGCATAAACGTGCTTTCAATAAGAATACTGGTCGATATGTACTCCACTTTGTCGTTATCATCGAATCTAACGGAAACTTCACCATAATGCCAAAGTTCCTCGGGATCAGCGGTGACAACGATGCTTTCGTTATATGGGACATCCACGTCGATGCTTTTACCGATCGTGGCATCATCGTTCATTTTAGCCGCGAACATTGTGTAGTCATCAGAATCAGAAATTTTGTCACTGAGCTTTTGCAGCCTTTTAACGACGCTTTCGTGGCTGTCTCCACAATGAATACCGCAAATCTGATACGTTTGGGAGTCAGAGATGGAAATGCTGATAATCGTGCTGTCAAGTTGTTTTATTGTCACACCGTCGTAACCCCAAAGTACACAATCGTATTCGTCCGGGTCCGTTGTAAATTCCGGCTCACCGAGGTATTCAACCGCTTTGTCGATGTTGTCACCGATAGTTATTTCCTTGCCGCCATACTGAAACGAGAACTTCTGTGGAAACTTTTGCGAAGCCGCGCCCGAGCACCCGCAAACCGCACAGGCAACGAAGACGATGCAAAGAACTACGCTCATTACCTTTTTCATGTCAACATATACCTCACTATTCAATTTTCTTCTGTGCTTTTTGAATTCGCGCTTCAAACCCGCCCTTTGTGCTATCTTCCAACTTATACCTAAGAGCTAATTTACATATTTCAATCAATTCATGGTATTTCCCTTGCTTATCATAAATTTTAGCGAGAATTTCAAACGAAGGAATCCGCGGTAAAACATGATCGTTTGGGTAAACTTTTGGATATGCTTTAGCAAAATCTGGAAATATCCGCACGTCTTCTAAGCAATACTTTTCAGCTCGTTCGTAGTTCTTTTCACGATAAGCCGCGTTGATTTGGTCTAAAAGTTGGTAATGACGATTAACTATTCTCTGATCGTTAGAAACTACGCTCTTTTTTGGAGAAATACTTGTCCTAAAAGTGTCAAGTAAACCCATAAAATATACCTCTCTTATTCATTTTTGATTAAAACCAATGCGTAAAACCGACGGCGAGCCCCTCAATAGCTACGTCTTCTAAGTCGGAGAGTGAATAGGTGAGCGGGGGATAGCTTGCATTTGCAGGCTGGAGCACCATTGTATTGCCGTTGATATATACGCGCTTCAGGGTCGCTTCTCCGTTAATGCGTACGGCGGCAATCTGCCCATTTTCTACGGTAGGCTGCTTACGGATATACACGGCATCGCCGTTTTTAATGCCGGCATCAACCATGCTGTCACCCTCACACAGCAGCGCGAAATCTACTTGACGGTCAACGGGTACATCTACATAGCCTTCGAGGTTTTCTTCGGCCGTGATCGGCGTACCGCAGGCAATGCGCCCAACGAGCGGAACTTTATATGTTTTCGGCAGCGGAATAAAGCCGGGTGGAATAGGGGAGCTTGAAACATCCCAGCCCATGATCCATTCGGGCTGAACTCCTAAAGCTTTAGCGATAAGTTCAACCTTATCGGAAGGAATATTGGAAACCAGACCACTTTCGTATTTATATACGGTTTGTTTGCTTTCGCCTATCATGTCAGCTAAAGCAACTTGCGTGATGCCGAGCTCTTCGCGTCTGGCTTTGATGCGTTCTCCTTTGGTCAATTTAATTCACCTCCTGTTTGACTTCATTATATCACGAAAAAGTTACAAGTCAAGAAAAAAATATCTTGACAAGTTACTTTGTGCGTGCTATACTCAAAGTAACCTAAAAAGATACTAAAAGAGGTGATACAAAAAAATGATCCAGACTGACGAACTGCGCGGCATCATTACCAAGCGCAATATGTCGCAGGCAAGCGTAGCAAAAGCTATCGGCATCACGCCTAAAACGTTCTATGGAAAGATGAAAAAAGGCGTTTTCGGCAGCGATGAAATCGATAAGATGATTTCGCTGCTTAAAATTCAGAACCCGGCTGAAATTTTTTTTGCACGCGGGTAACTCTAAAAGATACCAAGTTGTGGTAAAGAGTGAGAGGAGGGGAGGAAATGTATCGACTATTAGATGTACTCGAGTTTATTGCTTTAAGCTTTATTATGTTTCTGATTTTAAGAAAATTGCAGTAATCAGAGAATTTGAAGCAGTAAGCGATAGACGATGAAAGCAAAGAAAATAAGGGCGCCGGATGAGACCAAAAGTCTGGATATGTACAAAGACAGAAAAAAGACTTGTACACCACGAGAACGGTTCAGTCGATAGTCAATAGGGCGAAGTGGTAATCCAAGTTTCCGCGTACATAAATCGTATTCGAGGTCAATTTTCCGCGACATCGATTTGAAATTGGTCTTTTCATCTTGAGCAAAGCAATGCAGCAAGCGTCCTCCGGCAATCATACGATTTTTGTCGACAATTTTACGGCATTCTTTAACAAGTATTAAATCTTCATCAGAAAGATTTTTCTTGTAGAGAATAGTTTCCAGTTTATCAAAAATCGGGAACACGACCTTTTCATATCTTTCGCGCTCATAACTTCCAGGATGTCTTTCAATGAGATATTGCGTAGTTATGGCAATAAAAATAGGGCTTATAATCATAGCCAAAATATCTTTAAACCCGATGGTAAAGTCTATATTCATACAAAAAATCTCCTTTTTCTTCTATATTACCACAAGAAACGGAGATGTACAAGGAAATTGACCTAACCCACCCCGCAGCCTTGCCCCATGCCGCCCGGAACTTACCTCCCATGATTTCATTTTGTTTGCGCCAAAGTGATTATTTTCTTGTCATTGAACGGGCGGCAGGTGGGAGGGCTGCGGGAGAGAACAAAAGAAAGGAGTAGAAAAAATGGAACAGTATTACACGCTGCAGGAAGTGATGGCGCGACTGAACATCTCGCGCGATACGATCATGGGGCTTATCAGAAAAGGGAAGATTCCCGGCACGATCAAGCTCAGCAATGTTTTCCGCATCCCGGAAAGCGGCATCCGGCGCTTTTTGGAAGCCCAGACCGTGCAGCCGCGCAAGCCGTTCTACGTGCCGCGCCAACGCAAACAGACCAACAGCAAGACGCCGGGCACGGCGAACGCAGGTTGGGCGCCGCTGACCATGGACGTATTCAAGAAAGGGTGATTTTATATGATCTTAATCAAGCTGCTCGGCTTTGCGATGCTGATCGGGACGGTCGTGGGGTCCGTGCTCGGGCTCCAGAACGTTATCGACCGGCTCGTCGCCGCGCAGCGCAGGAAAAGAAAAGCCGCACGGTCGTGCGGGAATATCGTGAACATCAATGAGTACAGAAAAAGAAAGGAAAGAAACGCATGAACCTGTATCACAAAGTAGAAGCCGCCTTCGACGGCATGGCAGACGCGTTGAAAGCGGCGATGAACGTCGCGGATAACAGCGAAGAAACGGAGCTGTACAGCGAACTCTCTATCGATATCGAGAGCTTGCGCGACGATGCCCAGAGCCTTTACGAAAAGCTCATTCAAAAGAAAAATGCCGCTTCGGCTGTTGCAGCAGTCGAAACGGCGAAAGAGTCTGAAAAACACTCTGATTTGAGTATAGACAAAATTCTTGAGAATGTCAAGGGGTCTTTCTTGCTCGCAGAGCAAAACCCGGACGGCGGCGTCGACGTAACCGCGAATATTAAACTCGGAGATGATTTAATTGCCGTGTACGGCGCGGTCGTATCCGTAATTTATTACATGGCTCAGAAGCAAAAGCTTTCGACCGATAAGCTGACAGAAATCGAAAATAAGGCCAGAAACCACGCCATTCGCCGCGTGCTCAAGGAGGAGTTTTAACATGACAAAGCGTACAACTGTAAAAAACGATAAGCTGGTATTCACGAAAATCGCACCGAAGGCGCATATCGATGCGCAGAACCGTATCCGCCTGACCGACGAAGCGATTGAGATCATCGAGAAGATTTACATGGACACGAACATTTCTTTGACACAGATCGCGAGTGAGATGATTAAGTATGCTGCGGATCACGTCACCATCGAGCAGCAGACAGTCGTGAATGAGGTGTTGAAGAAATGATGAAGATCAACAAGCTCGAAATTGAGAACGTGAAGCGCGTCAAGGCCGTGAAGATTGAGCCGTCCGAAAACGGGCTGACAATCATCGGTGGACGCAACAACCAGGGCAAGACCTCAGTGTTGGACAGTATCGCCTGGGCACTGGGCGGCGACCGTTACCGCCCGTCACAGGCCGTAAGAGAGGGGTCGGTGATCCCACCGCACTTACACATTGTCATGAGTAACGGGCTTGAGGTGGAGCGCAAGGGCAAAAACAGCGACCTCAAGGTCACGGACCCGACCGGCAAGCGCGCCGGCCAGCAGCTCTTGAACGAGTTCGTGGAAGAACTCGCGATTGATCTGCCGAAATTTATGGAAGCATCTTCGCGCGAGAAAGCCGAGGTGCTTTTGAAGATCATCGGCGTAGGCCCGCAGCTCAAGGAACTCGAGGTGCAGGAAAACGACCTCTACAACCGTCGCCGTGCGATCGGGCAGATCGCAGACCAGAAAGCGAAGTTCGCGAAAGAAATGCCGTATTACCCGGATGCACCGAAAGAGCCGATCTCCGCAAGTGAGCTTATTCGGGCACAGCAGGAGATCCTTGCAAAGAACGGTGAGAACCACCGTAAGCGCATGAATGTTACTTTAATCAGTGAAGAACACAAACGCTTGACGAAGAAAGTGGAAGACCTGCGCGCGGAGCTTGCAACGTACAGTCAGCAGCTTGTAAAGACCGAACGTGACTTGGAAAGTGCGCTGAAAAGCGCGGAAGATCTGCACGATGAATCGACCGCAGAGCTCGAGCAGAATATCCGCGACATCGAGGTCATCAATGAAAAGGTGCGCACGAACCTCAATAAAGAGAAAGCCGAGGAAGATGCGAACGCGCACCGCGCCGAGTACGATACCATGACCGCAAAGCTGAACGACGTGCGGCAGAAAAAGATTGACCTGCTGAAAAATGCGTCGCTGCCTTTGCCGGGCTTATCCGTGGAAAACGGCGAACTGACGTACAGCGG
>ERZ1035027.277-NODE-277-length-32259-cov-14.735157_pt1 | contig 32259 bp, 40 predicted proteins | sample MGYA00520604_ERZ1035027 | MGnify/ENA primary metagenome ERZ1035027 (study PRJEB33766, sample SAMN09781743) | gut metagenome | biome: gut microbiome | host: Homo sapiens | place: Madagascar | study: EMG produced TPA metagenomics assembly of the PRJNA485056 data...
CGAAGATAGGTTCAAGCGGAGATTCTGCGCAGATAGGTTCAAGCGGAGATTATGCAAAGATAGATAGCGCTGGAGAGGATAGTGTTATTTGTTGTGCAGGTGACAATTCAGCCGTAAGAGCAAAGAAAGGTTCCTGGATTACCCTTTCAGAGTGGAGATATTCAGAGGAAAAGAAAAGGATCGTCCCTATTTGTGTAAAAACCGAGTATGTGGACGGAGAGAAGATAAAGGAAGATACTTGGTATAAACTTGATAATGGGAATTTTGTAGAAGTCTTATAGGCGTTTCAAGATGAAGATTTATTACAATAGAATCAAAAGCGAAAAATGAAACTACATGATTTTCTTCAGAAGGTAATCTTTTTCAGCGGCAAGACACAGGTGCAGGCCGCGAATGAGACAAAGATTAGTCCTCCGACTTTTAATGTGCTGTGCACTGGCAAAAGGGAAATAACTCCCGAATACGCAGCGCGGCTTGAAAAGGTGCTTGGCATTCCGGCTCTGGTGTGGATGACGTGGCAGACGATGGAAACAATCGAAAAATCTAAAGGAAAATGAACTACAAAGTAACATTCAGAAAGTGCGTATTAAGATGAAGCAGTTTAGTTTAGATGAATACCTCAAGAATCCAACCAGACCGATTGTCACGAGGGACGGCCGGAGTGTAAGGATTATTTGCACGGATAGAAATCACAAAGAGCTCCCGATAATAGCTCTTGTGCTAATAGACGGTGAGGAAAGCGTGTGCAGTTATATGGAAGATGGTAAGTATTTGAGTTACACACATTCAAGGGATTTATTCTTCGCGACTGAACCGAAAACAAAAAAGGTCGGCTGGATGAACGTCTGCAAGTATGGAGATAGCAAACACTTCTCTCTCGTGGGTGGTGTTATTCACCCGACACGTGAGCAGGCGTTGACTGAGCGACCGGATTATGTCGTGGACACAATTCAGATCAAATGGGAGGAATAAATGAATCTTGACAGAAAAATAGAGTTCGGAATCCTGACGGAGCAAAAATGGGATGGTAAATTTTATTTTGAAAAAATATGAAATGCAAAGAACTGATGATTGGCGATTACGTCGATGTCGGTGCTGATGGCTGTCCACCAGCGGTTGCTGTTGTCGAGGAAATATATGGCAAGGCTAACAGAGCGCTTTTAAGTATTTGCAAATCGTCTGTGACTTTTGACGCGAAAGATATTTCCCCGATAAAGTTGACGGAAGAATTTTTCCTAAAAAATGGGTACACGGAACTTTATAGAGATAACCACGTTACAAGATTGTATAATCGAAATTATATTGGATTGAGAGTAAATATATATCCGCCGGAAAATTATGTCAGATTCCGTGTAGATGGAATAGACATTAATTATGTTCATGAATTCCAGCATTACTTGCGGTTAGTGAATTTGTCCGATTATGCAAACAACTTAAAAATATAGAATATGGCATGGATAAAATATGACGAAGACGGTATCGTCAATCTAGATAAAATTACAGGTATTCACGTTAGAGAAGCGCATATGAATAATAGTCATGGATGGGCTATTTTCATTCATGATGGCGGAGATAATACATATCCGACAAAGGTATATACTTCATGGGAGGAATGTATGAAAGCCTTTAACGGTTTGATAAAGCGTTTGGAGTTTGGCATACAGTTCATTGATATGACAAATATCCAATAAATATGTAATAGTTAAAGACATGGCAAGAATAATTTATAAAGAGGGTTTCGAGGGGCAGAACCATTTGGAATGTATCGAAGGAATAGAGATAGGTCTTGGCAACGGAAGAAAGGCACTTATATTCCCTAAATACGCAAGGCTCAAGATACTATGTAAGAATTTCGATTTGGAGGATTGGGATTCGGAAGAAATGACGATAAAGCAAGCGATAGCAAGTGACGGAGGTGCGGATAATGAGGAATTGTACCGGATAAGCAGTCCTGCTGAAATGTTCGTATGCGCGTTCATGACCGACAAATGGGGCATGAGGGATTTGCCTAATTTGCTGGTAGCCGTTGAAATCCAGAGGCAATGGAGGGAAATTGATAGACAGGCGGAGAAGATTGTAGGAGCGGACTTGTTGAGGGAAAATCGTGGCGGTATCTGGTCTTGCGCTCGTGCTTTTGGAGACAGTTGCTATATTGTACTATTTGACAAGAGCATCAGCATCTTTCCGGATATTGTATGTGACGAACACGTATGTGTCCCTTGTGTGTTGAATTATACCGAATAACATGTTAAGCAAGGCTCTATTTTCAAGCAACAGGATGGACTGGACAACGCCGCAGGACTTCTTCGACGAGCTGGACAAGGAGTTTCACTTTACGCTGGACCCTTGCGCCCTGCCTGAAACGGCGAAGTGCAAGGCGTTCTTCACGCCGGATGATGACGGACTGAAACAGTCTTGGGGGGGCAGAGAGTATTCTGCAATCCTCCATACGGCAGAAATGTCGGCAAGTGGGTGAAGAAATGCTACGACGAGAGCAGGAACGGCGCTGTCGTGGTCCTATTGATTCCCGCAAGGACGGACACAAGGTACTTCCACGAGTACATTTACCACAAGTGCGCTGAAATAAGATTCATCAGGGGCAGATTGAAATTCGGCGGCTCGAAACAGTCTGCCCCTTTCCCTTCAATGCTGGTAATATACAATGAAACTATCGACAATCCTAAAGGTGCTGGATAAACTCAACGTGCACCGCGGCAGCTATCTGTACGGAACGTTCATGGACATCTGCGGATTCCCATGCGAGCGTTCCCTGTACGACAGGCGGACAGGGCTGATTACGCCGGCCAACGGCTCAATCAACCTTAACGAGGCGATGATTTTCATAGTCAAGAAGACAAGGCTGAAATCGCGCATGTTTCACATGGGAAGGAAACCGACCGACCTGAAGATATGGATCGAGCCGATTGAGGTGGATTTGACGCTGGAAGAAATTAACTCGAAAAAATATTTGCAAGACGGCAAATAAGTGTTATATTCGCGCTGTGAGAGTTAACGTTCGGACTACGTTGAACAGTCCTGGTGATTTGCTTCAGAACTAATCATCATTTCGTATGTGAGTGCTCGCGCACGCATACGTTTCAAGGCGGGGGAAACCTCGCCTTTTTTATATGTGCCGGATAGTGTCAAATAGGCCGGGTAGTCCAATTTAGGATTGCCCGGCCTTTTTGGGTTATAGACCGAAATACTTTCTCACGGAAAATACCTTGTCCTCGTCTTCAAGTCTCGCAAGCGCAAGCTCTGCACATACGCGCATTTCCTGTTCGGATGCCGCATAGTTCCGCAGGACACCCCACTCGTCCGACCAGACCATGTTCATGACGGCGAAGAAAGCCCACCTGTTGTATTCCCCGGCTTTCTCGTATTCGATACCCAGGGCAGATGTTGCACTGAATGCAGAATCCGGATCATCCCAGTGCGGACCTTTGGATCCGTCGAAGTTCACGAACTTGTGGACGATGCAGTCAGCCTCGTCTTCCGACAGATAGTTCTGGAACTTGACCATGTCCTCGCACTCGTCGGCGATGATGTTGCGCCTTTCGCTGTCCATCTCCCCGACCATTTTCAGGATGATGGCCTGTCCGGCTTCCGTGTCTATCCTCTCACGGAGAATAGATATGAACCTTGTTGCTATATCGTTCATGTCGTAGTAGTGTTTGTTTTGACGCATTGCGGACACGCGCCGAACTTCGGTACGGGCATGTACCGGATGGTCTTGACCGCCGGAGCCTGCGGCTTCAGTTCGTCAGTCCGTTGCGTCTGTTGTTTATTCTTTGCCATAGCTTGTCGTATAGTTTTGCGGCCTTAAAGAGAACGAGGCCGAACCAGTCCGAGATGTACGCCAGCATGATTGCTGCCCCGAAAGCGGTTACGGCGTTGACCCCTTCAAAGAGAAGCACGCAGAGGACCGCCCAGAACACGGAGCATCGTGAGCATCCGGCAATTTCCCGCGCCGTTTCGGCCACTCTCTCCACTAGGCCGAGGTGATGCGCCAGGGCGACCGAGAGGGCCGCCAAAAGCGCCGTTGCGACCCAGTTCATGACGCTATGCGACCGCAAGCGCGAGAGGCGTCTCCGAAACGAACACGCGGCCGCATACCTTGCAAGGCTGTGCGGATATTGCGTTTGTCGTCGTTCCTGCGGTGACCGACACGGATGTCGGCGCTGCCGCCGATGCGAAAGGAATGGTGAAGTTCTGGTTCACCGGCTCCGTCTTCGCGCAGCAGTTTGTTCCGCACGGGTCGTAGGTGATAAGCCCCTGGACGTTGATTGTCGCGACGTACTGCCCTGTTCCGACGGCGGAAATTCCCACGACGGAGAATTTCGGCGCGAATACGGGCGGCGTGGCGGCACAGCACGGAGCGCATAGCGACTTCGTGAGGTTGGCCATGAAGTAGTAAGGCGATGCAGCCGAACCTGCTGCAAGGGTCGTAGTTATGGTTGCGTTCTTTGCCATGGTGTTATTCATTTACTTGGTTACCGGAAAATGGAGTACCCGTCCCGTCCGGTGCGGTTGACGGCAGTATCGCCGATTTCAGTTCGGCTATGCTCTCAAGCAGAGCTGCTATGTCCTTTGAGATTTCCACGATATTGTTGTTCGTGACCTCAAGGCCGTAGAGTATCTGCTCGAAAATGTTTTTAGGTGCGTCGCTCATTTCAGGAATTGTGTTATGAGCAGGTTATGGCCGAACCTTCTGACAGCCTCCGTGATTTTCGTGGCGGAGACCAGCACGCCTTTGCCGTATTGCGCCGCCGTGAAGTCGTGGAGAGCCTTTTCCAGCTCCCTGACCTCCTGCTCGCTGTCGGCGTAGACGTAGAATTGTGCCTTGTAGGGTTTCATCAGATGTCAGGTATTGGAGGTGCAGACGGAGGTGTTGCCGCCGTAGCGCCGCCCCTCATTCCCCTTATCAGCTGGTAGCCCTGCATCAGCTCGTCCTTGTGCTCCTGGACCCATCCGAAGATGTCTTCCGCACCCTGCTTTATCATGCCGAACGTCGTCGGCCTTTCAGGGTCGATGTCAGGAAGCGCCATGTCTCCGGCGATGAAGTCGTACAGCTCTGTGGCCGTCTTCACGTCATTGTTGCAAGCCGCCAAGCACGTGAGCTTGAGCGACAGCTTGGAAGTCGGCTGAAGCACCGACAGGTCGATGCGTGGTTTACTGAAGAATTGGGCCATAACCTCTCGTGTTAATTACCGCAAGAGCATGTGTCGCATCCGCACGGCTGCGGAGCGGAGTACCTCTGCACGCGCAGGAAGCTCTCCTGACCGATTGCGCTGTTGAGCGGGTTGCTGTTGTTGTTCAATGCTGCGGCCAATGCGAGGGCATCAGCCACGGCGTTTGAGACGCTGGTGGATGCAGCGACAGGCGTGTTGCTCACGTCCACATAGTTGCGGATGCTAGGCGCGTTCGCAGCCTGCCAAGCCTCGCGTGACGCGCGCTCGTTGGCGACGTGTCCGTTGAGTGCGGCCAATGCTGTGGCGACGCCTGCAAGTCCATGATTGGTCCCTGCCGCTCTGGCCTCTGAAGCCTTGTTCAGCCCCCAAAGTCCGGCGATCGCGAAGAGCAATGCGCCTCCGCCAAGTCCGGCAGCCAAGCCGATGCCTGTTGCGGCCATTCCCTTTGAGCCTCTGTGGCGACAATCGTCTCTCCTGTCAAGGATATAAGGTAACATGTTATCGTCCATGATTCGATAGTTTTAATGTTATCCGCCTCTTCTGCCTTCGGCGGTCTTGGCACGTGTACATCGTGCTGCAAACATATTACTATCTTTGTTGATATTCAGGCAGTTATCTCCGTGTTTAGTGTCTATTGCTTCCACGTTGTTTCCTTATTTATGCAAGCCACTTTCGAGACAGCCGCTCGCAGACAAGACGCAGACCCGCCGAGTTCGCAAGGCGCGCCTCGAACCCCGATATTGCGCTCCTGACGGCACGGGCCGACAAGCCCATCCTCTCTGCAATCATTGCCGGATAGAAGCCGTTGCCGAGCAATAGGAAAATGACAAGATAGCGCGCGTCCACGACCTCTTCCTTGCGTTCAGAAGACAATATCCGGTCGCTGTCTATTTCCGCCTCCGAGGATACGTCCGCAAGTATTCCGGCGAAAATTTCCGATTTTCTCATACGTTTGTAAAATTTTTTGTTTAACTTTCGCCTCAGCCAGACTTGATAAGATACCACATAACCCACAAGCACAAACATGAGGCATTTAACTTTGCCCCTGTAAATGTGCCTGTGGGTTTTCTTATTGAGCTGGTTACTTATTAGAATCTTGCAGTTGCAAGTCAGGGGCATTTTTTTGCCCTTATAGTGTCTATCTCCGCAATATTAAGGCTAAAATCCGCGCCTTATTCTTCCAAGCTATCCAACACGCAATCGCGGCCAATAAAGCCCAGAAGCCGCGCAGCCTGAAGCGCTGCCATGCCGTCAGTTCCTTCTCGATATAGACCTTTTCTTTTTCAACTTTAGCCTTTGAAACGGTCGTGATGCCGTACATCTTCTCGATAGTAGCCTTGGCCGGAACAGGTACCTTTGCCGCCTTGGTCTCCAGCGTATGGTGAAGCATACCAGCCTCGACCCTAGCCTCCGACACGGCATAGTCATTCTCAAGGCGCGATGTCGTGTCCTGTGTAACTATGCGCTCCACTTGCCGAGGCAGCTCGATATAGACAGTATCTATGTGCTCAATGCGCTCCGTCCTGACTTCCACCTTGGTGCTGTCGTGTGTTTCGATGCTGGTCGCTGCATGACGTGAGCTGCCGCATGATGTCAGCAATGACGCAATAAAAACTATAATTATCAGTTTCCTCATTGATAAAAAAGGTTTATCTTTGTTATACCCGTTATGGTTATGCTTTTCGCTGTCTTCATAACACCTTCGACGGCTCGGTATTCCTACTGCTGGGCCGTTTTTTATTTGATTGCCGCTTTCGCCCTTTGGTAAATCGCCCACCTGTCCTCTAGTCCGTTCAGTCCGCCGTTCACGCACTTGGTGATTGCCCCGAAGATCTTGCGCTCTCCTGCTCCCGATAGTCTGTCCGCCAATGCGTTCAGGCCCTTCGCCTTCCACCACAGGGCGGCAGAGCGGCAGGCGTCCAGCGGCATGAGAAGCGCGTCAGGCCAGACCGTCAAGTCCTTTCCCATCAGCGCAGACATAGACACGTAGTTGTCGCGTCCTGTAATCTGAATCAGTCCGCGGCCTCTGAACTTCCAGCCGTCTCCGCTCTCCTCGCTTCCGTTGCCCATGCGTCCGGCATAGACGCGGTTGGCTATCCTTTCCGGATGATGCGCGTATGAGCTGGCCTCCTGCGGAGTGCGGAAATACTTGGGAAAGACCTTCCGCAATGCCTGCGCGGAGTAGCTCAAGTTCTCCTCGACGCAGTTCAGTTGCGCCGATTCGTGCCCTATTTGCGCAAGGAAGGCACGCGCCCTTGCAGCCGTGTCGATGCCGCATTCCGCCATGGCTTGGTGCAGAGCTTCGCAATATCTTGCAATGCTCTTCGACTGCGGATATATCTTCCGCAATGTGTCACATGTAATCTCCATCACTTACTCCTTTTTCCCAATGCCGTGCTTCGGCTGTTCTTTAATCATCTCAATAATTTTCTGCGCCTTGTCGTTGTCCACGCAGGAGATAATCTCCTGAACGGCATCTACCACCTTACCTGCCGCACTCTGCTTTTTCCGCGAGTTCTCGATGACGGAGCGCCCTTCAATGAGAAGTACGCCCAGCGTCGCAAGAATCGCGCAGTACGGCAGGTTGTACCATACGAACACAGCGCCCAAGATGTCAATGAGCAGGAAGAAGTACACTATCCGCAGATAGTCGATAATCTTCCGGATGGTCTTCCGCAATCCGTGGCTCATAATCTTTTCCTTGTTCGCCTTCGCCGCGTCTATGCCTGTCCACATGTCAATCAGCGCCGCAGCACAAACGAGCACGCAGAGCATGAAGGCTATCATAATCCCCCTGCACATTCCGTCAGGGAGATTCAGTGTTGTGATAATATCGTCCATCTTATCCCTCCTTGTCCTCTACCTCCTTGAACCACTTCGCGCTCTTTGCCTTCACGATTACTTCAGCGAAAACGTCGCCATTGCGCGTGTCGATTATTCCGTTGGGTGAGGAGAGCCTTACATAGCCCTCCCTCACTCCTTCAATGTTCATCCTGTTCATAATTATTCCGTTGTTTCGTTGGTTACTTCCGTTGCCTTCGCCTCTAGCGCTCCGACCTTGCCAGCAAGTTCGTTGATTGCAGAAACGAGGTCAGTCTTGCTTGCAGTGTTCAGGCTCGACAATGTGCCGATATTCGTCTTGTTCGCCTTGATGGTGTTGTAGGCGTCGATTGGATAGACAATATCAGCACGCAGAGGCGTGGATGTCTTGCCGTCGGTGATTATCGCCTCCTCCGTTCCTCCTTCAGCGACCTGCTCCGTGAGGTTCAGTTCGTCGTAGGCTGTCTCTTCAGGCGTGGCCATCTCGTAGTATAGCATGACGCCTTGCAGCGACTGCTTGAATTGCTCCGGCGTGGCTGTTTCATAGGCGGAATCGTAGATATAAATCCAGCCATTTTTGTTTATCGCAATAGTTTTATCTTTTCTTTGATTTTCGGTCAACACTGCTCCGCTTGCCAAGTACTTCACACAAACCATATTAGCCGCAATCTCCAGTGATGAAGGAATAACCATAAGCCCTTTTGCATTAAAGGTATTAGAAACCCAAGATGTCTTCTTGTTACCGCCGCCTTGAGCCCAATCTATCTCGCCCAAATTCAATATCCCAATCCTCTTCACCGCCTTCGTCGGCGTAATCTCGTCATACGCTGAACCGGCAGACTTCAGCCCGTCAGGAAAATACTTCTTCAGTGTCTCGCTCCACTTTCTCTCTGAAACTTTGCCCTCCGTGTCGGTGGTCTTGATTCCCTCAGCGAAGGACGACACGATTTCCCCCTCGTTGTAAGGAATGTACGGCACGTCATCGATGCTTGAATAGCCGAGGCGCTTTGCGAAGTCCTCTGGTGTAGCAGGCTCGTTGCCGCTGCCGAACATCTGCGTGAGGTCGATTATTTGCACTTTTACCAAAGAAATTATGCAATCGTTACAAGTAATATTGACGTTATTCTCGTCTCCCCCTTTTGCTTTGGCTATCCCCGAGACTAAAATTGTGTCACCAAATGGCGCTTCGAAGGCTATCCTGTTCCCGAAAAGAATTAGTGTTGGTTGGGATGGCTCAAATTCCCCAACATCTAATCTCTTCGATATTCTCGTATATAATATTCTGTAATAATAAACATTTGTGTTCGCTTTTCGATTGCTTAGCTGTGCCCAGCCAGAACTCCAATTGCCCGACCCCAGAGACCCAGGAACCATCTTCGGCGTGCATGTGATTTTATCGCCTTCAACGACTATATCAATTGTCTGGCTCTTAGGGTCGTAATTTTTATCAAAAATCTGATTCTTCACAACGCTATACCCCTTTATTCTCTTGATGCTCGCGCTTCCGTCCTCTATTTGGTTATCTCCTCCTGCCTTGCGAGACATGATGATTTCCTCGGTGGCGTCTCCCTTTGACGTGAGGTTGTCAGCCGTGCCGACACGCATTGATTCGTAGTAGCCGTCCGCGAATGACTTGAGGTCCACTTTCTTCCGCAGGTTGTTGATTTGGGTGGCGATTGAAGCCTTCGTTCCGTAGCGGCGGACAAGCAGCGTCGCAGCCTCCGGCACGTCGGCACGATAGCAGACGAGCACGTCGGAGTATGCCTCCATCGCCTCGAAGCAGACGTAACCGCTCGTAGGTATGTCGGTGCTCATTGCAGAGAACAGCGGCACGTATTCAATCCTTTCAGTGCCGGATGTCGTCGTAGTTTTGATTCGTGCGACGAAGAGAGCCACGCCCTGCTTCATCTTGTCGGCGCTTGACATATAAAGCTCGTAGGTGTTACCAACAACTACCGCACCGATAGCAGCGATATTGAAGTCCGCATCTCCCACGAACTCCCCGTCAGCATTGATGTATTTGCCTGTCGTCTCCGCAGTCATTGCCACTGACGGGAGCTCCGCATACTGGCCGAGGTCGCGCTCAAGCGCCGCGACGCCGTTCTTCACGTCTGCCACGCCGGACGCATCCGCGAAGAAAATCCACCCTTCGCCGAGCGTTACCTTGCCTGAAGCGTCAATCGTCGCCGGAGGCGTAGTGGTAGAATCCACCACGCACTGGAAGGCAGAGCCGTAACGTGTAACTATGTTGTCCTTGTAGTATGTCGCCCCGTCGGTGTATTCGTGCCTCGACACCGGCACTCGGCCAATCGTCTTGTTTTCCTTTGCCATATCGTTTGATTTTATTTGTCCTTAATTACGCTGATGATGCCTGTTTCCGCATCCACAACAATCTCCATCGAGGCGGCTTTCTCCGCCGCTGCCGCCGCAGTATCCGCCCTTGTCGCGGCCTTTGTTGCGTTGTCCGTCGCTGTCTCGGATTCGGCCTTAAGGCGAGCAAACTCCGTAGAGCGTGCTGATTCGGCCTTTTTCCGTTCCGATTCTGCCGTTTTTCGTGCGTTTTCCGCGAATTTCCGTGCGTTTTCGTCCAGATCACGGCTGTCTTCGGCCATTGCCCGTTCCGTCTCCGCAGATTCGCGTTCCTTTTCCGCCTTCACCCTTTCAGCTTCCGCCTTCGAAACGCTGTCGGCAATGCTTGTTGCAGGTTCGCGGAGCCAGTCCATGAAGTCAGAGACTGTTCCGGTATATCCTTGCTTCAGCCAAATCTCATAGGCGGAATCCCACTTGACGCCGAACTCTATGTTGGATTCCAAGCTCACTACCGCAGCCCCGTTGAGGGTGTTGTCGTTGTCGTCCTCCATGCAGGTCGTCGATACAAGCGTGAATCCGGCGCATGAATCGACCAGCGTCTGCCCTTCCTTGCCCTTGTTCTCCCATAGCGTCACCCAGTAGTCGCCGAGGGACTTGTGGGCGGTTCCAGGAAAGTCCGCCGTCAGGAGATTGCCCTCGACGGAGTACGGGAAAGAAACCCTCTCGAACTTGTTGACAATCTCGAACGTGAGGTCCCTGCCCTCAAGCGGCAAAGCCTCCTTGTTCGTCAAGACCTTCCATTTTATCTTGAGGTCTTTGTATATCCTTATTCTTTGCATATCGTTGTTGTGTTATTTTGTATTGTACCACCAATTTGAATCGAATATAATGAAGTCGAATGAGTAGTTCCCGTTCTTCCCGTTCCTCGCCGTATACATGGTAAACATGAGATTGTTCTGTTCTTGCCAGGAAATAGTTACCCCGGGCTCTTTTCCTATGGCGAATACCTTGTAACCAGTCGGAAGTGAATACCCTGTTTTTGCCGAAATAGCAAATTGCCCTACAGATGCGTTGAGCACGCCGAACACTCTGTCCAATTCGGTTCCATTAAACCACTTGCCGCTAATAGATGCCGCACCTTGACCGCTGCTGACGATTTGTCCCATTGCAACAATGCGAGGGAACCGCCCAGTTGCGCCACTCATTTTCAGGTCGTCAAACCCGAAGCGAGTACTTATCTCCCAGCTTCCAAGAAGATTGTCCTTTGTGCTGCCCGTCTGCTCGAAACAAGTCAATTCCACCACTTCTTGTGGTCCTACGAGCGCATCAAACATAATTTGATACGCCGAGCTTCCGTTTTGAATGCTAAAGCTGGTACAGCCTATTTTATAAACACCGCCGCCGTATGGGGAACTATTGAAGAATTTAATAACTTTTCCTAAATCCCCTGGAGTGGAACTCGTCCTGAGATTTTTTGTCTCATTTTTATCCAATACTGGAAGATAGAATATGTTGCTGTCGGTGAGGTGCCCTGAAAACGCCGTAGATAACTGAACCGTCCCTCTTAATCGCATTTCTCCGCTCACACCGTCGAGATAAGCCATCGGATTACCGTCCTTGTCTCTCGATTGCGATTCCAGGCGATTGTTGCGGAAGATGAAGCCTCCGATGTTCGCGCCTTCCGAGAACAGAAAGTCCAGCGTCAGCACGCCGTCCTTGTATTTGAGCTTCTCTCCGAGCTGCATGTCGCCGCTCTGAAGGTCTATGTAACTGCCGCCGTCGGTGCTCCTTATCCTGTCGGTAGTTATCTGTCCCGGAAGGACCTCGCTGTATCCGTGGAGTTTCGCAAACGACCTTCCGCCGTTCACCTCCGAACTCAAGATACCTACAAGAAGATAATAATATCCGTCCTCTTCCGTCATTGAGTGCGATTTCTCGCTCAAGATATACGTTCCCGTCCTGTCCGTATCGGCCGCAGTAGCCTTGTCGTATATCTTGACTTTAACGTACAGATAGAATGACTTTGACGAATAACCAGCATCCAGCGCAAGGCTTGAATATCCGTCAACCTTCCAGATGTAATAGTCGGTAGCGGTGCGCGCCATAGCTGTCGAGATGTCGGATATTCCCAATGTCACATGCTGTAGGAATGCCCCGTCACACGTCAATATCTTCGTGTCGTTATCAAAATGAATAGGATAGTCCGCAGCAAGGGAAACATCATTGAACCCCCTGACGAAAACGAACTGGAGATTCCTGCTGCCGACAAGAAGCGACATCGCCTGGACGCTTACAGGGGTAATCCCTTCGGAGAACCCCTCTATCGCGCCGTTGAGCATGTTTATTGTCTCTTCAGCCTGCGCGTAATTGCGTTTCGCGTACATGTCCACGCGCTGCACCTGCTCGCTTGCAGAATATGCGCTGGTCTGCGCCTGTCTTGCAAGGCCGCCTAGAAGAACCACCTTCGAGGAGATGCTGTCTATCGCGCCGGACACAGCCTCCTTGTAGGATACGCCCTTCTTCTCCCTCAACGTGACCTTATAGGTCGGAATCGAATCGTCAGCCTCGTCGATGGAAAGGGTATCTATGAGAACGTACTCGTTGCCGACGCCGATGATGTCCTCGTCCGACAGGCACATATACATTCCCTCTTTCAGTTTCTGGCCGGAGACAGCCATCAGCTTCGCGTCAATATCCGGTTCATAGTACGACTGGCCACGGCTCACCTGTCCGTACAGTTCCTCCGCAAGCGACAGCAGCCGCTCCGAAGCGACATGTATGTACAGTTCGGGCATCATGATGTCAAGAATGACGAACCTGTCGCCGCTCTCCATCTGGTACGCCTTGTTGGGAAAATACGTGTTCAGGCTTTCATCAAGCGCCCGTTTCAAGGTCAGTTCCCAGCTGTCGGTGTCTTTCATGTATCGGCATCCGGTGACCACAAAATCACGGCCGCCGCACATCCCTGTCTTCATCGACAGGGTGGCGATGCCGTTTGAGGTTGCCTGGCGCTTGCTCAAGTCGAAACCTATCTGCTTGATGTTGACCTTGAACGTGGAAGCCAAGGCCTCCTTGCATCCGACAACGACATTGCCCTCTTTCTGGTAATATCCGTCACCAGTGAAAGGCTTGCCAGAGGAATACTCGTAGGACACGTCAAGCGTGAGCTTGATTCTCGTGAACGTGCCGCCGCTCAGATTCGCGCTTATCGTCGGTATTGTCACTTCCGTCTCAAAGCGTTCCACGCCGTCCTTCGACGTATGAATGATATGATAGTCCTCGCCGTACACCAGGTCGACGCTCTGCTGGATAGGGGAGCTTACACCCTCCTGGTAGGCCGAGAGAGTGGCGCGCAGATGCGGATCGCGGAGCCTTGATATGGTGGTGAGGACCACCATTATGTCGGTCTTTACCGACGTCCTTCCGCCAAGGCCCATACTTTCAAGCCCGATGTCCGCAATGGTGACGGTGTATTCGTTTTCCCCGATGACTGTTTCGGGAACGGCAGAAATCGTCCTGTCCAGCATTGTGGTATAGCTGGCACCTGAATCGCTTGACATCACGCCGCTGTCGGTTATCCTGTCCGCAGACTTGAGTTCGTCAAGCCTCTCCTTCGGGTCGCTGTAAATCTGCGTGCTAGGTACGTACTCGGTGTCTCCAAGTTCCTTTTTCGCCGCCGTCAGTTCGCCGACAGTGAAATTCTCAATGGACGGATAGACGTCGTCGTTGTCGTTCCCGTCGAAATAGACCCTTTTAGGTATGAGGCCGTATTCTGCCACAGGGCCGTCCTTCTCTATATACGCCTTGCGTGCGTCTGGCTTCAATGCGCCGGAGCCGTTGTCGCTCTTTCCCCATACCCTCAAAGGCAGCATGAGGTTCGCAATGTCCACGCTCTCCGCATTGCAGATGTCCAGATTGTTGTAGTAGCGGTTGATAAGGTTCTTGTCGGAGCCGTACACGTACAGCCTCGTGGCTATTTCCTCGCTGTTGGTGTAGGACTTCTTTATGGCCGTCAGTCCGTTTCCGCGGCCATAGACGAACTGTGATGTCGAATTTATGTCCGCCCTCACGTTAGGTCTGCCTATGGTTATGACATCCTTCCCCGTCTCCGCATCGTATGTGTGCACCCACCCGATTGTAGGCCACGTGTTGTATATGTTCGACAGCGCGTCGAGGCATGTCCCGGAAATGCTGAACTCCTTCGGTTCGTGGAGCTGCGCGTACAGTTCCGGCGCGGATTCTTCCGTAATCCCATCCATCACCTTTATGGTCCACATGCCTGGGTACAGCTCGTCCATGCATTCCTGAATCCTCGTGACTATGCCATATACGTCCTCATACGTGGAAAGCGTCTCGCGCGTAGAGAAGTGAATCGCGTTGTCGGACTTCACAATATCATGGAATATCGCGCGCTCAAGCATCTTCGTGGCGGCATGGAACTGCACGTTCTCATATACGAAGGCTTCCTCGACGGAATTTCTCCTGGCCTGTTTCTTCGGCTGCGGAATATAGTACAGCTTATAACGGAGGCCAGTGCGCCCGTAGTCCACATAGTCTCCCACCTGCCACTCTATCGGCTCCGGTGAGGCAATCTCCTGAAACTCGACATACGAAGTCTTCAGGTAAGTCCCGTTGTATTTGAGCTTGCCTGAATGCCTTACTGTCTTTCCGTCTTTTGAGTATATAGTGAATCTCGCCATAATCACACCTCCAGTTCAAGTGAAACGATACCCGTGGTTTCATCTATCGAGCCGCCCACGATATTCACCTTGTCAGAATCGTATGCTATGGAGACGCCTCCGTTCTTGTCGGTCTCCAATGTAATGTCAGGGGCGGCAATCAGTTTTCCGGCAACCAGCCGCATCCTCGTCACCGGATCGTTCACCTTGAACTCTATCCCGATGATCATCGTCGCCCAGTTATCCCTCGCCTTGTATTCGATAGAATCATTGTCGCATCCGGCATACCTCACGGACTTGTAGCCTATGCCCGTGTAGGAATCAAAGACGCGGAACTCCCCGGAGGCTATCTTCTCGAAGAATCTGCGGACCTGGTCGTTCAATACCGCCTCCGCGGTAGTGTTCATGACAGGGTCGGCGAAAGCCTTCACATAGAACTGGACAGTGAACGTGAACGCCTCATAGAAGATGTTCCCGCAATACTCGTCGTCTCCGTTCTCGTCCTTAAAGTCGTTCTTGTAAGGCTCTTTTGGGGAGGGAAGCATCGGAGCAGGATTGGACTTTGCGACAAGCCCCCACGCTGCCGCCGTGTCTACGGCGAAAGAATCGTCTTCCGTCTGAATATAAAAAGGCTTGTAGCCCAATATGTCCGGTACATAAGGTTTCATATATCCCAAATATACCTCATAAAGGGGTCTACAAGCCCTCTCGGGTTGCATGTGATTGCACTACATGTAGACTGCAAGTGCAGCACCGCCGCCCTGCGTGGTTATGACGCTCTTCAGCTGCTTCAGTATCGAGCTGGTGTCTGCGGCAATGTTCGCGGTGTGCGCTTCAATCTTTGTGAGATAGTCCATCAGCGACGGGGCTTTCGGCAACGATTCAAGCATTGCCGCCATTGCCGAGTTCATTCCGGCCTGCATCGCACGGATCTGCGAAAGGTCTGACCTCATAGCATTGAGGTATGAGGCTATGAGGTTCGCCGTGCTCTCCGTTATGGACTTTATGCCGTCCGTCAGGGAACTGCTTGACGACGTAGGGTCGAACCCTTCGTTCTTCATCCATTCAATCCAGCTGTCGGCACTCTCCTGGAGCATGGGAATCAAGTCCATCAGACCGCCGTACATATTCTTGGTAATCTCCCTCAACTGCTCCTGCGTGTCCTTGATTGAACCCTCCTTGTAGGCGTTGCGCAGTTGCTCCTTGTACGGCTCCAGGTACTCGCTTATCATCATCTCCTGCATCAGCTGCTTGCCGAGCTCAAGAATCGCCTCCGAGCCTTTCTCCCTAAACTGGTCCCATGCGTCACTTCCGTTCATTACCGAATCGAAGATGATGTCGGTGAGGCCCGTGGCCATGTCACCGAACATGTCTTCCAGTTGGTCGTCGATGGCCTTTATCGCCTCGTCGTAGGCGTTCTTCAGGTCGACAGCGTATTGGATCTGCTTCTTCTGCTCTTCGGAGAGCTGCTTGCTGGTATTCAAGAAGGCCTTGGCGTTTTCCACGTTGAACGTTCCGTCCTCGTCCCATATATTAGGCGCAAGGTCCTTCAGGGCCGTGTACTTGTCCTGTGCGCCCCAGAATTTCTGCCATCCGTTCTTGGACTTGGTCTTGACCATCATTCCCTGGAGCTTATTGTAGCCGCTCAGGTACGCCTGCATCGCCGCTTTGGATTTCTGCGTCTCTTCACCTGATAGCGCTTTTTGGGAAAAAATACCCGGAGCAAAAACCGCCAAGCCAATGCTCCTGCGCTTCATCTCCTTTTCAGGTTCGGCCATCTTCTCCGTAACGTACTTGCTGTATTCGCTGATTGCCGCCTTCCCCTTCTTGAACGCGTCCATAGTCTTTGAAATAGACTTTGTCCCTAAAGGTGAGGAATAGTCGCCGTCGTTGATCGCAAGCCTGTTCAGTTCCAGTTGTCTGCGGTACTCTGTCATCGTCTGCTTCAGCTGTGCCGCGTAAGCTTTTGCCTGGACTATACCGGCAATGGTTTGATTAATCATGTCCCCCACGCCGGAAATGACAGCGCCAATCCATCCACCGGAAGCGCCGCCTTCGGCCGCCGCACCGAGGGTTTGGGCGATGGAGGACATTTCATCCGCCATGTCGGCAAGTTTTGTGTCGCCTGTCGCCTCTGCAAACTCCCTCATATGGTTGGCAGCCTCTTTCGCGGCCCTCGCTATGCCGTCCATCCAGACGTATGGGGACTTGAGCTGCGCTTTCAACAGATCCGTCTGGTTCTGAAGCCCTTTCTCTTCACTGGTCACGTCTTCTCCTTTGGCCTTCTTGTACTCTATGACCCTCCTCAATTCCGCAATCCTCTTCATGGTGGATTCGACGTCGTTCAGGTTCGAGAGCGCGGCATTGGCCATGGCACTGACATCCCCGAACATCGCTCCGAGAATGTCCTGTCCCTTTGCGTGTACGGACTGCCTTATAAACTCGATAACAGGCTCGACGTTCACGCCCAGCCTCTTTGCCCTCTGCACGACATCTTCAGGAATAAGGCTCTCCGGATTGACTTCCTTCAGTTTGTCGAGCATGGTCTGCAACTGACCGAATGACTTGTCATTGAGGTCGTTCATGTTGATACCCTGGCTTGTGAAGAATGTGTCGAGATAGGACTTTCCAAGTGAGTACAACGACTGCTGCGCAACATCGACATTCGCCTGCTTTGCCGCCTCCGTCCATCTGTCAATGGCTTCCAGTCCGGCATCCGCATACTTGTCCCATGCCTCACGGCCCATTTTCTCGACATACGCGGATTCTCCCTCCGCAAGGTTTGTCAATGCCTTGCCAGCGCTTTGAGAATCCTTGTAGTTCGCTGCGTTGAGCTTGTTCAGTATTCTCTGTACTCTCGCGCCGAAACTGTCGGTGCTTGATTCCGGCGAACTCTCGTTGATTTCGTCATAGAAGCCCAGCCACTCCTCCAATGCCTTCGCGGATTCCCTGAAAGCCTTGGTGAAGCTGTCGATTTCCTTTGTCCTGAACATTGCCTTCGCCTGATCAGCCGCCGATGAACCTGCTTTCACGAGCTGCGCCTCCAGAGCCTCCAGCGTCCGCTCAAAGTCGAACGTGCTGTACAGGCCCCTGTCGGATTCGTCGTACACTGAATCGAACTTGTCGCGTATCGACTTGTCGCCTATTCCGGCATCCTTCATCTTCGCGTATTGCGCGGCCATCTCCTTGACAAGCCTTATCTTGTTCTCAATGGCCTTCTGCGCCGCATCCGCCTCTTTCTTGTCCTCCTTCTCTCGTGTCTTTATGTCTACAAGAGAAACCTTGCCGCCGAAAGCCTCGGAGAATATCTCCGATATGACCTCGTTCTGCGCCTTGAGGGTAGCCACGACATTGTTGCCTTCCTCCAGTCCTCCGGCATCCTTAAGCTTGTTGATGTTGTCAGCATAGAGCTTCCGTAAATCGTCAATATAGTCCCAGTAGCCCTTTCCCTTGGTGCTCAAAGATTGCAATCCTGCCACGTCGGTGTATTTGTCGAGAACAGCCTTGACGCGCTTTTCATAGTCCTGCAAAACTTCGGGAGCTTTGTCCGCCGTTACGCCATAGACAAATTCAAGAGAATCAACAAGATTGTTGCGCATCTCTGCTGTTTCCTTATTAAGGTCAGAAATTGATTTACGCAAATTTTCAAAGATATTCTCTCTATTGGACGTTAGGCTGTTTGTTGTCTTTGAAAAATAAAAAGCCTGCGCTTCACTAGACATGTCAGACGCTTTAATCTTACCTTTTATGTAGTCTTGAAGTTGTGCCTTAACACCCTTGTCTGTATTCCCGGTAAAAGCCTTATTGAATATTGAATAGAAAGACTGCATTTTTTCAGTTTGCATCTTTGCTATCTCCGTCATGCCCTCGGATAGAGCGTTCTCCCTGGAGGTCGCCCTAATCGCGTCCGCAAGCTTTACATATAATCCAGTCAGGTTACCGACAGCAAGCGCCTCCTTATCAACGTCCGACAAATACTGACCATAGGTGTTTAGCAAGCTCTTTCTTGCTTCCTCATACTCTGCCGTCCCGACTGCGGCATTCTTCAGTCTTCCGTAGAGATAGTCAAGATTGGATATTTCGCTGCTGACGCCTGCGTGGAATTTCTCGATAGTTCCGTTGACTGCCTTCTGCGCCTTTTCCAGTTCCGTCTCTGCGGTTACGATGCGATATATGAGCCGTCCCACCAAAACTAACGCAGCCGCCAACCAGGCATAAGGATTCTTGAGAAGCGCCGCCTTTACCTTTTCCAAGCTTTTTATTATGGCATAGTTCGCAGCGACGAATCCCTTTTGCGCCCAAGTGGTGAGATAAACCGCCGTCTTGTATACGCCATACGCGGCAGCAAGGGACACCAGGTCCCGGCCTATCTGCTCGTAGTTGTTCATCATCTTCGTCAGCATGTTGACCGCTCCCTTCAGCACTCCGCTGTTCGCGTTTCCTATGCTCGACATCATGATTTCGTAGGAATCCCTCAAGTTGCTTATCTTTCCGGCCAGAGTGTCCGCCAGCACCTCCTGCATCTCATAGAACTTGCCGCCCTCGCCAGTCATGTCCTTGAAAGCCTTCTCCACCATCTCGAAAGGCACCTGTCTCGCGGAAATCTTGTCGAACACTTCACCGACCGACACGGCACGGCCTTCCAGTTCCTCAAACTGCTTTGCCAATTCGGCGAGAATAGGAATCCCGGCCTCGGTGAGCTGTCGCGCCTCCTGACCACGCAAGAACGAAGCCGACCGTATCTGGCCATAGGCGAGAATGATTCTTCCCATGTCGACACCAAGTCCGGCGGAAACGTCCGCAAGCATCTTCGTCATGTCGTAGATTTCGTCAAGCGGCACGGAAAACGCGCTCAACTGCTTCGCATACGTGGTCAGGTCGAGGGCGGAGAATGGAGATACAACCGCCAGCCGTTTGACCTTGTCGAACAGCGCGTCCGCTCCGGCGACATCCTGCAATATCGCGCGCAACGAGACCTGCTGCTTCTCAAACTCTCCCGTGATTCGCGCCAGCTCGGTGACGAACCTCCGCGCCCCGTCTATCGAGAAGTATGCGGCCGCCGCACCTCTCAACGAACGCAGCAGCGTGCTTTGGTTGCGCGTCTCCGAATTGAGGTCTTCCACGTCCTTTTTATGCTGTCTGGTTGCTCTCGATGCTTCTTCGGTGGCATCTTGAACCTCTCTAGTGGCGTCCGCGACACCCTTTGCGGCAGAAGCCATCTGGCTCTGAAAATCCAGCAATTTCGAGACCTCCGTGTTCAAGTCTTTCGCAAGCTGGAGGTCCTTCGCTATCTGCTTATTGAAATCCTGGTCATTCAAGATTATCTTGAAATTCAGATTGTCTATATTTCCCATCTATGTAGTGTTTTAGTCGTTATCCTTTCCAGTGAACAGTTCATTGAGCGTCACACCTTTCTTCTTTTCCCGCCGTTCCTTCGCCCTGCGGTTGGCCTCCTCCTGTTTCCGTATGAGATCATCCGTCACGACCGTTCCCTTTTTGGAACCGTCGCCGCGTTTAGTGTACAACGTGTGAGGGAGGTCGCTCTGCATGAGTTCAATCTGCGGCATCGTCAGTTCACAGCGATACCCCCAGTGCCTGACGGAAATTAGTCCGAAGAGGAACCGCCTTGTCTTCCCGTATTCGGGGAACTTTTCGACAAAAGCTGATTCGCGGCCAAAAGCCGTTCTGCTTGGTATTGCTCTGCTTCCTTCTTCGTCAGATTCATCCAGTCCGTCCTCATATCCGCGGTAAATGCCATAACTGTCCAGTGTGCCGTAAGCGGAATTTTTTTTTTACCTTCAATGATTATCGGCATCATCTGCGCGTCAGTGTAGCCGCGCCATTTCCCCCATATCCGCCACATTATCGGATAGAACAGCCGTATCTTCCAATAGCTGTTCAGGACGAACAGCACTGCCTGCTTCACGGCGAAATAAGGGTCTATGCACATGCTTTTCAATGTGTCGGAGGAATTGTCGGGGATGTTGGCGTCGCGCTCCTGCCAAAGAAGCGTCAGGCGTTCAAGCGTGTATGGCTTTATCCCTGAAATCTTGACTTTTCTCTTTGTCCCGGGAATCGCCACCGCCGTAGGAATGTCCAGTGCGTTCTCCGTGGATTCTCGTCTTGCTTTCTTGTCTGGTTGCATATCGTATTCTGTTGGATAATGAAAAAGAGGGGCGGGACATTGACCCGTCCCTCATTAAAGAGGATTTGCGTGAATTGCTTACGCCGCGGCTTTGAGAACCGCGAACTTGCTTCCCGCCGGATTGACGAGGATGTAACCGGACATCTTCAGATAAGCCGGGGTGTCCATGTTATCAATAGTCGGAGGCGTTACTGCAAGTTTCACGTGAGCAAGCGCAATCGCGGTCTTTTTGCTCTCGGAAGTGAGAAGCATTGTGACATCGGCAAATTTTGCCTTGCCGTATCCTTTTCCCGTGTACTTGGTCTCGTCAGGGCCGATAACTTCGGTACCGGTAGAGATAACCTCTCCTTCCTCGAAGAAGTACGAGAGCACTGCCTCGGAAATGGAAGGGATGTTGCCGTTTACCAGCCAGTTCCCCTCATTCATGTCAAAGTCGATAGTCTCGTCGAGCTGGTCAATCTTGATTGGATTGGTCTCGGCGTCCTCTGGCGAAAGCGTGAGAGAACCTGCGAGGGTGTAGATCTGGTCTGAATCCTTGAAGGTCATGGACGCGAAATTTACACCTCCTGCTGTGTACGGAATAAGGCTTACGGTTGCAGAACCTTTATGAAGGTCCTCAAGCATTGCTTTGGTTAGTGTAGTAGCCATAGTTATGATATTTTAAGTAGTGTTTTTAATTGAACGATACGTGCGTGGAATCCGAAATTATCGCCCACGTCACCTGTTACCACCGGCACACCGCTGAAGATGTACCTGCCGTCGGCAGCCGGGAATCCGGCTATCAGTTTCTTGTACATTACGGAGAGCTTCTTCCCGTTCTTGCGGTTCGAGACGTCCTTTGCGAACAGATGGAACGACACCGTGCACCGCCCGTAGGCGGCAACGTCTCCGACCCCTCCGGACACCTTCGCGACCACGAAATCGCCACAGGAACTGTCAAGAGATTTCGGCCTGTCGGTGAACACGTTCTTGGAAACGTTGAGGACGTCCCTGACATATCCCGTCAGCCACGATTCAATTTCCGTTATGTCAAAGTCGTTTGTCATAAAATCTTGTTGGCAAAAAAGTCACTGAAGTTGTTTCGCACGAAATCCATCGTTGAACCGAGTATGCCCAGCTCGTAGTCGACGGAATAGTATGTAGCCTTTCCGTCGCCCATGCCGGCCATCAGTATTCCGTACCAGCCGTTCTTCTTGCTCGACCTTGCGACCTTCCTCAACTGCGTCTCCGCCACCCCGTCCTCCCCGTAAGGGGCCTTCACGTCCATCTCCACAATATCCCCGTCGTTCACCACGGCCCAGCCGTAGTTGTCGCCAAGGATTATGTGCTGCGGGTGTCTGTCGTCATGGGAAAGAAGCGCCCACTCCATTGCGTTGGCCAGAGCCTTACTCAAGGTGTTGCGCGCGAAGTCGTCCTTTGTCCTCGCAAGCCTTTCAAAAGCATTCTGTATGATCGTGCTGTTGTCCATGCTAGTTCTTTATCTCGTCAATCCAGATGTTCGACCCCAGGTTGTAGGTGGTCTGCTTGACTACCGTAGCCCTGTATGTCCTGCTGTAGTCCGTCAGCTCCAATACCGACCCCGTAGGCATCGGCGTGAAGAACATCGGACATGCAATCTTCGAATCACATACTATCACGTCCCCGGACGTCTTGGCGTTTCCGGTCGAAGTCCTGTAGCCGAATTTCAAGGAAGTCTTGACTTCAGTCAGGAAGTTCCCGTCAACATCCTTCTGCGGAATATTGTCGCGTATGACTGCGCAGACAATCTCGGCATCGGATTCTATCGGATTCCCCTCGTCGTCGGTGACCGGCTCCCCGTGGGAATCAGTCTTCTGGACAATCATCCGCAGCGTATGTGGAAATCTTGGATTAATCATCAGTAAAGGTCTTGCATGGCTACTCTTGAAGAATTGGCGGTCTCCGCTTTCGCGTCATCCCACTTGGCGTATATCCTGGCGGCAGCCTCCCGCATCGAGGCCCTGTCAACGACATTCTTGTTGGACTTCTGGTGCTGCCAGCCGCCGTCAGATTCATATTCGCCCTGTGTGGTGGTGGAAGAAGACGCGGCATACATCAACAGGTCGGCATAGCACAGCTCCCTGTCGCGCACGGAGACGTCGGACGCCGCCGTACCCTTGTCGAGCATCCTGTCGAAACAGACTGCCTCGATGGCCGTATCGGGAAAATCGTAGTCAATCTTCCCTCTCAACCATGCCTCTATCGTGTATACCGCGTTCCCCATATTGCGCCCTCCTAGTCTTCGTTGCCGAACAGATAGAAGAAATACTGCTGCACGTTAGGAACAACCAGCGACGTCATTTCGGTGTGGAATCCCTGGCACTTGGTCACGGCATCCCTGTCGACGGTGAGCATCAGCCTTCCGTCGTAGAAGGTCGAAATGAGCGCGGAGTTGTCCTGTGTCATGAGCGGCATCACGGTGAGGACCTCGCCGAGATTTCCGTCAGGAACGAACACAATGACGTTCGGGTCGAAAGACGGAGAGTTTACGGCCTCCATCCTCTTCGACGTGGTATTGTAGGAGAGGACCCTCGACATTGAATCAATGGTCTTGATGCTTACTCCGAGGAGGTCTTCGAGAACGGAGGTCTTCTTCGATACGGAAAGGGCTGATGCCGCTCCGGAAGCCTGCTCTGTAGAAGAAATCGGCCAAAGGCTGAAGCCGATTCTCTTGTTGACCTTCGAGTGCATCAAAAGTTTCCTGAAATATGTAAGGTTGATTTCGAGGTGACCCTTGATACCGAGGTCGAGGATAGGCTGGAGCCAGTCGATGATTGACTGCACAGGGTCAGACTTGGTCCCCTCTGCCGCATAGGTCTTGTTCTTCCAGAACTTCGCGTCACCCGTGAGGGTGGTTATGTTCTTGCGAGGGACGTTTGCGCTGAGTGTCGCACGGATGGTTCCGTCAGGGTTGTTCTTGTTGTCAAGAACCAGCTTGCCCTTGGAAATCATCTGGTGGCGCTGGTATGTGAGGGAATTGGTGTGTCTGCCGATAAGCTCGTCGACAACCTCGAACAATTTCTCTCCCGCCTGTGTGGCGACCTTGCTCTCTGCCATCATCTTCTCAAGGATGAGCTGCTTGCGCACCTTGTCCTCGTTGAAGTACATGACTTCCTTCATTCTCGGGATCTTGCCAGTCATGACGGAGATTGCCTGCTCAGCTTTAGGGACGGCAGGAGAATCCACGTCATAGTAGCTGGACATCGGAGTGATGCCGAGTTCCTTCTGGAGCTGCTCGTAGGTGTAGTCGAGCTGCATGTCGCTTGCGAACTTGAAGCCGTCGAGCTGGAGGCTGTTGTATTTGAGCGCCATCACGTCATCCATGAAGGTCTGGAGCCTTCTTGACGTGGCGTCACCGCCGAACGCGCGGGAAACAAGGTCGTAGAATTGTGGTGTATAGTTATCCATAATCTTCTATTTTTTTAATGGTTAGTTGTTGACCTGGAGAACTCCCGGGACGGCTGCGGCCATCTGTGCCTTTACGTCGGCGCTAGGCGTGCGGTCTACCATGAGACCCTCTCCGTGGAACTGGACTGCTGCGCCCGATGCGGCCGCGGTCTCGTCGTCCACGTCGATTTCGCCAATCCAGATGTCATTGTAGAGGTAGGCGTTAGGCGCAAGTGCACCTGAAGACGAGAATGAAATCACCACGATGTCGTTGGCGGCGACTGTCAGAGTGGTGGAAATGTCCAGTTTTGTCGCGTCTTTGGCGTTCTTTGCGACGGCAGTGATTGCGGTAGCCTCGCCGTTCTCCACGAAAGTGCTTCCGACCTTCTGGATATAGCATGTGGTGTCAGGCGCGATACCGTAGTTGCCCGGATCGACGGTGACCTTGCCGCCTGCCACGGCGGTGACCTTCATGACCAGGAACGGGGTCAGCACCTTGTCGGTGATGTTCACAGGCATTCCTGCCTGGTAGAGTGCGCCTGCCTTGAGATATGCCTTCGGCAGCATTCCGCCCACAGGGACAGGATGCACGTTGCCGAGCCATACCGGGGTATGGAGCTGTCCAAACCCTTTGACTGCGCCTCCGTAAGTGTTGAATGAACTTTTCATTGCTTTTGGTTTTTAATGGTTGTTGTCTTCTCCCGGCAGACTGCCGTTCTTCCGTAGCGTGTCAATCAGCGACTTGTCCGGATTCTTGTCGCCGGCTCCTCCGCCACCGCCAGCCGGTGGAATCGGGCCGTCGCCGTAGAACTGCCTGTACGTGCTGTCGTACGTCTTTTTGAGGCGCTCTACCGCCGTCTCGTCCGTCTCGTTGTCGTCAAGCGCCGCATCCTTGAGCACAAGCCCGAGAATGTTCTCGTTCTTTGAGCCGCCAGATACCAGCTTCTCTTTGATTGACGCCAGTCTCGCCTCGCGTTTCGCCTTCTTGTCGTTCTCCAGCAGGGTATTCTCCAGCGCGGTGATACGCTCCGCCAGCTTGGTGTTGACATCAGGCTCTTCCTCTGATTCTTTTTGTTCGGGCGTCTGCTTCTTCAGCTCTTCCAGTTCCTTTGCAATCTGCACGTTCTTGTTGCGCAGGCTGTCGGTTTCGCCCTGGATGGCTTTTACGAGTAGGGCTATTTCAGGAGCGGCGACCGCTGCTGCGATACCTTCCTCGTTCGTGACGGTTTTTTCAAGTATTGAGGCAACCCCGCCAAAAGCCTTGTCACTCAACCCCAGATTCGCGTATGTGGTTTTGAGGGCAGCGATAATCTTGTCTCTCATCTGAACAATCTTTTTTCGTTTACGAGACAAATATATCCGAATAGGAATACATAAAAATACTTATGATTGTACGTGATTGCAATCAGCGGTAATTTTATGTATTCTTAAATCTTAATTTTGCCTGCATGAGCGGAACAATGCAAATAGAACGGGGTCTTGACCCCGTGTTCGCGAGTGCGGGACAGAGGGTGTTCACCAACGCCTTCGCGGAGGAACTGCGCCAGGAGAACCTTGACATCAAGAGGGGAAAGGCGAAGAAGACGAAGAGCGGCACCCTGAACAACTACCTGCCGCAGAGGGGCTTCCAGGAGACCGTGCTGCTCTGCGACGCGGACATCAAGATAATCGGAGGACGCAGGGGCGGAGGAAAGACATGGGTGGCGCTCTACGAGGCGCTGAACTTCATCGACAACCCGGGCGTCAACATGTACGGATTCAGGAAGTACCTCGACGACATCAAGCGCGGTATATGGCGCTCGTCAAAGGAGGTCTACAAGGATTTCGCAATCCCTACCGACACGTCCTTCGAATGGCGCTTCCTCAACGGCACGGGCGCCACCATGACCATGGAGCACCTCCAGGACCTGAAGAAGGTCTCCGACCGATTCAGAGGCGTCGAGATGGCGTACATCCTCATAGAGGAGCTGGCGGAACACACGAGGGACAACATGAACGTGCTGTTCGACCTGCTGACGTCCAACCGTTCGACCGCCGGGGTGAAGCCGCGTTGCGTCTGTACGTGCAACCCTGTCGGCAAGAGCAACTCGCTTCGAAAGTTCCTCGACTGGTACATCGACCCTGACACGGACCGCGTAATCCCTGAAAGGAGCGGAAAGGTCCGCTATTTCTTCAAGTACGGAGATTCGGAGACGGAGATAGCATGGGGAAACACGGTGGACGAGGTCTACCGGAATCCTAGCGCTAGGGTGAAGCTGGAGGAACTCCAGATAAACACTGGCGTGGACTGGAGGGAAATCATCACGTCGCTCGTGTTCATTGAGGGCGAGTACCAGGACAATGAGATTCTCAAGGCCGCAGACCCGAAGTATATGAGCAGAATATCCGCGAGGGGCGGAAAGAGCACCACGAATGACATCGTCGGCGTGTGGCGCGACGTGGACATGGGGACGAGCCTGATGACCATTGAGGACATGGAGGGCCTGTTCAACAATACCGAAAGGCGCGACGGCTACATGCGCGCATCCGCGGACGTGGCCCTCACAGGGGACTTCTTCGTCCTGTGGGCGTTCGACGGAAAGCACATCTGCGACCTGGAGGCGTTCTTCGGTGTCCCGTCCGACGACGTCGTCCCTCTGGTGAAGAACTTCCTCAACAAGAACGGCGTGAGGGAGGAGAACTTCACCTACGACGCGAACGGACTGGGCCTTTGGCTGTCCGGACCGTTGCCGTATGCCGTGGGGTTCAACAACAAGTCCGCGCCTTCAGACCCGCGCCTTTGGAACAACCTGAAGTCCGAGGCCGCCGAGAAATTCATCAAGGGCGTGAAGCACGGGGACTTCTCCATTGATTCCACTATCCTCGAACGGCGCTTCACGGACAAGAAAGGGAACGTGTTCACCGTCGCAGACAGGCTCATGGAGGAACGGCTCATACTGAAACGCAAGGACACGGATTCCGGACGTTTCGAGATAATCTCAAAGCAGCAGATGAAAGAGGAAATCGGGCACTCCCCGGACTTCATGGAGGGACTGTTCATGGTCATGCCTCTCTTCGAAAGCAACAAGTCGGTGATAAGGACAGGATTTGATTTGATTTAATTTAACCTTAACGATATGTATACAATCTCAATTTCTACCATGAAACCGGGCGACATCATGGTGAAGCCAGCCTTCAAAAGACTTCGCCCACGCGAGGCGATGTCCGAGGCCAACGCGAAGATGCCGCTGGGAAACAGGACTTCCAATGACAGGACGGCCCTTGAATCGCCCGTCTACGACATCTATTCGCAGATGGATTTTTTGAGGGAATATGACATCAATTCCCACAAAATCAACTCGATAAAATACTATCCCAATATCCTCATTAAGGGGATGGAGAAAAAAATCACCCAAAAAATTCGCTCCAGGACCGCAATCGCTTTCCAGCAGAGGATTCACACAAAGAGGTTGACCGCCCTTATAGGGAATAACGTCAGCATGAAGTTAATAAAGAGTGCCGCAAGCCTAGGCAAACAACAGGATAACTTATCATGGTTCCGCGAGGGGTGGGAGGAGAAGAATATGGAGGTGGCTATGCATAATGCTGTTTCCGCCGACGGGAAAGTGGCTGATTGTGCTGTGTGCTTCTATTTATCAGACAAAAGACTTGCATGGCGTTCGTTTGACTACGAGAAAGGGGATATTCTATACCCTCATTTTGACCCCATGACGGGCGAACTCGCACTGTTCGGCAGATTATACTCTTCCATGGATGACAGCGGCCAATCAACGAACTATCTTGACGTGTACGACAAGACTTCATACATGCGCTATAAGCAAACTGACAACGGAAAATGGAGCGTAGACGTCAGCCCTATGCCACACGGCTTTTTAGAATGTCCTGTGGCTTATCACCGAAAGGGAATGCCGTTCTGGTCAGCATCGCAAGACCTCATAGATAGTTACGAACTGGCATTGTCGCAATTCTGCGAAAATAATGCTGCCTATGCGCTGCGAATCCTATATGCCCTAGGTCAGTCAATGGACGTCAAGGCGAGCCTCGACGGGACTCCGCAGAGGATTGATTCCCCGGACCCCAACGCGAAAGTAGGGTTCCTGGAGCCGGCGGACGCGTCGGCATCGTTCGCCGCACAGCTCGACATCATGGAGAAGAACATCATGCGCTCGTCCTTCGCCGTGGAGACGCCGGAAATCAAGTCCGGTGCCGACATGTCCTCGCTGACAGTGAAGATGCTGTTCGCCGACACGTACCTCAAGGCGCTTGAGGATGCACAGGACTACCAGATGTTCCTCACAAGGACCGTCCGCCTGTTCAAGTACGGCTACGGCATAGAGACAGGAAAAGTCTCTGACATGGAATCGCTCAAGGTGAAGGCGGAGTTCACTCCGTTCATCTTCATGTCGGAAACGGAGACAGTAAACTCGATCGTCCAGCTCGTGGGCTCCGGCGTGCTCTCGAAGCAGACCGCTTCGGAAATCGCCTATGAATCGGGCTACGGCACGGCGGACGAATGGGACAGGATAATCAACGAGGCACATGAGGAATACATGGCGTCGCAAAAGCAGGCGCAGAGCCTCGACATTATAAACAACGCAAGAAACGGAGGCGGAAATGCGTAGTCTTGACGAGCTCGTGCGCATGATGGTGAAATGCCGGAATGACGTGGAAACGGAATTGAGGAAGAAGATTGACGTGATCGTCACACTCTGCGAACCGTATAGGAGTTACGGCTATGCGTTCACCTTCGACAAGAGCGGAGACCTGGACAAGGACGTCAACAGAATCCTGGTAATCCTTTCCGACGCGCTCCTGGAGGACTTCAGCGACAGGGCGAAAGGGATGGCGCACGAAGACGACGGAAAGGCCGTCTCCTATGCGGTAGGGGACAGGAACGGCATGACGGCGCAGCAGAGGCTCGACAGACACTGCTCGCGTCTGCGGTATATCCTTGAAGGGTGGATAGCGGTCTCTTTCGTGAACGGATGGGACAAACAGCAGACGAAGAACCGGATAATGCGCTATGTCAGCAATCCTTTCGGAATCCCTGAATGGGCAGATGCGCTTAAAGATACACGCTATGAGGCTACGATCCTCGCTGAAGGCGACCTCAACAGGAAACCGGGACTGCTGAACTCCATAATCGCGTCGATGTCCCTCGTGGGCGAGGGGATAGTGAACGACGCATACTGCTACGATGCCATCAATGAAATGGCAAAGGCAGGCGTCGAAAGGTACGGGGTCCGAAGGGCCTCCGACTTCCCGTGCAACGCCTGCGATGAAGTCTGTATGCACACCTACCCGATTACGCAGATAGTCGTGCCCGTGCATCCGAGGTGCGTCTGCCAGACGTTCCCCGTCTACTCCGAAGACTGAGCCGCCGCATCCGTCTTCACATTCTCGTAATCCTCATGGAGCATCTTCTGTTCCCTGAGGATTTTTTCGTCCTCCGCGTCAGATACGACATTTCCGCCGTAGAAGTCGTCCTTGTGGCGCATGATGCACGCGTTCACGGCGCTTATCACATCCTCAAGGAACTTCGCGTCAGGAACGACGGAGAATGCGGAATACAGCGCGCTTATCCACACCGAAAGGAACTTCCTGTCCTCCTGCTTCAGCATCACAGGCAGCGCGCGCCCTATGAGCGTCTCCTTCGCGAACCTGTGGCTTATCTGCCCGTTTATGTCCTGCACCTTGTAGTGGTTCTCCTCGTCAGTCACGACAAAGTTCCCTATCCTCACGTCCCTCTTGTCCAACTTCAGTTTTCCGTCCTTTACTTTCATTTTTCTTTCCTCCTATATAAATAAAAATACCTTTCGTCACCTCTTCCCGACCTCACGCCCATGGAAGTCATCTCCCTCGTTATCGCGTCCTTCGGGACCTCACCGCCGAGAGCGTCAAAGACATCTGACACATACACCCTTTCGGGCTTCTGCCCCTTGTCTGCCGCCCTTTCAGACCAGCACGACGAATCAAGCCAGTCCCTCACGGGGCACTCGACGGACCTCACGAGGCCCTTCATCTCGGCTATCATGCCGTCAATCTTCCTGCACGGCGTGAACGCCCCTCCGTTCTCAACGAGCCTCCTCCGTCCTTCCATCATCCACAGGAACACGCCTCCCGCCTCCTTCGCCACGATCCTCGCAGCAAGACCCCTGTCCTGTCTGTGATGAGGTATGACGACGTCGAAGCCGAACGGAAGGACACGCCTGAAGAACGCGTCAGTCACGTCCCTGAACCGCGGGAGCTCGTTGAACGCGAACACTATCGGAGGACACCTCACGACGACCGCACCCTTGTACAGCTCCCATCCCTGGACGTCCTGCGAACTCGCAAGAGCCTTCAGCCCGCTGTCGAAGGACGCGCCCCTGCGTATGTCTGGGGAGAAGTTCAGCACCTTTCCCCTCACGTTCACCAGAGACTTCTCGTTTATCAGCTGGTCAGGCGACATGTAGCTCACCCTGTCGGTACCGAGTACACCCTTCATGACGTCGAACACCACGCTCTTGCCGTTGCTTCCCGAACCTATCAGCATAGCCATCTTTTCGACCGACAGCCTGCCCCTGTCGACGAAGCACATCCCGAAGAACTCCTGAAGACAGGCCCTCTCGTCAGCATCTGGCAGCACCTCCGACAGGAACCTCTCCCACTCACTGCACCCTCCGTCCCCCAGAGGATAGCCGAGCTCGTAAGTCACGCTCCTCGAAGCGTCATGCCCGAGCCTCGTCCCGCTGGATATGTCATACATGCAGTCAGTGAACGACACGGCACCAGTGTCCTCGTCCATGCTCCTCTCGTATATCACGGAATACGGCATGTCTCCTATCTTCCGTATGTCAGTCGCCCCGAGACCCACAGAAGGCAGAAGATTTGACACCGCAATCTGCAAGTCCCTCAACGACAGACGCACGTAAGCCCTCCCGTCCCAGCACATCAGCTCCCCGCCGATGTAGCACAGCGAACTCAACGACAACGCTCCCCTCAACACCGACACGTAGGCGTCGACCCTGTCGGACGAAGACCTTATCCTCGAAGCCTCGGCGAACGACGACGACAGCCCAGAGAACAACCCCGAAAGCTCCTCCTTGATGCAGGACAACCGGCAGCTACTCATCCTTCACCTCCACGAACCACGTGAACTTCCCGTCACTCCTGTCGAAAGGACTGCACTGGTACTTCAGACACTGCACCCTCCCTGAACGCAACGCACATCCGGAACAAGCCTGCGCAGGCAACAACGTCGCGTCAGCCCTCACACATTCATACTCCTTCCCCTTTACGCGAATCCTCCCGCCAATGGGAACAAACACGTAAGGAACAACATCACACCGACCAGGAACCTCGACATCGTCGTCCATCCGCTGAATCCTGCGGACAATCTCAATCTCCGCGTCGCTGAATCTCTCCCTCCCGGGGTACAGCCGACGCAATGTTCGCTCTTCTTTACTGACCATATTATAACGTTTTATCTTTGTTAACTTCACATTCTTCCCTCTTTTTGGGGCTTGTAAGTTATTGTGTATCAATGCCGCCGTAGAACCGCAGGTGTTTTCGAAAATTTTTTCCAACTTTTGTGTTTTTACAAATACTTTTTCATTTTTGCTGCGGAACTGCGGGAAGATTGATAATCAATGAGTTACATTGCATGACATGAAAATGCGTAAAAAAAATAAAAAAAAATTCGCGAGATGCCCTCCCGCACCAGCCC
>ERZ1035027.278-NODE-278-length-32155-cov-28.866386_pt1 | contig 32155 bp, 63 predicted proteins | sample MGYA00520604_ERZ1035027 | MGnify/ENA primary metagenome ERZ1035027 (study PRJEB33766, sample SAMN09781743) | gut metagenome | biome: gut microbiome | host: Homo sapiens | place: Madagascar | study: EMG produced TPA metagenomics assembly of the PRJNA485056 data...
GGTTACATACCAAGTCGGTACAAGCGGTACAACAGCTCCTACCGGTACATGGAGTGAAAGTATTCCATCTGCGGGAACCGGTCAGTATCTGTGGACAAAGACAACTGTTACATATAGTAATGGAACGAAGACCGAGGCGTACGGTGTTTCATATCAGGGTACAAATGGAACAAATGGCAAAAATGGAACTTCAGTTACGATTACCTCCAAGTCGGTTACATACCAAGTCGGTACAAGCGGTACAACAGCTCCTACCGGTACATGGAGTCCAACGGTTCCAGCGGTTGAAAACGGAAAGTTTTTATGGACAAAAACATATGTTAAATATTCTGATGGTAATGAGACTACGTCATACGGTGTCTCTTACAAAGGAACAAATGGCACAAATGGAAAAGATGGTGCTGCTGGAGCTGATGCGATTACGCTTACGATCACATCGAGCAATGGTATAGTATTTAAGAACAATAATGGTTCAACAGTATTGACCGCACATGTTTTTAAAGGCGGCATGGAACAGACCATTACTGATGCTGGCGTATGCGGATCTCTCGGTAGTATCAAATGGTATAAAGGCACTAGCACAACAGCTATAAAGACAGCTAAGACACTTACCGTATCGGCTTCTGATGTGAAGAACTCACAGCCATATAGTTGTCAGCTCGAATAGGGGGATGATGTATGATTAAAGCAAAGGCTGAGATCACAATATCAAAGATTATAGATATCGAGAAGACAGTTCGTTATTATCTTCTTCAGTCATCTACATCATCTGTGCCGAGTAAGCCCACATCCAATCCACCAGGGGGTAATTGGATAACTACAGAGCCAAGTTACACCACTGGATCTACCAATACATTATATTTTGTTGATTTGACAATTATGAGTGACGGTTCATTCTCGTATTCGGCAGTATCGAAGTCCAGTAGTTATGAAGCGGCAAAGGCAGCTTATAACAAAGCGGTTAGTGCTGAGTCATCCGCAAATAGTGCAAATAGTAAGATTGATAATCTGAAGGTTGGTGGTAGAAACTTATATAGAGGAACAAAAGATTTTTCTGGTAATTGGGTAAATAAGAATGGGTGGACTGAGGATGGTACATATGATGGACTGACAGTACGTAAAAAATCTTCTCCTTGGGGTGTATTATGTCAGAAAATAGATGCTATTCAATCTGAAGTATATACATGCAGCTTATACATTAAAATAGATGTTTTAAATAATTTTCAAATGCTTCCTAACCTTGGAGGAACTGGTGTAAAATATAATATATTGTCAAAAGATACAAGTGTTACAGAAATAAATACTTGGAAGCGTATTTGGATGACTATTGAAGTAACCGAAGATGGAGTCATGCAATTTGGTGTTGAACCTAAGAATATTGGTGGAAATGTATGGATCTGTGGTTTAAAACTCGAAAAAGGCACCATTGCAACCGATTGGACGCCAGCTCCTGAAGATTTGGAAACTCGTGTAACCAATGCCGAAACTCAGATAACTTCTAATAAGGAAGCTATTGATCTGAGAGCGACAAAAACCGAAGTTACGACAGCAAAAAATGATGCCATTGCAGCAGCCGAGAAATACTCAGATGCCCAGTTGACAACGAAAGCCGATGCTATCTCTTCAACAGTAACCACATTATCAAAAGATTATAATGGTTATAAGCAGTCATCCACGACAGCTATACAGAATGCTCAAGGCTGGCAGCTGAACTGGGATAAGATTCTCAACGGTAAAGAGGCTAACACCAGCAAACATACTGATTACATAATATTCAAGAATGGAACAATGTTGTTGGGTGATTCATCATCTTCAAAATCATTGGAAGTCAGTAACAAGAACGTGAACGTAAAAAGTGGTGATGATATTATCGCCAGTTTTGGTGATGAAATTGTGTTGGGAAATGAAAGCAATAATTCGTATTACATGAAAGCTTCAGGTTTTAGTTTTAATTTCTACAATGATAGAGGTGATTCTATTGCGTGTATTGCAGATGGTGGAGCCAGATTTGGGCATTTTGTAAGTATGCCAGATGGCGAACTCGATGAAGATCAGTTAACCTATTATAAACAAGGTTATATGCTGATTAACGGTTCGACTGGACTACAATGGATGGCTCGCCCAATTACGGGGTATGGTGATAATTCGGAAGCAAATAAAAAACAATATTTTTATGGTAATCCAATCGAATTATTTCGAGTTAGTCTTGGTTATATGGAGAATGTTAGTACCGGTTCAACAAATGGTACAAGATATGAATATACTCCCTCGTCTAATGTTTATGTAAATGGCGATGTCGATTGCTCAAGTCTTGAAACATCGTATGCTAAAATCAACGGCAACCTCGGTGTATCCGGAAAAGCAAATATTAATAGTTTTTCAGTAAATACTGATGGTTCATATGGTTCAAATGGCACAGCATATGCAGCACGATTCAACGGTTGTTATCAAAACAATGTTACAGATACCTATTTTGAAACGCCGGTACCTTTATACATTGATGCAAACGCATTGGGGCGTAATAATTACCATATATGCATGGGTTATGGTGATTCATGCATTCGTTTTAGAAACGATGGTGGTGCGTTCTATATAATGAATGGCAACGCCAGTGGCTGGACAAATTATATTACGTTTTTTACAGATGGCACAGTATATATGCCGTCAAGTGTAAAAATTAATTCGCCCGGACATCTATATATTCCAGCGTGTACAAAAGCAGAAACCACATCAGCGGCTAATGCTTATATCTCGTCTGATGGAAATGGTGTATTAGCAAAAACCTCAAAAACATCGTCTCGAAGATTCAAAGATAACATTACTCCTGAACTTGACGAAGATCTGAATCCGGAGCATCTTTACGACGTGGATGTTATACAGTTCAAATATAAAAAGGACTACTTTACGAATGAGGACGATATCCGCTATAGAAAGAATATGATCGGATTAATAGCTGAAGATGTGTATGATAAGTACAAAATCGCAGCAGACTGGCATGTTGACGGAGATAGTGGAGAGGTATTAGTTGATGGATGGAACGAACAGTACATCATTCCAGCGCTTCTTAAGCTTATTCAGAATCAGCACAAAGAGTTACAGGAGCAGAGAAAAGAAATAGACCAGTTGAAAGAAACTGTGGGCATTCTTATGAAAGATTACAAGGAGAGACAATCAAAATGACACAGATAATTGTAACTATTCTTTGTTCGGTATTGGCTTCGTCAGGGTTATGGGCGTTTATTACAAATAAAGTAAGTCGGAACAATGCCGAAAAAGAATTGCTTCTTGGCTTGGCACACGATCGTATTATGTTTTTAGGAGCAAGTTATATTGATCGAGATCCAGCATATATTACACAAGATGAATATGAAAATCTCAAGGTGTATTTATATGAGCCATATTCAAAAATGGGAGGTAATGGGTCAGCCAAACGTATTATGGAAGAAGTTGAGAAGTTACCGATTCATTCAGAGAATTTTAGTAAAGGAGATGAAAAACATGCGGCTTAATGATAAAGTATACAATGTATTAAAGTGGATTGCATTATGTGTTCTTCCTGCGATTGGTACATTTTACTTTGCGATTTCTCAGATTTGGGGACTCCCTTACGGCGAGGAGATTGTAGGTACAATCACAGCAATCGATACTCTGGTTGGTGCGCTCATTGGCATCAGCACAAGTCAGTATAATAAACTCAATAAAGAGTAGTTAAAAGTGCCTGAGTGTAGGATATTTCTTCATTATTCCTACATTTTGGGCTGAAAAGTGGCTTATTTCCTATGCTTCTTGTTTCTGTTGAGGAAGCTGCAAAGGCTGGTAAGTTCTAAAAAAGCTAGGAAATAAGCCAAATTTCAGAGTGTGGTGTAGTGGTAAAATGGAGTAAAAAGTGGGTCGTTCCTACATTATTCCTACATTACTCCTACACCGTACTCCTACATCATAAACAGGCTATTTTATTTTTCTTATTTCAGTTTGTAACCATTCTGGCTTGCGTTTCGTGTAGATTGCTTCAGTTACATCTTTGATCTGATGACCTACCATGTATTTGACAGCATATTCGTCTACACCATAACGCTTAGCCATGGTTATAAATTGTACTCTTGGATCATGAGCTCGATGCTCAGGATTTAGTTTAAGAGCTTGACATATATCGTCAAATCTATGCCTGTACTTATCGTAGGTCATTTTATATGAACTGCGATGTGTATGAGTATCTGTGCAATTAAATAAATAGTCACTGCCTATTTCTTGAGCAAGAGTATAGTTTCTTTCTACAATGGCTTTTATTTTTGGATGAATAGGAACTAAGCGGTCAATTCCCGCCGGCGTCTTCATTCCGCCAGTAATAAATCCATTTTCTAAATCAACATTTTTTAATTCAAGCAATCCAATTTCTTGAGGTCTCCAACCGGAATAGCATTGGAATAACACAATATCTACATACTGCAAATCATCAACATGATCCCATAATATTTGAATTTCTTCATCGGTAAAATCGATGTGAGGTTTCTTTGCCTCTTCAGCTTCAGTTATGACTTCATCAGATAGCTTGAATGTTCTGGCATAATTCTTATCCACTAACTCAAATTCAAGAGCATAATCAAACATCAAATTAAACATGGACTTTATTTTTTCTTTCGTATTAGCTGAGGCATGCTTAACACCATTTTTATCAGTTACGGTGCCATTATCCATACATCCCTTAATATGCCTGGCTCGAACGTCTTTAGCCCGCATATCGTAAATTGCAGAACAATATCGCCAAGCTGACGTAATGGTTCGGGTTCCTGATTTACTTTTTAATGTTTTAAAGTATGTGTCGATCCATTTTTCATATAGTTGCTTGACTGTTAAATCACAATCAAGATCATATGGATTTTTGTTGTATTCGACGAGTGCAGCATAAGCTTCGTTATATGTAGAAAAATAGGTTTGAGGTTTTAATGGACGTTGAATGCATCTGCCTTTAGAATCTTTTCCAACAGTAACATATGCACGAAACGGATTGCGTAAGTTTTTGTTCTTCAATTCTGTTATCTGACCAAATCCATTTGGTAAGCGGCGCCTTTTAGAGGCCACGTTAACTTTTCGAAGCTGCTTATGATTAATCACAAAACCACAGTGAGGACATGCAACTGCCTTATCACTAACTTGTAGCTCACATTCTGGGCATTTCATTAGCATGTTGGTTTCTCCTTTCTGAATAAAAATTTTAATGTATCATATACTACAGTGTAGAAGTTTGTCAACTCCTACATTTTTCTTTTGTTGGGTTTATATTTTCTAATCTAGGATAGAATTTCGGGGTGTATATGATACAAGGGTATAAATTAGAATGTCCTTATTGCGGAGGGGAGCTAAAGTACTACGATCAAGTGAATAGAATGGTTAAAATTGAAAATGGAAACGTGAAATGCATAAAAATAAAAAGATTTAAGTGTAAGAAATGTTTTAAAATTCATCGATTAATTCCGGAAGAAATCTTTCCGTTTAAGCAATACGATGCTGAAATTATACGCGGTGTACTTGATGGCACCATCACAAACGAAACACTTGGTTTTGAAGATTATCCAAGCGAAACGACCGTTAAAGAGTGGAAAAAAGAACACAATAAGGGAAAATTAGACTGATATTTCCAAAATTTACCACTCAAGTCCGTTTAACAAAATAGTAGTCATTATCCTAGAATGGTTATTGCTAGGAGGTGATAGCGAATGAGCGAAGTTATATTTGCAGAAGGTTCGGTTCCAGTAGCTGTAGCAGCTAAAGTATATGGCAAAGATGCTAATTGGGTACGAACCGGTATTGTATGCGGATGGCTACCTATTGGACGAGCCACTAGAAATGGTGCTATGGTGACAAAATTGGAAGAAATGGATTCAAGATACGGGCGTATCAATTTTTATATTTCACCAAAGAAACTATGGGAAGATACGGGCTATGTCTGGAAAGGAGAACGGAAGATATGAGTACAGTAATAAGACCTGAACTATCAAAAAAGAATGAGTATTGGTTGGAAAAACACCGGTATTATGAATTGAAGCATTTTTGCCTACAATATCCGATATGGAATCAAGAGTACACATCCCTGAATGGTTTTTCTTCAGCACCTGGGGAACTCCTCACAAAGCCAACCGGATATGGAGATCCAACCTTCGATGTTGCAGAAAAAAGAATGTACTATTCAGTTCGTATGGATATGATTAAAGACGCCGTATATGAAGCTGATCCCGACTTGGGTATTTATATTTTCAAAGGAATAACAGAAGGGTTATCCTATGAAACACTTAAAGCTAGGTTAGAAATTCCGTGCTCTAAAGATACATACTACAACCGGTATAGGAAGTTCTTTTATCTACTTGATAAGTCGCGAAAATAACAGCTCCTGTAATGAAAACAATAAACTTATATTTTTAAGGAGGATGTTATTATGAGTAAAAAGAAAGATGCTAAACTGAAGGATAAAATTAAACGACTCGAGGCTGAAGTTAATATTCAGAAAGAGTTGATTGAGGTTATGACAGATGCTTTAGCAATCGCAATTATCAAAGTAGATAAACTTGAAAAAGAAGTTTATAGTAAGTAAATGGGAAAGAGTCCTAATCATGGGCTCTTTTCTATTTTTTCGCTAATTTTGCAGTGACTATTATGAAAGGATGATTTATACTATGTTATACTATCGTCCTTATCTTAATAGAAAGGGCTTGTCGGAAAAGGAGGCAAGTAACATGGAAGATAACATGAAAGAATTTATTGCATTCAGTAGAAAATTATTGAGAGATCTGAAAGAAATCAGAGAGCTTTTGAACAATGGCAATGAGAAAAGCGCATTGGCTAAGCTTAATGATTTGATTGATGATACTCAGAAAGATATTGAAGCGTAAAAGGGTTATCGGGAGGACTTGTAATTTTGATTGCAGGCCCTTTCGTTTTTTCGCGTATCTTACAGCTCCTATATTAGAAGGAGTGAGTAATTATGCGAAAAACAAAAATAATTTTATGGATTTTAAGTATTTTGGTATTGTTTATTAACATTCATTCATGTAATGGTGAAACATTATCATGGAGTTTATGGACACAGACGATACTGATGCCCGGAATCATATTTATGTTATTTGTGTATGCAAATTTCACAGACGAGGGAGAGTCCTAACTAAGGGCTCTCTTATTTTTTCGCGCAATTTACAATTTGTATTATGAGAGAATAGTTTAATGGTAAAACACTGGATGTATATTCAGGGATATCGGTTCGAATCCGGTTCTCTTTTATTTTTCCGTACTCAGGTGACGGCAAAAACATTTATATTTATACAATAGCGAAAGGAGGATAAATATATGCTTTGGATCGGTTTAATGATTGGGGCAATAATTGGTAGTATGATTACCTGTGCGGTTCATCATTATAAAACCACATATGGTAAATTTATACTTGTTCCGGTGGATGAAATTGAAGAACCCGGGGAGTATATGGTCACAGTTCGAATTCCACAAAATGCCAATCTGCTTGATAAAAAGCGAATCATATTAGAGCGAAGCAATTCGCAGGATTAACATACCGTTTAATGGAACATGTAAAAAATATATTTTTAGGAGGTAAACATGGAAAAAGACAAATTAATTAAAACATTTGATGAAGAGATTAGTAGCGGCATTAGCGCTATACAGGATGTGGAGATTAATACCGATGAATACGGAAAAGCGGTAGACAATATTGCAGTACTTACCGAGAAAACCATTAAACTCAAAGAGCTTGAGGTAAAGCAGATGCAGCTTGAGATGGAAAAAAGTCGGCATGACGAAGAACTTAGAATTGAGAGAATGCGGGCAGAAGCAGAAATCGATAAGCAGCAGGCAGAGACTAAAAGTAGAAAATGGGATAAATGGATTGATCGCGGTATAAAGATACTGGAAATTGGCGTGCCAGTGGTAACCGTAATCTGGGGCACACATTACACATTTAAGTATGAGAGTGAAGGATATATGCCTACGACTCTTCTTGGCAAAGGATTTGTAAATAAGTTATTACCTAAGAAGTAAAAACATGAAAACATGATCGAGTGAAGACTCAGTGTAGAAATGCATTGGGTCTTTTTTTTTTTTTTTGAAAGGAGAAAATAAAAATGGATGAAAATAATAAAATTGAAGAATTAGAGAAGAGAATTAATGATCTTGAGGGATTATACATACAGATGGCTGACAACCAGTTACTGCTTTCATCAACAATAAAGGAATTACTTGGTATAAAATCGCCGAGTAATAAGAAATCTCGGAGGCATTCATGATGCGATATCATTTTGAAAAGCCTCGAAAATATACATCCATGTATGGCGAAACATACAGATGTGACCATCCGGTATATTCGCAATGTACTTTATACAGGATTGGTCGTGCAGGTTTAGCTGTGATACAGCAAAGATATGACCCAGTTACGAAGAAAACATGTTGGACTGAAATAGATCCATGGCTTACAGATGTATTATATTTACATCCCGGGTTTAAAGAGTTTTTTGACAGTAAATCAGGTGAGGTATCAGGCGGTTTATACCCAACTGTAACTATTCGTCAAATAATGTGGGCATTAAAAATGAAACCAATACCTAAAGAGCGTTGGGAGACGTGCTTTGACCGATCTAACATTTGAATTGTCGCGTGAAATACAATTCATTTAATGAAAAAAAGCAAAGGAGGCTATTTACTATGAAGAAAGTGGCAAAAAATTGCATTATCGGAGCAACTATTTATGGAGCATGTCAATTGTTCTTTGATATGGGAAAAGGTTATATGCTTGGCATATTGGCGAAGTGTAACGACGAATATAGTCCAGTTGAAGTAATTGACCTTTGTAGTAATAATGATGGTAAGCATAAATTGCGAACGAAATTTATAGCGGAAATGGCTAAAGGAACTATAAAAAATATTAATAAACGGTAAGAGGAGGAGCCTTAGGGCTCTTCTTTTTGTTTTATCGCGTGAAATGCAATTCATTTAATGAAGAAAAAGCAAAGGAGCGTGATGAAATGATATTATTAACAATTATATTACTGACAATACTGATCCTTACAGCAGTTGTAATTGTAGCTGTCTCGGTTGGAGGTAGCGCATTTATACTGATATTTGGAGATGTGATTGTATGTATAGTGTTCTTAATATTGCTTGTCAGATGGCTTATTAAAAGAAGAAAATAAAAGCAAAAAGGCGGATTCATTATGGATTCGTCTTTTATTTTTTATTAATAAAAATTAAGGAGGAATCATGAAAGGAATTATACCAACCATAGGAGCATTTACAAAGAAACACTCATCAACAATCATCGCATCGATTAGTATTATAGGTGTTGTAGCGACTAGCATCAGTGCAATACATGATACGCCTAAAGCTTTACGATTGATCGACGATGCAAATGAGAAAAATGACAAACCGATGACTAAACTTCAGATGGCTAAAACTGCTGTACCAGCTTATATACCTACAATTATTACAGGATCATTAACCATAGCATCCATTGTGGTATCTTGTGTGATCAATGAGAAACGACAGGCTTCGTTATCTGCGGCATGTTCGTTAGTAACAGAATCGTTTAACGAATATCGATCAAAACTTATTGATATTTATGGTAGCGATGCAGACAAAGAAGTTAGAGATGCCGTAGCAAGGGAGCATTACAACTATCATGCGATTGATTTTGATCAGCCGGATAAAAAGATACTTTTCTATGAGCCAATATCCCATCAGACATTCCGAGCATATGAACGTACTGTAATGGATGCAGAATACCATCTTAACCGGAATTATGTTTTGGGCGGCTCTATATCAATTAATGAATATCTGGATTTTCTCGGATTAAAAGAGATTCCTGACGGGGATAATGCCGGATGGTCAATTGATTCTGGAGCATATTGGCTTGATTTTGAGCATACAAAAATGAAACGTACCCATAATGGAGAACCAATGTATGCAATAAATTGTATTTTTGAACCTGACGAAGACTGGCTTTGTGGATGGCAGTAAATTCGCAAAAAACACAAAGGCTATGATGAAAGGAGGAAGAATGCTATGAATTCAAAAGTATTAAAGATCATCGGAATAGTAGCATCAGGTGTAGGCTTATTAGTAACACTCACGAAAGATTGGGTTGATGAGCAGACATTGGATGCAAAAATCGATGAAAAATTGAATGCAAGAAGCATTAATCAGGATGATGAAGAGGAGTCTTAGGGCTCTTCTTTTTATTTTTCACAAGGAGGAATAAGAAAATGAAGAAAAACTTCATAACAACATTTGCAAAAGGTGCAAAGAAGGTATTTGTAAAAAAAGCCCCTGCAATACTGACCGGTATTGGGGTAGCAGGAGGATTTGCTGCAACTATTTCAGCGGTAAAGGCAACCCCAAAGGCATTGAGATTAATTGAAGAAGCTGAGAAAGAAAAAGGTGACAAATTAACACCTGTTGAAGTTGTAAAAACAGCGTGGAAGCCGTATCTTCCTGCGGCAGTTACTACAATTATGTCAGCTACATGTATTATTGGTGCAAGTACGGTAAGCGCAAAACGTAATGCAGCACTTGCAACTGCATATTCCATATCGGAAACGGCACTTAGAGAGTATAAGGATAAAGTGGTCGAAGTTGTTGGCGAAGAAAAGACAAAAGAAATACAGGATGCCATAAGCAAAGACCGTATAGCTAAGCATCCTGTAGAAAAAAGCAACGTGATCGTTACGAATAACTCCGATCAGCTTTGTCTTGATTCTATATCAAATCAGTATTTTATGTCAACAATGCAGAAAATTGAAGATGCAAAAAATAACTTTAATTGTCTGCTCACCAATTACAATTATGCATCATTAAATGAATGGTATGACCAGCTTGGAATCGCAGAATCCAAACAGATTGGTGACACTCTCGGTTGGGATATTAGCAGAGATGGTTTACTTGGTTTGAGTTTCTCGTCCCAGATATCTGACGATGGGCGATCTTGTATTGTGATCGATTACAATGTCGGACCAAGCTATGACTTTGATAGATTTGGCAGGTAAATCGCGTAAAAAACAATTTCTATAATGAAAACATATAAAAATAAATAATTTCAAGGAGGATATTATTATGGAAGAAAACAACAATGTAGAATTAACAGAGGTAAATGAAGAGAAAGTAACAGATGTTTCTACAGTAACGGAGAACGAAGTTGATTCTTATGAAGATGACGAGGAAGGTGGATCAACGGCCTTAGGATTTGCTATCGGCATAGCCGTAGCAGCAGTAGGCATTGGAACAGCGAAACTTGTTAAATGGATTAAGAAAAAGAAGAATTCAAAGAAAACTGAAGAAATTGATGCAACTGACGATGCAGACTTTGTTGATTCTGAGGTGATTGAACCTGAAAAAGAATCAGAGAAGTAATTTATATTTATGTAACAGCAAGAGAGATGTCTTACACAAGGCATTTCTCTTTTTGTTTTGTTAGGAGGATTAGTTATGAAGATAAACACAGAAACCATTAAAGAAATTGGAAAAGCATTTATGGTTATCGGTGCTTCGTTGTTTTCATGTGGTGTCGGCACTTATTGGGTGGGATGTCACATTGAAAAGAAAGAAACAAAACTTACGCATGATGCTGAAATGTATGAAATCAATAAAGAGCATGTTAAGGAAGAAAATGAGCTTAAAAAATCAGCATTAGAAGCTGCCGTAGAAAAGGATCGGATATATGCTGAACGGCTAAAAAATATGGATTCTACAGAATTTGCGAAGTTTCATGCCGAGAGAATAACCAAAGCCAATCAGGACGTGCTTGCTCAAGCGAATGAGATCAAAAATAAAGCTGAGTCCGACATTGCTATGGCAAATATGGAATGCACTAACACGGTCACTGAGATACGAAAAGATTGTCTTGAAAAAATAAAAGAGGCAAATGCGGAACGCGATGAAGCACTCAAGAAATACAATGCAATTAATACGTTATTTACGAATAAAGACGCAATTTTAAAGGCAGAAGAATACTTGAAAAAAGCTGTAGAAAAGAACGAGCGCGCAAAAAACGACAAAGAAGATTTGCTGGAGGGCATTAAAAGTTTATTGGAGGATTAAGCCTATGATGAATAAATACTCATACAATGGACCGGTTATGGAATTTGATCGGTGTATTGCTAATAAATGGCGAGGTGAGACAATGGCTGTTTCAGAGAAAAAGGCAAAGAGTAACCTTGTGTATCAGTTTAAAAAGAAAAATAACCGAACAGCTGCAACCCGGATCAGTTTACCAGGGAATGTTGAGCTTGTCGAGATTGGAGCGTAAAGATGAATGAACAGTACACACCTAATTCTCATAAATATAAAGCAGAATTAGAGAAAAAAAAGGCAGAACCGGATGTTACAAAAAGAGAGCATAAAAAAGTAATATCCGGTACAGCTAAAACTAAAAAAAGTGGGCCTATCGGACGGTTTTGTAAGAAATTTCTGAATGAAGACGCTAGAGACATTAAATCGTATGCCATTAACGATGTAATACGTCCATATATTAAGGATGCTATATGGAACATAATTACAAATGGTTTGGACATGGCACTTTATGGTGAAAGTCGACATCAGAAAAAAGCATCCAGCTACATTTCTTACAAATCATACGGCAGCGGTTCCGCGTCTCATAGATCTGAGAAGAGATCGGAAGAAAAATCTAAACCATCAATTTTTTCATATGATGAGATTATTCTCGAAACCAGAGGGGATGCAGACGCTTTACTTGAGGCTATGTGTGATATTTTGGAAGAATATCATCAGGTTCGAGTATTTGACATGTATGACCTTGTGGAAATGTCGTGTGATTACACAGCCATGGAATATGGTTGGACAGATCTTAGAACCGCGGAAGTCGTTCGAGTAAATGGTGGATATATATTAAATCTACCAAAGGCTAGATTACTTAATTAGGAGGACAGCATGAATATTAACGACTTAGGTACTGGCGAGACTATTTTAAAGCATGACTACAGTACTGCATTTGATAAAATTCGAAAGAATCTAATAGTTCAAAGCTACTATAAATATGGACGTGCTGGTGCAAATTTTGCTACTGGTAATGTGGATGCCATAGGAAGTCTTGAAAAATGTCTTGCGAAATTTAAGGAAACCGGTAATTTGGAATATTTGGCAGACGTTGCAAATTACGCAATGTTCAGATATATGTACCCGCAGAAAGGTGAATATTTCAAATATACTGATTCAGGAGAATCGGCAGGTATTGTTGGTTTATCAGAAACACAGATTAAAGCATTAAAAGATATGGATATGTATTATTAAGGAGATAAAAACATGAAAAAAGATATTATTAAAACAGCATCAAGAGCTGTACATAAATTTGGATTCAAATGTAAAAAACACAGTCCGGAATTATTACTTATAATGGGTATTACCGCAGGCGTTGCTGGAACAGTAGCCGCATGCAAGGCTACAACAAAGGCTGAAAGCATTATTGCCGACTCCAAAGAAAGAATGACTATAATCAAGGATGAATTTGAGAAAGCACAGAATGATTCTGATATTGATTATTCAGAAGAGGATATGAAGAAAGATAAGTATATCGTATTTGTACAGACGAGTGTACAGATTGCTAAGGCGTATGCACTGCCAATTGCATTAGGCACTATATCTATTACAAGTATTCTTGCTTCTCATAACATTATTCGAAAACGAAATGCTGCTTTGGCATCAGCATATACGTTAATTGACCGATCATTTAAAGACTATCGCGGAAGAGTTGTTGATCGTTTTGGCGAGCAGGTAGATAGAGAACTTCGATATGATATCAAAGCAGTCGAAGTTGAAAAAACAGCAGTCAATTCAAAAGGCAAAGAAGTTAAAGTAAAAGATACAGAAAAAGTTGTCGACCCTAATAAGCTCACTGACTATGCTCGGATATTTTATTCAGGAAATCCGGGATATGACGATGACGATCCGCAGTACACTTTAATGCACTTGAGGAGTATTCAGAATATGATGAACGATCGTTTAAAAGCTCATGGACATGTATTTTTGAACGAAGCCTATGCTGCACTGGGATTTCAGCCAACAAAAGAGGGACAGATAGTTGGTTGGGTTTACGATGAAAAGAATCCAGTTGGAGACAATTTTATTGACTTTGGTATCTATGACCTCAATAACATCGCAAATTGTAGATTCCTTGATGGCATTGAGAAGGGACTATTACTGGATTTCAATGTAGACGGCCCAATTCTGGATATGATTTGAAATTGTGGGCTCGATAGTTACGGGTCTGGAAATTGGAAACAAGATATTTATGATTATCCGCAGTTACAGAAATATGCTGAGAACTGGGGATCTTTTTTATTATGAAAGGAGTTTATAAATGAAAAATAGCACAGTTATATTTATGCTAGGTATGACGGTAGGTTCGGTAATTACTTTTTTAAGTGTCAGAAAATACTACAAGGAGTTGGCGGATGAAGAAATTCAGTCAGTGAAAGATGCTTTAAAAAAAAAAGTAGATGCTGAAGCTGAAAAAGAAGCTGATAAAAAGAACTATGAAGTTTTATGTGATGATCTTGGTTATACAGGATGTCCTACACCGGAGCAGTCAAAAGAACTGCATACAATGCTCGTCGAGAATATCGAATTGCTAAAATCTGATGGGCTAAATAATTTTGAAATTGGACAGAAACTTGGAATCGGGGAGGCTACAGTCAGAGCGTTGCTTAATTCCAGTAATGAAAAATTATCCGATGCAGAAGAAGACGAAGAGTACACAGCCAAAGATCGTCCATATGTTATAAGCAGAGAAGAATTTGGACAGCGACCAGAATATGACAAGGTTTATCTGGACTTCTACAGTGATTCTATTCTGACAAATGAATATGATGAGATCTTGGAAAATGTTGATGAGGTTCTTGGTAATGATTGGCAGAATCATATTGGCGATGAAGAAGAGGGCTTCGTATGTGTTCGTAACGATCAGAAAGAAACCGATTACGAGATTTGCCAGACTAACCAGTTCTACAATCAGCAGTAAGGAGGTATCATGATAGATAATGATATCAGAAATGAATACTTTGAATGGTTGTTTGACATTGTTTGCGAGGATTATGAGAACAAAAGATCGTACCGTAAACTTTTGATGGAGTTACATTCAAGGCAGTTCATACCAATAATGCAAAGAGATGAAAATAGAGCTGGTGACGGCATTTCATTAAGAAGACGTTTTACTTTAGAACGAGACTATGATGATATTCTTCCAGAATTTATGGCGTTGCCGTGTAGCATTTTGGAAATGATGATCGGATTGGCAACTCGTTGTGAAGAGAATATTATGGACAATCCTGAAATTGGTGATCGACGAGGATATTGGTTCTGGTCCATGGTGGCAAGCCTTGGACTGGGGTCAATGTCTGACTCCAGATATAATCGGCAGAAAGTATCTGATATCTTAAATCGTTTTATTTATAGAAAATATGAACCAAACGGAAAAGGTGGGTTATTTACAATTTTAAATTGTCCAGAAGATCTTCGAAATGTAGAAATATGGGTTCAGCTTTGTTGGTATCTCGATAATATACGCTAAAGGAGATATAGAATATGCTTGATTTTTTGATGATAGCTACACGATCTCCTAAGCGAGGGGTTGTAGAGATATATCCAAAATTCATCATAAAGAAAAGCGATGATCTAATGATTCGAGGTGGAGATTTCTACGCTATATGGGATGATACCAGGCAATTGTGGTCGACAGATGAGCAGGATGCTACTAGATTGATTGATAATGAGTTACGAAAATTTGCAGAAGAAAATAAAGCAAATTATTCTGATTCAGTAAAAGTCTTGTATATGTGGGATGCTGAGACTGGAATGATCGATCGATGGCATAAATATTGTCAGAAGCAGTTGCGTGATTCTTTTCATATGTTAGATGAGAAATTGATATTTTCGAATACTGAGACTAACAAAAAGGATTATGCCAGCAAACGATTATCGTATCCATTAGAGCCTTGTGATATTTCAGCATATGATAAATTAATGTCTACTTTATATTCTGAAGAAGAACGACAGAAGATAGAATGGGCTATCGGTGCAATAATAACCGGTGATTCTGTTCATATACAAAAATTCATGGTGTTATACGGTGCTGCCGGAACAGGTAAATCAACAGTATTGGATATTATCATGCAATTATTTGAAGGGTATTATTCTGTGTTTGATGCAAAAGCATTAGGTTCTGCTACAAATTCATTTGCTCTGGAGGCGTTTAAAACAAATCCGTTGGTTGCTATACAGCATGATGGTGATCTATCAAAAATCGAAGATAATACCAGAATCAACAGTTTGGTATCTCATGAGTTAATGACTGTTAATGAGAAATTCAAAAGCACTTATTCTAATAGGTTTAAGTGCTTTTTATTTATGGGTACAAATAAGCCTGTAAAGATTACTGATGGTAAGTCCGGTCTTATTCGAAGATTGATTGATGTATCGCCATCCGGAAATAAGCTCAGCCCAACCGAATACAAAACTACAACAAATGCGGTGAAGTTTGAGCTTGGTGGTATTGCATGCCATTGTCGGGATGTTTATTTAGCTGATCCAGACAGATATGACAATTATATTCCGGTGAATATGTTGGGTGCATCTAATGATTTCTACAACTTTGTAATGGATTCTTATCATGTTTTCAAGAAAAACAATGGTGTTACATTAAAGGTTGCTTGGGAAATGTACCAGACATACTGTGACGAGGCGAGGGTACCATATCCGCAATCAAGACGAAGTTTCAAAGAGGAATTGAAAAATTATTTTTGGAATTACAGTGATCGAGTTGCGCTTGAGGATGGGTCTCGTGTAAGGAGTTACTACGAAGGATTTCGGACTGATATTTTTGAAAAAAGTAATCCATCCGAAGAAATCGGTGCTCAGTTAGAAACATGGATCGAATTCAAACGACAACATAGTTTACTTGATGATGCTTTGAGTGAATATCCGGCACAATACGCGTCGGATGCAGGTATTCCGCAATGTAAATGGAGCATGTGTAAGACGACTCTAAAAGATATCGATACTGCAAAGCTTCATTTCACAAAGGTTCCGGAAAATCATATTGTAATTGATTTTGATATTAAGGGAGCTGATGGGAATAAATCATTTGAAAAAAATCTCGAAGCAGCGAGTAAATGGCCTGCAACATATGCAGAGTTAAGTAAAAGTGGTGCTGGTATACATTTACATTATATTTATGCAGGAGGAGATGTAAGTAAATTAAGTCGTATTTACGATGAAAATATAGAAATAAAGGTATTCACGGGTGACAGTTCGCTTAGGCGAAAAGTTACTTTATGTAATAACCTGCCTATAGCAAATATAAGCTCGGGTCTACCGCTGAAAGGAGACACGAAATTGCTTAATAAGGAGGTTATTAAGAGTGAAAAAGGGCTTAGAACAATGATTCATCGCAATATGATGAAAGAAATTCATCCGGGAACTAAGCCTAGTATGGATTTCATATATAAAATACTTGAGGATGCATATACTAGCGGACTTAAGTACGATGTAAGTGATCTGTATAATGATATTGTGGCATTTGCAGCTAACAGTACGAATCAAGCAGAATATTGCTTGACGCTTGTTGATAAGATGCATTTTAAGTCCGACGAACCATCGGAAAGTATCGATAGTAAATCGGACAAATTGATATTTTACGATTGCGAGGTATTTCCAAACTTATTTATAGTCAATTGGAAATTAAGAGGTAAGGAAAATCCCGTAATTCGGATGATAAACCCGACATCAAGCCAGATTGAGGAATTGATTGAATATAAGCTGGTAGGTTTTAACTGCCGAAATTATGATAATCATATGCTTTACGCAAGGATGATGGGTTATTCCAATGAGGAATTGTTTAAATTATCTCAGAAAATAATCGTGGAAAAAGATAAAAATGCATTTTTTAGAGAGGCATACAACTTATCATACACTGATATTTATGATTTTGCTTCTGCTGCAAATAAAAAAAGTCTTAAAAAACTTGAAATTGAGATGAGTAATCTCACTCCAGACGATCTTAAACACAAAGGATTTTCTGATGATGAGATAGCTTTAATTAAAGCGGGAAGTCATCATCAAGAATTGGGATTACCATGGGATAAACCTGTACCAGAAAATTTATGGATAAAGGTTGCCGAATATTGCGATAATGACGTTATAGCAACCGAAGCAGCTTTTACATATCTGAAGGCGGACTGGACTGCAAGACAAATTTTGGCGGATTTAGCAGAAATGACCGTGAATAATTCCACCAATAGTCTGTCAACAAGAATTATATTTGGCAAGAATAAGAAACCTCAGAATGAATTTAACTATCGAGACCTGTCTAAACCGGTATTTGATCTTGATAAAGATGTAGAAAACTTCTTGAAAGAAGCATGTCCGGTAATGATGAGTCAACCGTTTAATTCTCCAGCCGACGAAGAAGACGATCTTCCATTCAAAATCAACTCAAAGTTGCCATATTTTCCAGGGTACAAATTTGAATTTGGAAAATCAACTTATCGCGACATTAAAGTTGGAGAGGGCGGACTAGCAAAAGGAGTGCCAGGTATATATTATATGTGTGCTCTTCTGGATATTGCTTCGATGCATCCTCATAGTGCTATTGCTGAATGCTTGTTCGGTGTTCAATTTACAAAAGCATATAGAGATATTGTAGAAGGGCGTGTAAGTATTAAGCATGAGGCGTGGGATGAAGTCAATAACATGCTTGACGGTAAACTTACTCGACATATTCAGAAAGTTATTAATGGCGAGATGGAAGCAGGCGACCTTGCTAATGCTTTGAAGACTGCTATTAATGCAGTATATGGTCTTACTTCAGCTAAATTTGACAATCCGTTCAGAGATCCGAGAAATAAAGATAACATTGTTGCAAAGCGTGGAGCTTTATTTATGATCGATTTGAGTAACGAAGTCCTTAAACGAGGATTCCAGGTTGCTCATATAAAGACGGATTCAATAAAAATCCCAAACGCAACACCTGAGATCATTCAGTTTGTTATGGATTTTGGTCAGAAGTATGGCTACACGTTTGAACATGAAGCTACATATGAACGTATGTGTCTTGTAAATGACTCCGTATATATTGCAAAATATGCGGATGAAGAGGTATGCATGAAGCAGTACGGCTATGTTCCGGGAAATAATCGAAAACATCCCGGAGAATGGACCGCTACAGGAACTCAGTTTGCAGTACCTTATGTGTTTAAGACACTGTTTACTCAAGAACCACTGGAATTTAAAGATATGTGCGAGACATTCTCAGTATCCAAGGGAGATTTATATTTGGATATGAATGAGGATCTTCCGGATGTTTCGGATTATGAGAAACAGATGGATAAACTGGAGACTGCTTATAAAGAAGGTAAAATCTCCGATATTTTGTTTGAACCCGAGGCTATGAAACTCAAGGAAGAAATTAAGAAAGGGCATGCCTTACATTACATAGGGCGTGTCGGACAATTTACTCCGGTTAAAGCTGGTATAAACGGAGGCATATTATATCGTGTAAGCGATGGCAAGGCATATGCAGCCGGTGGTTCAAAAGGATATCGGTGGATGGAATCTGAGATGGTGAAGACTCTTGAACTTGAAGATAGTATTGATAGAACGTTTTATAACAAATTAGTGGATGACGCTGTTGATACTATATCCAAGTATGGAAACTTCGACATGTTTGTTTCCGGTGGCGTGGATTTTATATCAGTGCCGGAAAATGCTCCGGAGGAAATGCCATTCGCGTAAGCAACAGGCAATATTATGAAAGGGCTTAAGTGTTAGAACTTAGGCTCTTTTATTTTTACAAAAATATTTATAAGAAAAAGGAGAACAAAATTATGGAATTAGCAATTAATCCAAGAAATGGAATGTTGAAAATCGAGGACGCAAGAATTATATTCAGAAACTTTGCAGGTGCAGGCAGTACATTTAACCGGGAGGGAGACAGAAACTTTGCTCTTGTGATTCCAACGGAAGAGATTGCTGAAATGCTTATCAATGACAAGAATGCTGATGGTGCCGGATGGAATGTAAAGATCAAGCCATCAAACGAAGAGGGCGAGCCGCCAAGAATGAATATGATGGTTAAGGTAAAGTTCAATGACAATGGTCCTAATATTTACCTTAAGTCTGGTAAAGCGATGATCAGAATTACTGAGGATAAGGTTAAGATGCTTGATAATATTCGTATCCAGTCAGTTGATCTTGACATTCGTCCATACGATTCCATTGTGAACGGAAAAGCTTACAGAACAGCTTATTTGGCAGGTATGAAAGTGATACAGGCAATCGATCGATTCACAGAAGAGTATGAGGAATACATGCAGGCAAACAGCGATGAAGACGAGCTGCCATTTAACTAAGATTATATTTTAAAGGAGGAACTTAATTATGATTAATTCAATACCGATCATACATAAAGCTAAAATAATAGGCTATTCTATAGGGGGAGACGGTTATCCAATTCAGGAAGTAACACAATGTGGCGCAGTTGTTGATTGTAGTATTCCGAAGAATTCGGGTCGTTATCAGCAGAAGGAAAGAAGACTTGCAATAAAGAACGTTATTTTCAACGATCCAGCAACTATCGTATTTTGGAACGATGGTACAAAAACAGTGGTTAAGGCTCAGAATGGCGAAGCTTTTGATCCGGAAAAAGGTTTGGCATTGGCTATCTGTAAAAAGACGATCGGCTATAATACAGGAAAATATTATGAAACATTCAAGAAGTGGTTGCCAAATGCCAATAAAGATTCATTAGAAGAACCTACGTCAATAGATTTAGTATCAATGTTTCTTGGTGCGTTTATGACACCGCCAGAGGAGGACAACGAAAATGAAAAAGACAATTAAACCATCGGCTACACCAGTTGAATACCTTATGAATGGCGGAACATTTGTATATGAATGTGACAATAAAACAAATGAATCTGTAGCGTGGTGTTCAGTAGCTGTAGAATTTTCGCATTCAGAAAATGAAACAGACGAAACCGAATTTGACGTTCGTTTTATGAATGAATCGACACCTGACTTTGCAGATTTGAACAGATTGTTTATGGATTTCGTTAGTGAAAATAAATTCATAAATGTTATTATAACAGGTTTACGAGTCACAGATACAGCCACAACAATTGAGGAACTGGAGCGTGTATAAGATGCTGATACAGTTTCGGATAATAAAGGTGAAGCAATATAATTCTACATATAAGTATATTGTATTGCATAATAGCGCTCCTGTCTGCATTACTCAAAGTCATAAACGGGCGTCGATGATTATCGCATATCTTCAGGGATATGAGGTGCCAATCGGTGATAGGAAAATAAAGAAAAAATTGGATCAGGTTAGAAAGGAGATACAAAATGATGGAGAATAACTCAAGCGACTCGCCTTTAGAAATGGTCGAGAATGTTACTTTGCAATTTAGAGAAGATGCCGAAAATTTTATATTTGAATCAATAACTGGTTCAATATTTGGCGAATGTGATAGGGCAATAAGTAAAATTAGCAAAAAGCATCTTGGGATAGCTTTAGACCATCTTAATGCGAAACCCGCGGAATATCTCAAAGTTGTGGATGGGGATATAAAAGGTGGTACATATCCATTTTGCCCAAGCTGTAAAAGATTGTTAAACCATAATGCATACGATGGTCTGAGAGTTGCTCATTGTATATATTGTGGGCAGAAGGTTCTTTTTGGACTTTATGAATGAGCACAATGAGTAGTAAAAAAGAATTTCTATACCCCCACCAAAAAGAGGCTATACCTAAAATGCATAATGGATGTATTTTGTGTGGGGGCGTAGGATCTGGTAAAAGTCGTACGTCAGTGTATTATTATTTTCAGCTTTATGGAGGCTCCATAGACGAGCATGGATATAAAGCAATGACTAAACGACCGCCAGATCTTTATATTATAACAACAGCAAAAAAACGAGATAACTTGGAATGGGAAGAAGAACTCATTCCTTTTTTATTATCTACAAATGAAAAGCTGAATAAATCCCGATGGGGTAACAAAGTCGTGATCGATAGCTGGAATAATATACAAAAATATTCAGATGTAAAAGATGCATTCTTTATATTTGATGAGCAGCGAGTAGTTGGTTCCGGGGCTTGGGTAAAGGCGTTCCTAAAGATTGCCAAGAGTAATAAATGGATTCTTTTATCAGCAACTCCGGGGGACACTTGGTCTGATTATATTCCGGTATTTATTGCTAACGGATTCTATCGAAATAAAACAGAATTTATAGACGAGCATGTTGTATATTCTCGGTTTAGTAAATTTCCTAAGATAGATCGATACTTGAATACCGGAAGACTCATCAGATTAAGAAATAATATTCTGGTTGATATGGATTTTGAGCGTAAGACAGTAGCACACCATGAAGATATTTATGTTGATTATGATCATATTGCATATCGTCAGATAACAAAACTTAGATGGAATCCGTGGACAAACGAACCAATAAAAAATGCATCCGAACTATGTTATTCCTTACGAAGAATGGTGAATCAATCTGATTCCAGACAGATTTCATTTCTTGAACTAATAGAAAAGCATCCTAAATCAATAGTTTTTTATAATTTTGATTATGAGCTGGAGTTACTAAAAGAACTATTATTACCAATGTGTAACGAGGATAATTTCGAAGTTGCAGAATGGAATGGTCATGCTCATCAGGAAGTACCAACTTCTGATAGTTGGGTATATTTGGTGCAGTATACTGCGGGTTGCGAGGGATGGAACTGTATAACAACAGATACAATTATATTCTATTCACAAAACTATTCTTATAAGGTAATGGAGCAGGCAAGTGGTCGTATAGATCGATTAAATACACCATTTACAGATTTATATTATTATCACCTAAAAAGTCGATCAGGAATTGATATTGCGATAAGCCGGGCTTTAGCAGCTAAGAAAAAATTCAATGAAACCAGATGGGTAAATAATACTCAAAAAGTTGCATAAGAGGAGTCTATTTTTATGAGTGATTATGAAAAAGCTATATATAATAAAGGGTACACTGACGGATGTCATTATGGATATTCTGTTGGTGTTGCAAAACCGGGTTATGAATTAAAAAATACTGTTGAAAAACGAAAAAAAGAATTATATTTTCTTAAGCAGCGAATTATAGGATTTTTCGTTGTGGTATTTTCAATAATTGCCAGTATAATGATCGATGATTGCACATTTGCAGTATTTACCATACCACTTGGGTTATGGATGGTATTGGGTAATACGATGCTAATCGCTAACCGGTATTATTTTGAGGTTATGAAAGCGCGTAGAAAACACTCTCTATAGTGAAAAGGAGAGTGAAGTTTATGGCAGATTACGAATATTTATATTGTATTGCGATTCATGGAATGCTCAAGGAACGTATTAATGCTGGAATACGAGTAACTATAAAAGATGATGATTTAATTGTCTATTTGAAAAATGATGATGATATTTTCATTTATACAGTTTACGGTATAACAAACAAAATAGTCTTTGGGTACGACAAGGAGATCATAGTATGTAAAGTAGTAGAACGCTATAAACGTTATATATTAAGAAAATATTTTTATTAACAATCTAAGAGAGGTCTTTGATTATATCAGGGACTTCTCTTATTTTTTTATGAAAGGAGTGATCAGAATGGAAACTAGCACAAAGGAAGTATACTTCAATATTTATTGTGAGAAGTGTGCGTACAAAGATGAAAAAGAAACTGAAGATCCATGTGACGATTGTTTGAATCATCCGTATAATGATGATTCTCATAAACCAATTAGATGGGAGGCGAAAGAATGAAATGCCCAAAATGCGGAGGAAAAATGGTAGTGTCAGATACAGTTCAGAATCCAGATGATAATGAAATTATGAGACGACGGCTATGTATTAATGGGCACAGTTTTTTCAGTGTGGAAAAAATTGTTGACACGACAGCTGAATTTGTAGAGGAGTGGCAGATGTATCACAGATAGGAGGTAAGCATGATTAATAGGCTATTGCAGGAGGATGTTAAATGGCAGCGAATGTTATATCGATCAAAAACAACAAACGATAACGGGCAAGTGATGATACATGCGGTTCATGAGTTTGAAACGGATTGTGGTATTTATGAAATTCGCTTTTCCATGCCATCTACACAATATTTCGATCAGCGGGGGTATGAAGCCGATCATTATATTGTTCCAAGAGAAATAAGAAATAAAAGAGCATAGGAGGATACAAATGGCTTATGTGGTTCAAGGGTTAACCGTTAAAGAAACGATCGAGTATAAATTAAATATACTTCGTGATTTTTTAATAGTAGATGATAAAAATTGTGATCGATATCGTAAGCAGCTTGAATATGAGGTCGTACGGAATAAGGAAAGCGATCCATATTTTGTGCTAGATGCAGTAGTAAGAGATATGATCGCAAAGAAGTTAGGAGGTAGATGAATGGATGAGTTTAATATACCTAAAATATCAAACGGAAGTACTTTATACATAGGTAAGAACTACACTGTGAGCATTCGTGTAGATCACCATTTTAATTGGTTTCAAAAGAAATGTATAAAATTCTTCTTTGGAATTATAGTTGTAGATTATAGCGAGGAGGTAGATGAATAACATGCTGGATACGATAACTGTTGGTGTTTTGGTTGGATTACTTATTTGTAATGGCATTGATCTAAAGGCAGCAATCATGACAGATAGTGGTTGGGAGTGTGACGAGACAGGGGTGGATGCAATTTATTATAATTCAAAAACCAATGTACTTATGCTTACCAGAAAATTAGGCAACGAGCATGTATATGTCAATTGTGATGATTGGGAACTTTTATGGAAACATCCTAAATATTACACGGAGGTAGATTTATGAGTGGAGTAACAATATTAAATGTAAAAGAAGCATTTTTACCGGCTGTTTATGAGTATCAGGACATTATCATTCCAATACTTATTATATTGGCTGTGATGTCGCTTGTTTGCGTTTTGATATTTATAAATCACGAAATAGTGGCATACATATTTTCAGGTGTTACTGTATTGTCTGTGTTATTTGCGTTTATTTTTGCATGTGCACAGCCAATTCAATACGATGTCATCCTTGACAATTCGGTAAACTATAACGAATTTATTGAGAAGTATGACGTGATAGGAATAAATGGAAAGATTTACACGGTACAGTTGAAAGACCGGTAAAAGGAGGGAACAATATGATTAATGCAGAGGAAGCAAGACAGAAAACTATATTAAATGGAGAAAGTAGAGATGTCCTAAAATCAATTGACGGTAAAATTAAAGAAGTGATATATAAAGGACGTTATTCGTGTATTTATTCATTTGATGAATTTGATGATATTCTTGACGATGATACGATTTGTGCATTGATTCAAGAAATTAAAAGTTTAGGATATTACGTTGAGCGTGGTTATGACCCATTACATATGAAGCAATTGGCACCGGGTGTATATCATGGTTATATGGCAATAAGAATAAGTTGGGAGGAGGGAACAATATGATTAATGCAGAGGAAGCAAGACAGAAAACTATATTGGGTGAAGCCAAACGTCAAAAAAAGTTATACATAAATACTGTGAAAAAAATAAATCGAAAGATTAAGGAGGCTACGAAAAAAGGTTCATATAAAGTGACTTATGTGTGCAATTATATTAGCGATGATGTTTGTAAGTTGCTAATTACCCATTATGAAAATTTAGGGTACACGATACGTACATATAAGTATAATAGTTGGTTGTATGATGATGAAATATATGTCAGTTGGGAGGAGAAAGCGTAATGATATATGTTGATAAAGGGACGTATAAGTTGGTACATAACGGTGAAAGCGTTCGTGTGGTTATTAACGTTTTCAACGAACCAGGTATGACTATGCCAGCTTTAATTGCTCCCGGTGAATTTAGGATCATTCCAGGGTCCATCAGAGTTAGAGATTTGTTGTTTATTATCAATTCTGATGTACATATTTTTGAAAGGGGATGTCCGACACCAAAATTAAAAATACCTAATGGCCTAAATGAAAAGTACATTGATTACATTGGAGAGTGCGTTTTAAACTCTTGCATATATGAGATAAGTGCTCGAGATGGACATTTGAATGTCTTTATAGAGCCGGTTTCTAAGGAGGAACATAATGGGTAAGGATATGCAGACACTGAGTAATTCGCGATATTTACTTCTTATATAATGAAGAAAGGAGTGAATTAATCATGAAAAATTTCATTAAAGGAGCACTGGCGTTATGGACAGTATTAACGACAATTTGGACTTTTATCACCTTTGACATTATTAGAGGCATGATTGAGGGTTTTGGTGAAAGGGACGATCAGATACAAAAACAAGACGACCAGTATTGCATGTGAGTTATCATGACGAAACAATTTAAAGAGTTAAGACTCAGAGTAAAATCTGGGCCTTTTCTCTTTTATATTTTTGAAAGGAGAAAATAATATGAGTATAAAAGAATGGGCTAAAAAAGAAGTTGAATTAGCATGTAAACATGAAAATCCGGATCGCAAGGAGGGTGAGTTTGATTATGGCTGCGCTTGCTACGAGAGTGCGCTAAAAGCTTTTAATAGTTTATGTGATGATGAGCATTCGGGTTTCAGCATTAAGATGACGCAGGCTATACTTAATCGTTTGATTGATATGCAGCCGTTAACTCCAATTGAGGATACGGATGACGCTTGGACTTGGAATATATGCTCGCGTCTTAAAGACAGTTTAGAAGTATATCAGTGTAAAACGAATGCCATCGTTGTTTAAGTATGCATATGGCGACGGAACTGTAAAATATCACGATAATGACATGTCATATTGTGTTGATATTAATGATCCAAATGTTACATATTCGTCACGTTTGGTTAGCGAAATCGTTGAAGAAATGTACCCTACAACAATGCCATATATGCCTGAAAAGCCAATCAAAGTTTATTGCGAGGATTTCTTGGTGGATAAAAAGAATGGTGATTTTGATACTGTTGGTGTGTTCTATGCAATAAAAACAGAGAATGGTAAGCAGGAGAAAATCGAGATTAATAGATTCTTTAGAGCTCCAGAAGGTAATGAAAAACCAGACTGGGTAGAAATATCCAAAAAAGAGTATTACGAGCGGAAGGAGAAAAGAATACATGCTAATAATCGAGCAGATTGAAAAAGCGTACGGAATTCAGTTGACTGCCTATCAAAAAATTCTAATAAGTAAATTATTGAACATTCCTAGTAATGCCAAAATTAGATATGGAAGAGATGGTAGGTGGCATTTAGAGGAGGATAAGAAAAATGAGTGATATAGGTTATTATGTTGATGAAGTTAGCGAGGCTTATAACGGTCTTAAGAAAAAGTATGATGATACCGGATTGGCATTGTCTTTATTGAATATTGCAGTCGCGGCTAGAAATTCAGATCATTTGAATACTAATGTTTCTGGGAATGTAATAGTAAAGGCAGAAGATGAAAAGGAGATGCTTAAAAACAACTAAGGAGTTGTAAAATTGAAAGGAGAATAAGATGATTAACGCATATGAAGCGAAAAGAAAAACCCTTATAAATTGTAAATGCAAAGACGTAATGAATATGATTGAAAAAAGTATCAAAGAAACGATCAAAGCTGGTTTTTATAATACAAGCATACCGCTGGATGAATCAGATAAAAAGGTTATCGATGCTTTATGTGAAGAACTTATGAACCTCGGTTATAAAGTAGACTATGAACCTGCAACACCATTACCGCCAGGTTGTCCAGCGGATCAGTGGGATTTCTATTCATATCTGAAAATTGACTGGGGCTTAGAGAAAGGAGAATAAGATAATGAAATTATATTTAGTTTACGGCGACACGTGGTTTGGTGGTTATGGTGCCGATATTAATATTTTCGGTGTGTTCGATACTCTTGAAAGAGCCGAGTTAGTAAAAGTCCAAACAGAAGAAAAGTATTTTAAAGAGGATCAAGAATCAAGATTTCCTGAATTAGACAATAGATCAGATGTTGAATATTTATGTTTTAGACTTCAACGTACCGGTAGACACGGCGGTGGATGGCTAATACGAATATATAATGGAGGAGTCCTAATTAAGGACTCTTTTATATTTCAGCGTGGCTAACGGGGAACCACCCATTGGAATCCCGTGGGAAACATTTCAAAAATATATTCGCTAAATTTGCATCTCCTATAATGAAAGGAGTGATTTATATGTTTAATTTTTTTAAGAAAAAAGTTAGAGAAGAGGATCCAATATTGAAGGAGATGAACAGACAAACTGAAGAATTAAAAGCTATAATTGATTTTATGTGTAGAAATAGTGAATCGATAGAAGCTGATATTCAAAAGGCGGAAAGTTTATTACTTAGTAGAGGATACTCGCGAGAGGATTTGGAAAAATTAAAAACAAAATCAAAACTCAAAGTAGTTAAGTAAAAATTAAGGGGGATGGACTCAGAGTAAAATCTGGGTCTTTTCTCTTTTATATTTTTGAAATGAACCTGTAGAGGCTATCCCTATGCCTTCTGGGCGGGGGAGTAGGGCTGCTATTGATACGTAGCTGGGTTTTAGGAAACGAAGCCCATGAAAACCGAAATGGTGTCCTATTGTTTTATATTTGTGCGTTAGCGAAAATAACATCTCATATAATGAGAAAGGAGTGATATTTATGAATACGGGTCTATACTACGATACCATAGATTGCATGAAATTGATTAAGAAGAGATATCCGTGGATACCTATATTTGTCATACGGAGAGTTCTTTTTGCAGAGGAATTGTATATGCATAAAATTGGTATAATTGACTGGAAACCTGATTTAAAAAGTTGGCACTTTTAAGAAATAAAGATTAAAGGCTCAGCAATAAAACGCTGGGTCTTTTCTCTTTTGTGTTTCAAACACACAAAACAATAGTAAAAGATAGTCCATTAATGGGAAAGAATTTGATACTTACAAGGTAGGTACTGTTGCTAACTCTTGCAGTACGATGCACAAGATTGCTGAGAAAGAGTTTACGTTGAAGGATTTTTCGATGGAACATATCTGTATCCGGCAGTCGATGGATATGTTAAAGGAAACGATCGATGCATTGAACGTATTCAGAGACGTTTATTTGAATGGTGGAATTTTACGTTATGAGAACGGCAATACAAAATACTTTGATAAAAAAGATAAAGAAATTTGGTGGCAGATGATTCAGCTTCTTCCAAGCAGTTATAACCAGATTCGTAATGTTATGTTGAATTATGAGGTGCTGGCAAACATTTATAAATCTCGTAAAGACCATAAGTTGGATGAATGGCGAGAGTTCTGTAGGTGGATTGAGAGTTTACCGTATTCTGAATTGATTACTCAGAAAGAGCAAAGAGGAAAGCAGCGGTTAATAAACGGTATTGACCCGGATACTGTAACGGACGCAGCAGTAGACTATGCTGTTCAGATGGCAAAAGATGCTGCAAAACATTATAGTTTTGAAAAGGAGGAGTGATATTTATGGAAAAGCTATTTATAAGTCGAAGTGACTATGAAGCTATTAAAAATGGCAAAGATGTATTAATCGTAGTTGAAGCAAAAGGCGAATCACCAATGTATGCCCGTGTTCTTTCTTATGCCGGAAGTCTTGAGAAGATTGAAAAGAAGATACCTGATCAACCGGGATTTCCTATGGAGAAAATGTTATTTGGTGAGCCGTTTCCTTGGAATAAATCGGATAAATCAATAATTACATGTGAACCCAAAGATCAAAGAGGAAAACGGCGGCTAATAAATGGAATTGACCAGGATACTACGACAAATGCATCAAGCGTGAATGAGGCGGTTAACAACTGGCTTAGAGATAAATATCCTGACGGATGTCCAACTGTACCAACGGAATGTGACGTTCAGCTAGTAAAAGATAGTATGAAATTTCTGAAAGAATCTTTGAACTCGGCTGCGGAATATGCTGATTATATGGATTATACTGATTATATGATAAAGTATGCTATGATAAAGGATGCTGCAAGATATTATAGTTTTGAAAAGGGGGAATAAGAGATGACTGTAAAAGATATTTTGGATTTAAGCACGGATGACATTTATATTTATGATGTAAACAATACGGATGATCGTATGATGACTATTAATCGTATCGCTTACAAAAAAGGAATGATTTCGGAAAAAATAGTGAATTCTGAAGTAGCTGATATTTCTTCATTCACTATTGGTGTATTAAGAGTAAAGATTCACTGGACGAAGGAGGAATAAGAGATGACAGTAAAAGATATTTTGGAAATATCTTTAGGTGATGACATTCACATCGACAGTGTGGATAATATGGCTTTAATAACTACTAATTGCTATGAATATCGAAGGGGAATGCTTTCAGAAAAACTATTAAATTCCGAAGTGGCTGATATTATGGCGTTGGGGATTAGCGAGTTCAATATAAGAATTGTCTGGCCAAGGGAGGAATAAAATGATTACATATATAGGTTTAATTGATGCCATTCCTGATAATAGGCAGCCATGCCGGTACCGATCATATTATGTAACAGGTGTTGGCGGGGATGGTAATTATGAATGTTATTGCTAAAAAGAAGGGTATTGTCATAATCGAATAAATAAAAGAAATGCAAATGACAATATCATCAGTTTATGTAGAGCATAATTACAAGGAGGAATAAGAGATGAAAAAAATATTAGATAATTCAGTTATAGAAATTTGGAGTGGTAACTATATTAATAATCTATCAGGTCGGAGCCTTGTGGATAGATGTGCTAAAATTATTCAGATTGAACCTGGTAGCAGCTATAATGACTACATGGTAGAAATTGTTCGTGAAGAGGAAGATACTCCCTCATCTAATGCTTATGTAAATGTAAAGAAAGATGAATTTATTAACAAAAGACTTAACATATTAAAAACATATTAAAGGAGGAATAAGAGATGTATATGCTTTTAGGAGTTTTATGTTGGGGATTTTATTATTTTGGTGGTCATGTTACTGCTTGGATTATTGCTGGTGCTGTGTGCATATTAGCAGAAGGGTTTAGTTATCTGGCCGAGGAAATGAAGGAGCGAGGAAAAAATCACGATGCAGTTATTAAAAAGTGTGCTGATGATTATTGTGCCACTCTTAAAGAGATAAATGCTAAGAATACATTGAATGCTGTATACGGAGTAGGTGGCATTAATGGCTTTTCAGTAACTCCTTGCAGTAGCGTGTCAGAATCAGTTGACAGCCCGGATGTAGACAGACTATAATCAATTTATATTTTGTACATATCGAAGGAGGTAGAAGGATATGAGAAAGGCTTTATTGATTATGGGTTTGGCAGTCACCATGTTTGCTGTTGGATGCTCTGATAATAGTAGTAATAATGGCGGAAGTGGCGACAGTTCCGGTAAGACTGGAACAACTCTTGTAGAGGAAGCAGAAGTAGATGAATACGGATGGGAAGAAGTAGTTCCAAAGTATGACGATATTTTTGTTAGTGGGGAATGTCAGGTACTGACAAATAATGAAGTGCAGTATTATATTAGCATTAGCGGGTGTACTGAAGATGAATTTAATAAATATGTTGAATTCGTTAAATCCAGTGGATATAATAAAGAAATTTTTAAGATACAGAATGATAATGGCGACATAGCTTGCAAATATGAATCCGCAAAATATAGTGTTGATATGGGATATGGATACAATGACACATATGATCGATATGATACTTGGATTACCTTTGAACACCTTAAAAATGACTAAAAATCTCCGCCCACTTTTATAAAAATTTTTGGCCAGTTGCCCACTTTTTGTGGGTTCTGGTCATTTTTTATGCAAATTTTTGAAGTGGATTTTGGAGAATTTTGGCCAAATGGCCAAAAAAAGTGGGTTTCTGCCCACTTTTGAAAATGTTTTTGGCCAGCGAAAAACCTAGGTTTTATGCGGGTTTGCGGGGTGTTGTGGCCAAAAACCCACTTTTTTCTCTTATTAATTGTGAAAAAAAATATATATTTTTATAATAAATAGAGAAAATTTTTGGGCTTTTGGCCAGATGGTGAAAATGAGGTGGTTAAAGCCCCTAACACAAGGTCTGCGCTAGGGGCTCGGGGGAAATTTAAAAATTTACTATTATAAAGATGTGAGA
>ERZ1035027.281-NODE-281-length-31969-cov-202.901736_pt1 | contig 31969 bp, 53 predicted proteins | sample MGYA00520604_ERZ1035027 | MGnify/ENA primary metagenome ERZ1035027 (study PRJEB33766, sample SAMN09781743) | gut metagenome | biome: gut microbiome | host: Homo sapiens | place: Madagascar | study: EMG produced TPA metagenomics assembly of the PRJNA485056 data...
CCCCGAACCGCTTGCCGGATGGCGTCACGGTCCTACAGAATTGCAGCTCTGTATAGACTATGATACCACCTCCGGGCAGACTTGTCAAAGTGTATCTGTGGAGGTGCATTTTATGGGAAAACGAACCAACACGGCAGCCTGGCTGCCGAATCAGCAGCGCTGGCAGATCAACGTCCAAAAGAATGGTGTGCGCAGATCCTTTACCAGCTCAAAGCCCGGCCGCACCGGCCAGCGTGAAGCCAATGCAAAGGCGGACGCATGGCTGGATGACGGCATCAGCAATACTCGGATGCTGGTAGAAGCAGCCTATCCGCAGTGGATCGGCGAGCTGAAATTGACCACCAGCCGCTCCAACTGGGAACCGATCCAGAGCCGGTGGAACGTCTGGGTGCGTCCAGTCATTGGCCGGAGGCGTGTGGGAGACCTGACGGAACAACAGCTGCAAGCCATCATCAACAAAGGATTTGCAGGAGGACTGAGCAAAAAATACCTTTCCAACATGTGCACGGATTTGACCATGTTCTGCAAATGGCTGCGCCTGAGCAAAATGTCCACTCTGCGGCCGGAAGAACTGCATGTGCCAAAGGGTGCACGCTCCAAGGAAAAAGAAATATTGCAGCCGGAGGATCTGCGTACACTTTTTGAGGTGGACACTACGATCCTGGACGGCAAACGGATCGAGGATCCTTATGTCAATGCGTACAGGTTTAGCGTTGTGACTGGCCTTCGTCCGGGCGAGCTGATCGGACTGAGCTGGAAGGACGTTAAGGGTGGCCGGGTGAAGATCCGGCGAGCTATAAACACCCGTGGCGAGGAAACCCGCGGCAAGAACGACAACGCTGTGCGCGCCTTTGCACTCACCGATAGTGCGGCCGCTATTCTGCAGGCACAGAAAAAGCTGACAGGCGGGCAGGAGAGCGTGTTTGGCATCTCCTGTGAGGACACATATAGAAAATATTGGAGGCGCTACTGCGAGGCCAACGGCCTGCACTATGTCCCGCCGTATAATCTCCGGCACACGTTCGTATCACTGGCAAAAACGCTGCCAGAAGGACAAGTCAAGCCCTTGGTTGGCCACTCCCGCCAGATGGACACGTTCGGGATCTACGCGCATCTTATTCATGGCGAGGATGTGCAGACTGCCGCAGACCTGGACAACGTTCTCAGCAGGGTTCTTGATCCGGAAAGTCTTGAGAAATAACACATTTTGTAACACGTTTCTATTTCTCGCACCGTGTTTGCGGTTTCATTCCCGGAAAAGCAGATTTCAGAATTTGACGGGAATACGTTGAATGCACATGCCGGTTTTCTTTTGAAAAAGTTCTGGACCGGGTTCGACCCCCGTCGGCGGCATGAAGAAAAGCACGTTGATTCACAAAAAATCAACGTGCTTTTTGATTTAATAACCCATTTGGTAACCCGCTTTTAAAATAAAATGGTGATTATCATGAACATTTCCGAGGAAAAACGTACACAAATCTGCGCAGCACTTGCCAAAGCACGGCAGGATATCAAGCGCATACAGGCCGCAGGTGTCATGGATATCTCGGAAGTGGAGCGGGTTTGCCGTGAGCTTCAGGACGTGGTGAGGGAACTCTGTGCTCTGATCGACCCATAAATGCAAAAACAGCCCCGAGGAACCGTCAGTCTCCCCGGGGCTGTTGCGATACTATGATTTTGTTGGCACTACAGAAACATCACATATAGGTCTTCTGGCTGCGCACCTGCGCTTCGATCATCGGCTTCAGGTAGCTGTCGAGGTCGCCAAAGGTCTCCTTGATGAACGTGATGGTCTCCTGCGTCAGGGCTTTCTTCGCTGCGGTCAGTGCGCGGTTGTAGGCAATGCGCTGCGCGTCCTCGTCGAACTTGTCCTGTTCCTTCAGGGCATCAACGTAGGTCTGGTTGACATACTGGACAGCATTGAACACCGCGTTGGCGGCATTCTGGAGACAGGTCTGCGCAAACTTGTTGTTGATGTAGCCGTTTGCAATGCTGACACCCTTGTTCAGGCCCCAGCCAAAGATAACTGTCATTGCGGGGATGCAGGCAGTAAGAGCGACTTTCAGAAATTCATTCATAAGAGCTTATCCTTTCTGCTCGGTTTCCGAGCGCTGCTTTAAAATGTCCACAGCCTTGGTGAGCGCTACCGGGATCGGCAGTCCCATCAAGCCCGCGTTTTCAATGATGGAAATGGTCTCGTTACAGATAAAGCCGATCACAACGGCATCCCGCACAAAGGTGGAACCCATCACGGCATCCAGCCTGCAGGCCACCAGCACGATCAGCAGAGTTGCGCCCTTGCGGCACAGGCCCTTCCAGCCTGCGCGGCTTTCCAGCGTGCCGCTTTTGGTCTTGGGGCTTGCATGGAACACTCCTGCCACGAGCAGGCCGGTGATGTAATCGATGGCCATAAAGATGATGAGCGTCTGCAGCGCTGTGTCCCACCCGCCGAACACGCTGGCAAACGCAGCGCCCAACGCACCCACCGCCATGCAGAAATAATCTTTCAAAACGTCACCCCCCTTACTGCGTCCATCTGCTTTTGTTGGGCCGGGTGTCCACATGCACCCAGCCCTTTGCCCGGCCCGGCTTGATGGGGTAGCGGCCCACGCCGCCCCAGCCGGGCAGCAGGCTTTCGGCGTAGGCGGCCACGTCCTCGACAGACACGCCTGCCACCTGGATGTCCGCCGCCCGGCCCAGCAGGTGCTGGCTGCTCTTGGCCCCACCCACAGCCGCGTTGTGGGCCGCCGTGCGGTACCCGCTGGTGATCGTGACGGGCTTGCCAAAGTGCTCCCGGATGCACTGCAAAAGCACCACAAGGCTCTCGTCGATCATCACGACGTCGCTGCCGTCGCGGCAGCGGAACTCGCGCACCTTAAAGCCCGGTGCCAGCAGTTTGGCACCGTCCTTGGCGAGGCTGTACTGTTTGATTGCCATGTTCTCACGTCCTTTCTTTACTCTTCCTGCGTCACATCGTCCGGTGCGTCAATCGCACTGTCCTGTGCGGCCTGCGTCTCGGTGAGTAGGTCGGCCAGTGTGGGGTAGTGGTAGCCGGAAACTGTAAAGGTGCAGGAGACGGAGTTCTTGTAAGTGGAAGTCGGACTATATGTGATGCGCAAGGTTCCGGCTGCCCGGAAGTCGAGGCCGAGATCGTAGCCCGTGGTGGAATCTGAGCCGTTTACCCTGCAGGTGACATTGCTGCCACGAGCGAGATCTGGCGCATTAAGCGTATACACGGTGCCGCCATTGAGTGAGATCCGCACGAGATCCACGTTATCCGGGACTTGGAAATCACAGGTTTTCCATTTTGTGCCCGTGTTTTTTGTCGTGTTCCACACCAGCCTGGGCTCCGACTTTACCGCCACGGCGGCAGCGATCTTGTCATTGAGCGTTTTGGCGCTGAGGGTGCCGTCCTCGTCCACGTCCAGATAGTCGCCCACCTTGACGCCGCCCAGCTGGTCCGCCGTAGCGGGCGGCAGGGTGTACGGCGTGCCGAACTTTTGGTCCGCCTCGCTCTTGGTGTAAAAGCTCCCGCTCTCCACCGCCGCGATGGCGGCGTCCAGAGCATCGAGTTTGGTGTGCAGCTCGGTGGACAGCTGGGTCATCATGGCCAGCGCCTGCGCCTGCAGCTGCGCCGTGGGGATGCCAGTCACGCCGTCCCGCATGACGCCGCACACGGCCTCGTCGGCCCGGGTGTCGGTGATGTCGGCGGCGGTGATCACCGAGGAGCCTGCGGGCACGCTCACCGTGCACAGGCCCAGCTCGTACTGGTTGTGATTCTGCAGGATGGCGGGCGGCTCCGGGGCCGCAGCGGGGGTGCCGGTCTTGAGCTTGACCGCCGTCAGGTTCGCGGCAGTGTCGAACTGCAGCACCACCCGGTCGATGCGGGGCAGGGTGCTGTCGGCGTCCGGGATGGTCAGGGCGACCGCTTCCCGGCTGCAGGCGGAGACGCCCTTGAAGTCGTCGTAGTTGACCCACGCAAGGCCGGGGGCCACGGTGATCTGCCGCGCGCCGGTGACACTGACGGCGTAGTTGGAATCTTTGGCGTAGACGCCGGAGGTGCGGGTGCACAGATAGGTGCTCACGTCCTCGGCGTCGTAGGTCACGCCGTTCAGCGGGTAAGTGATAATGCTCATTGTTTCCTCCTGAGGATCGGTGTGCCGATCTCGGTGGTGACCGTGTTTTCGCCCTTCTGGGAGCTCAGGGTCACGCTGGTAATGCGGGCGGCCGCCTGGATGTCGGTGCCGGGCAGGCTGGCGGCCACCACCTTGCCCACCGTGACCGTTCCGGTCGGGGTAAAGCGGAAGTTCTCAATGCGGGTGTGCTTGACGAGTTCCTTCTCGCCCAGCGCCCGCAGGGCGGCCAGATATTCCTCCTGCGTCTGGCCGTCCTCCTTCTTTTTGCTGGAGGCGTCCAGATACAGTTCCCGCCGGGCAGAGCCGGTGTTGCCGGTGGCACCCACGGTGACGGTGCCGTCCGCGCCCGCCACGGTCACGATGTTCTTGTAGTCGGTGATGCTCTCGGTGTAGGTCAGGCCGGTCAGGTTGCCGTACTGGGGCGCATACCGGGCGTTGGGATCTAGCTTGGGCCGGTACAGCTCAAACAGCAGCTTTTTGGCCTGCTGGTCGAACCGCACCCGGAAGCCGATGTCCAGTTCCTGGCATACATGTTCGGCGATGCTGAGCAGGCTGCCGGGCTTTACCTCGCCGGTGTAGGTGTCGGCAAGGTCGGCCAGTTCACCCAGCTCCAGACCCGGCCACGCAGCCGCACCGGACACAAGGCTGCGCAGGGTGCTTTCCACCGCAAAGCCACTCAGGGTCTGGGTGCTGATGCGCTCGTCCAGGATGCAGGCAGCGTCCCTGGCCGAGATCACGAGCTTGTGTTCGGAGCGGTCGGTCTGCGCCGAGCAGATGCGCATGATGCGGTCGGAGCCGGTGAGCCAGAGGTACCGGTCCGGGCGGCACAGGGCCTGCAGATCGGTGGAGGCGTGCAGCTCCAGCTGCGCACCCTGCACCCCGCTGTACACGTTGTAGCGCTCCGGCCAGACCAGCGACACCCAGCTTCCCAGCCGGCCCAGAAGTTCCAGCTGGCCGTCATAGACGCAGATGCTCTTGTGCCCGCCTGCGGTCAGGGCGCTTGTCCGTTCAGCCATTGCCGCCCACCTCCAGGACCACGGTGGAGAACGCCGTGCTGCAGGTCAGGGTCAGGAACAGCCATTCCGTGCCGGAATCCGCTGTGCGCTGCCATGCCTGCGTCCCGTGGCGCAAAGTCCACAGAGTGCTGCTCCCGTCCAGCGTGGACATGATGTTGTAGCCGGTGCCGTCGATGATCTGTTCCAGTTTCAGCTGGCCGCTCTCGCGGTACAGCCGGAGCTTGTCGCCGTCCTGCAGGGTGGTGACAAAGCGCAGGAATTCGCCGGTGGTGGGGTCCTTGACGCCGGGGTTGACCACCGGGCCGCGGGCCTCCAACGTCAGCTGCCAGTCCTGGGTGTCCAGCCCGGTGTTGGCGATGCGTAAATAGTTGGCCTGCTCCCGCACGCCGTAGCTGTGCACATCGTAGCACACCGGCAGGCGGAAGGTGGGTGTTACGCTCAAGGTCGAGACGGTGAGCTCCTTCACGCTGTGCCAGTAAGGGTCCGGGCAGTAGAGCTGAAACGAGAAGGTGGGCCACAGGCCGGACACGCTGATGTCCGGGGTGCGCTGCACCTCGGCGTCGCACCAATAAGCCCCGGCAATGGTCAGCCGGCCGGTGACGTAGGGCGCGAACACATCCCGCAGCTGGCGCTTGCAGTAGTCCTGATTGCGCAGGATGCGCCCGGTGACCGTGCGGGTCACGCCGGAAATGCTCCGGCTCTCCACGGTGGCACCCACTTGCTGGTAACCCTGGCTGGTCTCCAGATCCACGGGCAGGTCACCCAGCGGGGTGATGCTCCACAACACGCCCGCCTTGTAGCCAAAGGAAAAGGTCAGGCCGTTGCTGGCCCTGAAGATCGCATCAAACACCCTGCAGCACCGCCCTTTCCTGTTCGTACTGTGCCTCGCGCATCAGGTCGGCAGCCGTCTGCGCTTTGCTGTAAATGTACTGGTTGACCTCGATGTTGGGGCGCTGGGTGCGCTGCGGCAGCGGGGCACGCTTCTCATAGTCCCACAAAGAACCGGAGGCCGTGGAGGTCGTACTGCCGGAAGTGCTACCGGAGATGCCGGGCGTGGTCTTGCGCTTGAATGCGCCGCCGACGCTGGCCACGATGGCCGCAATGGCAGCGGTCAGGGCCACGCCTGCCGCGATCATGAGCAGCGCCTGCGGGGCACCGAATCCGGTGGGGAACAGTGCCGCCGCGACGGCTTCCAGCATCCCCACAAAGGCGCTGCCGATGGAGCCGATCAGGGTGCCCATGGAGGCCAAAATCTCCGGGAAGCTGGAGATCAGTCCGCCCTTCAGGCCGGTGCTGATGGCAGCGGCAGCCGCAGTGAGCGGGCCTTTCAGCCCCTGAAAGATGCCGGTGAGGGTGGTGCCAAGGCCCTGCGCCTGCGTGATCACGTCCGCAAAACCGCTGGTCAGGCCCTTGGCAAGGTCGCCGCCCATATCCCACAGGCCGTTGGAGACGGCACTGACCCCCTTACCCAGCGCGTTGTTGACCTGCTGGATCAGGTTCTTGCCGAAGTCGTCAATGAGCTGCTTTGCCTGCGGGGCAAGGCCGTTGTACAGGGTGGACAGCACCCATTCGCCCACGCTCTGCCAGTCCTGCTTCTTCACAGCAGTCACCAGCGTGCTGAAGGTGCCCACCACGCCCTTGTGGGCCTCATCCTGCCAGCCCTTGACAAGGCCGTCAAAGCTGTTGGCAGAGGCTTCTTTGATGGTATCGGCCACCTGTTTCGTGCCGTCCGCCGCAATGTTAGTGACCCGCTCCACCGTGACCAGAGCGCCGTTCACCACATCGTTGAAGGTCTCGGTGATGACCTGCTTCTGGGTGCTGGTGCCGTCAGTCAGGGTCTCGGTGACCGTCTTGGTGCTGGTGGCAATGCCGTTGACGACGGAATCAAAGGTGGCGGTGACGGTGGAAGCCGTCTCCCGCACCGTTTCCATGGTCTGCTGGATGGTGGTCTGGCCCTTCTCGTTGGTGGTGGTAATGGTTTTGATGTCCTTCAGGACGCCGTTCACCATCTGGCGGGAGGTGTCCGTCACCACGGTTTTCAGCTGCTTGGTATGGTCGGACATTTCCTCGGTGGTGGTCTGGGTGGTGCGGGTGATGTTGCCCACCATCTCGGTCACCGTGTCAGAATAGGAGTTGACCACAGACGCAGCCGTTTTTGCGGTCTTGCTTGCCTTTTTAGCAGCATTCGCAGCCGCATTGCCGGACTTGGTATAGGCCGGGATGGCAACATCTGCGAGGTTCTGCGCACTGTCGGCGATGCTGTCGTTTGCATCTGTCCAGACGGAGCTCCAGTCCACGTCCTCACCGCTGGCCGTTTCCGCAATGGTCGCGCCTGCGGTGGCAATGGTGGCAACGCCGCCTTTGCCGGTAAGGCCGTTGATGAAACTCTGGATCAGGTTCTTGCCCCACTGCACAGCCTGCGAGGGCAGGCTCTTGATCCAGTTCAGTGCGCTGGAAAAGCCGCCCTTGAAGGCGTTCAGCATACTGCTGCCCATGCTCTTGACGCCGTTTGCCACACCGGTGAGGATGTTCTTGCCGATGTTCAGCCAGTTAATGGCCGAGATCACCGACAGGACAGCCTGCAGGATCTTCTTCCAGTTTGCCAGCAGATCCGGCACCGCCTTGACGATGCCCGCGACCAGCTGCACGATGATGGAAACACCTTCAGCGAGGATCTTGGGCATGTTGTCGTTGATGATGCCGCAGATGTTGATGATGATGTCCGGCACATAGGCGATCAGATCCGGCAGACCGGCGATCAGACCGTTGAGCAGCTGGGTGATAAGGTTCAGACCGGCGTCCACAAAGCTGGCCGCGTTGTCCCGCAGCTGGTCTGTAAATGCCAGCAGCTGCGGCAGAGCGGTGGAGAAGAACTCCGGGATGCCCTCGGTGAAGCCCTGTGCCAGGGAGCTGAGCAGCTCGGTGCCGGTCTGCAGGAGCTCCGGCACAAGGCTGTAAATGATTTCCGGAATGCCTGCCAGTACATTGCCGATCATGGGCAGCAGGTTATCCACAAGAAAGGTCTGTGCCGTGTCGGCCAGCGCCTGCAGCGGCTCGGTGAGGTCTGCGCCGGTGGACCAGTTGCCCATCACGTTTTCCGCAGCCGCCTTCATGGCGGCAAAGCTGCCGGTCAGGGTGGTGGCGGCTTCCTTTGCGGTGGTACCGGTGATGTCCATTTCCTGCTGGATGATGTGGATGGCGCTGTACATGTCGGCCAGATTTCCGAGGTCATACTTCACGCCGGAGATCTTGGTGGCGTCGTTCAACAGCCGCTGCATCTCGGCCTGTGTGCCGCCGTAGCCGAGCTTGAGGTTGTCCAGCATGGTGTAATTCTGCTTGGCAAAGCCCTGATAGGCGTTCTGGATATCCTGCATATCCGTGCCCATCTTGTTGGCGTTGTCGGCCATATCCACCATGGCCATGTTGGCAAGCTGGGCGGCGGCGTTGGTGTCCTGGCTGACGCTGGACAGCAGGCTGGCCGCAAAGCTGGTGGTCTGCTCCATGTAGTCGTTGGCCGAAAGGCCAACGGTCCGGTATGCCTGCGCGGCGTACTCCTTGACCGTGTCGGCACTGTCCTTGAACAGCGTTTCCACGCCGCCAAGGCTCTGCTGCAGGGCACCGCCCATGTTGATGGAATCCGAGATGATCTTGCCTATGCCGGCCGCCACGATGACGTTCTTCAGGGTGCCGACCAGTTTCTGGCCGATGCTTTGTCCGGTCTGCTCGCCAAGGCCGTCGGTCTCCTCGTCAAACATCTCAGTCAGGGCGCTTTTGATGCCCTGCGCCGAGGGCACGATCTGGACATACGCCTTGCCCAGTTCGATTCCGTCCGCCATGGTGTCAACCTCCTTTCAGCGCCGCAAGTGCGGCGTCAAATTCTTCTGCGCTGGCGTAGCTCTGCACGTTGCTGCTGTCTGCTTCACCGCGCAGGTCGGCCAGCACGGAGGGCGGCTTGGACGTGTCGTTGTGCAGCCGCCAGAGCACCTGGGTCAGGCGATCGGCGGCATAGGCCAGCAGTTCGGTCTCAAAGTCCACCGTGCGGCCTGCCGCCTTGCGCAGGCTGCGGCTCGTTTCCGGCAGGCCGGCAGCAAGGGTAGCCGCCAGACGCAGCGGCAGGCTGCGCCAGTCCAGCACGTGGTAATATTGCGCAAAATCGCAGATGAGCGCGTCCTCGTCCGATGCGATCAGTTCGGCGAGGATGCAGAGTTTTTTCCGGCAGAAAAGCTGGTCAGCAGTTCATTCAGAGCCTGCGCCACCGCCTGAGGCGGCACACGGCCCTTATCGTTGCGCAGATGGTCATAGAGCTTCTTGCGGCCCTCGGTGCCCAGCAGGCGCTCGGTCAGGTGGCTCATGCTGAACACGTTGCCGTCCTGCATGCCGGAAATGGCGTCGAACAGTTCCTGGTCCTCCAGAGCGTCGTCCTCCAGCTCGATGGAAAAGCCGGATTCAGTCTTTGCAGTGATCATGCCTGCACCTCCTTAGCCTTGGCGGCTGCCTGGCTCACGGCCTTGGCCGCGTCTTTGGCAGCCTGGGTGGCGGCAGTGCCGCCCAGAATGTACTCGTAATGGGTGTTGCCCTGGGCATCCGGCACGGCGGTCAGGGTGGTGTTGTAACCCACGGCGCTCTTGGCGTAGGTGATATCGCCCACGGCGGTGACGGCGGCATCCGGGATGACGATGCGCTTGACCGCCTTGTTCTTCATCACCATCTCAATGACCCAGCTGCAGTCCTTCTGCTCGGAGGAGTTTGCCTTGACCGTGATGCCGGTGTCCAGCGTGCCGGTGACGTTGTCGTCGCCGTACACGGACTTGAGCACCTCCACGTTCAGGGCCTCCAGCAGGGTGTACTGGAAGGTGTCGGGCTTCTCGGTCTGCTGGGTCAGCACGGTGTCGCCGCCCCAGGCGGTGGTGTTCTCGCTGGAGGGCGAGTTGCTGTTGGTCACGCCGTCCTCGGAGGCGTAGCCCAGGCACTTAAAAGCCTTGTCCAGTTCGGTCTTGGCGTCGGTGGGCAGCGGGGTGCCCAGCGGGGCACGCCAGATGGCACCGCCCACTTTGGGCTTGGCGGCGGTTACTTTGGTTGCGTCTGCCATGTGTAGTTCTCCTTTCACAGGTCAGTAATGAGTGATAGAAAAAACGGCCTGATAGCGGGGCCGTTTGCGGGTGGTGTCGGGGAAATTGTAGTCGGAATAAAGGTCGCAGCGCACAAGCTGCGGCAGGTTGTCGGCGTCCTGCATGGCGGCCTTGACAAGCTCGTTGAGCTTGGCCGCATCCATGGTGCCGTCGTGGCTGGTGGCGGCGGGCCCGTAGGACTGCACCGCGATGGTGGCGCTGTAGATGCCGTCCTCATAGCCGGAGCCGGTCTTTTCCACCACCACAAAGCGGGCGGGGGCCGGGGTAGGCACACTGAGCCGCACCGGAACGTCCAGCCGTTCAGCCAGAAAGATGCGGATGGTTTCTTCAATCATTTCTTCCTCCTGTAGCGGATGGCACGGCAGTCTTTCAGGCGCTTGTGGGTATGCACGCCCTCAATGCCGTGTGCAGTCGAGGTTGCTTTGAGCAGGGTGTTGTGGGCAGAGTTGTCATCAACGGCCTGCCGGGTGGCGGTCTCCACCACGGCCACGGCGCGGGTGGCGGCCACATAGGCCTCGTACCCGTCGCCGCATCGGTCTTTCACGGTGTCGGCCCGCGCTTTCAGCACGGCCTGCATCTCCGGGGAGCGCATGAGGGCACGCACCCCAGCACGATCCAGTTCAAAGCGCACTTTACTCATCCCTTACCACCTGCACTTTCTTGTTCCAGCACAGCGGGATCATGCGCTCGATGCCCTGCACGACGCCCCCGCAGGTGCGGAAGTGCTGGCCGAAAAACGCCACCTGCACGTCGTTCCAGTCGTGGGCGTCGCCCTTGGGGATGGCCAGCGTGTAGGCCAGCCGCCGCCCGGTCAGCTGCAGTTCGGTGGTGATCTCCTCGGCAGAGGGTTCGCCCACCAGCACGTTGTGCACGGTGACCGGCGTTTCGGTGTAGACCGGGGCGTCGGCCTCGTCTGTGCCGGACTGGGTCTTTTCGTACAGGGTGATGTCGATGCCTTTCAACATAAGTCCTCCAGCGGGCTGCGGGCCCCCACGCGGCTGCCCACGCCCAGCAGCTTCTTTTCCAGCTTGGAAAGATACAGCTCGCCGGAAGAGCCGCCGCTCATGGTCCAGCTCTGGGAGTAGCCCAGCGCCGTGGCGGTGCCCTGGGTGGAACCCATGGGAAAGCTGACGCCGCCCTCGCTGTCGCTCTCGCCCAGCTGGCGGCGCACCATCCGGCAGGAAACGAGCCGTTTGGCGTCCTCTCCGGCGTCCGGGTTGTAGGCGTCAATGATGATGGCTGCCTCACTCAGCAGTGCGGCGCACCGGGTCTGTTCGTCCTTTGACAGGGCACGGAACCCGGCTTCCACATCAAACACTTCGGCGTAGGTCATGAGGGCACCCCGTTACACTTCGGTGCGCTTGATGTACAGGGTCTGGGGCTTGGAGACCTTCAGACCATACACCTTGCGGCCCTGCACGGCGGATGCGCCGATGTACTTGCCGGAGCCGGACAGGTCCTGCAGATGGATGGCCACCTGCCACTCCATCACACGGTGGCACCAGTTGGGATGACCGGCAATGAACTCGGTGGTGGTCTTTTTGCTGGTCACGCGGGTGGTGTTCTCGTAGTCCATGTTGTTGGATTCAAACACGTTGAAGCCCGCAATGCGGCCCACGACGCCCTGCTGCACCAGCTCCTGCGACAGGTCGCCCTGCTTGATGTAGTGCTCATCCAGCATCAGAACCTCCAGATACTCCGGGGATGCGATGAGGAAACGGCCCTCGGCGGGCACGCCCTTGCGGCCCAGCACGCGCTTGGCCTCCAGCGCCAGCTTATAGGCGTTGCTCTCGGTGGCGGCGGTCTTGGTGGCGCTGATGGTGGCACCGGTCGCGCCTTCCAGCGCGGCAATGGACTTCTTGTCGATGGACAGGGCCAGAGAGTAACCGGCGCTGTCCAGACGGTCGGCCACAATGTCATCCGGCACGCTGTCGGCGTCGTAGCCGTCAATCAGCTCGTTCACGGCCTCGTCGTGGTCGATGTTCAGGTCCAGATAGGTGGTGGTGCCCGCCTCGGCAGCGATGCCGTTGGCCTTGTCGTACTCCTTGACGGCCACCTCGGTGTCACGGACCGGGATCTTGACCTTGCCGGAGGTGGGGTCGCCCTCGTAGCGGCTGTTGAAGATGAGGTTATCACGGGTCACCAGCTGGTTGCGCAGCTTTGCGTCCACCAGAGTGGCCCAACGTTCCTGATTTGCATGTGCCATAAAAATTACTCACTTTCTCCGTGCTGCTGCACGGCTGTCAGATTTTCAAACCGGGGTTGCGGTCCATGAATGCGGCGGTGACACCGTCCTTCTCGCTGGGCAGGTGCCGCGGTTCACCGCCGCCGGGCAGGACAGGATAACCGGGCGCGGGTGCGGGTGTCGGGGCATCCTCACCAAAGGCCCACGGGTTTGCCTTGGCAGCTTCGTCCAGTGCCTTGGCGATGTCGGCAGAGCGGTCGGCGGATCCTTTCAGGCTGTCCACGTCCAGCAGGGCGCGAACCGCCTTGACGCTGCGGCCCTTCTTGCCGAGGATGGCGGTGTCGAGGGCATTGTCAAAGGCAAAGCCATCGGCCTGTGCTTTCAGGTCGGCCTGCAGCTTGGTGACCTTCTCCTGCAGGCCTGCAACGTCCACACCGTCAAATTTGGCAAGGCCCTCCTGCGCGGTCTTGAGCTGGGCATTCACGTTGTTCAGCTGGGTCTGCAGGGCGGTGGCGGCGGACTTCTCCCGGTTGATGTCCGCGCCGTTCTCCTGCATGAGCCAGTTCAGCTGCTCGTCGGTGATGCCGGGGATCTTGTTCTTCACATCTTCACGTTTCATGGTGGAAACTCCTTTCAGGTTGTGTGACCACAGTTTTTGTACACTGTTCTCTGTCAGTATTCGGTCTTGGGCGGGGTACGCGCCGCCCGCCGCATGGCACCGTTTGCAGGGCTCGAACCTGCCGCTTCCGGTTTTGGAGACCGGCGCTCTTCCAACATGAGCTAAAACGGCATGAAAAAACCACTATGAAGCCTTTTTCTGGGCACATAGTGGTTAAAATGGGGGATTTCTGTGAATGACTGTTACGGCTTCACCTCCACACTGGGCAGGATGTCAGTGTGGAAATAGAGCTTATAGTGATACGGGTCGGTATGGGTGCCGGTAATGTCCTCCACCACATACATGGTGTAGCCGTTCAGGTAGATATAATTTTTGCGGTAGGTGTCCGGGCCAATTTTCACCGTGCAGACCAGCTCGTTGCTTGAGTTGTTGGAGATGGACATGTAGCCCTCGGCTTCCATGATGATCTTATCGGTGCGGGCGTTGTAGACGGTGATCTTGCGCTCACTCTCAAAGTAATCAGCCTGTTTGGAGATGTTGGCATTGGCCTTGTCGGCCTCCGAACAGCCGCACAGCAAGATAGATGCGGCCAACGCGATGGCGAGAAGAATCTTTTTCATGATGCTTTCCTTTCTGTTTTTGGGTAACAAAAAACCACGGTGCGTGTGCATCGTGGTTTAACGGTCATTCAACTCCCGCCGGGAGTTTTCCAAGTTCTTTCAGAACGTCATAATAACCTCGTGCAGCCAGCTGCCGTGGCGGAACGTCATCCCCATCATAGATATCTTGGGCGCATAGTTCGTCATATTTATGGTCGATAGGATGGTCTATCAGATACTGCTGCATTTTCTTTATGCGTTCCGGGGTAAAGAACTTTTCATTCGTAGAACTTGACACCGTATTCCTCCAATTCTGATAGACAGTTGCGAACAAGAAAATTCAACGATTCGGCGGCTTCCTGATAGGAAATCTCTTTCCGATCATATTGATCTGCAATGCCGTTGACGGATTCTCCGAGATCAGAAACCAGTGTTTTTACGGCTTTTGCGTCAAACGAAGCTGATTTTTCAACCGCATAAATGTGCCCATCATGGCCAACAGCTGTAAGCATTTTCAGGTTTACGTTATTTGCAAAGTTACTCAAATCCCGTTGTGAGAAAATGTTACTGTCAGGGTGTGTATGGATAACAATATACGGCACATTTTGTTTTGGCACCGACACTGTTGAGCGCTCTGCTGCTCCTGTTAACTCTTTTGTGAGCGGTTTCATATTCAAATCGTATGCCCTGCCAACTTCCACTCCAAGCGGCTGCTTGGATGCGGTCATAAGCAGACGTTTGTGCGCATTTTTCAGCTGCTGTTGTCCAGCAGCATCCAGCGTGTCACAGCTGAACGCCTTGACATTGCTGATTGACTGCATTGTAACAGGTTTTGGCTCCATGTTCAAGCTCGAATAAACAGAGAAGTTTTTCCTTGCCGCATACGCCGCCCGCTTCTGGGCGTTGATAGCATCCTTCCGGGCGGCGTAGTCGATGCGGCGCATGGCGTTCACATCGCTGCCGGCGTCCCGGTACTGCTTGAGGTATTTCTCCGGGTCGTAGCCTGCAACGCTTGTGCCGGAATGGAACCGCACCGCAAACTCACAGTCGCAGTTGGAATGGATGTGCTCCGCGTGCCCATTCTTCAGCAGCTTTTGGCTGGCGGTCTGCCAGCCGCGGGAGGCCAGCGTGATGCAGAAGGGGCAGGCGTCGCCGTGGGGCACCCACGCCCACTCCGCGCCGTCCCGGATGGCGTTGTGTGCGGTGGTGTCGGCCCCGGCCTGCTTGACCATGCGGGAAACGCCGCTCTGCAGGTTTGCCGGGCTGTCCTGCGTGGCCTTGACCATGCCGGTCACCTCGCCGTAGGTGGCGGTGGGTGCAGGCTCTGCGGCGGGCAGGGTGACCCCCTGCGCCTCGGCCAGGGCGTCGTACATCTGACAGGCAAGCTCTGCGCTGCCCTCGCCGTACTTGGTCACAAGGGCGTAGGCGTACCGGATGAGGGCGTCGGTGTCGGCTTCCGGGTGCCCGTCCATGTACTCCCGCATGAGCTGCCCGGCAGCCTCGTTCAGCCGGGAGAGCCGGGCAATGTAATTATTCCACGTCCGTGTCGTTATCTGCATCGTCCATCTCCATCAGCAGCGCCTGCCCCCGCGCCCGCTGTTCCTGCGCCTTGATGCGCCGGATGTCCGCCTGGTCAAAGCCGATCATCTCCAAAAACGTGTCCGTGCTGGCGAACTCCTGCCGGGCGGATGCGATCTTGATGGCGGCGTCTGCCGTCACGGCCACACTGGGCATGGCGGGGTTCTTGAAGTGGGCCATGATGCCGGTCTCTTCCTCGGTCAGGTCGGTCAGGCGGCAGTCCCGCGCCACGGCCTGCGCCATGCAGGCGATGGTGCGCAGCGCGTCGCCGTTGCCGGTGTTCAGCTGCTGGGCCAGAAGCACCAGCGTCTGGCTCTGGGCAAGAATGGCGTCGCTGCTGGTGGGGTTGGCGTCGTTCACCACGCCCACGTCGGTGACGGTCAGGCCGGTGGCCGCTGCAAACTGGGTGGCGGTCATCCGCATCTTCTCCACATGGGGCGTCAGGCTGCCCTGTGCCAGCTGGCCCAGGGTCGGGTTTTCGCCGGTCTCCGGGTTGGCCGTGGCGGCGATGATGGCTCCCATGTAGGTCTTGAACTTGTTGGAAATGATGGCGTCATACTGCTCATCGGTCACGCCGAGGATGTACTTCTGGGGCGTGGTGGCAAACTCCAGCGCGATGGTGGCGTTTACGGCTGTACGAATGTAGTCATTGATCAAGGCGCGGATGGGATTTTTGAGGCGGGAGCGGCCGAAGGGCTTGGAGTTGGTGGCATTCCAGATCAGGGGCTCCATCAGCGGGCGGCCCATCATCTGGGAATTATACTCTGCTGTCCAGTTGTCCTGCTGTCTGCGCAGAACAACGACGTGCGTGTCCGTGTAGAGGTACACCAACGCGGGGGTCCATTCATTGCTTACGCTTTCGTCCGGTGCCGTGTCCACGATGGCAAGGCCGCAGTCGATGCGGCCCTTCTCGCCGTTCCAGAGGGCAGCAGCCGTGGCAGGCGAGTGGAACCGGATGCGGCATCCAACCTCCGGGTCCGCGAACAGGGCGGCGAAGGTGCAGCCGTATTTCAACTCATCTCGACAAGCCTTGGCGTACTCGGCTACAAGGCGGTTGTCGGCCACCAGCTTTGCAAGGCTGTACAGACTGCCGCCGGTGCTTACAAAGCCGTCGAACATGCTCCGCGCGGCCAGCACGTCCACGGCCTTCTGCCCCCAGCTGCAGCCGACTTCCAGATTTTCCATGCCTTTTTTCGGCAGGGCGATGCCAAGGTTCACGTCCTTCAGGGTGATGTGACCCTCGTAGTATTTATCCTTGAGCGTGTTGCTGTTCTGGTGGTAGTTAAAAACGTCGGCCAGATCCTGCAGCTGCTGTTGCTCGGCCGGACGTAAGTCTTTCACGGTGCCAAAATTCAGGGTAACTAACATAGGGCTCCTTTCAGCCGATGCGCATCTTGCGGGTGGGGTCGCGGCGGCAGGTCTTTGCGCCCCACAGGGCCAGCGCGCAGGCTTCCACCGGCAGGCTGTTCTCGCCGCCAAATCCAAAGCCGCCCGCAAGGGGGCGCTTGGTGGCGGTAACAGCGCTCTCGTTCAGGGCGGTCTGGGGTGCGTACCAGGTCAGGTGCTGCTCATTCACCGCGTTGGTGAACAGGCTCACAGCGGCGATCACGTCCCGTGCTCCGGGCCGGATGACCGCGTTCTTTGCCTTCCAGACCTCCCGGATGCGCTCCACCAGCACGTCCACGCCGTTGCGCCCGTCGATGACCACGCAGCTGGCCTTGTCGTACCGGTCGCACAGCCAGTCCGCCAGCCAGGCAAGGCCCTGCCCGGTGGGCCGCAGGTCGATAAGAGAGACGCGGGCGGGGCCCTCTTTCGGGATGACCGCGCCGCACAGGCACACGGCGCTGCCGTCGGCGGCAAACTTGACGCCGTAGGCGGTCTTGCCCTCCGGCTTTTCGTCCTCGCTGGCGCAGGCTGCCCACGCCTTGCGGTCGAGGGCATAGTCCAGATGTTCGGTGGCCACCGGGCTCCACCAGCCCAGACGTTCCCGGGCGAAGGTGTCCGGGTCCAGCTGCTCGCTTTCACCCTCAATGGTGCCGTACTGGATGCGCCGCCCAAGGGCCGGGTTGGCCGCTGCCCAGCGGGCGGGGTCCTTCACGTCGCCGATCTCCGGCACGCTGAACTCGAACCACGCGGCCTTTTGGGTTTTATTTTCCAGTGCCCGCTTGCGCAGGGCCCGGAACACGGTGCCCACGGCATCCGGGCCGGGCGGGGTGCCCACATAGATGGTCTGGGGGTTCAGGCTGGCCGAAATGGCCGGGATGAAGCTGCCCTGTGCGGTCTCGTCCAGCTCCTGTGCCTCGTCGAAGATGAGCAGGTCGCCGTGCTGGCCGCGTCCGCCGTTGCGGGTACGGGCCAGAAACTTGATCTTTGCGCCGCTCTTCAGGATGATCTGCTCGCGGCCCAGCGCGGTGCGGATCTCGGAAACATACCGGCGCATTTTCGGCCCCTCGAAGAAGGCCCGCATTTCCTCGAAGGTCTCGGTGGCGGTCTTTTGCAGGTGGGCCGTGTAGATGACCGTTTCGTTGAACATGAGCATGCCGGACGCCGCCCGCCCCTGCACCAGCAGGCTCTTGCCGTTCTGGCGGGGCACGCTGCCGCCCGCGGTGGGGGCGGTCCATTTGCCGGACACTGTGCGGCCCATCCAGTCATCCAGGATGTCGCTCTGCCACGGGTCCAGCACGGTGCCGCCCGCCCGCAGGATGCGCACGGCATCCGGCCCGTCAGTGGCCCGGTACTCCGGCGCAATGCGTTCGGACGGCTCCTGGCTTCCCATCGCTTTCTCTTTCTGCGAGGATCTCGCCGATCTCGTCGCCATCGTCGTTTGCTCCTTCGATCTCTTCAATTTCCCGGATGGTCTCCCGGTACTGCTTGGTCAGCTGAGGCAGGGCGCGGCAGTCCTTGCAGGTGTCGATGCCCGCCGCCAGCACCTTGGCCAGCTGTTTGAGCTGCTCCAGCCGGGTGCCCCGTGCCGTGATGCTTTTCATGGTCGCCATGGCTCAGAAGCCCCCTTCAAAATTTTCCTGTGTGTAAATCGGCGCTGGACGGCACAGGGGTCGCCGAGGGCGGGGGCGGGGGCCCTCCCCCACCCCTCACCAGTCGCCGTCTGAAACCTTCGGAACGCGCAGGAATTTGCCCGATTTTGGGCCGTTTTGACCGGTTTTGTTGCCCTTTTGCGCGTTGCAGAACCAGTGTGCGGGTTGAAGGTTCGACCAATCTTCGGCAGCTGCCCGCGCGGACGGGTAGCCGAACTCCCGCCAGCGGGAAACGGGCTTGATCTCATCCACCACGAAGGATAGCGGATGCTGTGCGTCGGAAGGTTCGTCATAATGAATCGGCCCGAAACGCCCGTGACAGATGCCGCATTCGCCGCCCATCGCCCGGAGCCGGGCCCGGTTGCGCCGCCGCAGCTGGCCGTTGGCATAGCGCGGGTTGCCCATGCGGGGATCACCTCCTGACAGACAAAAAGCCTGCACATGGAAGGCAGGCTTGCACCCAGCCGGGAACACTCCGGGGCCTTTTGCAGGGCCGGGGTGCTTCGCGGAGGGGGCAGGGTATAAAATGACCCCGGTGTACAAACGAGGCCGGGGTGGTAAATATGGAGCCGTTGGCCGGACTTGTACCGGCATCGTGACCCGCCCTGACCGGACGGTGCTCTGCTTGAGCTACAACGGCATGGAATGTGCGCAGCTGCCCGCAACGGCAGCTTACTGGGCAGAATGGAAGGGAACCCGCTTGACTTCGCTGTCACGCACATTGTGGGATGATGTCCAGAAACCCGCGTCTATTCAAAGGCCCCGCCGGGGTGCAGACCCTGACGGTGCCACTGGATAGCAAGCAAATCGCCCGGCTGGTATATTCAGGCTGTTGGTCGGAAAAGGTGTTCCCCTGTCGCAGCCGGGCAATACAAAAGCCGCAGGGTGTTGGATGTTGTCCAGCTCCTTGCGGCTTTCGCAGTCTAATAATATCACAGGCAAAACATTGAAAAACAGTGCAAGCTGCCCTCAAAACATGGTATTGTATTGCAAAGTGCCCCCAAAACATGGTATTTACTGGCGTTCTGGGATGTCCAGCGCCTTGACGGCTCTCTTATGCCGTCTATATACGCTGCTTACCTCCATGCCCATCTTGACGGCAATCTGCTCCCACTTCTTGCCGCCGATGTACCGCAGGTACAGGATCTCGTAATCCTGTATGTCCACGGTCTGGTTCATGACGCTCAGGATCTCCTTGCGGATCCTCTGGCACTCCATCACCTGCGTGTTGGCTGCCTGCATAGCGTCCGCAATGCGTTCCACCGAGCGGGGCAGCGCCTGACCGTCACCAGCGCCGCCGGGGACAGGGGACAGCACCTGCGTGATATGCTCTGCGTCTGCACGGTACCGCTCTACCTCTTCCAGCTTGATCTTTTCCAGTTTTGCGGCCTTGCGGTACCGCCGCAACCATTCCTTTTTTTCTTCATAGGTCATCGGGCATCTCTCCAACTTTCATCCGTTGTAATCTTCAAACCGTGTCGTTGACTTGAAAATTATTTTATTATTGCACCATCTTTGCAAGCGCCGGATTTCTTTAGGCGCAGCAGGTTTATTGTAGACCATTACAAACGGATCATATCCCAGATCGCGGAGTGTGTAGATCCTGTATAGGTCTTGGCTGAGAGTACTGTTGAAATTGGTTAGACAGTATACAGTCCCTATATTGGTTTTGCGTCTAAAGCCTTTCGCAAAATCCTGAAATTTTGATTTTAGGTCATCTTGTGGGTTGTCCCATGCAAAATGCAAGGTTCCGATTCTCATTTTGTTGAGATCCTCAATGTCGCGCTGGTTCAAAAGCCGGATATCCAGACCTTGGGTAAAATCTATCTTAGCTTTTGTGTCAACGTACTGCTGCATCAGATCGCGCTTATCGCGGCAGGCTGTAATGTTGGAATCTAAAACTTTTATTTCATCTTGCCCACACCAGAAGTCTGACACGTTCGCCACCTTGATGCTGCACCGTCCTTCTTTGGCAGCAACGTGGCAAAACGCACAGCCTCGCGGGCATCCGCGGCTTGTCATGCTGACCGCATAAGGGAATTGAGGATAGATACTATAATCGGGGAACATCTTTTCGATGCCCGCCGGGAGGTCTTTGTCCTCCTCTTTGTTGAATACCTCTTTGCCGTCCTGCAAATGTATGGCGTACCCGGTGCCGCCTTTGACTACCTTGTCTGCATTGATTGGGGCCGGAACATCAGGGCTGTATGCGTCCGAGAAAATTTTGCTCATGTAAACTATGTCATAGTGTACAAAATCGCTCCACCACCATTCCACGATATCCCCGCGGGCTTTGTGGTAGGCCGATATCCTCATAAGGGCAAGGTTTGGAAAGTTGTGCCCGTCAACGTCAATCAGTCCGATTCGCACGGGTGCCTCCCTTACAAACGCTTAAACGGTTTCGGCAGCTTTGCCCATGCAAGGACTTTGCGCCCGCTGGTGTGCAGATCGCCGCGCCACTTCCCGTCAATGGTGCAGTCAGTGACTACATAGCGCCTGCCGCCGGGCACCTCAATGGTGACAAGCACCTCGCCGGAGGTCATTTCAAACATTCCGGGTCGCCATTTATCGGTGCCCTTAAATTTGTAAAAGATTGATTCGTGTTCAGGCGGTTTCCCGTGTTGCCAGTCCGGCCAGCTTTTAAGTTCAGCCGCCGGGCGTGCATCAATGACCCTCTCCACGTCCTGCAATGTGTGAATATAGCCCAGCGCGGCCTCCATGTTCAGGGTCTCTTTGAGTTCGCTGCTGTCAATCAATTTCACTTCATCCATGATCTGTCGTGTCCCTCCATCGGAATATACCTGTTTTCACACTGGACGTTATTGCAAAAGCGCTCGGTGCCAATGACCTTCAACGGTTTCCCGCAGATCGGGCAAAACTTAGGCGTGCCGGGTGTCTGGTACGGCCTTTCTTTTTGCCCACCGTACTGGGCCCGCGTGAGTATGCACATGAAAGAGCCGGGTTCAGCTGCTAGAGGGCACCGAAAACGTACCCCGCAAGAATTACAGTCCATCTTTCACGCCCTCCAAATTTTCCAGATCCGGCTTTTTGGGCAACGGCATCCAGACGGGAAAGTTGTCCGGGTACGCATTTACAAGGTTCCACGGCCAGTTAGTGGTAAACCGATCGCCGGGGTTGACGTTGATGCTCATGACACAGCCGTCCTCGTTTGCATCCTCTGCGGTTGGCTTTCTGGCCGCTGTTCTGATCCATTCCGGCCACACGATTGGCCCCAGATCCGGGATGAAATAACTGAGCGGAACGCCACAGGCATTTGCAATTTTGCGCAGAGTTTCAACCTTTGGATTTAAGCGGTCTGTTTCGTATCTGCGAACCGTAGATTGTTCGATGCCCATTTTTTCACCGAGTTCTCTTTGTGTCAGCCCGGCATTTTTACGGGCCTGACGGATCAACTTGCCCATCTCCATTTTTTCTTTTGCCTCCTATACCGCCCCGCCGGGCGGCTCCTGTTGTTAATTTGCGGTCACGCAAGTAAAGTGCTGCGTCATCTTGTCAAATTCCAGCCCGGCATTTCCCACGCGGCCCTCTTTGTTTTTGGTCAGGCGGCTGAAATAGGTGTCACCGTCAGCTGACAGCAGCAAAATGGCATCCGCGTCCTGCTCGATCTGGCCGGATTCACGCAGATCCGCGTTGGACGGCTCTGCCCGTGCAGCGTTGCGGTTCAGCTGGGCCAGCGCCACAACGAGGATGCCGGTTGTCTGGGCCAGTTCATGCAGCGCAATGGAGATCTCTGTGATTGCATTGTACCGGTCACTGCTGCCACGCTCATGGATCAGCTGCAAATAGTCCACGAAAATGATATCCGCTTTCATGCGGAGGGCCTGCGCCTTGATCCACGCCACACCCTTGCCAGCTGCGGAACGGACGAACAGCGGCCAGCGCTTCATATCGGCCAGCCGGTCAAGTTCGTTCATGGACAGGGTTTTATTTTTGACTGCCGAGAGAGGAGCATACAGCTGGTTGGCGATCAGACGGGCCTGCAGCGTGGCCGGATCAGTTTCCAGTGAGAAATAACACACCCGCTTGCCCTGCTTGGCCATGCCAGCAGCAAGCTGGAGGCTCAGAGCGGTTTTGCCCGCACTCGGTCTGCCGCCGATCACGAAATAATTGCCGGGCACGAGGTGCAGGTTTTCGTCCAGCTTGGACAGGCCGGTGCGGATGTACTTGGGTTTCTCGTCCAAATGCCGGATATAATCATCCAGCAGATCGCCCACGCTCTGAAAATCGTTCTTTTCAGTGTGGATATCCAGCGCCTGCCCCATCTGCTGGTAAAGATCCGGCAGATCATCAAAGGCGGTTGCAGCATCCACAGCCCTAAAGGCAAGGCTCTGGAAACGGGCCTTTGCGGCATCCTCCATGATGATCCGCGTCCACTCTTCCACGCGGTCACGGGTCAGCCGGATGCACTCACTCTCACAGGAGGCCACGCAGGACAGCAGGTTTTGCTTTTGGTCTGGGTATTTTGCCGCGATCTGCATGATATCCAGCAGGCCCTTTGTGATCCAGAAGCCCTGCACCGCTGCAAAGGTGGGCTGCAGTTCAGGCCGGAAATGCTCAATGCTCAACTCCGGCAGGGAATACGGTGCCAGCTGATCGTCCATCAGCAGCGCGCCAATCAACACGCTTTGCACATCCATCACAGATCCTCCCATGTACGCCCGCCATACGGGGTTGTAGGCTGTGCAGCGGGCTGGCCCCACTCTTTCCGGTTCCTCAGCCAGTTACGCGCTGCCGCTTTCCAGTCCTTCATTTTGGTTTTACCCACGATCCACCCGTTAGCCTCGTACCGATCAACGAACTTGTCAGCCTCGGTCTGAGCATCAGCAGGCGGGACACCACGCTCCCGGAAGTACGCTCTGACCTGTTCCACCGTAGGCGGTGAAAAACGAGTTGCGGACGGCCCTTTATTCTCGCTTTTATTATTATTTTCTTTCTTGGGTGCACATTCTGCACCGGTAGAGGTGCACTTTTTGCACCCATCAGAGTGCACATTATTCACCGGTGCATTTTCTTCACCGGTGCACTTTTTGCACCCATCAGACGCAGAAGCACACGCCGCAGGGCGAAGCGCTGCATACCGGTTTGTGGGCCTGCCGTTTACCGGCTCAGTCCACTTGCGGATTAGGCCGTCCTTTTCCAGTTCAGCCAGCAGGTTCAGCACGGCCCGCTTGCTCAGCTTGAAATACTCCACAATGTAGCTGACAGAGCCATAAAAGCAAGACTGTTCGTCCTGTGAAAAACCCCAGATCAGGGCATAAATCAAGAGTTTGTTGCCGTTGAGGTTGTAGTCTGTGACCATCCACGGCTGTACCACAACATATCCGTCTTTTCTCATCCTGCTTGTCCTCCTGAATCAAAACGGGAGATCGTCACTGTCATCAATCACTGCGAAATCGTCCACGCCGCCATAGTTGGCGGGCGGGTCTGCTTTCGGCCATGCATCAGAGCGCGGGGCAGCCTCGCCGCCCTCGTCCACCGGCTTGCTGGTGCCCTTGGAGCCCGCAAAGTTGATGTTGTCCGCCACCACGGCAACGGATGTACGGTTGTTGCCGTTCTTGTCCTGATAGTTGTTGGTCTGGAGACGGCCATTGATGGCGACCAGACTGCCCTTCTGGAAGTAGCGGCACACAAAATCCGCCTGCTGCCGCCATGCCACGATATCCACAAAATCGGCCTGACGCTGCTCGCCGGGCTTTGCGAAATTGCGGTCACAGGCAATGCGGAAGCGGCAGACATTCACCCCCGCCGGGGTGGTGCGGAGTTCAGGATCCGCCACAAGGCGGCCCATAATTGCGATAACATTAAGCATTGATATAGTCCTTTCCAACGGCGGCCATCCATGCAGCGTGTGCGCCGGGGCCGTTCTTCTCCTCATATTTTGCCTGCGCAACGGCTTTCAGGGTCTGGGCGCAGGTGGCGTTATAGTGCGGGCTCATGCCCGGCTCATTGTGGTGCTGGTGGCACAGCCAGACCTTGAGACCGTGCCGTTCAGAGAAGCTGCGCAGCGGTCCGTTGAGGACGTGATGCTCCTCCAGCCCATGCGTGGTCTTTACCGCATACCAGCGGCGGCAGATGTAGCACTCCTTTTCTGCCTGAATGATGCTTTTAGACAAGCGGCACCCCATCCTTTTGCGTGCTCTCATAAGCCTCGCGGTAAGAGTGCACATTATCGACCTGATACTTCTGGCCGTTGACAAGTTTAATGGTGAACCCATCAATGAAGCCATACCGCCGGGTGACATTGATACACTGCGCCAAGCCCCGTGCGGTGTTCCGGTCGGTTCCGTGAGCCATCAGCAGCTTGCAAAAGCGCTTGCGGGTCATCTTCTTCATAAGTCAAAACTCCTTCCATTCCTGCCAGTAGGCAGTTACCATAGGATCATTGACACCCATCTCAGCAAGGCGGTCAAAGATCCCGTCGATCAGTGCTTTCATTTCGCCGGTGGTAAAGGTGGAGCTACCCTGTGTGCACTTGACCGTGCAGCGGTTGTTGTCCAGGATCTCCACCACATGGACGATGCGGTAACAGCCGCGGAGGATGTCCAGAGCACCCGCCGGGACTTCCAGATAATCTACCTTGGCACCGTACTTCTCCAGCATCTCCAGATAGCACTCCTCCGGGGTCACGCCGCCGGTGCGCCCGCCGTTGTAATGGTCTGCCATGATGGTGAGCAGTGCCCACATGAGGCTGTTCTGGGCCGTGCTGCGCTTGTGGTGCTCTGGCTCCACGGTCAGGGTCAGGCGCAGGGGCTTGTCCTTGGCCAGTTCATCCAGCCGCTGGAAGAGCTGAGTTTCCACGAATTCCCCGGCGCTTTCCACGGTCAGCCGCCGGGTGGCCGGATCGTAGACCACCGGCAGCCTGCCGATCACTTTTCCCATGTAATCTTCCGGCCGTCCTTGTCCGCAAACTGGACGCTGATGATCCCGCCGGTGTCCGGATCCCGCAGGAACTTGTCCACGGAGAGGGGAGAGGCCAGCCGGTAGCCCACGACCTGGGGCACATCTTCCGGCTTGCGGCCGGGCTTCTGCACGCCGACGATCGCTACCTGATTGGCACGCAGCACAATGGGCGGCAGGGCCAGCACATCGCTGCCGATGCCCCACAGCTCTGCCGCCGCTACGAAACTGGTCTCTTCCTTCCAGCGTTCCGGGCTTCCGGGGTGCTTGCCCTCCAGCGCGGCAGCATCCCGGAAACAATAGTCTCCCATGTACGGGTTAAAGACGCCCACAGCGCACCAGAGGCGGCCATCGGCAAAATACCGGCGCTCGCCCCAGCCCAGCGGGCCGAAGGTCTCATTCAGGATGCAGCGCACGGCTGACGGTCTCGGCATAAGGAAAATCTTTACGGCATCCTTGGACACCTCGCGAACGACCGCCACCGCCTCTGCGGGATGCGTCTGACGTGGTTTTGGACATTCAAAGGGGAACTGTGCCACCGGAGCCGCCGGGCGCTCCTGTACGCTCTGCGGGGCTCTCTTGCGGGTGGGATTACTTTTGGTAGTAGGCATTCGGTAAACGTGCTCCTTTCTCATCGTAGGATCTCGGATCAGCCAGCGGATGCAGCCAACCATATTGCAAGGCTGCCTGTGCGGCCGAACGTGCCGCCAGGGGGGCTTTCCAAAGATCATTCATCTCGTCCGCGGTCACGCCGCAGGCAACATGGGTGTGTGCGGTGCAGGTCACCATGCAGATGACCACACCGTCCGCCGTGGTGGCGTAGATCACCGGCGGCATCAGGTGCCGGATCTCGCAGAGCAGCTTGGCCTGCCTGGTCGGGGTCATGGCACGGGGCCACAGCCAATCCTCGTCCAGCAGCCACACGGACTTGCCGTTCTGATAGACCTTTTGCGCCTGCGGCCATGCGTGGGCGTAGATCTTGCGCATGACCGTGGCATGAGTTTTGCCGTGGATCTCGGCCCACTCGTCAACCGTAACCATACGGCCCATCAAAATCACCTCTTTCTGTGCTTTGTACACTGGCAATGGCTTTTGTTTAACCTCCTGCCATCATTGGAGGCGGCCGATCAGGCCGGTTTGATGCTCAAAATTTTATCTTCCATGCGGATCACCTGCTCGCTCAGATCAGCGAGCCAGCAAATCATATTTGCAACAGCTGTGTCGCACTGGGTCAGCTGCCCGCCCATCAGCGGCCTGAAATCATCCTCTTTCAGGAGGTAATCCGCAACCTCATCAGATACAGAGATGTTCAAGTGCCCAATGCTGGCATCCTCTTCCATGTATGTGAGAGTACGGTGGTAGGTGTAGGTAATGCAAATATCTTTCATGCTTTCCTCCGTTGGCGGTTGCCGTGGTGGTACATCACGGCGATATACAGCAGATTCAGACCGAGAATCGCAAAAACCAGCGTTTTCATGCGTTCGCGTCCTCCTCTTGGATTCGCAATATCCGGCTCCCGGCGATCATATACCGCCCAAACAAATACTCCATTGACCACAGAGAGGTGAAAAGCCTCTCGCTGTCAACAACCAAACTCTCCGAACGACTATAGGGCACCTCGACGCTGAGTATTCTGTCCGCGTCCTTGTCCTCCAGCGTGAGAGATATGGCGCGCTCACGGGGCGCAGGGTCATGCGGGGCGTCATACGATTCGTATACGATTTTTACGGTTTTCACGGGTATGCCTCCAATCTCTGGATGTCATAGATTGAGTTGTACAGGTACTGCCGCCCGCCGCGCAGGTATTCGAGACTTTGCAGCAGCATCTCCAGATGGTACAGGGCAGGCGGCGGGTTGCTGCCTTTGAGGTGATAGTCAAACCAGTGGATTAGATCGCCAAACTGGGTGCTATCCATCCGCAGGACAGTGGACGCCTTGAAATTATGCCCGCGGCCGTCCGTTGCATAGTAGAGGATGCCTGCATATTGCAACTGGGCCGTGTCCATGGTATACTCTGGTGGGAAGTCATCCATGTTGGGCTTGTCCGTGTTGGCGCACGGGCAGGCTCTTTCTTTTTGCCTGGTCATGATTCAAACAGCTTTTTGAGGAAAGCCGCCTCCTTGCCGGAGAACCCGCCGGGCACACCATCCTGTTCCAGCTTGTACAGTGCAAGGGCAGCGCTCTCCATGGCCTTGCCGAACTTGTGGCTCAGGGTGCTGATCTCCTCGTGCGTCATATTCTTGCGCAGGCAATGTGCAAAAACGTTGACGGTCGTGGTCATCAGGGTGTTAAGAGCGACATGCGGGGGCATCTTGTCATCGTAGTGGACGGAGATCAGATCGCCCGGTTCCAAGTCAATTGTGATCTTCATACTTAACCCTTCCTTTTCATTTTCTCCCAGCTTGCGCGGGAGACCTTTTCGATGTGGTAAATGTACTTGTTGTTGTGATGCTCTCTCGTGTGGGTGATCGCGCTGAAAAAGCTGTGCTTGCTGGCATAGCCCATCTGCTGCACGATCATGTCCGCGGTGCCGCAGGCCACGATCTCGTCCGTCTGGGCGTCGTAGATGGTGTACCAGTTGACCAATCGGGGCCCGGTCATGCGCCTCGGCTGCTGCGCTCCGGCAGGGCAGGGTACTCGTCGTTCCGGGCGTGGTTGCGGGTGATTTTGCCACAGCCGTGGCGGCCCTTGGCTTCCCGCTCCTCGCGGTCCTGTGCCAGGAAGCCCAGCTTCATGAACAGCAGCCCCAGCAGGACCAGCACCACCGCTGTGGTGAAGGTGTTGCCATTGATCGCGCCGCCCGTCTGTGCGGTGCCCTCGGCACCCATGCCCAGCACCAGACCCACACTGCCGCAGGCCACGGCCAGCCAGTGCCATACTCTTGACTTAATCTTCATCGTCGTCCTCCTCTTTCAGTGCGCGGATCGTGTTGTAGAGCAGTCCAGACGCCCAGCCCATCTGCCGCTCAAAATCGTCCGGGAAATAGCTCTTCAGAATCTGGGCGATTGCGCACACCAGAAGATGCAGCACGTCGCTGGGACTACCTTCGATTTTAATGGTCGAGTCCTCACTGTCGATGTAAAGTTTTGCCTTCATGTTCATGCTCCTTTCTCAACCTTCGGGAAGAAATACTCTCCGATCTGCTCCTGCGGGATGTGCAGCTCCCTGCAAATGGCGGTGATCTCGTAATGGCGCCACTCATTGTTCTTTTGCTCTGGCTTCGGGTTCAGGCGGGTGGACAGGGTGCTTTCACCCATGCCGACCAGCTTGGCAAACTCCCGGTGCTCAAACCCTTCGTCCTCGATGAGGCGGGCCAGCTTCAGGTAAGGGCTTCTTGGCTTTCTCATGGCTTTCATCCTCCTTCTTTTTGCGGATGTGTTCCAGCCGCTCCGGCTGACGTTTTTCCCAGCGCTGTTCTGCCCAGCGCTTGTTGCGGCCGTTCACGCTTCCAGTTCCAGCGCCCAGAACTCGGCCAGGGTCTGGCACACCGGCAGGGAAAAGCCGATCAGCTCCTCCCCGCCGGGTTTGAGCAAAATCATGTAACGTTCCATGGCTGTGTGTCTCCTCTTTTTAGTCCGGGCTGAAAGTCTGGAACCGGTCATCGTGCCGGCTCTTGAATTCTTTCAACTCTCGGATATCTTCCGGCGTACAGCCGGTGTTTTCATAAGCTGCCAGCCGCTGCACAAGCTCTTCTTTCTTGGCCGGGCTCCAGTAGCCCTCTTTGATGCCGCTGCACCGGGGGTTCGTCAGTCGGTTCATAGTGTGTACCTCCTTGTTGATGTCTCCCTCCTGCGGTATACTGAGGCAGAAGGGAGGTGAAAGGTGTGGATTATAGTCAGTTTGCAGTTGATTTGGGAAAACAAATTGCAGGCATGCTGAAAAACGACGTGGATTTTATGGCAATGCAAAAAGGGTTAACAGGAGTGATGAATATTCCGATGCCGGATATAAGCCCATCCATCCTAGAAAATCTTCAACTGGATTCCACTGGTGTGATTGCAAATTTATGTCATCAAATGTTGAATGTCGATTTGGTTCCATTGACGACAACATTTGCAAATACGATTGTGGAACAGCTGAACAGTTCGGCCTACCAGAATATGGCCAGCCAGTGGGCCGTTGGCCTGCTGGAAAGCATTCAGGATCTTCCAATCGTAGAATTTGAAGCCCGACAAGAAATTCCGGCAGAAGAAGTGCAGGAAGTGCTGGCAGGTGTAAAAAACTGCCTGCCGGAAGAAGCCATTGAATTGGTTGATGCCAAGGTGAAAGAGGCCCAGACGGCAGACAAGAAGATCTCCAACAGTGATTGGATTGCCATCATTGGAATCATTGTTACGATTCTCTTGTTTATCGTTGACCAATGCTCCTCGGTAGAGCACGAACAGAAAGAAGAAGCTGCATGGTCGGCCTTCGCCGAATACCAGCAAGAATCCATCGAACTCCAAAAACAGGACCTCACATTAAAGCAGGAGATTCTTGACTGTCTCAAGAATCAAAATGAGGTCGCTGCGGAGACTCAGGATGCTTCCGTAAACGCTCTCGAAGTTGCCCAGGAGGATTTCGAGGGTGCTGTAGATGTCGCTGATCTGCCAGACAATTCGCAAGAGCAGGAGACTTTGGACAAAGCAGGCGACGCTGAGAATTAAGCTGCTTCGTTTAAGTTTTTGAATCTCGTCCTCCATAACCCGGCCTTCCGTCTCCAGCGGTTCGCCGGGCTTTTTGTTGTTGTTCATGGTTTCACCTCCTTGGCGGTTGAATTTGTGGAGCGTGTAATTAAATTCCACTTTTTCGGCAAAAAAAGATGGAATCACGCTGCTGCATATCCATCCCCAGAGCGTTTGCAAGAGTGTCGATTTCGCTGGCCTTAAACTCGGTCTTATTGTCGATTTTCATCTGCAAAGCGTAAGGGGATAAGCCCATAATCTCAGCCAAAGCCTTATATTTAAGGCCGGAATCTGCGATTGCAGAACGCAGCGCATTCGTATCGGTCATGTAATCACCTCCTTTCGTTGTGGAATTAAATTCCACGGCATCATAATAGCACTCGGTGTAATGAAAGTCAACCTTTTTTAAGAAAAAAAATAAAAAATACTTGAATGCCATTCCACCGTATGATAAGATAGGGACGAAGGTTGGTGATTTTATGGCAACTCTATACGACAGAATCAAGAGCCGCCGCATCGAGCTTGGCTTGACTGTTGAAGAACTGGCTCACAAGATGGGTTATAAAGATAAATCCTCTATAAGTAAGATTGAAAACGGAAAAGCAGATATCCCACAATCTAAAATCGCCGCGTTTGCGGATGCGCTCGAAACAACAACTGCTTACCTGATGGGCTGGGAAGAGCGCCCTGGCCCCTCTCAGCCCACCCAGAAGGCTACCATCCCGCCGGGATTCATCCCCATGCCGAAGATGGTCAAGGTGCCGCTGGTGGGCTCGATCGCGTGCGGCACGCCCATCCTGGCAGAGCAGAACATTGACGGCCATGTGGACGCGCCGGAGGATATCCGGTGCGATTTTGCGTTGCGCTGCAAGGGCGACAGTATGATCGGGGCCGGCATCCACGATGGCGACGCGGTGTATATCCACATTCAGCCGGAGGTGGAGAACGGCGAGATCGCCGCCGTGCGGATAGGCGAGGAAGCCACCCTCAAACGGGTGTATCTACACACGGATTATATTGAACTGCGCCCTGAGAATTCAGTCTACGAAAGCATCATCCGCCGCCGGGAAGAAATGAACGACGTGCACATTGAGGGCAAAGCCGTGGGGTATACGCACTGGTTCTGATGTAATAAATACCTGCAGGCTTCTGTCTGCGGTAAAAAATGTGAGGAGGTGACCGTACCCCGAAAATATAATGGTGCTCGAGTTGGAGTTTATATCAGAAAGGACGGAAAAAACATGAAAAAGAAAATCGTCTCATTGTTCGCGGTGCTGGCACTTTGCCTTGCTTTTGCAGTTCCGGCGTTTGCGGCGAACTACAGCAAATGGACCGCCACAGAATTTTCAGGTCAGACAGACTTCGGGTATTTCTACACCTATGAAGGAGAAGACCGCTCGAGCTATCCTTATCAAGCAGTAAATTACAAATGTTTCTCGGTTGTGTCCGCAGATGGACAGCGTTTTTATGCAGCAATCAAGGACTCTCAGTATGAGTATGCAAAGGCTGCACTCGATCACCAGCAGATTACTCTGAAGGGATTGTATCAGCAAACAGCAGGCGATGGCTCTCCTATTTTCTTATCCAGTGAAGTTGTCACGACAAATGAAAAAGGAGAAAAAGTGAGCACACCGTTTGGTAATGTTGTGTGGGCGGCTATTGACCACGGCAAAACGAGTGCGGAAACCTTCAAAAAGTTCTATGAAGTGTATTCTGATTGCATGATTACCGTTGCCGATGACGGTTCCTATCTTATGATCGACACAAATCCGTTCAACTACAAGGGCGGAGACTCGAGCTTGATTGAGACAGGCCTCGACCACATCGAGACGCTTAACAAGGCACTGGGCTTGCCTGACTGGCTCTATGAGGAAATGCTGAAAACTCGAGCTTTGGACGGGCGTCAAAAAGAATCCTTTGACAATGTAACTGTGACTTGGTCTTATCATCCGGACCAGGGCATGGAAGTCATCTACCGCACAAACAACTAAATAAAAAGGTCCCTCCACCGGTGTTACCAGCACCAGTGGAGGGACCCCGAACCGCTTGCCGGATGGCGTCACGGTCCTACAGAATTGCAGCTCTGTATA
>ERZ1035027.283-NODE-283-length-31806-cov-3.972221_pt1 | contig 31806 bp, 26 predicted proteins | sample MGYA00520604_ERZ1035027 | MGnify/ENA primary metagenome ERZ1035027 (study PRJEB33766, sample SAMN09781743) | gut metagenome | biome: gut microbiome | host: Homo sapiens | place: Madagascar | study: EMG produced TPA metagenomics assembly of the PRJNA485056 data set...
CCTCTGAGTAATCCTTCACGAGGTCGAAGATGGAGTTATACATCCTCGCGCCATCCGCATCCACACGGAAGACAGCGGTCGTGCCATCTTTCTTGGCACTCTCAATAATGAGATTTGCACCCGCAAGGATCGTACCGACGAGGTACGGAGCTGCGATACCATAGCCACTCCCCTCGTGGACTTTCTCATAAAGTTCAGGGCTCCACGCAGTCTCCCCGTCTGGGGCCCACTCAGTCCCGTCTGTGTCGATATAGTAAGTCTTAGACTCGTCACGCTCGATATCCTTGGTGCGTTCATAGCGCTCAAGGTTGTTGTCAAAGATCTTACCGATCGCCATCTTCGCCGTCGACCAGTTATCATCCGTGAATGCGATGGTATTATTGATCATCCAGATCTGCTCATCGCCATACAATCCGGTGGCTTCATCATAATTGCGCAGCCGAATGCCGCTCTCGTCGATCTTGATCTCCTGATGCACACCCGACAACACCGCGTTCTTTGCAGCATCCAGCGCAGCATCCATGAAGTCCTTGACGTAGGTCGATGCGCCGCTATCGATAAAGGAGTTGTACGACACTCTGCTCGACGCAGTGGTCTTGCCCATCTTGATAGACTCTTCCAGCAGATCGACCAGTTTGAACGCGCTATCCTTCAGGCTGTACTTATCGCCAAATAAGAGTTTGAAATCGGACAGTTTCTCGAAGTTCACCTCAACACCGACCGCAATGGGTGCAAGTACCCGATCGCCGATATCAATGTATACCTTATCCCCAAGCGTTAGTTGATTCTTGAACGCCGCAAAATCTTCCATTGCAAGGAAGTTACCGACGTCCACGGAGAACGTATAGCTCGGCCAGCACAGGTCTTCCAATTCCTGCTGACCGTACTCCATCAGATCCCACTCGATCGACCGCTTCTCATATTCGGAACAATTTCTCGTGAAGAAGAAACCCGATTCCCCGCAATCTGCTGCAAAGTAAGTTCCATCTATATAGCTATCTCCGCCTACGCTTGTGTCTGGCCGCACGTCCGTTTGCAGCGTCATAGAGCTGCCAGCAACCGTGACGCCAGCACTCTCAAACGAGATGTCCTGATACGTTCCTTTGTTGAGATAAGCACTGTAGATGAACTTGCCGTCCGTCTTCTTCTCGAGGGTCGAGCGTACCACCTTCGATGTAACCGTGATATCGCCGGTCTTCACTTCAACGTTACCGCCAATCGCAGTATAGACGATACGACCGCTCTGCATTTTTGCACCACTGATCTTTGCGCCCGTCAAAGAAATCTGTACATTCGGTACTGTCGAGCCAATATCCGGATCAGCATAAGAGGAAACTCGTTTATAGACAAAACTGTCCTCGCTGATAGCGTCCTGCTTGAAGTAGCGGTCCAGCACAGTCAGCTCAGCATTCGTGAAGAAATTCTTGAACGCACAAGACTGATTGATCTCCTGCTGTTGAGCAAGACCGGAAGCAATCGTCCCTTCGATGGACTTGATCTCGGCTTCCTTCGCAGCGATCTTACGTTCCTGTTCAGCGATCTTCTGTTTGACATCAGCAAGCTGCGCATTTTGATCAATTCCCTGCGCGGAAGCCTCAACATACGTGGACTGTAAAGTCTCATACTTTGACAGCTCATTTTTCAGTTCCATCAGCACAGCCTTTGCCGCAGCCAAAGCCGCCTCCTCCAGCACCTTCTCTACGGTGATGTTGTAATATTGCTTCTGAGCATCTTCATAAACCGTCTTCCACTCTTGCCATTTATCGATCATAGCCTGAGAGAAATACGAGGTGTTCATGAAGTAATCCCGATTGTAGATCTTGTTCGTACCAAGCGGATTGACGCTACGGATGTCTACATCATCAGCGCCGTTGACATCCAACACCGTGAAGATATTCTCCGTATCTTCCTCCACTTGGATCTTCTTGATCAGATTGTCCGTCGAGAGATACACGGGGCGTTCCCGCGTCTGTGAGGCAACACTTCTGACATTGATCTTGCGCCCATATGTGTCAAAGTCGAAGATGCACTGATACATGTCTTGAAGCGTGTTTTTCATCAGATCGTAGCTCTTCTGGTTATCTGATTCAAACGTGCGATACCGTCCGACAAGGTCAGTGTCAACGGTGCCCACACTCCACGATGGATAATCACTGAGGATCATGCCAAGAACGGTGCCCGCCGGAGCCATAGGGTTCCAGAATTCATAAGTACCTTCCTTGATATATGTGCTTTTATAGGTCAATTCATACTCAAGTGAATATGCTTTACATGCCTTGATTTCACTATATCCGTTATTCTCCACTGAAGGATTGACAAGAATAAACTGACCAACTCCGATCCAGTCCACCAAACGCATTCCAACAACGTCTTCGTAATGCGGAGTTGCCACTCCGTTGGCAAACGCGGGCAAGTCAAAACTCAGTTCCGATGTCTCGTTACAGTAGAGTTTCGCCTCAACATTGAATGCATTGGTAAGCGGCTGGATGAAAGTTCCATCGAGGTTTTTCAGCACCAACGTGGGCTGTTCCGCCCAGTTGACACTACTGAATGACACGATCATTCATCCACCTCCTCAAAGAAAAGAGGAGTCGCCGAAACGACCCCTCTTCGCTGTTTTACTTGTTTGTGAGCTTTTTATGTGCGTCTTCAATTGCGACCTTAATGGCCTCAAATAATTCGTCCATATGTCCCTCACATTCCTCTGCGGTTAAACGCAGTCCGTAGCTTTTCAAGAACAGCATCCGCTGTGATCTGGCCATAGCGGCGCGCATCCTCATCGTCCATGTTGCCATCGTGATTGATTGTCACCGAGACGCTCGGAGAGAACACGTCTCCAGCTTTATCCGACGTATCACCGATCCGGTAGCTCATCTTGGCTGCAGCGGCATTGCTTGCAGCGGCAGACAGGCGATCGAACATCGCAAAGAGTGATTGCTTTTTCTTATCGTCTAAGACGAGTTCTCCCTTTTCAAGGAGAGCAAGCACTTCCCTGTCGTTGTTGGTTGGCTGATTGCCAACGACGCCGCCAGTATGATACTTATCAAACAAACGAGTACCACCAATGTGGTCGATGTACCAAACACCAGTCGGCTCATCACGAACGACTTTAAGGCCATACTGGCCTAAGGAGCTACCCAGACGCAGGTTTTCATCCGACAGTCGTTTCTGCTCGGTCTTATCGCCATTTGCGTATGCAACGTGCCAAGCATTCCTGTTGGCGCGCATCTGCGCAACGATAGACTTAACACCTTCCTCGTTAATGCCATTATTAACGAGATTACTGCCGATGGGATTCGTCGGAGCAATTCCAAGGTCACCGCCGCTGTTACGCGCTGCCTCCACGTCGTAGCCATACTGTTTCACCACGGCATCAACATTCTCCCACGCAGTCTTCAGAGAATCAATGCCATCAATGGAATCACAGTATTTATCGTTGTAGGCTTGTAACTTAGAATACATGCCCTCCCAATCGGAACTCAGCATCTTGATCGCCTTGCGATACAAAGACATCCAGTCGCCGACGGAGTCTTCGAGGATTTTCTTTTCGTCCTCTTTCTCTTTTTCAAACGAGTCCTTCTCCTTATCGAGGGCATCGTTCGTTTGATCCAAAGCCCAGTCGCGCTGTGTTTTGTCGAGTTCCTTTTGTTTCTCGGCAAGCTGCTGCTCTAACTCCTGTCTCTTAGCAGCAGCCTCACGGCTATCATCCAAAGACAGCTGAGCAATCTTACTCTGTAACTCAGCAATTTCAGAGACCAGATCGGCAACTTCTTGCTCGTGATCAAGCTCGTCATTACTCTGCTCAAGAAGCTTTTTCTTGAGATCAATCAGTTCGTTGTACTTATCAATCTGATCATCCAGGGCATCGATCATGTCCTCGCTCTCCTGCTTGAGCATGTCGATCGTCATGTTGATAATCTCATCAATAGAACTCTTTCGGGTGTCGTACAGCTTACCTGCAATCTCATTGTGCTTCGTCACATAGTCCTCATATTCCATGAGGCCCTTCTGATAAGCCTCTTTCAGCTCCTTCAGCCACTGCTCATAATAAGCGCTTTGCGTAATACCGCTCTTACCAGAACCCCACAGATCAAAAGTATCCAGATACGATTCATACTCGTCATAGACCTGATTGATCATGTCCATAATGGCCTGACACGTATCCTTCCACTGCTTGCGTACCTTCTGCATGAACTCGCCATTCTCGCTGAGCCCATACGACACGCCCCAGTCGATCATCTTCTTGGTCTCATCAAGAATCTGATCGTAGGCGGTACGCGCCCCAACGATCTTGCCGTCAGTCATCTGGTTCTCGGCAATGGTATTATAATCGTTGACAAAGTCCTCAAACGTCGTCAGACGGCCCTGAAAGATCTCTTTCTCAAGATCCCAGATCTTTTCCTGATACTTCGTCGGATTCTTCTGCTTGTACTGATCACGGATCTTTGCAACGCCAGCATAATACTGCTCGTATGTAATCTTCTCCATCTCAAGCTGGTGCTTGAGAATCTTGAGCTGCTTCTCAAGCCCTTGCTTAAATGTATCAGTGGAGCTGCCGGAAGAAGACTTAGACGACGCCGTAAAATTGGAGTTGAGCGAACCCAGCATATCTTTGATGGATTGTTCCTCTTCTTTGATCTGTTGTTCGAGGGCTCCCGCTTTTGTTTGCAAGCCTCTCAACTTGTTGCCATTCGGTCTTGCGTTTCCACTGGTATCAACCGACATATTTTTGACCAAAGACATCGAACTGATTGTTTTGAGTATTTCGGTTCTCAGACTGGCAAGTTCTGCTTTTGCTTCAGCAAGATTCATGCCGTTAATGGTTTTTGCAGATTCCAGTGTAGTCTGTGTCAATGCCAGCATAGCGGCCTTCGAGCTAAGCGCCGCCTTACCTTGCGCTGTCAACTTGCCCTCTGAATCATAGAGAGCATCTCGCAACGCAGGGAACGCCGAAGTTAACTTATCGACAGAGGATTTCGTGAGGCCATTGTATTCTTTGTAGTCCTTCATCGCTGCCGTAATGGCGTCGACCTTCGACTTTGCCGCATCCACGGTTTCATAGTTAATGCTGTTTAGCCCATCTGTAGCATTGCCAGCTGCCTCACCGACTCCGTTGAGAGCAACCGCAAGAAACTGGAATCCTTCTGTCCCCGATGTCAAATCGAGACCAAGCAACTCAGCCAGCGTTTCAATCAACACAGTCAACAGATAATTTGGATTCTCGAGGTCAGCTCCCGTCTCAGCGATCTTTTCGCCCTCCTCATACATCTGCTGAATTACTTCGGCAGACAGAGTCCCCGCTTCCTTCATCTGATCAATAACAGCCTTAAGTGGCTCGTACTTAAACTCACCAAGAACAGACGAAACCGCTGCTCCAGCGTCAAGTCTAATACCTTCCAGCTTCGACAAAGCGAGTCCCATCTCGTTGTACATGTCAAGGACGGCTTGTCCTTCTGACGTTACTCCGGTAATGCCATTTTCTGAGATAATTTTACCAATTTCTTGGTAGATTGAGCTTGCGCTCGAGAGCGCCGCGCTCATCCCTCTGGTCAAATCATCAACTTGTCCCTGAGCCGAAGCGGCGGCCTTGGCATCACCAGCATCAATAGCCTTATTATAATCGTCTTGAGCTTGCCGCATTTTCGATGCATAGTCTTGGTATAAATCCAGATAATTATAAAAACCACCGGCTCCATGCCAAACTTGACTACCATCAACATCTCTCTGCGTTGAAAAATCACTTTCATAGCGATTGAGAGCTTTGCCCTCAACTTCAACGGCTTCCTGATCGGCAAGCTTTTGTTTAAGTTCAAGTTGCCACTCAAGCTGTCTGTTTTCTTCGGTCAGCCTGTCTATCTCCGCCTGATCCGCCAAAGTTGGATTCTCAATAGCATTGAGTTCCTCGAGGCGAGACTTCACATCCTGCAACTTGCTTTCAATCTCTGTAATATCAGACTTAGTCTCCTCGAGTTCTGCTTTCTTATCAGAGAGTGTCGGGATGGCGCTGCGAATGCCCTTAACGACTGCAACCACCGCGGCGATTGCCAAAGCAATAGCACCCATAGATGCCACAGCAGCTCCAATGCTGGCAGATGCGGCTGTCGCCGCCCCGCTCAGAGCAGGAATAGCCTTTGAAGCTAATCCAAGAATGCCGGAACTCACCACCTTGATTGAATCGCCAAAGGTAGCAAGAGCTTTTGACTGAGCAAAGGCCTTGAATAAAGCTGGTAAAAGAGTAATCAGAGCCGTGATTTCAAGGCTCATTGTAGACAATCCACCGGTTGCGGTGTCAATCGAATTGAGTACGTTGACCAAAAGTTTCAAAGCGTCGACGACAAACTTGATAGCATTGTTGCTGAGGAGTTTCATGCTAAGCTGCTCATAGGAAGTCGACAACTGATTCATCTTACCTTGAATAGAATCCAGATACGTCTCATTTGCCGTTGCAAGCGTGCCGGCAGCGTTCTGCGCAGCCTCGTATGAGCCTGTTAAATCATCAATATTCGTAATGATAGAAGCAACAACTTGTGCGTTGCGCTTGCCGGCGAGATCTTCCAGAAGCTGAGCTTTATTGATATCGGACAGAGAGTCATAAACTTCGGCAATATCTTTCAAAATGTTATACACGGAACGGTATGTCTGTCCATCCGACTCCATGATATCAACACCGGAAAGAGCCTTAATTTCTGCGCGGTACTTTGAGGTTGAAGTTACAATATCGTCAACCTCTTCACCCATTTCGGTCAATTCTGCCGTTGCAGAACGAATGCGTGCAGAAACGGTTTTTAAGGCATTTCCTACCGTATCGGCGTTCTGGGTTGCCGCATTACCCGCCGTCATAATGGCCAAAGCTTCATCAAAGCTTGCGCCACCTGCCGCCAAAGCTGCGCCACCGCGCTGCATAGCATCACCGAGCTCTCCGGCACTGATAGCATATTCCTGACCAACCTTGACGAGCTTATCGACGACTCCCTCCATCTCGCTCGGATCAAATCCGAAGCCCTTCATGATAGAGGTCAGGGCCGACGTTGCGGATTCTGTATCAACAGCAGCAACATTTGCATACTGCGCCGTGATATCAGCAAGATTCAGCGAATCCTGCAAACTATAACCAAGTCGAGCATACGTTTCTGTCGAACTGATAATCGCAGAAGTTGTCGAGCCGACTTCTTTTGCAACATTCGCCGCATCGTTCGCAAACGACTTTAGAGCTTCCCCAGAAGTCCCGGTAACGATAGAAATCTGAGTCAGAGCACCGTCAAGCTGAACAACGTTGGTGTACAACTGAGAAAGGGCTTGTCTTGCTTCGCGAGCAGCGGCGGCCATAACGGCCCAACCAAACTTCTTTGACACACCTTCCACGAACTCGTCAAAGAAACCGCCTTTATAATTGCCTGTCTTATTCTGGAATGAAGCCATTTCTTTGGAAACCTGCTGTTCGGTTTGCCTGAACGCCTTCCATTTTGCATCCAAATCTGCCATTTTAGCCGTCTGGTTTTCAATGCTGGTAGATTTGAAATTCGGGTCTCTGACGGCATTATAAGCGGTTTTGACCTCTTCAAGCTGTTTGCGATATTGCGACAGCAGTCCAATCTCAACTATCTCACCAGTCGAGTCCTTCGTTGTTTGCACGAGGTTCTTCATTAACGGTTGCTGAGACAGCTGATTTTTACGCTCGTCGAGATCTGTCAACCGTGCCTCCGCAGCTTCAAGCTGGGAACCCAACTGACCAGCAGAATCAACTTCTCTATTCCAAGCCTCCGCAGTTTTCTGGGCTGCCATCTGAGCCGCCAACTGCGCTTTAGTGAACTGGTCAGTCTGGTAAAGCGCTGTATTGAGATCCCCCATGGAAACATTATTTGCCGCAGCAAATTGCTGTTTGCGGGCTACAAGTGATTGGGCATAGCTCCGCATTTGTTCACGATATAACTCGCGGTTAGGATCATCGTATTTGGTCGCGTTGACCTTCTTGGCAAGCCCTTGTAAATAGACTTCTGAATTTAAAATCCTGGCAAAAGTATCTCTCTGCCCGACCTGCTGTTGGCGTGGCTGACGCTGTTGCCCGCCATTGCCGGAGCCTCCCGAACCACCAGACCCGCCTCCGGCGCTTCCCTGCTGAACCACCGGGTTAACGTTAATGTCAAACGTCTTCCCTGTTAGTGCGGTCTTAATGCTCGTCTCGATCGAGGCTGCATTAAATTGTACGTCAAATTGAACCGCACTCAGCGCGGTTTTAATACTGTCGGTGATCGCCGTAGGGTCGGCTTGCACCTTAACTTTAGCCGTGTTGATTTGATCGCAAATCTTCTGAAGCTCTGCTCCAAATTGCGAAATATCCGCCTGTTCGCCTCGCGGCAATACGAGGACTTTAAAAGCACTATCGGCCATCATTCATCACCCCCGTCGGCGAAATAAAAAAAGAGACAGCTTCGCAGCTGTCTCTAAACACAAAAAATGAGCCGACGTCAGTCGGCTCATTAAAAAGTTTAATTGAATATGTCTTTTGTCCCGTCGGTATACACAACTTGCTCAAGTTCAAATTCGAATGTTAAGTCTTCGAACTCTGCGTCGTAAAACCTTTGTAACTCTATATTGCCGGGAGTCACTTCCCACTGGTCAGTATATTCGACTATTTCTCCGCTGTGAATAACAACATCATCAAAAGCACCTCCGCTTATAGCAATCAAATCGCCAAACATGTCATACACGTAAACAGACCCTTTGACTCCTTTTATGTCTTTTGAGGTATGATTTTCCACCTTCATCCCCAAAAAGACTGTAGGATATAAACCATAGACCGCATATTTTGAATCTACCGCCACAACCCCTTTGTCGTACGGCGTAACGGTCACCGGATCATCCCTAACCGGAATTGCCTCCGTATAACTATCGCCGCAAACCGTGCACGTATAGGTCGTTTCTCCTTCTTCTTCAAAAGTCGGTTCTTTTGTCACCATGGGTTCATAGACATGATCAATCACAGGTACTTCCTCTGTATAAGTATCACCGCACTTTGTACAAGTGAACGTCTTCACTCCGGTGTCTACACATGTCGGTTCGGTTGTTACAACACCTTCGTCATACTCATGATCACAACCGCATCCCGACAAAAACAGAATCACTATACCCACCAACAGGACTACTAATTTCCTTCTCATCTCATATCCTCCTTTGGGCTTTGTTAAGCCCAAAAGTAGTATATAAGAGTTATGAGGAATAGTCAAATTGTACTTCTTATGTTCTACGTACACCACGCGTCACGCCAGAACCACCAGGCGAATACGCGTCATCAAGGATAACCTCGATGCCGTCCTGTCGGAACTCACCATTCAAAACGTTCATCGTCGTTTCAAGGAATGGGTCGGCTTCGCGGGTATACCCTTCCGGGATGAAGTAATACGGGCTTTGTGCTCCAACATATCCTCGTTTTGCCATTCCTGGACTTACCCAATAACCAGCCACCCAGTGTTTCAATGGTTTTGCCCCATGTGACATATAAGCAACCACGTTATCGAGCCCGCCTTCATAGAGGCTATCCCGATGAACCTTTTTCGGATCTAATACTAAATGGAACACATATGCACCCTCGGAGTTGACCTCCGGTGTCGCAACGCGCAAAAACATGTCTTTATCCATACTTGGAATGCGAGACTGAATCGCCGCAACGATGCGCGGCATAATGTCATTTTCAACTACTGCTCGCGCTTGCGCCTCATCGTCAACCACACCACCGGAACCACTACCAAAACGAATACCTTTTCTTCTGGCATCGACCACAAAAGCGTGCATCGAGGCTTTGACATCCGCGCGGGCGAGATACTTCAGCAGGTCATCTTCCCAACCAGCCATTACGCCTTCTCAACCTTCTTGACGATTGCAGGCTGACGCTCGGCTTTACGAGCCTTAGCCTTTTCAGCCTGATACTCAATAATAGCCTCCGTAATTTTCTTCTCGTCCTGTCGACCTAAGACTTTCAGTACCGACGCGATCTCATCAAAAGAGGCTTTGTTCTCACCTTCAAAAGACTTTGCTGCCATATCGAGATAGGCCGTCACTGCATTCATCGTCGTTGCAATCCCTCGCGCGGCCTCACCAACACTGCGATACATCTCCGCTGCTTCATCAGATACAGCTCTTTTCTTTACAAGGAAATCAACCTTTTCCTGAACATAACCAAAGAGCTCAATCGCTTCTGCGGGAAGATGGTCCTGAAGACCGGTCTCTTGTGCAAAAAGCTCAAACCGATCCATATCGTCATCAAAATCCTGGTCGGTATACATACGAGACAGGATGAATAGAACGGACAGATCTCCATAAGCAGGGTCGTATTCACCGCCGATAAAGTAAAGACTCTCAATCTTACCCATCAGCAGAGTCCGTTCCACCGCAGGGATATGCTCGCGCATCATCACTCTGATCTCTTCGTCGCCTCGATGAAGAATAACTTCATTCATTTTTACTTCAGCCATTGGCTTTTTGTCTGCTGCTCTTTTGGGAGCTCGCTTTGCCTTTGTAACAGTCTCGGACATGTTCTTCGATCTCCTTTGCTTTTTTCTTCTTTTCCTTTTCTGTCGGTTCCACCTTTACGGGAGGTAGATATTCCCTTTCACGCAGCCAAGCCACGCCAATTGCGATTGCGTCAGCCTCGTCCTCAGTGGGAGGCGGATTTAAATGGTAGCACTCTTGTACCATATCAAACGCCTGTTTCTTGAGGTCTGCACGCTTCACTCCTCCACCCTGCTTAAAGCCATTCAGTTTCCGCCAATGGGTGGGGAGCAGTATATCGACAGGGATGTTATTGGAGAACGACGCCCCCATAATAACCCCCTGCAGCTGTCCAAGTTTAATAAGGGCTTGCTGATCTCGCTGCATCGCAATGCCCTCAATCACCACGTAATCAGGGTTATACGTTTTAATCATGCGCTCAATTTTATTGCGCATAAATTGCAGACGAATCCAATACTCGTCCGACTTATTGGCCGCAATGACCCCGTGTTTCACGAGATCCGACCCTTCAAAATAAGCAAAACCAGAGATGAGCGTCCCCTGGTCAAACGCCAGCACTTTCATAGCACACCTCCGATCATTTTGGTACATCAAAAAGGGGCCCGTTTGGGCCCCTTAAAGATTATTCAATTACTCCTCGAGGAGCAGGTCGAGCACGTTGTCGTCGTTATCTGCAAGCAGATCGAACGTGATGCTCAGCGAAGTGGGATCGCCATCATTGGCAAAATCAACAGAGAAACTGGGCTGAGGAACAGCCTTATACGCAATCATTCTGTAAGGAACGATCTCATCGTCTTCAGTCTTCTCGTAGGTCTCGCCATAGATAGTAAAAGCCTTCGGGAAGGACCGCGTGTTGATATTCAGGCGGTTGACACCTTCAAGCTTAGTGAGGTAATAGACGATATACTCATCGCCGGCTGCGCCTGCGGTTTCCAGAGTAACCTTCGTAGCAGCCGTGGTTGCCTTTACCTCTGTGCCACAGTCATCGGACGCCTTGTAGACATGAACAGAACCATCGATAGGGGTCTTCTGGATGGTGAGCTCCTTATTGCTCGCACCGCCAGCCTTGACCACCTCACGCTGCAGGAACTGTGCGTCTGCCTTGAGATCAGCGCCAGTGATCATCTGATACAGTTTCATCGTCTGCATCTGGGTCTCCACGCGGAACGTACCGGAACGGTTGCCGGAGAAGCTCACGCGCTTGGGGTGGCCCTGACCGCCATAAGCGAAAACGGTGTCACCTTCCAGATCATAACCCGTGGTATTTGCGAGTTCAAAGTTCATGAAGGGCTTCTTGGTGGAATACTCCACAAACATCAGATCCGCCACTTCGCGGTTAGCAAAACTCTTGCCCATGAGTTGTTCACTCCTTTGTGTTATTTTTTAGGCGGGGCTTTGTGCCAGAGCGAGAAGTCAAAATCCTTCTTGCCCCAAGCGGCCCAGCGCAGGCCAAACACATCTAACTGAATCTTGGAATCCAATCGATGGTACTGGTCGTAAAACTGATAGATCGTCAGCCCCCATACGTTTGTCAGGTTGTAAGATGGAGAGAATGCACAGAACGCACTGATAAGGTTTGGCAACGCCGTATCGGGGTTTTCTTTTCTTACCTTTTTCGTGTTCTTTGCCTGTTCCGCCTTGCGAGATTGGATCAGCTCGTAAATCTTACGAGCCTTCTCATTTCTGAACTTTTTAGGAGGTGTCACGGTATCCTCTACACAGCACAACTGCAAGATAATGCTGCGGATGTCCCGAAGCATTTCTAATGACACAACCACGTCTCCCACCGTGTACCCTATCTCGTCATCGTAAGCCAACGGTCGATCAATAAAAAAAGAAACGGCTGAAATCAGCTCGTTTCTAAGATGGGGAAATAGCGTCATAAAGATCAAAGGGTCTTTCGGAAGATCTTCAATCTCAGAAACATCGACGCCCAATGCTTCTAAGAAATCGTCCGGAGTGCTCAGCAGAACGCTGAGATACCCATTGTAGTGTGCATATCCAACGCGCCGGATCATATCAAGCGACGGTGGTTTTATATTTAACAGTTCCTGATAAGGGTATGGGCTGCCAGAGATCAACGTAAAAGCATCAACGGTCGGCAAGGCCCTTCACCCTTTCGGATCGGAAGTCGCGGATCTCATATGTCAGGAGCAGAGACGTGAATTTGTCCGGAACCTTGGCGGGAGCAGCACCCATAAGCACAAGCTTTCCAACACCATAATCACGGCTGCCGTTCAGCAGCGCGTCCACCGAGCGAGCAAGGTTGTCTCGTCGGTTTCCTTTCACGCCGCGGAAGAGCTTCTTATCAATATTATTGAACGTCTTAGCGCAGACGATCTGCACGTACAATAGCCAACGATTGAATGTACCGGAAGATGGCTGAACGAGCTCGTCATCGACCATGATATAAGCATCGTGGCGTTCCAACGTACCGTCGATGTAGTCATAGTCGAAGATGTTGCGTTCCAGCAGGTCTTCTGCTTTCTCGCTGTCGAGATCAATTGCCGGGTCATTGGCAAGCAGCCCCATCACATCTTGAGACTGGCTCATTGCCATGATCACGTTTTCTTTGTAGGCAATCAGGTCATCTAAATATGTCTGTTTAGACAAGCGAGACCACCTCCACTTCAAATCGCGCAGCGTCATATCTGCCTTCTTCATCTGTCAGTTCGAGGATAATGCTTCCGCCAATCAACGCTTCGTCTTTTGGCGCAGACAAAATCAGATCATTGCCTGCCCGTACCCACTCAATGCCAGGTTCAGCTGTCACTGTCCAGCATGCCTTTGGCGCAGTGACGGTTTCATCTGCTTGTGTGAATACAGCCTTATACTTTCCAGACTTACCGAGGCGAAGCGTAGTGCGACCCTCAATCGAGCATGGTAACTGCGTCTCGTCTGGTTTCTGCGTAGACCCACCCTCTCGAATGTAATCACAGATCTCAAGGTCGACATTGTCCGACTCTTCGTTATAAAGGTCGCGCTCTACTTTGAGCATGAGAATGTGGTCACCTTTATTGAACGATTCGGCGACTGGATTCGCACCAGTCACTCGCAATACGCTGAGCATTCTGCGACCAAAGCGGTCAATACCAGTATTGAGTGCAAAGCGCTTGTCCACATAAATCTTCGCAGTCTCTTCGTCCATCGGGAGGTAAATCACCATCTGCTCTCCGGAGCTCTGCATGCTCGTAGAGTTATTGAACGCAGAGGAATAACCACTGACGTCAATGTAGCTCCAACGCTCATGAATCATCCCGTCAAAGTTCTGGAACCGCAGGAGCTTATTACACTGGCACATAACGCCAACCCGATGAGTTGTCGTATCTGCACGTGCTCGCATTACGATCCACTTTTCGCCAAATGCATCAATGATATCGCCGGCATACAGTTCATCACCCGGAAGGCAGATCACGTTGTATCCGTGATCTTCGCCGCCTCTGGTAAACACCATCGGCTGCGGATTCCCATTGCGAAGAGCGTCTGCCTGATAGTCCGGACTCTCCGTCAGATCGTCCATCAACTCTTCACGGGTTGCAGCCACCTCAGCACGACGCATTTCGTGAAAGGGTTCTTTTGTGTACGTGCAGTAGATAGACGATGCTTTTGCAAAGTTAGGCATTGTTCTCACCACCCAGCTTTCTCTCGATAGAGTTGAGTAGCCGTAATGCTTTGAAGACCTCCTGCTTGCAGACTTCCTTTGTTGTTTCATTGTGTTTCAGGAACTGCACAATGTTCATCGTTGTCACAAATTCCTGAGTCTCGCGCAGCTCCGGGAATGTGTCGGTAGAGCCAACCATGTCCCGAAGCAAACTGTCGAGATAGGAGTCGAGATAAGTCTCTTCGCCCGCCAGCTCAGCCTCTCGCAGAGGAAGGATCTTGAAGATGCGCCCTGTGAGACCGTGGATAAAAACATATAGCATCATCAGGATTTACCTCCCAAGGAAAGATCTCCATGGTCATAGGTGTACTCCGTGATGCGATGCCTGTACTCCTTGCGCACGTCTGTCCGCATCGCGTTGATCTCTCGCATCAGGTTCGCCGGAGAAAAATACTGGTAGTCCTTCGTCGAGATCTTGTTCTTCAGGAGAGAACGATCCATTACCTGTGCGCTCAGCCAGTAGTATGCCATGCCAAGAGCAAGGATCTCTTTCTCATCGTTCGTCAGATCTTCCACGAATTCCTCAGCCAGTTCATCTCGGTCGTCCAGAGCCTTCTCGCACTTCGGGTTGAAATCTGCAACGGCGCTATCGAGATACCGCTTGAGAACATAGCGACGCTCAGATTCATCCATCGAGCCAAGTTTCAGATCTTTAACCTTGAATAGCGCTCTCTCATAAAGCTCTTCGTAAGGGGTTGCCATTCCAACACCCCCTTATCCATCGATCGTCACAAGCTCGCAGTTCAGAGCATCTTCGATCGCCTGAATCGCACGGAGACTATCCAGCGTGCCGGTACGGATCGCATCATTTGCAGCAACGATCAGATTGGTTTTTGCGTCAGCAGACAGGCGATGGACGCGCTCCTTGATCTCGGTGGGACTCATGCGGAACAGCTCGCCGAAGGTGTCAGGAGTCAGAGAATCTTTGTAATACTGCGTCACCAAAAGGGACTTATAGATATCCTCGGGCGTCACGTCCTCATAACCGTCCTCGTCGACAGAGTCAACGAAGATCCAGTTGTTTTCAAAGAACGCGCGCTGCGTGCCCTTCATCGAGCGAAGATCACCCATCGTCAGGGTCTGCTTCTCGCCGAAGCGATCCCATTCCGTGCGATCGCCGGTACGCTGATTGATGAAAATCAGACCACCATGCACGTTGCTCTGCACAATCACGCGAACGGAATCGTCCAGCTTGACGGGCTTCGCAGCACGGGCAGCCTGCCTCTTGGGTTCCTCCACGGGTTCGGTTGCTTCAACGACGGTTTCAACCTGAACCTCGGTGTCCTTCTTGGTCGTCTTTGCCTTTGCGGACGCGGACGACGTATTTTTCTTAGCTGTAGTTGCCATTGATCAATGTCCTTTCTTTCTTAAAAAGAAGGGAGCCCTGCATGGGCTCCCTTTCCCTTAAATCTGTTGTGATCAGCCGGAGATGGTGTAGACGCCCATTTTCTCGTTGCAGATGATGCCGACACCCGTTGCCTCGGCATAGAGGTACTCAGTGGTAAGATCGGCATTGTCAGTTGCCTGACGCTCAACCAGAAGACCGGAGCCCTCGGTGACGTACTTAATGGGCTTGTCGTCAGCGGCGATAACATAAATCTTGTTATCGTTGATAGCAAAGTCATCGGTGCCGACCTTGTGAGCCTGCTTCATGGTCACAATGGGAGTTCCGTAGAACTTGCCGTAGAAACCAACAGAATAGATGGACTCCTTGCTGGACTCGGCAGCACCAACGGTAGCGTCGGTCAGCTTGCGAGCGCCTGCACGGGTGCAGAAGATGGTCGCAGTCTTGCCGGTAGCAGCCTCAACGTGCTCAATGATCTCGAGCAGAACGGCAGAATCGTAGGAACCGCTCTTCACGTAAGTGGAGTTCAGGCCAGCGGTGTTGGTAGCGATACCCTCAAACGCGCTGAGAATGCGCATACGGGTATCCTGCATGAAGGACTGAGACACGCGCTCGACGAAGGTGTTCCAGTCGACGCGGTTCGCGGCAAGACGACGCAGCTCCTCGTAAACCTTGATGGCGCGCATCTGGGTGGGGACACTGATCTTCTCGCCTGCGTTCAGACGCTGACGACGGACGGCCTGAGAACCGCGAGAGATGTTACCCACGAGGAACAGAGACTTGTCCTCGGAGTAAAACTCGTTCAGGTCACCCTCGGCGAGATTGCGCTCGTCGACGAGATTCATGAACATCTCATCGCCACGAAGACCGGTGTCGATGATGTGAGGAAGAACCTCCTCAACGTATGCGAAGAGCTCGGTGCCGCGGTGGAAGTTGCGGACATCGATCTTATTGGAGCCGCCGTTCAGCTCGACGATGCCGTCGATGATGGCCTGACTCTGATCCTGAGTGGAAAATTCGCCGGAAATACGGCCGTTGAGAGCATCAATGCTCAGCTTGAGCAGTTCATTCTTGGTAGCCATTACACATTACCTCCTTCGATTACGCCTTCACGCGGATGACGAAATACTCGCCTTCCACGTCAGTGATCTCGCCGATGGAAGTGGAACCGCTGGTCGCACTGTCAACGGCCTTGAGCTTCAGGCCAGCCTGCAGCTCGACCTTCGCACCCTTCTTGGGCGTGCCGTCGAAACCTTCGGCGGTCAGAGAGAACTCATCACCGTTGTGCAGCACATAGCCGCGAGCAATACTGCCAGCCTCGTTGACGAACTCGTTCAGATTCTTTTTGCGGTCGTCATACATAACCTCCGGCTCGCAAACCAGAGCGATCTGGCCGAGCTTCGCAGCAGCGGTCGGGGTCTCGGAAACATATGCTTCACGCTCGCCCTCGGCGCGAGCACCAACAACGACAACATTGCCATTCTCCACCTTAGCGTGGAGCTTCAGATTGACAAGAGCAGCATCATCTCGAGTGCCGGCAAGCTTGTCAGTACGGCAAACACAATATGCCATAGAATAGGCCCTCCTATTTTTTCGTTAAAAATAAAACCGCCCTTTAATGGGCGGTTGGTGAGAAGTATTTACTTTCTCTTCTGACGGCTCAGCAGCCCGCCATAGCCATCATCGTCATCGGTATGATCTTCATGATCAATACCAACACGAGACATACCAGCAGTAGGCTTCTCCACCTTCATGGATTTGCCACGCAGAGCAAACAGCTTCAGCTCGATATCTTCAATAGAACCGGTCTTGCGTTCGGCAAGCTCATCCTTGATGGTAGAGAACTCTTCAAGGCCAGACACGTCGTTAAAGCGACCAAGCAATTCATCTCGCTTTGCGGAGAATTCCTTCTCTTCAACGTCCTGCTTGAACTGGACCAGTTCGTTCAGCTGATTCTTATCAGCCTCGATCTTCTGGACCTCCTCAGCAGTCAGCCACTTCAGGAAGACCTCCTGAGGATCGGCACTCATCGTTGCCTTACCGTCTTCTCCAATGGTATATCCACACTTGTAATGCTTGTCCTCATAGTTGTCGGCGGTATAAATGCTGGCACAGAAGTACGCAAACTCATCATCAAAATCATTCAGATAGCAATAGACTTCCTTGACGAGTCTGCCCTGTGCATCACACTCGGTCTTATTGAAGGTACGCACGGCCTCACAAATCGCCTCGTTCTTCTGACGATACGTCATCGAAAACAGGCTCTGCTGACCATCCAGCTGCTCCGGATCACCGCCCTCGGGCTGGCCGGGCTGTGCAGTAAACTGCTCGCCATCAATCGCGCCTTCCGGCTCCGCAGTCTGATGAGCTGCCTTAAACGCCTTAAGCTTCGCGCGAAGTTCCTCTGCGCTCATCTCTTCTGTCAGTTTAAAATCGACATCAGAAGGAGTCAGAGAGAACTCTGCGAAAATCGCGTCTCTTTCGTTCTGGGTCATTCCACTTCCCCCTTTCTGGTGAGAATCTTTATTTTCAAGAGAAAAGGCTATCTGCTCACGCATCTCACCCATCAATTGACTAAATTGTGCGCCATCCAGCGCAAAGGTAGAATTGTCCATCGGCTCAACACGAGCACTCTGGAAACATGGCTCGGTGTGCTTCTCCGGGTCGTCGCTCTTGCCAAGCAGACACAATGCAGAAAAGTTCACGTCGAGCAGTTCGGTATAGAGCGAGTTTTCACTCCAAGGACGCCACTGAGCGAACGAGATCTCGGCGCTTTCGCCGAACCAGGTTTCGTCAGAATAGATTGCATCCTTCATTTCGGGATATCGCCCCGTCCATAAATAAGCTTCCGTAGTCAGGTATTCAACCTGTTGCCCATACTCCTCGACGGTCTCGTACTGTGCAGAATCGGCAATCACTACACCATACGGGACCGTGATCATCTTCACTTTTAGGTCATCCGTAACGGTACAGTCATGACCTCCGAAGTAACGGCCAGTTACATTGCCGTCTGCGTCATACTCTTCGATTAGATGACCAACAACCGGCAGATAATTCAGACTCGGGATGGCTTTGTCCAGCTCGGATTTGGACACATACGAATAATTTCTGTTTGCGCCCACTCCAAACGTATAGATCTTCACATGGTCAAACTCTTTGTTGACCGTATCGATCTTGCTGATTTTTGCCGAAGGGAGCGCAACGCTCATATATTTCTTATCAGGCATCGTTTCCTCCCTCCTCAAAAGCAAAGAACATCAGTGACAGTAAAGTCTGTGTCAGAAAACTGCGTGTGCATCATTTCAAGCAAAGCCTGATTCTCCGGCACGCAATATTTGATGTTCTCCCCCCTGCCATTCTGAATAACAGAAAACCCAAGGGAGCGGAGGTTGTCCGCCACCTTGGGATCATTGAATACATACATCTTCATCGGCATCACCTATTGGCATTCGTGTCGTTTGCACGAGTCGCTTCACCGGCGGCATCAAGATCTTCGTCAGCAGTTACCGGACGGCCATTGCCACCACTGGCGTTGCCAGTTCCACCACCAGTATATCCGCTGATAAGAGGCTTCCACGAGTCCATATCGTAGAGCTCGCTTTCCATGTACTCAAGGCCAGGGATATTTGCTTGATGAATGCCGAGAGCAGCGGCATAGGCGCTCTTCGCCCCAGGCACACCAAGCGTCGCAGCATCCTTATAAAGAGATACCATGTCTGCCTGGTTGAATCTCGTCGTGTCAATAAAGCTGATCTTGAACTTGAGTGTTCCGGAGATGTTCTTCAAAATACGGTTAATCAGGCGCTCTACCTGATTTGCAAACGAGAACATAATCTCCTCATCCGCCTTAATGGCAAGCTTGAGCGCACCAGCAGTATTGCTGATAGTGCTGCCATGCAAGAGAGCTGAAGTGCCCGTATTAAACCAATACTGCTCTTCCGCACGAGAGACAGTGTCCACGTCGTTCGTGCCCGTGCTCTTGTCAAATTCGTAGCTCTCCGTCTTCATGGGGGCAACGAACGCACCAACATAAGGTGGAAGTACAGAGCAGAGTTGCTGATAATACTTTTCCGCAGCAGGCCAATCGACCTGAGGCGTGCCATCACTATTCAGAGGGATCTGCATGCCAAGAATCTTATAGTTTGCGATCTTTGTCGCAGTCTCCTGAAGCGCCTTGTACGTCTCGATGTCGTAAAGCATCGGCAGCGTAGACGACCAAGGCGGAATAGAATACGTCAGTGTCGTCTCATCTGCCTTTAAGCAGAAAGTAATGTTCAGAGGCACTTCCTGATACTTCTCGCCACCAGATCGATAGGCATTCCACATCGTGGTGAATTCGGGCGGGTACAGGCTCAATTTCTTTTCAGGGATCTTGCTCATGTCCACGCAATAGCGCCACGTACCATCCTCAATGGAAGTCAGCATGCAGTAATCCGGGTTAATGCGCTGAACAAAGAATGAATTCTTGTTCTGCCAGATAGCACCATAGAGGATGCCATCGCGCAGTGTGATCTCTGTAGCCTTATTCAGTTCGTGCTTCAAATTCATCAATTCCAACTGATTTTGGACCTTGATGTACTGCTTACGGAATGTGTCCGGCTTGGCCTTCTCCTTGTCAAAGTCCAGCGGAGACACAATATAATCCCAACGGAGAAGACCGGCATAGTATCGAATCAAACGACGGTACTGACTCGAGCAGTCCCACATATAAATCGAAGCGTTACGAAGATTCTTCTCATTAGTTGTCGGGCTCTGCATATACTGCAGAATATTCTCTTTGCTATAACGAGTATAAGTGACGCTCTCACGGGTAGATTGATCCGTCAACACCCACAGAGGAGCTTGCACCTGTTTGGCAAAACGCATAGCTGCTTCAAAAGCAGCCTGATTGATCTCGTCTTCTGTCTGAGCAGGTGGAGGTGATGTCACTCTGCACGCAACTTTTTCCTTAGGCATCGCGATCACCTCCTTACGTTAATGTTGGGGCCTTAAACTGCAAAAGACGATTTACCGCATCCATGCCATTTCTTGGCCCACGAGCCATTCGCCTCTCAAGTTCCTTAGCAACATAAATGTTGTAAGAAAGGGACGAATATCGATCCTTGCGCATACCGCTCTTTTCTTGAACCTTGATAATGCCATTCTTCGCCTCATATTCAAGGTTAATGAGTTCATTTCCGAGAAGCGTCGTATGCACGTAAGGTAATCTCAGGTCTGCCTTTTCTCCGATGGACAGTTTGCTATAACCAGACAGTTTCGTCAGGTAATCTTCGCAGTCATACTCAGAAACAAGAAGACGAATAGCACCCTGTCGGAAAGCTTCACGCAAACCAAGGGCTGCTTCAGAGTTAAAATTAGCCGAGCCCATCACGGCCCAAATCTTCTTCGGAGCTCCACGAACGGCACAACGTGCTGAGATCTCATCGTTGTTGCAACAATCCAAAGCGCCATAGATTAGGCCTGTTTGCGGATCATTCATGTCCTTCATTAGGAGATCAACGATCGGTAAGCCAAGGCCCTTAGCGTCGATGACGAGGTAGTCGCAGTCGTACTCCTCTACTCGACGGCGAATCATCAGTGCTAAATCGTCCGCTCTCATTCCCTCGATATTCTCCGTATAGACAATGTTGCTCATGCACTTCGTCTGAGAGATTGGAGTAAGGGAGTTAATGAATATTGAAGCCGCATCGTTATCTTTTTTGTTCGTAGATGCCATCAGAGCCAAGTCTGCGGAGAGAATGCGCTTTTCCTTTGCTCCCTTTTTAGGGATTCGCATATGTTTGTCCTGCATAGACGGCACAACGGACGGTGGATACCACGCATACGGAAGAACCCTGTTTCGTTCAACGTCTTCATGACTATACAAACCACCGTCAGTGTCGGACCACCAAAGGGCCTTCATCTCCATATGAAAAGAAACATCGGAGAATGTTGCTTCGGACATTTCATCCTCCACCTGCTCGCGAATAAGCAGACCTTCCTTAATAGGAAGCTGATACGGTAATGCGCACATGCCATAGCTGCGCCCTTCGAGGATGTTCTTGAGGTAAGTGATCGATTTTTCAAATGACCAATGACTCTCATACCAACAAGAACTGGCATACAGCTCGCGGCTTCTCTCCTGCAAATGAGCGTATTCCGGCTTTTCGAGATATTTGGGTGAACGGATCTCACTCAGGAACTTCTTCAAAACGCTCTCAATAATGGTCGGGTCGACCTTCACGAACTCGTCCACTAAAAGCAACGTCGCACGATAGTGTCGAGCATTGTCGTTTGCTGTCGCGACAAAAATGCGAGAGCCATTGTAGAACTCGATGTGAGACTCTTGCCCGTTAAATACAATCTCAGATATCTCAGATTGTAGGTTTACAGACATAGGCATGAAGACCTTGACAATACGGTCCAATACCTCCTGTGCCTGCTTACGCGTCTTGGAAACTACGCAAATATGTGTACCGGGGTACAAAATGCATCGAATACAACAGAAGATAGCAAAAATATGTGTCTTGCCCTGCAGTGTGTTATCCTATCGGCTTTTTATCCGATAGATCTTGCTCTTTCGAGAAGGTCAGCATAGCTTTTTATCCTCGGCATTACCCGGTCGGATATCGCGGCCTCGTGGCTGGGTTATATCGTTTCACCAGCTATGCGTTGCCCCTGACTGCCCGAGACAGCCTTCGGTCCGGATTAGCATATAGTCTACGCTACGTAGCCTCCCCGCTTCATTCCGCGATTTATTGCCCGCACATTACTGTGCGGCGAGGCCAGATTTGACCACGACTTGCAAGATACATAAAATAAACGCAGTTGTTCATCATATAGAGAATTACCTCTTGGAACCACTTCAAATTTGTGATCCCAAGGTAATCCCTGACAAACCGCTGCGGATTTGCTCGATAGAACGCCGCTCGCTCTGCCACCGTCTCCATGACGCGGTTAAGTTCCTCGGTCTCTACCTCTCGTGTTGTTTTCTTTTTTGCTTTAGTGATGGCGAATTTACTCATCGGCATCACCATCTTCCGACTTTAGAATCTTCTTGCCGCGCATTGCATTAAACTTCTCGCGGAAAGCATCATCGTCGGAGTCTTCATCCGCCACATAACGCGGCGGTTCGACAGTATACTTTGCGACCTCTTTCTCATAGAGTTCAGCTGCATCGTTATCAATATGGAACATCTTTGCAAGATGACCAAAGAACCAAACCGTAATAGCCTTGCCAATGCCATCAACATCTTTCCACTCGTCTCGTGGCTCCGGGATAGGCTTCTCGTCCTCCCATCTCTGGATCAGCGTGCCGAATGTATTCTGTTCGACGAGCGCGTCTCCGGCCTTTTGCTTCGGTTTGATACGTGCTGAGTCCATCAGTTCCTGCAGCGTCTTCATCGCTTCGGTGGTACGCTTCATATCTCCATCGGCTTGTGCTCGTTGGACATTCAATTGCGCGATACAAAGGCTCTTGAAGATTTCCTCCTGAGCCTTTGTCTGTGTGTCATAACGTTCACACCAGTCTTCATACTGCTCGCGCAGATATTTATACTGATCAACACTGTATCCAGGACCGAAGAAGTAAACATCTTCCTCTGGGACAATAGTCTCAGGATCAGGCTCAACGCAAATCTCGTTGTCATCAGACGCATCTTGAGGGATTGTCAATTCCCCAGCTTCGACTCTGGCTTGAATTTCAGCCGCGGCCTCTTCCGCCGCAGTTTCGGCTTCCTGCAAACGCTGCAGTGTTTCTTTGCCCTCAATGAAATATTGCTGTGCTGAATCAAGGTATGTCTGCCCCTTAAGCATGTTGTGACGCATTTGACGCTTCATCGAATAGCAACTGATAAGATTGTTCTTACCACCGCGCAACACGTTCTCATCGCGAGCCTTCTGTGCCTGAGCAAAAATAGTATCATCCCAATACCAGTCGAATAGACTGCACATACGCTCCATCGCTTTGCGCTCATCACCATCAAAGGCGGGCAAAACTTTCTTCTGTAAATAGAGATCCGCGCAGCTCTTACACATAGGAACATAGCCGTCCCATCCGTAAAATAACGGCGAGGACGACTTCACAAAGTTGTCGTTTGGGGCACTATACAGCTTACCACAGCTACAGCAACAAAACTTCGTTGCGCGCGAGCGCTGTTCAGCGATCACAAAGCCTGGTTGCGGATCTAATGCTGGCAGTTGCCTCTTAGATTCCTGCTGTGCCTTTTTGTATGCTTTATTTTTTACCGGTGACGGCATAAGGTCCCTCCTTGTTTCTTCATCACAAAGAGCTCAGACTACCTTGCTGTGCCGCAATGATTTCTCCGTCTTTGAAATACTTGCCCAGTTCGGCGGTCTCATCCTTATCCAAATAGATGGAAACCATATCACGACTCTGCCACCCGACAATGTTTTGAATCACTTCATCTGGAATGCCTGCTTCCGACAGTTTCGTTGTAAAGCGATGCCGCAGTGCATGCCAGTAAAACGGCTTACCCAAAATATTCGAAAAAGTCTTTGCCCAGCTGTTCAGAAGAGAATCATCGACGTGTTCGCTCGGATCGTCATGATCAGGGAACAGCCATTCACTATCAATGCCGCGCTTTTTGCGCTCCTCCAGCCACAGCTTGAGATATGGGTCAAAATTCTTTTTCAGGACATAGAAGTTGAGCATTTTACCTTGCTTGCCTCTACCCTTCGACTTCACCTTTTCCGGAGTCCGGTACAGAGAACCATATAGGACATTTTCGTCTTCAAAATAACTCGTCTTAAAGCGAACGAGCTCACTCTTGCGGCGACCCGAATTATCGGCCAAAGAGAACATACATGCCTTTTCGATTTCTCCCCGTTCGACCAAAGTGTCAGCAATCATACGGCACTCTTCCTCGGTCATTACGGTTTTCTCGCGCACAGGCGTATTTACCGGACTCTCGATCTTTTTCACAATAGATCGATAATTCGGATACTCATCGTCTAAGACGTTCTCTACATAGTTGCTCATAGAAGAGACAACTGCCTTGAGCCGTCGAATTCGGGCAGGGCTATTCCCGTGATCCTCAATCAGCCAGTTTTGGAACTTGATGATATCTCGCTTAGTCATATCGACAAAGAAGCGGTTGTCGCAATATTGCAGGAGAAACACCATGATGATGTTTAGGTCCTGACGATATGCTTCAACCGTTGTTTCACTTCTGTCGATACTGCGCAGATACATCAAGAAATCCTTTACAAGCTCTTTGTTCTGCTTGTTTGCCTGCTCGAGCAGCTCGGGCGTTACGATTTTATTCTGTTTGGTTTCGCGGCCAGTGGCCATGCGCCCTCACCACCCTTCTTCTGTTATCATTCGTCTTCGAGGATGTCTATCTCGCTTGGCTTACGTTCGCCAGTGTAAGTATCATAACTGCCAAGTCGACCACCGCTTACATATGCTCCAGGAACATACTCTCCACGCTTGAGTGCACGGATCTTTTCCATGCGACGTTCAAACTCCGTACTCGTCAGCTGATCCTTAACGGCGGCCTTAAGATAAACGGATGGAACAAACTTTAACATGATGGAATCCGGACAGTTGATCTTCTTCCCCTCGAAATTCTTCATTACTCGCCCCTTGTGAGGCTTATGTACGAAGGTGCCAAATCCGTATAATGACACCTCTTCGTCGTCGATAATGGCCTTTTTCAGCTCTTCCAGCAGGATATCAACCCAATAGCGGGTCTCCATGATGGTATTGCCTTGATTATCCGCCGCTCGACGAATGAAATCTTCCTTATTCATCGGGCATCTCCTTAAAATCAAGAGAGCGGAATCGACCACTCAACGGTCTTTCCGCGCCCCTCTTCAAATTTCACCATAGTAGCAGCGGGCTGCGAAGATCTGCGAAGCTTCATCGCGAATGAATCTGTGCCCATAATACTCGGAACACGCATCACGCCGCGGAACAGTCCGGTGGTCTCATAAGAGCCGTGATGCAAATGACCACAAACCATGTAATCGACATCCTGCCGATATGTGTTCTGCAAATCCTTAATGCCCTCTTCGAGATTCTTCATCTCGCCGTGGACTCCAAGAACGTTATACCCCGCTACATTGGTATAAATAAGACCGCTTTCGTTCTCGACGAGGTCGAAGCGGTCGTTATCAGCAAGGCGGGCCTTCCAATAAGATCGGATCACCTTACCCATATTCTCATTTTCAAAAGCTCCGTTCTTCTGATTGAAGAAACGAAGCTCCGTGTGGTTGCCGTCCGTCATATACAGCTGGACATTCACAATGCGAGTCAGTTCATTGAGCCATGCGGCCATAAACTCCATGTATTTAACGGTAGCATCAACCACGCCGTATCTCAGCTTCATTAGCTGACCGGGACGAAGCACACCGTCCAGTTCATCCCCGAGGAAAAACACCTTTAGCGTATCAATATCCTGCTCGGCAACGAGCTCGGTCACCCGATCCAGCAGATCCCACATTCGCTTCTCAAAGATCTCTGGGCTATATTCATTGATGATCTCGCCTCGCAGCCCTTTGATGGTGAACTCAGCGCCGTAGTGTTCATCGCCAATCATAAGAATATATTCGCCGCAGCTGCTTTCGCGCAGCGGTTGGTAATCTGGAATCTTGACCGGCGCGATGGACTGAATCGCTTCAACGATCTGTTCCACAATGGCTTCATCGCGAGCTTCAGAACGCAGCCAACGCTGATATTCGTTCTTTTCATCACGCAGCTTACGGCGTTCCTTTGCGATTTCACGCAGTTCAGAATTATGCGAAGACGTTGTTTCCTGCGACGGAGATGTCTTTACCACCTGTCTCACAACGCGCTCCACATCTCCTTGCTCACTGCCACGCTTGTACATACGACGATAGCAGCTCTCATCATGTTCTAAACCAAGCACACTGTTCAGGATGTCTGCGACCTCGTTCCATGTGCCGATGAGATCTTTGTCATGACATACGCGATAAATAAAGTCGCGTTCGCTCTCACCAACTTTTCTCTCGTACCCCATCCTCAATCACCTCAATTGCTGTGAGGACGATGCGTACGACGATTATTGCGCTTGTTACCACGAGGCTTCGGCACCCAAGTGCCTCTCAGCTCGCCGAGAACTCGCTTGGCCTCACGAGACTCTTCAACAAAATACCCCTTGTTGCGATGACCTCTATTGACAATAGCAATGTGTGCGTTGGGAGCCTCCTGACGAAGGACGTCTGCCTCTGCGCGTGTAACTTTAACCAATTTATTTTCAATCCTTTTTTATCATAGTAGAAGAGACGACCGTAGCAATACGGGATGCGCAGACCCGGAGGCCTGCGCTATATTAAAGAGCGACGCTCATGCAGTTACTTGTCGTTCCCTTCCCCCGAGTGTTCGAAACACGACGATAAATTCTGCATAAAAGCAAAAAAGAAGGGAGTTTCTGCTGAAATAATTGCAGAAACTCCCCGTTTCAGTTAACTATCAAACTTCATCTCTTCTTGGGCCTATATTTGATTTTCCACTCTCTTGACTTTTCAATGTTTCTCTGTCTTTGGCAAGACGCACATCTCACCGACGGTCGACCGCGCTTGACCTTTTCGATAGGCGCACCACAATCCAAGCAACGCAAATCCGCTGAGACGCTCATTTTACAAGCTGGGCATATAGCGCTATCGAGCGTATAACTGGTCTTAAACGTGCACCCGCAAAGAATGCACTCAGCATCCTGCATCTCGAGGCTCTCGCCGACCGGCTCACAATCGGGACAATATCTACGGTTCGTATGCTTCTTGGAAAATCTCTTACCACATTTCAAACAAAGACCGTCATAATATTCTAAGGCGTCAGCCAGATTTTCGTACATGACATCTCCATAACAGTACCACAAGGCCGCCTTGCGCTTTGTTGGCTCTGTGTCATAGAGAGCTTTAATCAAAACATCGCACACATACTGACGATTGCCGTATGTATCCATTTTTCTGCGAAGTTCCTTGAACTTCCACCAGAAACGGTTGTCCTCAGAGCTCATTCCCGAGAGCTTACTGCCTCCGATGTGAGCCGACTCTTCACGGAACACATCGACGATTTCCTGCTCCTTCGGCCCGATTTTCTGAGCATCGTTGTACATCAGAAGCCGATAGTCGAACGGACCAACCTCGGATAAATTGAATCGGAACTTATATATTGGCATCTGCTTGTAGATGCGATCAACGACATTGTCTCCGCGATCCTTGATCTGAGAGTCTGCTTTGCCCTTAGCATACTTAAAAAACGCTGGCAGCTTCTCACGGTCGATCTTAGCAAGACGCTCTTGCCATTCCTTTGGGATGACAGGGCGATACAAAGTCTTGGCATAGTCAATCACAAAATTATTGATCATACATAGGATCTTAACCGCGTCGACGTCTGGCTCAGGACTGTTCCACACCTTCGTGATTTTGTTCGATATCGTGCCGATATTACCGCCCGTCCAAGCAGCAACCATACCATAATAGAAAGCCTCAGGTTCCAATTCTTGCGGAGCCGCCTTTGCCATCGGGTAATACAGCGGCACTACGTCTTGACATTCGCGTTCAGCCACTTTAACAAGTGTTGGTTCCGCTACTACAAGAGCCTTATCTCCGTCATTGTCAAACTGTAAGATCTTACTGATGCAATCGAATGTGCTCGTGTAAATACCGTTTGTGTTGAACCATTCTCGGATCTCCGGGCGATCCCTGCACACGTTGTGACGAACGGCATGTTCCTTGTAAAGGTGTGGGCTGCGCAAAACATCGAGCTTGTCCGCAGTGGCATATTGTTTCGTCCAAACATCACCATTGGCGAGCAAGCCCCTGGGAACCGCAATCCCCTCGAACCAATACTGACATGCTGCATACAGATCTGGGATCAAGAATTGGTACTTCCCGTCGATCATCAACTTACCAGCTCTGGCATCATTCATAATCGACGTGCGGATATCGCGCAACTGTTCTTTGCAATATTCATCGCGGAGCATCTCGGGATACATTGCCAAACACTTCTGGAAGTAAGTCTGTTGTGCACCCATTCGCTGTCGGACTCCGAGACAATCCATCATCGTCTTTTTATCACCACAAATGCGACTCAACGTTTTTCGGGTTGTATTGCAAATGCTGTTCAGCTCTGCATCAGTCATGCTCGTCAGAGTCTGAAGCATCTGGTAGTTGATCGTTGCGCGACCGATCCGCTGCGGTTCAATGTTGCACTTACCGGCGGTGCAATGATATTTCTTAAAGTTGTCTTTGTAAGCTTGCCAGCTGGGATAATACTTTGCCATCTTGAACTGGCTCTTACAGAAAATCACCTCAATGTGCTCTTTCAGCACATCGTGCTCTTGACCATAGATGTCCTTAATAACGGCATGATTGACTGCGGGATTCCGCTCATCAGCTTGCCGAATGAACTTGTCAAACGGGAACGGGGACAGCAGTCCCTTAACCCAAGGGGCTCTGACCATAAAGTTCTTATCACTCACCTGCGGGAGGATCATTCCGCATCCATCCGTGTGAGTAATGGGTACATCGTGCATCTCTCGGCTAATAGAAAAATCTTTCTCGTCGATGAAGTCAACCTCGCTGCGCACCACTGTCTCGAAATCATCCACGACAATACAGCGGTCAATGTCAAAATCACACCAGATCTCCGTGGAGCTATTGCTCAGAGCAAGATAAGCAAGGTATTTATTGACGTTAACACCGCCTTGCGCGTTTATATCTGCAATAGATAGCCCGCAAGTCAATGTTGGCATACACCGCTCAAGCAAGTCCTCTCGAATCGCAACAAACTTCTTCGTGCGGATCTGACCTGCGGATGCCGAGAAAAACACGTAGTGATGTCCTCTCATTGTAAAGCCGTTCTTGATGATGCTCTCGGCGACGCCGAAAAAGTAAACACAAACGATAACCATCTGCTCGTTGGTTTCGTCAGAGCTCATGCCAAGCTCTCGGACGAGCGAAGATTCAAAAGTCTGCACGATATTGGTCTCAATCAACTTGTCTTCGCGGACAATACGGGTCAGCTCCGCATTGGTGGCAATCAAGCGTTTGAGTTCTTCCTTCAGCTTACTCAGCTCTTTGTTGATTGAGGTGCGTTCTTCCTTTGTTAATGGCTTGCTCTCTACTCGCCGGTAGCGTTTCGCCTTAGAATCTTTCTTCGGGCTATCTTCGCTCAGCCGAATTCTCAGCGCATTCATCTTTTCTTCAATCTCTGCTTCTTCATCAGTGTAGAAGCAGGCCGTGTCTAAAGCATATACGGGATATTGCTTGTCAAACTGAATATCCAAGTGATCGTCTCCATTGTTGTACAACAACGGCACGACCGCCTTATATTAACGGTTGTTTACAGCCAACCGGAAATTACTGTGTAAGTCAAATTATTCTTCTCTCATAGAATAGATAATCGCCGCGTAAGCTCTCTGACGGTAGGCCAACTCATCAAAGTAGCAGCGTTCATCTTCGCCCAGCTCATCGCTGGGATCAACACCATCGGTGTAGCTTGTAAAGAAAGCGCAGGTCTCGTCTTCTTGCGACTCGGCGCACTCATCATACCAGAGGCACTTCTCGCAGTAGCTGTCCAGTGTTTCTCTCATGCATTTGTAAATCTTCTCATCCATTTTTGCTGTTCTCCATCTATGTAAATTATCCGTTCACCTTGTCGAGCCACTGCTCAAGAAGAGTTCTCATACGTCTTGAGGGGACGTACACCCAAATCTCCTCGCCGTCGCGGATCGCGCTACGCCAGATCCACTGCACCATCATACTCAACGCCCACTCATCGCGGTTAAATCCCACTTTATATCTTGTCAAGAATCCGTGAATTGTTGGATTTGGGAACAAATTGATCAAATAGGCTAAATAGTGTTTATCGCGATACGCATTGGTAGCTCGTGCATTGCAGGCAATATATTGCTTCTTGTAGCCACGTGGAGCAACCTTGATAGCCGTTTTACCGCCTTCTTCATCGAGCTGTGTAATCTCCTTGTAGCACGTCCAGAGGCAATCGGTCGACTTGGCTTTCATCTTATTGCGAAAGAAATTATATGCATTGTCTTGCACTTGTTTGACATTGTCGGTGTTGTCGGCATCTTCATACCATCCACGCGACAGCTCATACCGTCCATCTCCAATGCGATTCATCTTTGCGTTGGAAAAAATATGAACCTTATCCTTAATGTGCAACAATTTGTACTCTCGCTGATCTCCGGTGATGTGATAGTTCTCTGGAGTATCTCCCTCAACATAAATCGTCTCATACTCAAGTCCCTGTAGATCGAAATAGCATCGCTGCAGCTGTGCATCAAAAAGATATGTCATGATGTAGCAGTCTTTGAATACCTCGAAAGACTCTTTCGGCAGCATCTGGATATAACTGGTGCGGTTGTAATACCACAGGATACCAAGCTCACAATCATCTTTATATCGTCGAAAGCGGCCTTTATATTCCGTTTCATCGGCTCTCCAGATAGCTCTGCCGTTATCTTCAACGTCGATATACTTTTCAGATAAGGTGCCAGCATCGTATGGAGTAATCTCATAATCGCTGATCAGATCACACACCTCATCCATAACCAAAGTGTAGTTGCCTACACTAATCAAGTCGCGAGCCTCTTGATCGAAACGTTGGAACAAAGCGTGAGTCGTCGCAATGTTTCGACCTTCTCGGATCTTGTCTTTGAAATCATCCATCTTTCTCTTGTAGTCTGTTGAGACTGGTGTACCGAACTCGTTGTAGCCATAAGTCTCTGGCGATACAAATTCTTTTTCTGGGCACTCTGTGATGATTCGTTCTCCTTCCGAGAGAAACGGCGTTACAAACACAAAGTGCTCATCGGCTGGCGCCTCCCGCATGTAGTTGATCATTGCACTTGTTTTGCCGATGCCCATTGGAGCATCCAGCACATAGATTGACATCCGATCATCCTTTCTGTTCTGGTGTTATTTATTATTAAAAGTAGTAAACGTGCCCGCAAACCATTGGTATTACTGACTTACTACTTTTTTTCTTTCTTAAGGATTTTGAATCTTATATTACCTTGTTCCGTTTACCTTTCGTCCTTATTGCACTATTAGGTAGCGTAGTTACTTATAGGTGGTAATGTGATTCATCCGTTTTTAACTACGTAGTACCCTTACTCCCCAATTATTTAATAAAAAGCAACTTACAAAAAAGTCAGTGATTGCAATGCTTTCCGAGGAGCAAAACTACGTTTTACTACGACACCCCCTTAAAATCGTGTAGTAAAATTAGTAAAATGTATATTCAATTTTCAAGGTGCTCGCTTCTCCGTTAGAAGCAGAGACTGGCATTTACGCCAGGAAAGAA
>ERZ1035027.284-NODE-284-length-31692-cov-6.025066_pt1 | contig 31692 bp, 35 predicted proteins | sample MGYA00520604_ERZ1035027 | MGnify/ENA primary metagenome ERZ1035027 (study PRJEB33766, sample SAMN09781743) | gut metagenome | biome: gut microbiome | host: Homo sapiens | place: Madagascar | study: EMG produced TPA metagenomics assembly of the PRJNA485056 data set...
CGACAATGCCGCAACGAAAGAAGAACTGACAAATCTTAATAATACAACAAAGCAAGAATTGTTAAGCAATGCGGATGCCGTAAAACAAGAACTCCAAGAAAGTGATTCTGCTATTAAGGCTGAAGTAGATACAAAAGCACCTATTAATAATCCTGATTTTAAAGGATCTTTAACTGTAGACGGTAAAGATGTTGCACTCTCCTCTGAGGTAGACAATAAAATAAATGAGTGTTTTCATAATGCTCTCGCTATTAGGGAATTTTAGGAGGTATTATGGAACAGGAAAATATCTTACAGTTTATTGCAACAACTGGATCAAGATTGTCTGACTTGCCTATTTCGGATGGACAGTTAATCTTTTTACAAGATAGGCATAAAATCGTATTAGATTTTAATGGATCCAGAAAATTTTATAATGATATTGAAATTCTTGACAAGGATTCTGATAGAACAAATTCAACGCCTGAAAATGGGCGTTTTTATTTTGTCATTGGTACTGCTGTTTTATGGTTTTATCAAGACAAATGGGTTCAATTAACTTCTGCTCCTGAAGGTTATGTGTTTATAGGAGTAGAGCTTCCAGAGGCAGGAAGCGAAAATCAACTATATGTTAATAAAAATAAGTGCAATATCTCCATTTGGGATAATGGTACATATATAACGGTCGGTGAAGTAACTAATTCAATCTCAAATGAGGAAATTGACGCTTTATTTAAATAAAACAAATATGAAAGGATATTTAAAATGGCTGACGTTATTGAAAAGAAATATGTAGACCTTGCCGGTTTAGGTCATTATGATGAGAAAATTAAGAAAGTTATTGCAGATGCAGATGCTAAAGTTGCATCCGATGCGGAAGGCATGTATGAAAAACAGGGCGTTGCTGCAACAAAGGTTCAGGAGCTTGCTGATGGTGCAGTTAAGACCAACACTGATGCAATTACAAAACTGAATGGTGTAGATACCGTTGAGGGATCCGTAGCAAAAGCTGTAAAGGATGCAAAAGATGCAGTAGAAGCAGAAATTGGTACGCTTGATAGTCTGACAACTCAGAATAAAGCAAGTATCGTTGTTGCTATTAATGAGGTATCTGAATCTGTTAAGACTGGTGGAGCAGGTTCCGTTGTAACAGTTGATACAACGACCACTACTGAAGGTTATGCAAAATCTTATACTATTAAACAGGGTGGGAAAACTGTATCTACTATTGACATTCCTAAAGATATGGTCGTATCTTCCGGTACTGTTGAAGTAGATCCAGTAGGTCAGGAAAAGGGTACATATCTTGTACTTACTCTCGCTAATGCTACTCAGGATAAGATTTATATCAATGTTGGTAAGCTTGTAGATATTTATATTGCTAAAGCCAGTGCTACTCAGGTTCAGGTTGCTATTGATCCTTCTACAAGAGAAATTTCCGCTACTCTTGTTGCAGGTTCCGTAACTGCTACCGAGCTTGCTGCCGATGCTGTTGTAACTGCAAAGATTGCTGATGGAAATGTAACCAAAGCAAAACTTGCAACTGATGTACAGACAAGTTTAGGCAAGGCTGATACCGCTATACAGGAAGCAGATCTTACTGATCTTAAGGCAGATGTTGCCGCAAATAAGACTGGTGTTGCAGATCTAAAGAAGTCTCTCGCTGAAGGTGGTGCTACTGCAACAGCAATCGCTGATGCAAAGAAGGCTGGTACTGATGCTGCTACCGCTGTTACCGCACTTGAGTCTGGCCAGGTTGCAACCAACAAGTCCGACATTGCTGCTCTGAAAACTAAGGTTGATACAATCGAGGGAACTTCTTACGTGGCTATTACCACTGAGGAAATTGATGCTCTGTTCACAACTAAACAGGCTTAATAAGTATTTGTACTTTTATATATTAGGAGAGTCATTTGGCTCTCCTGTTTTGCCGGTATAGCACAATTGGTAGTGCAGCACCCTTGTAATGTGAAGGTTATGGGTTCGAGTCCCTTTACCGGCTTAAGGATGACTTCATTGAATGATTCCTTTATATGGAGAGATGTCCGAGTGGTTTATGGTGTCTGCCTTGAAAGCAGATGAGCGGTGAAACGCTCCGTGGGTTCGAATCCTACCCTCTCCGCTGAAGAAAGAGTTATTTCGTTTGGAATAGCTCTTTTTATTTTATACGAAAATTTAGTTCGTAAAAAGAGAATAAGTTATTAGATATTGCACTTTTATGTGTTTTTGAAATTTATGAGAAGTGATAATATTACTTCTCTTTTTTATTGGAGTTACATTTTAAAATCATAGTTCTTGCATAGTTGTTATCTATATTTAACAACAGGCTACCCGTCTCCTAGATCTTGTACACTAACGTATATGCCCACACGTTAAATGAAGTCAGATATAATCACCCCCCCTTTTGATACTTTATTAATCTTCGGAGTCGTTTTTCTTGTCTCTTTCATTTTCTTCTTTAAAATATATGTAAATAATATGGATTAGTCTTTTGAGGAGAAAACGAAGAATATTTTTTGAAAACATTAAAATAGTAATAATGCTTCCAATTAAATTCAAGTAGTACACGAACGTATAGAAATCTATCATAGTAGCCTTCTTTCCTGTAAGAACTATGACCTAATTTTATTATACTATAATGGCATTTCTATATCAATAATTAGATTGAATGGAGAATAAATAATTAACAGACTATAAGCGGATTGTAACTGTTTCGATTGCAGGTAGTCGGATTTAAGAGAAGAATAACGGAGACTGATCATCTTCGTGAACGACTGTACTCCATATCCAGTCACTCTTCTCTTCTATTATTGTTGATATGGAGAGATTGGAGAAAATATGAATGGGAAATTACAAACGAAACGAAGAAAATAAAAAAGATAATGAAGAATGCGGCATTTATTCTATCACTAATATATTAAATGGGAAAAGATATATTGGTCAAACATATAATTTTAAATACCGATGGATGCGACATAAAAGTTATTTAAAACATAATTCAGAACATAATGCACATTTGCAAAACGCATGGAATAAATATGGTTCTAACAATTTTCGATTTGAAATTATTGAAAAATGTCAATTTGAAAAATTAGATGAAAGAGAAATATATTGGATAAATTATTTTGATTCCAAAAATAGTGGATATAATTTTGCAGATGGTGGATTAGGATGTAGGGGATATAAACATTCCGATGAAGAAATTATGAAAATGAGATTAATTCAAAATCCTGAGCCAATTGCTATGTTTGACTTACAAGGTAATTATATACGAACATTTGTCAGTGCAGGAGAGGCTAGTGATTATTTAGGGAAAAAATCTAGTAGTGGAATCAAAAGGTGTTGTGAGAAAGATAAATATAAAAAAGCGTATGGATATATTTGGATTTATGAAAAAGACTATAAATCTGGAAATATAGATTGGAATTATTATTTATCTAAAAACAAAAATCTTCCTAAATCAGTATTACAATACAATTTAAATATGGAACTAATCAAAGAATATGCTTCTGCTTACGAAACAAGTATGAAAGGCTTTAATTCTGCAACGGTATCAGCAGCTTGCAATGGCAAATATGATACATATAAGGGATATGTTTGGGTTTGGAAAGATAACCCTGAAATTTATTATAAAAACAAAGCTAAACGTAAAGAAAAAGCCCTAAAGGATAAAAGAAGCAGAGAAAGAATTATTTTACAATATTCAAAAGATATGGAATATTTAAAAGAATGGACTTATGATGAGATTTTAGACAATAATTTTAATTTAAAAGCAATTCAAAGTAATTGTTCTGGACATGCAAAAACATCACAAGGTTATATATGGAAATATAGATCGGAAGAGTCGGTTGTTTAACTACTCTTCTATTTTATTGGAATAAAAGGAAGGAAGTGATTATTACGGCTAATTTAAGACAAGCTAAAACAGATGATGAAATAAAAAAGCTAACTGTGAATAATGTAAAAACTGCATATCATGAATTAGCTTTAGATTACAATCATCTTCTTAATTTAGATTTTATTTTTTGTCCTCACTGTGGAAAATGGAAGTCAACTAAAGGTAGTAATGGAAATTTTTATAAGTCAAATAAGAGTAAAAGTGGTTTTAATCATTTTGCTTGTAAAGCGTGTATTTTAGATCTCTGCACAGACGTAGATCCTAAGACAGGTGTTAGAACTGATAACAGAGAAAAGACAATAAATACATTTAGGCAACTTGATTGGAAATTTTGTGAAAGCGATTATAATGCACAACTGCAAACAATTAATGAAAATGTGGGCGAAAAGGTTAGAGGAACTGCGGTACAGAATCTTATTGTAATGGTGGCTTCTCTTCCACAATATCGAAATACATCATTTAAAGACTCTGAATTTTCTATTGATGATATAGAAAATAATCAAGAAGCAAATACAAAAATTGTTCAAAAAACTTTAAAATCTGCCAAAAAGAGATTCGGGAATTATAGTAACGAGGATCTCATGTTTCTTGAAAATGAGTATCAAGACTGGATAACCAGATATGAGTGTAATACAAAGGCTCAGGAAACTATTTTTGAAAGGTTGGCATTTAAGAAATGGGAAATTAACAAAGCCACAAAAGCTGGGCAGAATACAAAAGATTTAGATAAGACATATACCGATTTATTGGCTTCTATTAACATCCTACCTCGTCAAAATGCTGACAACGGATTAGACAGTTCTTTGACATTTGGACAGTTAATTGAGCAATGGGAAAACACAAAACCAATTCCTGATCCAGATCCTGAATTTGCAGACGTTAATCATATTGGAAAGTATATTAAAACTTGGTTTAAAGGAAGTTTGGCTCGTTCGCTTGGTATCGATAATGGTTATTCAAAAGAATACGATGATGAACTACAAAAATATTCTGTAAAAAAAATGGATTATACTGAGGACGATGAATCTGATGACATTTATAAAACTGTATTTGGGGACGATTCCAAATGACAGAAAAAAAATTAACAGAAAAAGAAGTTCGTCAAAGTAAACATGAACAAATAATGAATACAGTGGCTTGGAGAGCAGCATATTATAGAGCTAATCCGAGTAGATTTTGTGTTGATTATCTTGGTTTTGATAATAATTATCTAAGACCTTTCCAAAAAATATTATTATGGGCAATGATGCATTATAATAAATTTTATTATATTGCATCGAGATCTCAGGGAAAAACAACACTGGTTGCACTCTTCGCTTGTATCCGTTGTATCCTGTTTCCAGGAGAGATTGTCGTGACGACCAGTCATACATTTAAACAGGGCAAAGATATCGTACTAAAAATAACAGACGGGTTTATGCATAAATCACCTCTATTATGTTCGGAAATCGAAAAAATAAGTACTGGTATAAATGACTGTGGAATATGGTTTAAAAATGGTTCTCAAATAATTGTTAAAGTAGCAAACGAAAATACTCGTGGAACTCGCTGCTCAATACTAATTTGCGATGAATCGAGGATGGTTTCACAAAAAATTGTAGATACAGTTTTAAGACCAATGAATGTACCAAGAAGTCCTGGATATTTAAATAATCCTAAGTATAAACATCTGAAAGTTATGCCGAAGGAATTGTATATGTCATCGGCTTGGTATAAAGCGAGCGAAATGTTTGAAAAAGTAAAATCATATTTCGCCAATTCTCTTAATGATAAACTGAGTTACTTCATATGTTCTCTTCCGTATCAATTAAGTATTTATGAAGAGTTACTACTACCGCAGATTATAGAGGATGAAATGAATGAATCTACATTCTCTGATGTTTCATTTAAAATGGAGCGTGAAGCAATATTTTATGGAGCGTCTGAAGATGCACTTTTTAATTTTGATGTATTAAATAATAGAAGAATATTACAAGAAAGTTTGCATCCTTTGGAATATTATATTGAAACAGGTATGCAAATTCCTAAAAAACAGGTTAATGAAAAAAGAATTTTATCTCTTGACGTTGCGTTACTTGCCTCTCGGAAGCATGATAATGATGCTGCTGTCTTTACACTCTCACAATCCATATTTTCTGATACAAATAATCCAATTTGTAATGTAAGTTTTATCGACTCAAAAGAAGGTTTATTAACAGAAGAATTAGGTCTGTTGGCAATGAGATATTTTTATCAATACGATTGTGACTATTTTGGTATAGATGCATCTGGCGTAGGGCAAGGTACTCTTGACTATATTATGGGTGGAGATAGGTTTGATCCACAATATTCAACTACATATAAAGTTATGACTGTTATTAATAATGACGACTTGGCGGTAAGATGTAAATATAAAGATGCTACAAAATGCATTTACGCAATTAAAGGAAATGCACAATTAAACAATGACATGTGTTTATCTTTAAGATCTGGTCTGCAAAATGGTTATATTAATCTTCTTATAAATGAATCTGATATGGAAGATAAATGGAAAAAACAGATTAAAAATTATAATAAACTGTCAGATAATACCAAAAATATTTTAAGACTTCCATATTATCAAACATCATTCCTTATTGATGAATTAATAAATTTGGAACACGAAGTTGTAAATGGTAAAATTAAAGTAAAAGAAAAATCCGGAATGCGTAAAGACCGCTATAGTAGTCTCGAATACAATTATTTTGTGGTTGATCAGATCCGTTTAAAACAGAAAAAGCGTACTCAATCTTCCACCGACATATCTAAACTATTCTCAGTACGAGCACCCAAAAAAGTAACACGATTCTAAAAGAAAGGAGGTATAACACACATTTGAGTAATTCAAAAAATACAAAGGAACCGATTGTTCAAAAGATTTATACAAAAACTGACGAGTCAGGATATACAGTATCTCGTGATCGTGCGCAAAAAATTAGTTTTGCAAAGTTTCAAGAGCTATTGCAGAGAAATGTAGGGAAAACTTTTACAAAAACTTTTACTACATATACAAAAGAATTGCTTCGAAATTATATTAGTTCACCTAATAACAGCCAAGATAATATTAGAGAAATATCACGTTTTTTGTGCAGATATTCAATGCTTTATAAAAAGCTTCTTATGTATTACCCATCAATGCCTCTTTTCTATTATAATATTACGCAATTAAATGACTTCACAAAAGAAATTAACTCAAGTAAATCAATTAAAAATTATCAAAATCTGTTAAAAAATTTTTCCAAATTTGAACTAACGAAAGATTCATATTCTCAAATGTATATGTCATTAAGAGATGGTTTTGCAGTTTGGGAATTATACGATTCAGGTGAAGATGGTAAAGTGTGGATGCCATTAGACGTGCAGTATTGTCGTATATATGGTAAAACACAAGATAATCAATGGATTGTATATTATGATGCAGCATATTTTGATAAAAATGATAACAAAAATTATATTTATGGTGCAAATAATGATGGCATAGGAGCATGGTCTGAACAACATATAAAAGGATATGAAGACTATAAAAATAATGGTAGAGATTACGAGTGGTATAGATTAGATCCAAACACAACCTTCTGCTTGACATCATGTCCAGATGATGAATTTTATGCCCCTCTTCCATTTTTCTTACCACTTTTTGAGTTGATACTTGATGATATTGATTTACAAGAATTGATTAATAATCGAACAGCTCTTGAAAATTATGTTCTTCTTATAAGCAAAATCCCAACTGTTCCAAATTCAGAAAATGTTGATGACTTTTCATTAAGTCTTGAGCTTGTGCAACAAATGCAAGCCTTAATAGATGCTGTTGTGCCAGAATTGGTTGGTACTGCGTATAGCCCGATGGATTTACAAATGATCACATTCCCTAAATCAAATACTACGGAAGCGAATAATGAATTAGCACAGTCTGTTCAGAATATTTTTGCTAATGCTGGTGCATCTCAGCTTGTTATTAGCGGTGGTTCAAGCACGAACTCAGTTGGACTTAAACATGCTATTCAAAATGATATGAGTACATGTTGGATTTTAGTTAATAAAATTGAGTCTTGGTATAATCATTATATTAAAAATGTGATGTCTGACGGTTATTCATTTAAGATTCATAAAATCACATGGTATAACCAAGATGAATATCAATCTACAATGAAAGATGCCGCTACTCTAGGTGGATCAGCACTTGATTATCTCACAAGTCTAATGGGGAACCCTTATGAAGCTTATTGTAAATTAACATTTGAGAACGCAATAGGAATCAAAAATTTAATGATCCCTCTTCAGAGTTCATTTACACAATCTAGCAAAAAAGATTCTGGTGGACAGACCAAAAATGATGATGATTTATCTGATAGTGCAATACAAACTAGAGATGGAGAAAAGAATGCTGGCACAGCAGCAAATAATTAATCAAGCAAATAGCGCATAAATAAGAGGTGATCATATGAAAAACTCAACACAATTCCTATTCACCTCGGATGAGGTAGTAAAAAATAATTTAGTTAAATTAGGATTCACAGAAATTCCTTCTGGTGGATCTTTTTTTATATTTATAAATAACGAAACTTTAAAATTCGATGATACCATCCCAGTTGATAAAATTGGATTTACAAATAAGTTGATGTTTTAATTTACTCCCTCTTTGGGAGAATTTTTGAAGAAGGGAGGAAATATACGATTGAATAAAAAGCTTTTAACTTTAGAAGATCTTTATGGTTTCTACAGTCAGAAGAAAAAGTCAATGAGTTTTAGTGCGGAGAAATCCGGTTATAATATCGCAGTTCAAACACATGCTGTATTTGAATTAGAGGATGATTTAACAGAAGGGCTATTATACGGAAAAATTAGAGCTTTTCACGATTTGTCTAACAGAAATAATTCTCATATAGAAACAGATGTTCTCGAAGAAAAGATGATGTCTATTAAAGATAGACCTATCATGGCTGATATTATAGAAACATCTGAAGAAGATGAAAATGGAAATCCCATTAAAGATTTTTCTGGTCATACGATGTATTATGACGAAAATTTAGACAAGATGATTTATAAGGAAATTCCAGTAGGTCACTTTGTTCATCCTGAAAGCATTCATCTTGAATATGACGAAGAATTTGATAGAAATTTTGTATATTCTGATGTCGTTGTATACGAGGAATATACTGATACTTGTGAAATTCTGAGAAGACGAAAAACTGTGGATTGTTCTATTGAACTTGTGATTCGAACAATGCATTGGGATAATACAGATAAAACACTTCATCTCGACGATTTTTATGTACAAGGCTGCACTTTGTTAGGAAAAGGTGTACTCCCTGGAATGGCTGGGAGCAAACTGACTCTAAAAGATTTTTCTGAAGAAAACAATTCTTTATTCTCTTCTATTTCAGAAGACGAACACTCTAAATTAATTGAAACTCTGGATAACCTTAATAAAACATTATCCAGTATCAATATAAATTCCAAAACAATTCCAAACACAACTGAAAAATTTGAGAAAGGAGGAAATGAAAAGGTTAATATGACAAAATTTGAAGAGTTACTTAAGAAATATAACAAGACTGTAGATGATATTACTTTTGAATATGAAGGAATGCCTGATACAGAACTTGAAGAATTATTTACTACTCTTTTTGGCGAAGAAGGAGAAGGCGAGGAACCCGTAGAACCTAAACCAAACGATGAGCCAGAATCCGTAGAGGAACCTGTGGCCACAACAGAAGAACCTATTGCAGATGATCCAGAGCCAGATACTGTTGTTACTGAAGAAAAATATTCTAAGACATTTGAATTATCTCACGAAGATATTAGAACAGCATTATACGCTTTACTTGCTCCTATTGAAGAGTCTTTAAACGAATGTTATTGGATTGTAAAAACTACTGATGATTATTTCATCTATCAGTCTGGTTGTAATAATACCTTCTATAAACAAGCATATGTAAAAGAAAATGATGAAGTTAGATTTGAAGGTGAACGTCAGGATGCTTTTGCGGAATTCGTTACAGCAGAAGAAAAGGCTACGTTAGATAATATGAGAGCTAACTACTCTTCTATTTCTGAAAAGCTTGCACAGTATGAAGAAGCAGAACAGATTGCTGATAAGATGACCGTATTTGAAGACGAAGCTTATAAGAATTATCTGGAAACAGATGAGTTTAAGTCTTTGATGGATGTGGAAAATGTAAAGAAATTTACAAAGGAAGAATTAACAGAAAAGGCTGATGCTGCTCTTGGCAAAGTTGTAAAAACAACTAAAACTTTTACTATGAATATTGAGGAGCCTAAAAAGGACGAAAAGAAGCCTGCATTCTTAGCATTCGCAAGAACCGAGCAGAATTCTTCTTTCTTAGATGGTCTGCTTAATAATAAAAACAAAGAAACAAAATAACTATTTAACATTTTAGAACGTTTTAGAAACGTTCTTTTATAATGCAAAAAAATAACAAATAAGGAGGAATTTTCTAATGGTTTATACAAATCTCAAGGCCAAGGAAAGTGACATGCATGGCATGTTTGAGTCTTCTTTAATGTCTGCTACCGACATTGGAAGAATTTTTGATGTAATTGTACGTGATGAAAGCGAAAAAGCTATCGCAGTTGATAATGGTGTCCCTGTAAAGGTTGGTGACTATACCGGCAACGGACTTCAGGAAAGATACGCAACTATTGCAAAGGCAACTGATGCTATTGCTGTAATTGGTTCTCCCGCTGAAGTAAAGACCGCTATGACAAATGAACAGGGTCAGGCTTATCACTTTGTAAACGCAGCTGGTAAACCTGCAAAGGCATATCAGGTAAATGATCCTGCTGTATATGAAGAAATTTTTGCTGTAGCAAGTTATCAGTTTACCGACGAGTCTGCTGAAAATGTCAAGGTTGGAAGACTTGTTGTCACTGATGGTAAGGGTATGTATGTTGCACAGGCTGATGGAACTCAGGTTTCTACTCTTACTTCTACCAATGGTTTTATTGGAAGAATTCACAGTGTTTCCGCAGGTACTTATTACACCATGATTCGCATCCAGGTTCTTCAGAACAAGGATGTCGCTTAATAGAGAAAGGAGGAATAAATAAATGAGAGAAATTACATATTTTAGTGCAAACGTTGTAGCACAGTTTGATAATAAATACGACAATATGCTTGAGTTCAATTCTCTGATGATGGATGCAAGTAATAATATCTTTAATAAATATAATAAAGAACAGACTCAGACTATTCTTAGAAATCAGTTTGACAAGATTCTTGGTCTTAACTTTAAGGAAGCAAATTCCATGAAGCGTAGACAGGCATGGCGTGAGCATTCCAAGGAAATCGCAACTCTGATTGAGGATGTAATCGTTGATAAGATGAATTCTGGTTGGAACGCTGCCAATGCTCGTTTTATGGAGCTTGTAGACGAAAGAAATATTGCAGAAGGTGATGCAAATGAGTTTTTCGTTAATGACAACTCTCTGCTTACTGTGTCCAAGTTTGCAGGTAATCATCACAACCTGATCCGTCAGGCGGTTAAGCCTGGTAAGTCTTTCTCCATTGAAACTTCTTTCTATGGTGTAAAGGTATATACTGACTTCGTGCTGTTCCAGACTGGTAGAATTGACTTTGCTGCTCTTGTAGATAAGATGTATACCTCTATCGAGCAGAATAGATATGCTGCTCTTTATACTGCATTTATGTCTATGGATGAATCTCTTCCTACTGATATGATTCATGAATGTCCGTTCACTGAGGCTACTAAGTCTGAAATGCTTGATCAGGTTGAGGCTGTTGCAGCAACTACTGGTAAGGATGTAATGCTTGTAGGTACTAGATCTGCTATTCAGAAGCTTCAGAATACTGTTAACTACAGCATGTTCTCTGATGCAATGAAGGATGAGAGAAATAAAAACGGTATCCTTGCTAACTGGGAAGGATATGAGTGTCTTGCTTTGGCTCGTGTAAATAAAGCTGGCACAAGAGAAAGTGTATTCTCCGCAGACGATCAGAAAAAGGTCTTCATCATTCCTATTGACCCTGAGTTCAAACCTATTAAGCGTGTAAACGAAGGTGATGTTGCTTACTATGAGACCGGTATGGATGGTCTTAAGAAGGATATGACCGTTGACGCAGAGGTTGTATATCAGGAAGGTATTGGTATTGTTATTGATGAACTCTTCGGAGAACTCAAGATTCAGGGCTAATACATAAATATTGTTTAGGGGAGTGCATATGCACTCTCCTATTTTATAAGGAGAAAAAGGATGAAAATTTTTGAATTAGCAAAAGAATTGGATGTAACTCCAAAAGACTTAATTGCTTTTTATAGAAATAATGATTATCAGGTATCTAGTCATATGCAAAATGCCACTGATGATATGATCGATTTTGCCAAGGCACATATGACAGATATTACTAATAAGAAAACTGAAATAGAAAAAAATGAAGATGAAAATACAAGTAGTAAAACTTCTTTTGTAGAAGTAAAAGCACCAGTGAAAACATTCAAACCTGATGATGAGATTCCTTGTAAAAGTGTTACGCCTTGGAAATTATCAGCAGTTGGTGTTGATAAAAATACTGTATATCATTGGGAGTATTTCGGTGATATTGAGTATTTAAAGTATCGTGATTTACAGGCACTTCGCAGAACTGAATATATTACTAAGCCAAAAATTCTAATTATGGATGCTGATTTAAGAAATCAGTGGGGACGTGAATTGGGCGACGTATATAAGTATTTTGATGGCATCGAATATCCAGAAGAATATTTTGACAGATCTAATGATGAATTTGAAGAATTGATTAAAAATGCTCCTCATTGGCTTACAGATATTATTAAGGTAACTGCAATGGCTATGATTCGTGCAGAAAATTATCCAGATGTAAGAAAGATCAGAATCATTGATGATACACTTGGTACTTGTATTAAAGATTTCTTATAAGGAGGTATCTTATGCCTTCTCTAAAATACGAATCAATATATAAAAAGGCTTTAACCATGGTTAACGACCTTGAATTGGCAACTTATACAGAAGAGGATTTTTATGATACTCTCTGCGAATGGTTGACCACCACTTCTTCTCTTCCACTTCTTCGCAAGAAATTTAGCTCTTATGTTTTAGATGATGAACTCATGGAATTAAATTTCACACTTACAAATAGCGTAGATGATTTATATGATACGAATTTTGTTAAAACTATTTTAGCAAAAGGTATTATCATCAATTATTTCCCATCTAAATTAGAGAACACAAAGAATCTTGCAACGATGATTGGTGGCAAAGAGGAGAAAAAGCTTATAGATAATTATTCTAAGAATATGGAAAGGCTTGCCACTTTACAACGTGAGTGGGAACGTGATTTGTCACGACATACATACTACTTTGGCGAGTATGGTGATTCGAATGGATAAGTTTATTACTCATAAGTATGGTGAGTTCAAAGAATCTCAGGTAGATTACTATAAGCAAAAATTACGAAAGAAAATATTTTGGTTGGTGTTATACACTGATCAGAATACAAAAGACGATTTTCAAAATATAGATGTTGTTGAATATCATAAAAATTTATTATCTGAAATTTCTAGTTGTAATCAACTTTTATTATATCCAAAAGACTTTGTAGAAATTGTTAATAGCTTGGAATCTGCTCTTACTGTTTTAGAGTCAGATGAGTTTGATTTTAAGAAGTATAAAAAGCTTGTTTTTGATGCAGGAGCTTTGCTTCAACGAATGAAAGTTGGTGATAAATAATGTCACTATACGAAAATTATAAAAGACGTATGCAAGTTGATACTTGTTCTACCGGTAAGAACTATCCTACTTTGGGAGAAAAATTAAAAAGTGATTCAGACAAGGTTATGGAATTGACGTGGGATAACAATGTGCAGAGTAAAAAGGCATACATTTACGATTACATGCATGATGATCATCCAGATATAAAAGATCATATGACTTATGAAAATACGGTTAAGACTCCTATTGATGTAAAACTAATAGTAAAAACGTATTCATCGTTAGATCAGGATCAACCAGAGTTCTATTGTCAATTTAGGCCATCTCAGAAGATGGAATTTGAAGTAAATGATGATTTATATTATTTTGAAACAGAGTATCGCCAAAAGTACGGAATAGAATTCCCGATAGGGATGATGCTCGATTTACCTGACGATAGAGGCATTTATAGAAAATGGCTTATCTGTGAAAGAGAACTTGCTAATCAATTCCCTAAGTATCTAATTCTTCCGATAGACTATCAATTTATGTGGATTGAAAAAGACGGAGATAAAATATACAAAAGAAAAATGTGGGGAGTTAGTAGAAGCCAAAAGTCGTATACTATTGGAGTTTACACTGACCGTGTATTTACACGACCAGATAATCAGCAAAAAGCATTATTACCGTTAAATCCAATTACCGAAAATCTATGGTATACAAATGAAGATGATAAAAATATGAGAATGGTTGTCTCAGCAAAGACGAACCACCCTATAGTGTGGAAGCTTACTAAAATTGAGAATAGTACACCACTGGGAATTCAGACATTAACATTTTATCAGAATTATTGGGATTCTCATCGAGATTACATCGAAAAAGACCAGAATGGCAATATTATTGGTATGTGGGCAGATTACTATGATTCATCTATTGAGCCTACGGATCCAGATACTCCATCTACCACTCCATCATCTATCACAGCTAAAATCTCTGCTTCTACATCATCCATAAATGTTGGTGGCAGTTTCAGAACTTTGACGGCAAATCTATTTAATGAATCCAATGAGGACATTACATCTGAATATGAAAACAGTCTATTTACATGGACTTGTAGTATAAATGGTGAAGATTGGACTGATATAGTCACATGGCGATCTGGCACAAAGTTTAACCAGACGAAACTAAGCTTTCCTTTGGACAAAACACAGCTAGGTAAAATTTTGTCTGTGAAATGTGTGATTACAAAAGACGAAGGAGATCCGATTGAATCAGATCCACTTCAATTAGAGATTTTAAGTTAGGAGGTGTCGTTGTATGGAAGAAAAACTAATAACAAAAGATGATCTATTAAATAAGCTTAGAGCGTACAGCGATACTCCTGATGATGATAATATCGTATATAAACAAAAAATCAAAGATGCTCTTTTATCAAATCCTACACTTTTATATTTACTCCATGAAAAAGATTTAGAAGTTGAATTATTTGATGAAGACGGAAACATAAATTGGGAATTTGATGCTGCAACAGGTAAATATAAACCTTTAGGTGAATGGGATAGATATTTTGGAGGAAAATCTAATATTAGGCCATATTTATTTATTCCAGATACTCAAACAAATGTAAAACATTATATTTGTTATCAGGTTGGATTTGATGAGGTTTCAAGATATGATAACATTCAAAAATATGGCAATATTACGTTCATAATTTTTGTTCATGGTGATGACAGAGATGAGAAATGCAGTGGTCTTGCTAGACACGATCTCATTGCTTCTATTATTCGTGAACGTTTTAATTGGTCTAGTATTTTTGGAATGCAAGCAAGATTAATATCCAACAAAGAAAGCACAACAGATAATAACTATCTTGTTAGAACTCTTGTGTTTCAACTTTATGATATTAATAGCATCACAAATACTCCATATGATGAATCATCTCAGATCGTAAATAACGATTATTGGAGGTAATTTGTATGGAATATAATATGAACGACGAATTGCAGGTATATCGTGGAAAAGATTATGTAATATCAAAATATATTACCATACATCAGCCTACTTTAAATGAGATATGCGATATGGGTGAATCAAAGTATTATCAAATGGTATACAATCTCACGGCTACACCACAGTCTATGAAAGCTCAGTTGTGGAAAATGAGGATTGATTATACCGAAATCACTCCGTATATGTTGTTCTATATTATGTTGTATCGTGTTTATTCAAAAGAGTTCACTTCTATTTTGTTTGGAGATTTAGACTTCCAAAAGTTTAAATTATTAAAACATTTAGATGACGAATCAATATATCTTAGTCAATATATAAATGGTGAAGAAGTAATAATAGATGAATATACATACACATTAATTATGGATTATCTCAGAAAAGTTCATTTTATCGAAAAAGATGAACGAATACCTGCTAATAATGCCACAAAGATGATACTTATAGAAGATGCACTGGATGAATTGAAGGCGAATGAAAACAAAGAGTATCATTCATTATTAACTAATTTAATATCTGCACTGGTTAACAGTGAAGGTTTTAAATATAATCATTCCCAAGTCTGGGATATGAAAATAAACGCATTCATGGATTCCGTAAAGAGAATTTCAAAGATTAAGAATGCAGAACTGCTATTACAGTCTGGTTATTCCGGTTTTGGAATCAACCTAAAAGAAATAGATAAAAAACAATTAGATTGGCTAGGAGAACTCAGTTAATGAGTTCTTTTTTATTGCCTAAATTTGAAAGGAGAAAATATTATGATTTTTAATCCTAATGAGCTGGTTCTGGAAAGAATTCGTGCTGTTGAAGAGAGTGATCCTGAAACCAAGGAGGTGACAGGTAGATATACTCAGGTTGAGGATCCTAGTCTTCAGACAAGTGCAGAGGGCACAGATGTAACTGATGCTATGGGCACTTCTATTATGACATTCTATAATGCTCAGACTGGTACTTTTAGCTTCACTAACTCTATCTTCTCTCTCGATCTTGCTGCTTCTCAGTTTGGTACAACCAAGAAAGTAGCATCTGGCGAAGATAAGATTGTTGCACCTGTATCAGAGATTCTAACAATCGGTGCTGATCATACTGTAGTTCTGAAGTATGTTCCTGTAGGTACTACTGGTGCAGAAGTTAAATATGTAAAGGTTATCAATGATGATAATACTTTCGGTAAAACTTATGAAGTATCTGCTGTTGCAGGTGAAGGTAAGTTTACTCTTGATGCAGCTACAAAGAAGATCACTCTTCCTGATGATGTAACTGGTAGAGTATTCGTAAATTATGAAAGAGAAGCTGAAAATGCAGTTAAGGTTACTAAGACCACTGATAGTGTTCCTGCTGTTAAGTCTCTGCTTATTCATGCAATCTTCCATAATCCTTGTAATAAGAACATTGTTTATGCTGGATATATCTATTGCCCTAGAGCACAGATTGATCCTTCCAGTGTTGAACTGAATTTGACCGCCGAAGGAAAACATGCGGCTTCTTATATTCTTCAGAAGCCTTATTGCGATGCTGAAGCAAAACTGTTTGATATTATTGTTACTCAGGACTAATTGAATAAATAGTAAGAGGGGAGCATATTACTCTCCTCTTATTTTTGATGGGAAGGAAAGTACAATGAGTGAACCTTTAAATGGTGTTTGTGATATCTGTGGCAAAAGATATTCTGTTTGTAAAACATGCCAAACTGTTAAAACTTTTAAACCATGGAGAACTATAACAGACACTCTTGAACATTATAAAATTTTCATTGCTCTTTCTGAATATACGAGAACAAAAAATAAGGAAGAAGCAAAAGAACAATTAAGTCATTGCGACTTATCTGATTTGGAGAGTTTTCCAGATCGAATCAAAAATGTAATAAAAGAAATTAGCGTAGAACCTAAAACGGAAGCTGTTGAAAAAGCAGAAGAAATTCAGGTTGAACAAAAAAATGTAAAAATGAAATATGCTTCTAAGAAACGTGGAAACATTAAAGATGAAAATATTGAATAGTAAGTTATTTTTTGTAGATAGATTGTAGGCTACACATTAATTACTATTCAGTATTTTTTGTGTAGCCTATTTTTTACGATTTTTGGAATGAAAGGAATGATCAGTTATTAAAGAATATAGTGAAGTTTTTGACAGGAGTGTTAATGGGTATGAAGTAGACGACGTGCGGTTTATTCTGAATATGGCAAAGAACTTTATGTATTTAAACTTTCATTTTTCAAAAGGGCAACTTGTAGATGTAATACCTGGACAAAACAAACGTGTTGTTTTTGTTTGGAAGAAATCAAAGGAAATGACAGAATTGTACAAACAATGGTGTGCTGCATCTGAACAAGAGAAAGGAGTTTAATGGCATTTATAGATGAAATTGCAGCTTATGTTGTTAAGTATGCTCCACAATATGGAATTAAAGTATATTCTCCTATTATTGCTCAGTCAATTTTGGAATCGGCTAGTGGAACTTCTGAATTGGCTAAAAATGCTCATAATTATTTTGGGTTAAAATATAGAGCCAACAGATGCCCTAGTGCATCTGGCACATATATTAAAGTTGGTTCTGAGCAGTCATCGAATGGTAAATATACTTCTTCTACTATGACATGGTTTAAGTTCAAAAATATGGAATCTGGTGTGAAAGGTTATTTTGAATTTATTAGCATTTCTAATTATTCAAATCTAAAAGGGATCACGGATCCAAAGAAATATCTCGAAGCAATCAAATCTGATGGATATTGCACAAGTCTGAATTATGCCAATAACGTGATGAACGTTATCAAGAAATATAATCTCACAAAATATGATAAACAATCAAATATTATTGAATCACTTGGAGGTGATAAAATGGTTATTAACGTACATGGAGGTCACAATCCAAAAGGAAAAGTGGCATGTGGTGCCGTAGGCTTACTTAACGAATCTGAACAGGATAGAATTATTAAGGATAAGGTAATTGATTTACTACGATCTAAAGGACATGCTGTATATGATTGTACTGTGGATAATGGAATAAGTCAGAATGATGTTCTAAGGAAAATTGTTGCAAAATGTAATGCACATAAAGCAAATCTTGATGTATCTATTCATTTCAATGCCGGTGCTAAAGATCAAAGAGGTAACGGTAGAACTAGCGGTTCTGAGGTATGGATTTATAAAAATACGTCTTCTGCTAAACCGGTAGCACAGCGAATTGTGAATAATTTAGCATCTATCGGTTTTGCTAATCGTGGAGTAAAAACAAGTACTGGATTATATTTCTTAAGAAAAGCCGCAGCTCCTGCATTATTAATTGAAGTATGCTTCGTAGATGATCGTGATGATTACAATGTGTATATGGCAAATGTAGATAAAGTAGCAAAAGCTATTGCTGAAGGAATTCTTGGAACAACCATTAATTCTACTTCTAGTACTACAACAACTACACCTGCTACAAAACCTTCCACATCAACAACGACTTCTTCTAAATATATCTACAATGGTCTGGACTACTCTTTAGTTTTCAATCCCACTTATTATGCTAATACATATGCAGATTTGAAGAAAGCTTTTGGAACTAACGCAACGGCACTTTGGAATCATTTTAAGCAGAATGGTATGAAAGAAGGACGTAAAGCAAGTGCTAATTTCGATGTAAAAGTATATAAGAATACTTATTCAGATTTAAGAGCTGCATTTGGAGAAAATCTTCCACTCTACTACAAGCATTATATTGAGCATGGCAAAAAGGAAGGAAGAAAGGCGGTCTAAATGAAGAAGCCATTTTCAAAGAAACTATTAATTATTGATTATGTTATTGCTGTTGTATTGATTGTGGGATATATGGTATGCGTTGCATTAAATGGTCTCTATGAGATGCAGTACATATCTAATATCTTAGTAAACGGTTATGATTCAGGCTATCTTACTACTGTCCAGCTTTTCAATTTAGATGGTTTTGGTGTTTTACTTGGAATCTGGATCGCACAGTTAGGAATTTCTAGTGGTGCGTATTATATGCTGATTAAATCTGAACACAAAATTCAGCTACCTATGCAGATGATTAATGAGTTGCCAGATGATGTAAAAGAACAGGTGGATATGAACGATTTAATCACTACCGTATTAACAACAACTGATAACTAGAAAGGGAAACCATATGAGTGATAATATGTTTAAATTTATTATGACATTAGTTCCTGTGTTTGGAGCTATTGTCACCTATTTCGTAATTCCTTATATCAAGTCTAAAGTATCTCAGACTCAGATGGAAGAAATTATTAAATGGGTAACTAAAGCTGTTGAAGCTGCTGAAGTATTATTTGATGCGCCAAAGTCTGGCGAGGAGAAAAGGGAATACGTTATCAAGTTCATTGATAAGATGTTTAATTCGAAGAAAGAGGTTATCACAGAAGAACAGATTCGTATTCTTTTGGAAGCTGCGTGGAAGCAGATGCAGGATAACACTCAGACCAAGTAAGAAAGGTTGGGTGTTTATACATGGGAACTATAGAAGGATTTTTCAATATTGATTGGAAAATGTTTGCAATTACACTTTTTGCAGTTCTGTTAGGCTTTCAAGCGATTGTTAAAGTAGCATCCTGGCTTCTTTTCGATTTTCTGGGAATTGAAACGAAATCAATGAGACAAAAGCGTGAAGAACATAATCTTGTTATGTCTACTGCTAATGGTTTAAAAGAGTTGACAGAAACGCATAAGAAAGATATCCAAAAAATTGACGAGGATAATCTTAAACACTATCAAGAGTCATGTGAAATACGAAACAATTTGGTAAAAAGTATTGAAAATATTTCGGATAAAATTGACCAGATGAAAAATGATACAGATAAGCGTTTCAAAGAAAATGAAGCTAAAGAAAACAAGCGTGTTCAGGCTGAGTTAAAAGATAGGATTTCTCAATCCTATCGTTACTATCATATTAAAAACCAAATAAACAAAATGGAGCTTGAATCACTTGAAGGATTGATTGCTTCATATGAAAGTTATGGCGGATTAAATTCATTTGTTCACTCTGTTGTACAAAAAGAAATGTACACATGGGAAGTAATAGATGACTAAATAATACCGCAAAATCAATAAAGGAAAGAGTGATTTCGTAAGGAATCACTCTTCTATTTTTGTAGAAGAAATGTACTCACCTTCCCCACGATATTGTGTCAAAACATGAGAATTTGATCACTGACATCAGAATGAACTCAGTTATCATTACCTAGTTTGGTAAGACCGCCAGTGCTGACAAACGTGCTCCCATCTGCCTAGACGAAAGCGTTCGTAAGCTCTGACGTATACAAAATATGGATACATACAGATATTCATAGATATATTTCACCAAGAACTTTCCCTCAGAATTATGAGATAAGGTCGGTGAGTACATTCCTATTATAACACTAAGGAGTGAAAAGGAAATAGCTGTAAAAAGAAAAACTTCTAAATATCACGTAGATATTTCTGAGCAAGGAAAAAAAGACAGGACATATAAAGGTATCCAATATGATTCTAAAACAGAAATGCTTTTCGTTAAAGAATACATAGAACCTAGACTGGCTTCAGGCGAAATCATATCATATGAACGCCAGGTCGAGTATGTCCTGCAAGATAAATTCAAATATAAAGATAAAACTATCTTACCAATAAAGTATAGATCAGATTTTAATGTTTTATGGAGTGATGGGTCTTTACAGGTCTTTGACGTGAAGGGAAACCCAGATAATTTGTCACTTCTAAAAAGAAAACTGATGTGGGCAAAATATCCCGAAACAAATTTAACATTTATATGTCGTAATCTTAAGTATGGCGGTTGGATCGAGTATGATGAACTTAAGAGATTACGACGTGAGGCAAAGAAGAAATGTACTCAGAAGAAATAGACGATTTACTTAAACGACATAGCTTCCATATAACCCCTGATACATATATGGAAATTTGCCACTACTCTCCTCAGATCAGTCGGATCAAATATACTCCATTTGATAATGGATACTTTGAGATTTGGACTAATGATGGATATTATTGGAAATTCTTCATGACGCATTAAATTTTAGTATAACATATCTATATTCATCCATGGTTTATTTTACCTGCCGTAATATTGTATAAAACAATTATATCGGTAAATCTTAAGGTGTATGGAAAATAAGTTATGGTATTATAGGAACGAAAGACATATGACATTGAAGGAATTGTCACGTAAAACCGGCATAACGGTTACTGCTTTGAATAAAATAGAAAATGGCAATACTAATGATATATTGCTTAGTAATGCTGTAATACTTTCCAGAGTGCTTAAGGTTGATTTGTATGAATTGTTTTGTATAAAATAATATTATGGGCTGAGAGGGAGGTATTATTATGGAGAATTTATTTTTCAAGGTTATATGCGTTGACGAATCAGATCCTTTTGAGTATAGGGTTCTTGAAGAGGCAAACAGGGGTAGTCTTAAAGAAGTTCATGATTTTGTAAACGAACGATTGGAACAACATGAGGGTGCAAAATGGATGTTAATACCCTTCAGTTGTAAATCAGAATAATATAACAATTATTACAAGAGTCAGGTTGTCCTGACTCTTTTTGTATGGAGAGAAAAGGAGAAAATAAAATGAAAGTTTTAGAATTTTGTGAAAGATATAATAATACTACTGATCAGTTAAAGGGTACTTTTATTAATGAGAATTTGAAAATTAAGCCTTATGCTTCTATTATTGAAAAAGATGGATACGCACGGGCTATTTTAAATAAAACTATGTATGATCAGGAAGAATATATTGATGAAAAAGGTAATAAGAAACTTCGCAAAACCGATAGAATCAAAGTAAATTCTGTTATTCAGTATGTTCAGTTTTGTCGTTTTATTATTACTACTTATACAAATTTGGAAATTGAGGACGGAAGTTTTATTAAGGATTATGATGCTTTAAAATCTTCCGGTCTATTAGATATGTTGATTATTGGAGACGAGGATATTCCTCCACTGATTCCAGCAAGTGAGATTGCTGAGTTTAGATCCATTTTGGATATGAAAGCAAAGGATATTTTAACAAATGAATATGAACCTCATGCGTTCATTTCTAAGCAGGTTGAGCGATTTGCCATGCTATCCAACGTAACCTTGAATCCTATTATTGAAGCTGTTGGTGAAAAGATTGGAGATATGCCAAAGGAAACCGTTGATAAGATTATTGATTTTGCTAAGAAGGGTGAGTTCAAAGAGGTGTAAGTTATGGAGATTATGAATTTACCAAGAGGTTGCGGAAAATCAACTAATATTATTATCGAAGCTGTCGAAACTGGTTATCCTGTTATAGTTGGAACAAATATGCAGAAAAGACATCTTGAACGTCGTGCAGAGGAAATAACAAATAAACGCATTTCTATTTATACAGCGGAAGAATTTTTGCGAGGAAAAAAAGATTTCAAACCTAAGAAAGTATTAATTGATGAACTGCCATTTGTTTTAAGTTATTTGTTAAATACCGAATGTGAAATGGCTACTATGACCAGTAAATCTCTTGAAGAATACTATGGTCACAGAGATGAAAATGTTTGACGAAATTCAAATTTCGAAAGGAATAAATATGATTAGTGGAATATTGTATGGACTATTATGTGGATGGATTCTTACATTGTTTAATATAGATAGTATTTGTATTGAAGTTTTGCAACCTTTAATTCCATTTACAATAACTGTTTCTCATTATTATTTTGTTTTTGGTTTAGTTGGCTTATTATATAAGATTTGTATTATAGGTTTGTGTAGTAGAAGGTGACTGGTCTTCTACCGTTCTGTCTAATTCATAAATACAAGTAGATACTCATATCTGTGGTGCTTATACGTAGTTATTTCTTTTTGTTGTCTCTGTAGACTGTATATACAAGTCCTGCGACTGCAACACAGGCAGAAACAATAGAGCAAATTAATTCCATTACTACAGGCTTCCTTATCTACCTATATTTACCACAGATATAGAGATTATAACATAATTGCAGGAAATTATCGATCAGGCTTCATAGGTGTCACAGCTTATGGAGCTTTTATTATGGGGAGTTTGGTACTCTCTTATTTTAGTGTATTGTAATGGAAATTTGGAGGTTGAAAATAGATGGCAATAAGAGCTACTGGATTAAAAATAAATGACAAAGAACTGCAAAAATTCGCAGATAGAATAACTGAAAAATATGTTGATAGATATATTTCTGCTGGCAATAAAGCTCAGAAAGAAATCAGACAACAATCTACTATTGAATGGTTTGTAAATGGACATGATACAATGCTTGATTCATTAGAATTTGAACATAAGTTGGTTCAAAAAAATGGATTTGCCACTATTTACTTCACTTCATATGTAAACATGGTTAAATTTGATACTTTAGCTAGAATAAATGATCCATCTATTTATAGATGGAGGGCGAAATATAATGCTTCTATTGATCCTGCTGATTTTTTGATCAACTTACAATGGAATCAAGGAATTCATGGATTACCTCAAATATGGCATCATCCAAACTATAGATTTGGCCAGTCATATTCTAGTTGTGCTAATACATGGATAAACCCGTATTTTAATCAGAGTGATTCCATGGAATCTTTTACTAGAAGGAATTTTGAATCCAAGTGGGAATCCACTGTTAATAAATATTTGAAAAAATAAGATGAGGAGGAATTTAAATGCCAAATAATGTTGCCGCTTCAATGACAGCGAGTATCGTAATAGATAAAAGTGATCTATTAGCGCAGATATTAAAAGGACTCTCTGAAGGTCAGAAAGAATTAGAGAATAATAAATTGGAGATGTATTTTGATTTCTCCGATTCTAAAAATAAAGCAGAGTTTGAAAAAACTTTGCAGAAATATAAAAAACAGCTTGCTTCCAATGATTTTGTTGTAAAGATCGAAAACGAAGGAGTTGAAGAAACTGTTAAAAGCTTAGATAAGTTGCTTGATGTGATCAAGTCTATTGCTTCTGGTAAAGGATTCGGAACTGGTAACGGAAATGGCAATGGTATCGGAAATTCTATTGTAGATGAAAATCAGTTAAAAACAGTGATTGACTTATTCACAAAGATGGAATCTAATCTAGCTTCTATCAAGAAGATTTTTGTTGATGTCGGTGATGGCGAAGAGTTCAGTCCCCTTTTCTCTATGATCAATAAGATTAATTCTTCTATTTCTGAATTAAGTTCTAGTGTAAAAGGTATTGGACTTAACATGAATATTGATGTAGGCTCCGATACAGAGTTAGAAGCAAAGATACAGAGTAAAATGTCCAATGCTCTACAAGCATATCAGAGATTATTTGAGCATATCAAAATGTCTGGTGTTGGCGGTTCAATGGTTAACACAAATTTCTTTGAATTCGATATTAATCAATTTGATACTATGATGGCCAAAATTCAGGCTTATCGTAAATTTATTGAAAATATGCGAAATCAAGTCAAGTCCGAGTTTGGTGGAAAAGATCTTTTATACACAGAAACAGATAAGAAATATTGGTCTTCTGCTGCGGCAGCAATGGGACAGCTTACTAAGGCTCAGAATGAAATGAATAAGTCTGCCGATGCAAATCCATTGGATGATTTGTTTGGCAAGACTGATCTCACAGGCGTTATTGAGCAGTTAAATCTTATTGTATCTAAGCTTGACGAAATTTCTGTGGCAGCTACTAAGTTCTCAGAAACATTTAGTCAGGGATTGAACGTAACTACTTCTGTTGAAGAGGTGGCAAAACTTACAGAAAAAGTTAAAGAACTTGAAACTGAATTAGTGAAAGTAAAGTCTGTTTCTACCGGCTCTACTGAAACGAATATTTCAAGTGGAAATACTACTCCATCCAAAACCAATGTTACTGATTCTTCTGTTGAATCAACTAACGCAATCAAAAAAGAGAATAATGCATTAGCTGAAACTGCTGAAAATGCTGAAAAAGCTGCATCTTCTAAGAAAAAATTCTCTCAAGCAAATGAAAAAGTAAAAGAAACGGCTGATGAGTCAGTTTCCTCTATTAAAGACGAGGCAAATGCTTTTTCTCAAGCAGAATGGGATAAAAATGTAAAAGCAATTCAGGATTATATGAATGCTGTTTCAAAGCTCAATAATCTAAAAGCTTCTGATAAAGGAACTGGCAGAAAATCTAACCAAATTGAAGTACAAATCAAAGAAGTAGAATCATTAAAGGATGCAGCATATGAAGCTAGGCAAAACTTGTCTTCTATGATCAATCCGCATAGTGTAGATATTGATACATGGGAAAATTTTGTCCAAGTGATGAAGCAGTTTAGTCAGGCTTCATTAGGATCTGCTGAGTCTGTTGCAAAATTAGAAGATGCATTACAAAACGTAAAAACTTCTATAGTTAATTCCGTTCAGTCTTCTATTGATGGATATAATAAAAAGCTAGCAAACCTCTCTGCTACTCCTGCTGATTTCAATCAGAGTGAAAAATATAAAGCAAACCTTGCTGAACTTAAAGAACAAATTTCTCAGTTTGAAGCTTTCAGAAATAAAATAGCGTCTCAAGATACTATTTCAGAAGAAGATATTCAAAGTATTGCGAAATATAAATCAAATATTGAAGAGGCGACTCGTGCTATTACTTCTATGACAGCGGCTGAAAAAGGATCTACTTCCTTATCAAGAGACAAGCTGTATAACAAAATTGGTGATTACATGAAGAAAAACTCTGGCTTATCTAAGCAGTTCAGAGTAGAACTTCAGAAATTGCAAAAGCAGTTAACAATGCGTGGTGCTAATGCCAACGTCTCCGATCTGACTGATGAGTTTTTGAAACTTCAGATCCGTATTCGTGAAGCCGGTGAAGAAGGAAAGAAATTCTGGGATGTTGTTAAGGAAAAAGCTTGGTATGGTGCTGCAAGTCAGATTGGAATGGCTTTTGGTATTAATGACATTATAAGATATGGGCAGAATGCAGTATCTACAATTACTGAACTAGACACTGCTTTAGTTGACTTAAAAAAGACTACTTCTATGTCTTCTTCTGAGCTTGAGAATTTCTATTACGACTCTAATGAAGTTGCAAAACAAATGGGTGTAAGTACTGAGGAAATTATAAATCAGGCGAGTGCTTGGTCGCGTCTTGGGTTTTCTACTAAAGATGCAAGTACAGAAATGGCAAAATTAAGTGCTCAATTTGCTGCTATATCTCCTGGTATGGATCTTGATACTGCTACCGATGGTCTTGTTTCTACAATGAAAGCGTTTAATATTGACGTAGAAGATGCACAACGAGAAATATCAGATAATATAAATCGTATCGGTAACACAGCCGCAACCTCTAATGATGAAATTGTTGATATGCTAACTAGATCTTCTGCTGCAATGTCCGCTGCAAACAATACATTGGAAGAAACAATAGCCCTTGAAACGGCTGCCGTAGAAATCACAAGAAATGCAGAAACCACTGGAACGGCCTTCAAAACGCTGGCAATGAGAATAAGAGGTTATGATGAAGAAACAGAACAATTATCGGAAGATTTAGAAAATATCTCTGGTGATATTGCTGATTTAACAAAGACCGCTAAAACACCTGGCGGAATAAGTTTATTTTCTGATAAAGAAAAACAAACCTACAAATCTACATATCAAATCTTAAAAGAAATCAGTGAAATCTGGGATGATTTAACCGATAAAGATCAGGCACAACTTCTTGAAAAATTAGCTGGTAAGCGTGGCGGTCAGGTTGTAGCAGGATTGCTTTCCAATTTTTCTGCCGCTGAAAAGGCTATGAAAGAAATGGATCAAGCTGCCGGTTCAAGTGATGCAGAAATGTCAATCATACAAGAATCTCTTGAATATAAAATTAATGCCTTAAAAGAGACATGGGTTGGAACTGTTCAGGATATCTTGGATCGTGGAGATATTGGTACTATCGTTGATGGACTTACCAAAATCTCTGAGGCAATTGGTTTTGTAACAAGTAACTTAGGACTTCTTAAAACAGCAGCATTGGGTGCTGCTGGTTATCTTTCCTTCAAAAATGTTGGTATACTCGAATTATATTAGTTGAGTATCAAAACTGTCTGTTAAAATGTTTTGAATGTGCCAACGGTGTATATAATTTACTTCGGATACGAAGGTTTAGAATACACTAAGTCGTGAGATACACGATGATAAACACCATATAACGTCTGAATAGATTTGCATGTCATAAACATGTAACTGGGAAGCACGTAAAACTCATACTACTCCGCTATTTTGGTAACAGAATAGACATAGTAACAATGTATGAACTCGTGTGGTCAGGTCGGAAGCTTCCCTATGGGAAGAACCGCCACAGTAATGCTATGGGTGGGATTCGACAGATGAAACGCTGTCGATGACAATAGCCATTCGGTACTATTACGGAACGTAGCCGTAAAATTATGAGTTAGGAACTTATCTCCTACTTCTACGTTTGTTTGGCCTTTGTGCATTAAGGTTTGATAGGAAATGCATAAAATAAAAAGGAACTATTATTACAATTGCCGTGGCAATTATTTTTTGTTGCAATAATATTTTCTGTCGAATAAAAAAGATGAAAATGTACGAAAAATGAACATCAAATCACTTTACAATTTTTCCAAAATGTGTTACTTTCAAAATATCAAAATTTTCAATTTTTGAAGGAGGTAAACATAATGGAAGATATTAAACAAAGTCCTAAAAGCCTTAGCTCTTTGGTTACAGAAATGAATAAAGGAAAGAAGTACAACTTCGATTTGCCTATACAGAGAAGAGCTGGCATTTGGTCTCCTAAAGAGAAAAGTTTATTTATTGATACATTATTAAGAGATTATCCTGTATATCCTGCATTGGTGAATAGACATTCTGATACCGGTAAATTAGACGTTGTTGACTTCAAGCAGAGATTCACTACCATCAAAGCTTTTGCAAATGATGAATTCAGATTGTCTAAAGATTTGGATCCTATTGTGATTGATGGCACCGAATATGAAATTGCAGGTAAAAAATTCAGTAAATTAGATGAAGTTGTTCAGGATAAATTTAATTCTCGTGACATCTCCATTATCACAATGACTGATGCTACTGAGGAAGAAATTGCAGAAATCTTCGATAGAATCAATTTAGGTCATACACTAACAAATTCACAGCGTAGAACCAAGATGCAAAGCAGTGATCTTCGTGATGTCATTTATACTCTAGCATCTCATCCGTTCTTTGAAAAAGTTCTAACCAAGGCTCAATATAAGAAGAATGTAGATAGAGATACTGTTATCCAGGTATTAATGCTTACGGAGAAATCTGATCAATATGATTTTGGTTCTTTTAGAAATGCAGATATGAATAAGTTCATTGAATATTACAATGAAAAAATATCTACTCCTGAAGGCAAGGAAAACTCAGATAAAAAGATTGAGAATGTTAAGAAAGCTCTTGATCGTCTGGATGAAGAGTTTGATGATGATATAAAGATCAAGCAGCTTACTCTTCCATTTGTAATCTATGGCATGTATCGTATGTACAAAGATGCTAAGTCAACTGCAAAGTATGTTGAGTGGTTAAAGAATTTCTTAGAGACATATGATTCTAATACTGAGTATTTACAATACTGCTCTAGCGGTACTAGCAATGGAGATATGGTGAACGGCAGGTTGCAAATCTTCAGAAATGCTATAAGAGGAATGTAATATTTTATCAATTAATAAGGAGTCTATCTTAAATTTGATAGGCTCTTTTGTTATATAATAAAAGGAACAAAAGGAATGAAACAGTCAAAATTATTTCCTTGCTACTCTATTCCACTTCGAGATTTTTTAACTTCTCATGGAGTTAGATATGAGCTGGTAGGGTTACACCCAGAAACACATAAAATGTTTTGGGTTTATATAAAAGATGAAAAACTAAATACTTTAACGTCAGAGTGGTCAAAAAACTGACCGCTCTTTTTTATTGCAAATTTTTAATTGAAAGTGAGGAATATATGAAGAATTATTTATATAATATTAATGACGAAATATGTGATGACAAAAGGCATATTAAGATTATTAGTCGTGAAAAAATCAAAGGGTATTCAAGAACAAAACCAAATACATCAATAAAAGTATATACATGCGAATGTTTAAAATGTGGAGATAATACTATTAAAATAACTGAGTCTCATTTAAAAGAAGGTCGTGGTTGTCCAACATGCAGAGGAATGAGAGTTACAAAAGGGATTAATGATATTCCAACAACTACTCCATGGATGATACCATATTTTCAAGGTGGAGAAGACGAGGCTTCTAATTATACAAATAATAGTAATAAGAAAATATTTCCTAAATGTCCATTTTGCAATTCTATTAGTCCTAGACAATATAAAATAAATAAAATTTATACCAAGAAAGGATTTTCATGTCATTGTACAGATGGTATATCGTATCCAGAAAAATTCGTGAGTAATTTTCTGACCCAATTAAATGTTGATTATATATCACAAGCAAATAAAAATACGTTTGAATGGTTAAATAAAAATATTCGCTATGATTTTTATATACCATATTATGATACTATTATAGAAGTAAATGGTAGACAACATTATTTTAATAATAATTGGACAGGAAAGACATTAGAACAAGAACAATTAAACGATAAATATAAGTATGATTTAGCAAAAGGCAATGTTAAATATTATATACAGTTGGACTGTAGCGAAAGTTCAAAAATATACATTAAAAGATCTATAGAAGAAAGTTTATTATCTTCAATTTTTAATATAAGTAATATTGACTGGAATAAATGTGATTTAAGTGCAATGTCTAATTTAACAAAAGAAATATGCGACTATTATTCTAAAATTTCTACAGATATAAAAGATATTTGTAAATATTTTGACAAAAGTAAGACAACAATAATTAGACATTTGAAATCTGGGAATGAGTATAACTGGTGCAATCCACCATATAATCCATTAAGGTCAAAACCTATATATGTTACATATGATGGTATAAAATCATATTATGAATCTTCTAAATATATCTGAGCATTCTATGGAAATATTGGGACTGGAATCAATTGGAAAAGACAAAATTAATTATTGGAGTTTAAGAAATGGATCAATAAATAATAGAGCGTTGTCTTATGTGCCATAAGAAATAGGAGAAAGGTTTCAAAGCCTCTCTCCTATTTTAGTGCGGAAAAATGCCCCTTTCACTTTTCCACTGTTATTATATATTGCTTTGAAGTTGTGAAGCAATGAAATATCATCGACAAATGATGACAATTTAGCACATATGTTCTGAGTAGCATTTTGCCATTTATTGGTATATAATATACAGTACTATATTACTAAAGAATGGTGGTATTTATGAGGGAACGATTTTATCAAAAAACGTGGTTTAAAAATACTGTTTTAATATTGATACCTACTGCTGTTTCTGTTATTGGTGTATTCACGTCAATAACATCAGATATAGTCATAAAAATAATTTTAACATCAATTACTGTTATTTTAATGATGACATTAGTAGCATTTGTTATTTATTATGGGAATCAAGAAGACAAAGTATATAATGAATTACAGGAAAAAGATGCAAAAATTGTAAATCTTACAAACATATTAGCCCATATGGAAAATGATTATAAGACAGTGACATATGAAATTTCTTCATTGTCTGAATTAGCGGAAAAATGGGCTACAGTAATTAATTCATTTGCAAATAACGTTAAGTTAAATGGTTGTATATCTGATAAAGCTTGGGATAAGGTTAAACAGATTGATGCAATATGCTTATATTGTAGAGACATGATAAAACAATACTGTAATTTAAATGATAATTCTGGAATTTCAGTTTGTTTTGTTGAATATAGTGTAGATGAAAATAATGTGGAATGGGTTCATATGATTTCACATTCAAATCCGATATCTTTAAGGCCGTCTGCATGTAAAGAAAGGGTTAAGTTATCAGATTGTAAATATCATTATGCAGAACTAATACGTGATAAATTATCAGATATTGAAATTGCAATAAGCAACGCTGAGATATTAAGGATATTTAAAAAGGTTTCTTTTAGTACTGATCTATCAAAGTATTCTCAATATATTGCGATTCCTTTATATTGTAAAAGCGGCAAATTATTAGGAATATTTCAGATAGTAACAAAACATAATTATAT
>ERZ1035027.286-NODE-286-length-31525-cov-79.408103_pt1 | contig 31525 bp, 26 predicted proteins | sample MGYA00520604_ERZ1035027 | MGnify/ENA primary metagenome ERZ1035027 (study PRJEB33766, sample SAMN09781743) | gut metagenome | biome: gut microbiome | host: Homo sapiens | place: Madagascar | study: EMG produced TPA metagenomics assembly of the PRJNA485056 data...
CAGTTCTTTTCAAAAAAAAAGAATTTGAAACATTTTTTTGCGACATGTTACAAAAAAAGAGGATTGGCAAAAAAACAAAAGGCAATCCGCAAGAAAACTGCGGATTGCCTTTTGTTTCAAAACGAATAGGAAAGTTTAAGTCCTATTCATTGACAGCGACGATTTCGCAAATGGAAACCACCACCTTATTATTTAGAGCTGCTTGAACTGCTGTTGTCAAAAGCGTTTTCGTCAGGCACAACTTCCACATTCTCCAAGAAACCGACTATAGACATAATCTCCACATTGATAATATCGACATCATCTTCACTGATATTACCATAGTTGTTACTTGACGGGCCACCAAAAATCATGCGTTTCTTCGTCTTACTCCAGCCCAACATGCGTTCCATGAGAGCCGTGGCGTTAAGATATTTACCTAACTGGTTGATTGGCTCTATCATGCCTGGATCATAGGTGCGTCCATGCTTATTGGTGTACATCTTGTCAGTACCAAAGTGCAATAGACAACCACGCAACTCATTGGCAAAAACATGGAGTGCATCATTGAGCTTCTGAATATTCTCAACCGTGAAGTAGCGAGGATTGCCGTGCCGGTTCGGGCGATGGCAGAAATCAGAGAGAACTGTAGAGGGGGTACTGCCCATCAACTCCGCAATGCGAGACATCTTTATGCCATGTTCAAGAATAAACTTGTACAATGTGTCTTGAGACACTTTCATTTTTTCCTTATTCATATTGTTGTAGCTTTATTTTTCATTTGCAAATGTACAATATTTTCTTTTCACCTCCAAACAATCTCGCAATTTTTTTCACTGACCCCCTCATTTTTAACAATTATACAATGTTTTTATTTCACCCTACATATATAAAAAAAGAGGACTGTTGCGCTGAACAATCCTCCACATTGATGGGGCCCTATCCCCTGCCGTCACTCATTGCCTCCCTTACCCTCCGAGCTGCTTGCCGACGAGCCGCCTGCAGTGCCACCGGGGTTGTTGTTGGTGGTGCTGCTGCCGCCCGTTGTTCCGTCGCCTTTCGCCACGGCATCGTTTTCGCCGACACGCTTCCACGACACACGGGCGGCGAACTGCTGCTGGACGGCCTGGGAGACAGTGGCACCGATGGTGCTCTTCGCTCCGGCGAGGGTGAGCATGTCGGCGGTGGCAACCTTCGTCACCTTACCGTCCTTATCTACCTCGTCCTTCACCGACGCGGTGATCTGCGGAAAGAACACCACCACGTCGCCGAGCTTCACACGATGTCCGCGCTGCACGTTGCGCTGCACAACGTCAGCATAACGGTTGAGGACCATCGTCACCATAGCTGGATTGACACCCGTGCCCTCTGATACCTCGTCCGCAAGGTCCTTAGTGTCGAGGGTACTGTAACTAACTGCCTGGGCGTAGAAAGAGTGCGTGCCCACGGCTTTGTTCTCCTTAATGCAATACTTTATTAATGCCATAACGAAAACATTTTTAATAGTTGGACAATGTGTTGTCGGCTAAAAGCCTCTGAAAAATCATAGTTCTGTTTTCAGAAAAACATAGTTCTGTTTGCTGGAAATCATAGTTGTGAATCTCCTAAGCCACTATTGTGACTTCCCGGGCGCTCCATCGTCGGAATGGTGAAAGAGTGTGAAAGGTATGGGTCAAACTTGTTTTTCAACTCCTAATTCCTCACTGCTCACTCTCCTGCTTTCCCATCACCACCCGACTTCTGAGGTTACTGTCCTTGGGGTTGTCGAGCTCCACCAGTCCGTCCATGGCGATGAATATTCTCTTCTTCTTCCCTTTTGACTCAATGGCCTTGCGGACCCGGATGCCGCGCTCGCCGGGGAAGATGGCGAAGGCCTCATGGGTGGGGTCGAAGTGTGACTCAACCACCTCACGTTTGAGGTTGTTGGCAGGCAGGAACTTCACGATGAGACGTGGCGGCAGCTCCACCATGCGTGTGGTGCCGTCTTTCTCGATACGCTTATAATGGCGTGCAGGACGCTGGCGCACGACGAAGGTGCCGAAGCTCTCCACCGTCACGCAGCGGTAGTTGCCCTCGCAGAGCATATACCGCATCTCGTCGAAGAGGGCGGGGAGCACCACCTGGCAAGTGGCGATGCTGATACCACTGCGTTTAGATACGGCCTGCGCAAGCCTGTATAGGTACTTCTTCGGTTCCATGAGCTAATCAAAAAAAAGAGATGTTGACGATATTAATAATTGCTAATCGTGTGGGACAAATGGTGTTGCAGCTCCACATACAACATGACAGCATAGCTTGCCATGTCCTTCAACGTGTCCATCAGACTCTCGTCCTTGACTTCCGCCTTGCCATTCTTCACAAGACTCTTCACACGCTCCATCTTATCGTTAAGGCGTACAACACCGGCAGTAACACCGAACTCCTCGAAGCTCTTGTGGAACGCGTCACCGTAGTCCTTGTTCTTCTTGGCGTGAAGGTCTCTCATTTCGTCGAGAACGGACTCAAAGGTATCGGATTCGATACCTTTTGTCTTGCCATGCGAGTACTCTTTCTCTTTGTTGCTTGCCATCTCTTTCAATCCATCAGAGAGCTTGACTTCCTCGTGGGTCTTTTCATAGCCTTTGTAAAGGTTGTCAATCTTTATATGGGCTGGGGTGATACATAGTCCTGCGCCCAAAGATGGCTCTACTCTAAAGATATCCTTAAAGCCTTTGAAAGGCTCATCACAACCGTCAAGAGCCTCCTTGAGGATATTGCTCATGACTTCTCCGTCAATGCCTTTGTAGTCGTCTTCCCGCACTTCCTCAAAGGTCTTTCTAAAAGTGGCATCCTTGTAGAACTGAAGGGTTTTGCCATCTCTCACAACCCATCCGAACTTAGGAACGACAACCTTATACTTACGCCCCTTAATGTCTGCGTAGGATATATTAAGGTTGCCGGAACGGTCGTCCAGCGTATAATAGGACTTGGTAGTAGGACTGATAAAATTAGAGACTTTTTTCGCATTGTCACCGTTCCACTGGATAGCCTCTACTGGCGTTTTTCTCATAAAACTCATAAGCTATATCTATAATTGTTTATGTATGTTTGCTCATTTATCATCTTTCCTTATACTCGACAAGTGCCATTGGTGGCATATTGAACATTCGTAACACACCCAAGTGAGCCTTGGAGTTGAGTGTACATTAATCCAATTGTCAGCGCTTGCCCTCGACGGGAAACTCATCTTGGCCTTCCAGCTGCCGCCCTTCCTCACATAGTGCTCCCTCGGGGCGACACCACCACACCTCGGCCTCCTGTCGTTGAACCTCCTAAGCCTCCCCATGACAGCTACTCATCATAGTCACCGAAGTCATCATCGTCATCCAGCATATCCGTGGCATCGCTTGTCTTGTCAATCATACCACCAGCTCGAAGTCGTCCGCCCTGATGATGCAGCAGTCGCGCAGCCTTCTGGTTTGGCCGCTTTGCGTGAATTGGACGAGCCGTGAGGGATAGGCTCCTGGACAATGAGGTGGCACGTCAACGCTAAGAGTGACCACTTCCTCACCACGAATACAGTCTCCGTTGGATGCCGCCACATACCACACCCTCCAAGGCATGCGCTCGTGGTTGACGGTGAATCGCTCGGCAACACGCCGCAGTTCTGATAATGCAAGTTGCTTCATGACATTAATTTTATGTCACAAAGATAAGGCAACACGATAGCGATGGCAAGGGCGTTTAGTACATAATGTGCGAGTTAGAATGTTGTCAACGAAAACGCCACTACCCCCAAAAGCTACAACAGGAGTAGTGGCGCGGACGGATATAATCTCGTTTCAACGTCGGTCGAAAACGAGGATAACGATGCAGGTCGTCTTATATCCAATAAAATTAGTGTTACTCGTATGCAAAGGTACGAAGATTCGCAAAGACCACAAACTTTGTTTCAACTTAAATTGACCCAAGCCAATATTTAATCTAACGGACAAGAGTACATAATATGTTGTTAATCAGACGGTTAAGTGGCATAAAGTATTTTGCCGTTTAAGTTGGTGAGTTCCGTTTTGCTTTTTGTATATCGCTGATTTTCAACGGTTTACAAAAAATTTGCGCGGTTTTTAGTATATATAATATATTTATTATTATTTTTTTGTTTGAAATTTTAGCTTATAATATATATAATATTATATAACTAATTGATAATCAACTTCTTTTCTTATTTTATAACACTATTCCTTTATTGATTGGGGTGCGGGGAATTTTCCATGTATGTACGATAAAAAATAATAGAGAGAGAAAGTTTCGGCAAATATGGCACATTTCGCTAAAGTCGTGAGCAGTCGGTTTGTAATTGCTTGATTTTCAAATGGTTTGAATGGAGAGAACTCGGTTCCATGATTTTGGCTTTCTCCCACAAAGGCAGAGCCGATTTCTCGAAGCATCTCATAACCCACTGATTATCAATGCGTATCAAGCGATAAGCACGTTTAGGTGACAACTTAAAAAGATTTTAGTCCTTAAACGCACAGTCTTATCGAATTTTTTACCTATATTTGCACCAGACAAACAAAAGGCTACAATTAACAACTGATGGGACATATCTGCTGGCTACGTATCACGGATTATATGCGAGGATGGGCTCGCATGGCTCTCGGAAACGGAAAGAGCGTGAAAGGCATTCCTGTGCTTGACATTAAGAGCCTTGACGGGATGGAAGAGGTACGGCTCATGTCTACCGACGATGAGCTGCCTGGAGATGGCGTGCCTGGCAACGTGATGTGTGACACGTGGCACGCGGCACTGACGGCAGGGATAGAGATGGACCCCTGGGGCATGGAACAGGAGTTCGGAATCACCAGCGAGGTTCTTGACCAGTACCTGCCAGTGGAGTGCCCAGATTATGCCGTAGGGCAGGATGGGGCAATACGTCCGTGGGATAACAACACCTGTTTCGGGAAGCAACAGGCCATAGCCATCCTACGGCTCGTCAGAGAGACTTTTTGGGCGTCAGTGGGCAACTATGCGTCTGAATACCGAAAAGTCCATTTTGGCACTAAATACGCGCAAATAGACATGCTCGAAAGCTTTTGCAAGGATTACCACATAGACGACACGTGCATAGAAGCCATGAGGAGAGAATGGCAGAGGAGGAGTAAAAGGAGTGGCTGACCTCTATCCCCTCAGCTTTGCATTACCAGGTTTTTGAATCTCCCTCTCAGTCTTCCTCCTACTTTCCTTTCTCCCTCAGCTCCCATCTTGACACCGATAACGAGATCATCGAAGGCATCGGTGATGTCGGTACGTGTACGTGGGTCACCGGCTACGCCGTCGGCACTCTTGTATTTCTCCAGGCTTTTATCCTTTTGGAAGTTGTTGAGCACGCCAGCGTTGTTGATAGCGGTAAGGAGATACTGGCATCGTCCGCTCTCCTTACAGATGTAAACGCTCGGGGAAGTCTGGAAGGAGAAGATGTCGCAAAACAATTGCCACTTGCGTTCATGACGCCACACGCTGAACTCTCCACGTGTGACTTTCCATCCATAGCTCTCCAGTTCCAAAACCATAACGTTGTCAAAGCGGCTATCTTCAGAGCCTTCTACAGCATAAGCCGTAGCTCCACCTTGCTTGATGGTCTGCGTGTAGTAAAAGATGACCTCCCCTGCCCCACCAGCCGCGCTGTTTCTTCTACGGAGGTACGGACGGTAGTAATTCGTGAACTCTCTCACGAGGCCACGCAACCGCACCTCGCCCTGCACGAAAAACTCTTTCATCACGAGAAGGCTCGGCTTGCCTTGATAGTTGACAGTCTGCCCTACCACCATGCAGCTCATGTCGTGGCCAGCGTCGATGGCGATACGTAATGGCTCGTCATAGCGCAAATCGAGGTCGCACGAGCAATCCTCTCCCGCGCTCTGCATGGCGTCCATGTCAAGTGTCATATATTCAACATCGGTAGGCCACCGTTGCGCGTCGAGGAAACGTCCCTTTGTCTTATGGCTGAACTTGTCGAGGATAAGATCCGTACAGTCGGCACTCTCATAGGTGTTAAGCTCTTCGCTGAACTGGCAGTAGAACCCATCCGAAGCCTTGCCAGGCGGCTGACCGAGTATCTGCAGGCGGAACATCAGGTCTGGCAATTCTCGCTTCATGTCGCGCAGCCACGCCTCGCCACCAAGCATGGCGATGTTCTCAATGCTGCTGAACTGCCAAAAGACTTCAGACTTGGAACGTAAAAGATTGAGTTTGCGCAGGTAGTTGTCGTTACGTGACAAGGCAATGGCGGTCTTCGGGCTATGCTTCTCCAGGTATTTGAGTTCCGCGAGCATCTCGGCAATCTGCGCGTTGACGTCTTTAGTCTCATAGTCTTTTTCTTTCTCCCACTCGCATTGTTTCTGCGTCAGTCCCGCGTCGCTGACCCATAACTGACTGCAATAGTAAGGATTGATTTTAGGGTCTGTACCGTAGCCCCACCGCTTGACTTCTGCCTTGCGTGCCGACAACGGCATGAAATCGCCACGCAGGGTAGGCAATACCTCCTCCTTGACCCTTTGCCACGGGAGATATTTCGTCTCGTCGCCGATAAGGAAAGCGAGGTTCAGACCGTTCGAGCTTCCCTTGACTGCCATGGAGAGCATCTGCACGACCACGCCATTGCTGAAATGGACACAGTTTTCCCACACTCTCGGCTTGGCAAGAGGTACGTCCCAATGGAGCTTGGCGGGTGCCTGGCCAAGAAAATAAAATCCCTCGAAGCCTAACTGGTTGACAACCTTTAGCGCGTTGGGCATGGTACGGGTGTAAAGCTGTTTAGCGCTCGCCCCAACAAAACCACCCATCTGGCGAGGCATGCCGAGGACGCATTTCATCATGTGGCAACCTATATAAGAGGTCTTGCCAAAACCACGCGCGGCGCGTACTTTCGTGTTTCTCGCGCCAAAGTTGTAGACGTCAAGCTGGCCACGATGCATGTAGATTTTATGTACGCCGTCGCCGACAATATCCACCTCGCCACCGTCTTGCCCCTGCTCCTCCATGCCGGGGAGCATACGAGCTTCAAGCTTGTCACTGCTCCTGCCTACGTTCGTCCCTACTCTCGTCATCGTTAATCACTTCACCTGGTTTATCCTTAACCTCGCCGCTACGCGCCTCCATCTTGGCAACTTCATCTTCCACCATCTTGCGCTTGTCGTCCACATAAGCACCATATTTTGCGGCAATGCGTTTCGTCTCTTCGTCGTCATAGTTCTCCTTTGTCTCGTCCACCTCCTTGATGTTCGTGACGACCACCGACGGGAGAAAAGAAACCTTATTGATGTCAGTCTTGTTATCCTCTGGCTTGTCGAGACCCGCCACTTCAAAGAGACGCTTGCTACCCTTGTCGAGGGCGTTCACGTTGTCAGTCTCCATGCCAATATGCAACATCTTCTCCGCGGCGACCTGCACTTTGACCTTAGCCTCGTTACGGCTCATCGGGCTTACGGTGTCACGGATAAACTTAAAGAGCAACACGTCTTTGGTCAAAGCGTGAGTCTCGGACGGCGCGTCGGCATAGGCGTGACTGTTCTTGATAATCTGACGAAGCAATCCTTTATAGTCTACGGAGAACGGGTTGCGCAGCCACTGCCAATAAACGTGATCCACTCTCGCCAACCGTCGTTTCTGTTCTGCACGGAGGGAAAGGTCATCGATTGGCACGCCACTTTGGAAATGGAGCAATGAGCTTTTCATGAGCTCTGCTGATAATGATGATTCGTACATGATAATTTGAAATTTTATGATTATTGTTTTGCGGTTTCGCAAACATGCACTTTTGTGCAACCGCATGGTCGTGCGACCGCACGGTTGCACGACCATGCGGTTATGCAAATTAATCACCTTCTTGCGATGGCTTCAAGGAGAGAGGTTTCGCTTCTTGCCATCCTGTCTCCTCCACATATCCGTCTTTCTCTTTTAAGTACATGACACGCTGACCATTTAGCCAGTGCCACACGAACCCTTGTTCCAGAAGCATCCTCTCTGCTTCCGGCCAAGGGTCTCCGATGTCAATGGTGGCTCGCATGCCCATGGCGTCACGAAGTTGGCCTACATCCATGACCTCTACACCGAGGTTGAAATTAGGCCACGGCATCCAGCGACTCACAAATGAGAAGACCATCGTCTCTATGTTGCTTTTTGCGGAGTCAATATCCGTCACATGCATTGGTTTCTTGTCATTACTCATGATTTTCCCTTTTGATTTTATGTTGCACGGTTGTGCGGTTACACGACTATGCGACTATGCGGCTATGCGGTTACACGACTATGCGACTCGAATAAGGCTAAACGTATAAGCCTTTGTCAACGCATAGGTTCAACGGCTCTTCTCTTGTGAACTGTACGAGGACGGCAAACCAGCCGTTTTCCAAAGGTCCAACGGATTGATAAGAAACGTCAGTATCGTCGAGGGCGATACGCGCATAGTCGCCATCCATCTTCCCCTCGTTTATTTCTTGGTCGTGCTTGTCGAGGAGCCACGCCACGAAATTACGGGCATGATGCAATGCCTCTTGCTTTGCCACGGCAGCGTCATTGCCGTCTGCCATCTTGTTTGCTCGGACGAAGAAATAAACCGGGTAATTGAACTCTGGTCTGCGGATTGAGCCACTGTCGCTCTCTATGGTGCTCTCCATCACGACACATGGCGACTGCATGTTACTTATGCCTTTGGCCATCTCAACCACTCCCTTCCACGAGTCGGTGAACATGAACCGTATGTTCCCATTGTTCGGATTATGCAGCATATACATGTACCGTGAACACCAATGCTCTACTATTGAATAGAATGTCATGTCTCTTATACTTTATATTCTTGATTATGCAACCGCATGGTTGTGCGGTTAGGCGGTTGCTTGGTTTGTTACTTGGGGATTCTGATTTTATAAAACGCCGCGGTCTTTTTCATGCTCTCCGAGAGTTCCACGCCGAGCCCTATCAGTTCTTTAGCGTTCTCTTTCCATTGTTTCTTATGTTCAGGCGTGCCGGCGGGTCTTGGGTCCCGCAGCCACTTCTGGAGGTATTTAACACGTGCGGCTTTTTCCTCGTCGGTATATATCTTCGAGGGCGCGCGTTTCTTTTTGTGTCTTGTTTGACGTTCACCCTCCTGTCGCTTGCCAATACTCGGAGTTCGTGTCTCATCCGCCACCTTGCCGTTCTCGTCAAGGACATGCGCCATGCCTAAATCATCCACGACAACACGTCCGGTGCTCGCCACTTTATCCCATTCTTTATCGAGCTCCCTTCTGAGGTCACCAATTCCCTTGTCGAGCGCCACGGCAGTTTTTGCCCATCGCTCCCTTTCTGTAGCCGTGGCTCCAGCGTCATCCATGAGCAACCGCATGTTTCCGCGAGCAGTTCCAAGGTCTTTCATCATCTGACCATAATTAGCCGCACGCTTCCGCGTCTCCTCTGGTAACAAATGTGCGTATTGGTCAATATGCTTCGGGCGAGGGACAACTGCCCCAACCTCAGTGACGACAGTGTTTATTTTTGCGGTTGTGTTGTCTTGCGGTTGCACGACCGTGCAACTTTGCGGTTGTGCAACCAACGTGGTATCATGTCCTGGTGTTGGCTTTACTCCTGGTCTTTGCAGACATTGTGTGAGGACATCTATAATACGGTGTATGCTGCGCTTGGCAGCCTTGGTATAAATCATGGTGGGTAGCCACGTGTCGACAATTCCCGCAAAGGGAGTCATTAGGCGCACGCCCTCGTTGAAGGCGTCTTGGGCGTCGGTAGACCAGCCACCGCACACTTGCTCAACGCTCATTATCCTCGCCGACGGTTCATTGGCTTTTGGCAAAAGGATATTGGCTTCCCGCTTCAGCCACTCCCCTACCCTCTTAGAGAGGTCTTGCTTTTCGCCTTCCGTCATGTTGCTCACTCTTCTAAGCCACTCGTTAGACGCTATCCGGTATATCATATTTATGGTATATAATTGTTTTTTGGGCTAAAGATAATACAGACGTGACAAGTAGGCAAGGGCAAGGGCAAGGACTCTCATTATTAAAAATGTTTAATATTATGCGGTTTTGCGGTCGCACGGTTGTGCGGTTGCAGAATTTTCAATAACTTTGCATCGCTACAACAAAACAAGACCGTAAGATTTTGTGGTTACACAGTCGCACAACCGCATAATTGCAGTAACTTGCGGTCGCACAACCGCGCATATTCATATTTTATATAAAGCTACATTATGAGTAAAACAAAAGCTACACATCTCCGGCACATCGTAGCCGTGAGCAACAACAAGGGGGGAGCCGGCAAAACGACTACCGTACTCAACTTGGCAGCAGCCATCAGCAACAAAGGTTATCGTGTCCTCGTCATCGACACTGACCCACAATGTAACCTCTCGCTCTCTGTAGGATGGGACACGGCACGAGAGGGCACGCGAACCAAACCTGGCGAGCCGACTATCTTCAATGCGATATGCCTCGGACAGAACATCCCCGTCTATCGCAATGAGACAGGGTTGTACTATACGCCGTCATCTCCGCGCATGGAAGACGCCGACATCCACTTGAACAGCTCTGAGGTGACAGACCCTGTGCGTGTGTTGAAGATGCTCTTCGCTGAACCTATAGACGACCACACGGGCGAGGGCTTGAAAGAGTGGGAAAGCAGCTTCGACTTCATCTTCATCGACACACAACCTGCCATGAGCCGAGTCACGGTCAACGTGATATGCGCGGCCACAGGTATCATCATACCGGTTGAACTGGAGCCGTTGGCCGTTGACGGCTATGTCAAGACCATCGGTAAAATCATGAAGATTAAAAAGGTGAGCAACCCATCCCTGCAAATACACGGTATCCTGCTCACCAAGAAAGACCGACGACTGGTAAGCGCACGGAGTTTCGAGGAACAACTGCGTGAGGAGGGAGACGTTTTTGAAACAACCATCAGCCGCACCAACGATGTGCCCAACTCGCAAGACCGGGACTACGACGAACGGCCCGGTATCTGCCACGACATCTTCAGCTACCAAAAAGGCAGAGGACGTGCCAAGGAAGATTTCACCAACCTTGCCGAAGAATATATCAAGAAGTGGGGAAAGTAACACAACCGCACGACCATGCAACTGCACGACTGCATAACTGCAATAATATGCAACCACTTAACTACATAACAGCATAGTTGAGCAGTTGGGCAGTTACTAAAACACACGTATGTGCAACTATGTGGTTGCATAGTTGTGTGGTCGCACAGATAAACAACCGCAAAAAACATAGGACATGAACAAGAAAGAAAAACCGCAGCGCAGATCGCTAAACGCAAGAATAGACGCAGAGTTGGCAAGCGCAGAAAACATACCGTTGGCAGGAATGACCAGAGAGCCAGCAAAACCCGTGAAAACTCCATCGCAGAGCTCAACTTTGGGGCGGGGTGGGGGAGAGCCTATAGCAACCAAGAAGGCAACGACCATCATGCCCAAGGAGGTGTTCGTGGCCCTGCAACGCTATTGCATCAACAAGGACACGCCCAAACACCGTGCGCTCTATTTCTTCATCCTTGACGGACTGCATGCCGCTGGGGAAATCAAAGATGCCGACTATCAACGCTTCCGCGATATGGCCGAGCAGATAACAACAACATACGAAAAGAAGTAAACAATCAAGAAAATGAAACAAGAAAAATTATTTACTATCCTCATGCTCCTCTTCCTGGGCATGATGGCCATCAGCTTCACCGCGTGCAGCAGCAGCGACAATGAAGAGGACGACGGATCGCAACGTTACAAGAGACAAATCATCGGAACATGGTATAGCGACCGCGTTTCGTATGTGTTCGAGTCGGACGGCACCGGATGGTGTAACAGCGACAGCTGGGACGTTATTGCCAACTTCAAGTACACCATTGAGGGGCAAGGCGTGCAGATGCATCAGTTCACCTACGTCAACACCACCACGGGCAGTCTTTGGTACGGTGAGGACCAATCTGCTTCCTACAATCCTGAGCAGAACACCATGCGCATCGAAGGACGTATCTTCACGCGTCAGAAGCCGACACACAAACCGCCCACAGAGGAGCCGGTGGACACCGTGGTGACGGAGTAGGGTAGGGCGTACATCATCACACCAGACACTTCAACGGCAGGGAGCCACGCTCCTTGCCGTTTTTTTGTTGTGGCACTCACATCTATAGCCGACACTTCCGTTTTTGTCGGGAATCTACCTAAGCAAAGAGAGACCTCCATTTTTGTACGACTTCCGTTTTTGTCGGGAAATCAAGACCTGCATGAAGTCTAAACTGGAGTTACTTTTTTGTCGGGATTTTCAACTTGCTAAATACTTCTAACTCAAAGGTTTACAAATTTAGCTATTTCTAATTATTCTTTGAAGTTACTAATTTGTCGGTAAAACTATAAATCTGTCATCAAAGTTGTGTTTTTCCGACCGACCTAATTATTAGGCAGTTACGGCTGTATATTTGGATTATACTATATCGACCACTCTATATATCAACAACTTATGGACTTTGCCAAATTGAGGACAGATTAACAGCTAAAAGAAAAAATCAAAAAAACTCCATTCTTATTATATAATTATTGGTATAGATAATATATAGTATATAAGGCTTTGTAACTTATTGATAATCAAATAATAGCAAGGTGAATTGAGGACAGATTAATAGGTTTTTGAGGACAGATTAATAGGTTTTTGAGGACGGATTAATAGGTTTCGGGGGACAGATTAATAGCTTTTTGAGGACGGATTAATAGGTGTTATCTATGAATTGAGGACAAATTAATAGCTTTGGAAACTCCGACAAAAAGGTAACTTATTGGAAGCAAGACATTTTGATAGTCAGTCGGAAAAAACAACAAAAAAATCCGTTTAATATTTTATTTGTTTTATAATAGGTTTATATATAGTTTATATATTTAAGGAGTGCGTAACTCTTTGATAGTTTGAAAGTTGACTTATGTCTTGGTCGGAAAAACACAACATCTGGTCGGAAAAACACAACATCTCGGTCGGAAAAACACAACTTGCGGTCGGAAAAACACAACATCTGGTCGGAAAAACACAACATCTGGTCGGAAAAACACAACTTGGTCGGGAAAACACAACATCTGGTCGGAAAAACACAACATTATATTTCCTTAACCAAAGTTCCTCTCGAAATGCTTGTTAGTCTCGATAGTTCTTTGTATCTTTGCCATCGCTACAAACATATTGTTCAACCTCTCTGTATGACGCGGACGGACTGTATTCCATCGTACATAAAGAAGATATTTATAGGCGGCAGCCCTTTTCCCCACTGTCATCAGAGGTCGATTGTTTGTAGCAGAACATTTAGGGCTTGCCGCCTTTTTGTCTCTGCTACGGCATCGACATTAAAAACTCTAAGGCAATGGAAGATAAGATTCCAACAACATCCAACAAAACGTCGGTGCAGACCGACAACAGCAACTTGCCGACACGCTACATCCGGCAACCTTATCCCATCTCGGCCATACAAGCCGACCTGTCCACACAGCAAATACGCATCCTCGTTGGTATGATGCAGAGCATACAGGATGGTGTGCAAAAGATGTTCGAGCGTGGAGCGGTGAACGGGCAGCTGTCCCTGTTCCCGGAAATGGATGACGACCGCGTGAGCATCGAGTTTAAGTTTAGCGACGTGGAGAGCCGTCCTTATGCTTACCGTGATGTGGAGCGGGTGGCCAGGAAGTTCATGGATATGGTATTCCGATATGAGGACAAACAGAAAGGGGAGATTACCCTATCTCATTTCGTGGACGAAATCACCTATCCCCGTTGTGGCAGCAAGCGTGACAAGATACGCTTCACGTTTACGAAGAAGCAGGCACAGACCGTGTTCAACTTCACGATGTACAGCCGTTACCTTCTTCCCGTGGTCACTTCTTCGAAGAGCAAATACACGGCCCGTATCTACATGCTCGTCACGTCGGCACGCGGTTTCGAGCAGGAGAACAGCGGTGTATATCATTGGTATATCAGCTATGAGCAGCTTCGGCGCATCCTCGGTTGCGATGACAAGGACATCCGGGAGCGATGGTACCGAAAGAGCCAAAAACTCTACAAGCATTTCAAGGCAGACGTGTTGCGCACCGCCGAGCGCGAGTTGAAGGCTCTGGCCGACGATGGCAAGAGCGACTGTTGGTTTGAGTTCATGGAGCTGCCCGAAAACTTCGACGGAGAGCCGAAGCGTTTCGACTTCATCGTGCATCGTACAACGACGGGCAACGAGCCTGAGCAGAAACATATTCAGTCACCTGTAAACCAATGGTAAGCGATGGAACAGAATAGCTATGCAAAGAAATGGAACGAGTGCCTGGACATCATCCGTAAGAAGTGCGGAGAGAAGTACAGACATTGGTATGACGTATGGTTTGGTGACGTGCGCTTTGACAGCTACGACGAGCAACGCGCCACCATCACGCTGCGCGTGCCATCAAAGTACGTCTTTGAATTTTTGGAGTCCAATGGCATGAAAACGTTGAAACCATCATTCCGCGATGTGTTTGGCGATGGCATCAGCCTTGCTTACCGCATCACGCCCCATGAGCCTACGACTGAGGAACTGGTGGCTTATCTGCAACGGCAGGGAACGGGAGGACAGACGGGCAAACGATACCTGCATGTAGAGAACGCACGGCAACGGATGAAAGAGTTGTTGCGCTACCATCTAAAGGACAAGCCGATGCAATGGCTCAAAGGATATGACAGGGTTGCGAGTTGGCTGGAGGATAACCACGGACGCGGATTGATATGCGTGGGAACGTCCGGGTTGGGGAAGAGCCTTATCTGCCAGAAGGTGTTGCCGGCACTCATCAATGGGGGTATGCACGTGGCTTTCGCCAACGCGATGGAACTGCACGACCGTCTCGAAGAGCTGAAGCGTGAGCGCATCGTCGTCATCGACGACCTCGGCAAGGAGCCACGCAAACACTATGGCGACACCGACCAAAGTTTCTATGAGCTTTGCGACAATGCCGAGCGCACGGGTGCTCTGCTGATTATCACCACCAATCTCTCCACCAACATCACGGACGACCCACGCTTCAAAGACTCTATCCAGAACCGCTATGGCAACGAGGTATATTACCGTCTCCAGACCATCACTCACGTAGCCATATTCGAGGGTAAGAGCCTGCGCGAGTGATATGGGCGCCGCTTCGCAGCTTGAAATTAAACGTAAAATTATCCGTAAAATTAAACTTAAAATTATTCAACCAACCAAGGCTTGCTGAGCGATAGGGTAGTGGGCGCCCAAAGGAAAGGAATTGATGCGACCAGTGTCAATTCCACGTCTCTCTATGTTCCCATGCACACCGTGCGTTTTGCGGTTGTGCGACCGCATAGCTTTGCGGTTATCGTCTCACGCACGAGTTTAGCGCGTGATTCCCAATCCGCGATAGCCTCGTTGTCGTTGAGACAGACGACGCCAGCCATCGGGTCGTTGATGAGCGCGGGGAGGTCGGCGGTGGGCGTGTCCTCGTCGGCGTACTGCATACGCGGGGCATGGTCGATGTCAAGGCCCGCGAAGTGCTGATAGAGCAAGTAGATGTACTGGTTGAACGAATGTTCGTTGCGAACGAGAGGACTCATCCACCGCTCTATCTCCTCGCCATGCCGTTGCCATACCGCCTCGCAAGCAGAGCGGAGGATAGGCGCATAGGAATGCCCCGTCGTCAGCCAGGTGCGCACATAGTGTTTACCAAAAGGTCTGCCAATCATGTTCTGCTGGTTCAGACATTTCCGGTGAAAGATATTCGGCACATCGGGAAAGAGTTTTTCTTTGAAGTGGACACACGGACGACCATCGAGAAAGAAGTCGGACGGCTGTAAAGGTGAGAGCGGAAACATGTCGTCGTTGGCATAGACAAACCTTTCCGACAGCCCCGGTATGCGACCTAAGAACATCTCGATACAGGGCGACGAAAAGCAAGGAAGATACTTCTCCGGAATGAAGTCACGATGAAAGACGATATGCACCTTGTCGTAGCGTGACATCCACGGCTGCACCTGACTCTCACGGGCGAGAAGGATATGGATGGTACGGAGCCATGGCATATACTTCATGCAACAACGAACCAACAACTCTTCCGTCCCCCACGAGCGGAAACGGACGTTGGCACAAGCGTCATCGCCGTGGTAACGGCGATAATCGCTGAGCCAGTCCGCATCCTGGGGAAACACCATTGGAATCACCAAATCAATATTTTTCTCCATATCTTTCTACATTCTTCTTACCTGTGTCATAACTATCTATTATTCCACCTTTGCCATAGACATTAAAGACACCCTTGATACCATTGCTGACAGCTTTCTCCATAACCTCGCTGTTACGGTCAAGACTTGCTTGAATGGCCGCAAGCATATCGGTGAATGCAGGTTGTGCTGAGCCAGCAGAGCCTTGTGCGCTCGCGCCATCGGCAAATTCATCGAGGTTACCGTCGGCAAAGTTGCTCATGCCACCGCCACGCTGACGGGTAGCACGCACACGGCCTCCATTGTAAAGCGTTTGGATTGCCTGCCAAATGCCCGTATCGTTCATCTGCAACTTGCGGGTGGTATTGGCGTCGATGATTGCCTCACGGCCACGCTCACCGACAAGGTGGAACTCTGGGCCGTTGGTGAGGTGAGTAGTTGGGTTCGCACCCATATATCGCGCGCGATACGTTTTACCATCGGCGGCATCCACGTTGTATCGCTGTCCAGGGGTAAGCGACGACGGGTTCGTGAACTCGTTGACGTTACCCTCGGCATAGGTCAGCATACCCGTGGAGAGACGGCCGGCAGAAACGGATGCTCCCGTGACCTGCGCAATCTGAGACTTCGACTTCGACACCTTGCTCATAGCCATGCCCATCAATCCGCCCAACAATGCAGACATGGCAGCGAAAGCGATAGGACCCGCAACAGGGCCGAGCTGGGAAGCAGCCTTACCCAAGATGCCGGGCAGCTCCACCTTGCTTTGTGCATCGGTCTGCAACATATTTGTCGTCAGCATGGCGATGGCCACCTGTCCTGCGCTCTGCAAGGCAAAGGTAAGGAACTTCTGCGTACTGCTCATGTTGTCGTTGCTCATGGTCTGATAAGCAATGCCGTACATGTTCATGGCAGCAGCCATGGCTGCAAAGGTACTCTTTGTACCTCTCACCTCTTTGCCCTGCGTGTCAGCCGTCGATTGCTGTTGCTTCTTGTTGTTGGCAAGGACCGCTTGGGTGGCAGCGTTGCTGGCATCAATCTTCGACTGAGCCACCTGCATATTCTGACTGGCAATCGACTCCATCTGTTCATCAGAACGGATGTCGGGCGTGTACCCCGGCACGTCTTGCAGTGCCTCGGCCTTCTCTGTCTCGGCACTGATACCGTAGTCTTTATAGGCCGTCCACAGTCCTGCGATGTTCTGCTCGTACTCCTCCCGTTGCTCGGGTGTCATCTGCAAGATGGGAGTTGTCTCGTCCATCGGCTCGCCATCTACGGGAAGTCCCGCACGCTTGCGTCGTGCCCTCGGCCATGTGCTCGGGTCGTTGTCGTTCTGAGGATTCCCTTCCGGAGCGATGGGATAGATAACCTTACCTTCCTTGTCAATGGCCACGCCGTTATTGTCACGGTCGGGATTGGTGAAGTCGTTGGTCTCATACGGACGGGTAGCATAGAGCGCCGCCGTGTTCTGCTCCAACGCTGCGGTGTTGGCGTCGATGGACTGCGTTTGCAAGGCCGCGTTCATCCAGTCGGTAATCTGGTCGGAGATCTTCTTGTTGATGTCGTCCATGACCTTCTTCCATGCGTCGGCCACAGAGTTATGCTGCTCAATCTCCAACTGACGTTTCAACGCTTCCTCTCCGTCGAGGTTCTCATAATGGGCCGCGGCATCCTTGGTACCCGCGTTGTCGATGACGACATAGGTGCCACCGGCACTGCCCTCACCCGTGAGACGCATCTTTGCAAGGTTGTTGTAATAGTCAGCGGCTCCCGTATTGCTGGCCTCGAAGAGACTCTGCATCGACGACGAGAGGAGCGTGCCCCATTCCTTCAACGAGGTATAGAGACGGTTCTGACTCTCTTCCGCACGCGCATTGAGGTCGGCACGCTGCTTGGCCAGTTCGGTTTCCTCCTCGCTGATGCTTAGGTCAAGACTCATGGCAGCGTGCTTGGCATCGAGACGGTGCTGTTCGGCTTCGTCGAGTTTGCCTTGTTCCTCTTTCTGCTTCGCCAGCCGATTGAGGTCGTCGATGCGCTGACGGCCAATCTTGCGCACCAGAGCATAGTAGTGCTCCTGCATGTGGAGCTGCACCTCCAGCTGCTTGATGGCGAGTTTGTCGGCCACACGCTCCGAAGCCACACCCGCACCGATGAGACTGTTGGCACGGCTCACGCTCTGCTGCTCAATGCCGAGTGCCGACGCAGCCGCCTCGTAGAGCTGCTTCATGCTCTTGCCACCTGGGAGAAGGGCGTTTTGGGTGTCGTTCCACGCGATGTCCACCTGCTTCTTCACCTCGGACGACTCTTTCTTGATGGCATCCTGCACGGTATCAAAGACGGTATGAAGCTGGGCGAGCAACGCCTCCTTCATGTCCTCGGCATGTTCGTTGTTAAGGATGGCGTCGGCCCAGTCACCAAAGCCACTCACTCGCATGTTGTTGACAAGCCGCTCCCATGTCATGTTGTAAGCATCCTCACTCTGTTGGAGGAGGAACGTGAGTCGAGGGTTGCGCTGTGTGTCATATTCGGCATTAAGGTTCTGCATCTCGTCACTGCCATAACCCTTGCCGGAGAGTAGAATCTTCTCCTTGCGCTTGTCAAGGTCGGTATAGAGCAATCCCATCTTCTCCACGTTTTGACGCAGGTTCTTGACAATGCCGTCAAAAGGCCGTTCCTTGCTGACGATTTCCTCAATGGCGTCGAGCTGCTTTTTCACGGCGGCACGCATCTTCAAGAAATCCTGTTCAACACCTTTGTCGAGGTCGCCATAAATCTTGCGCATGGCAGGAGCACTCTTGTCGCCTACCTGCTTAATCAAGTTCACCGTGGTACCGATATTCGACTTGATGAACGCCACGCTGTCACCCGTGCGGTCGGCAAGAATCTCATAGATGGTGTCGGCTTCCTGCTGCGTCACCTCCTTGCTGTTCTTAGAGTAGAGCTGTTGCAGTTCAGCGCGCTTCTGACGATACACCTGTTCGTTCTGCAACATCCGTCGCCAACCCTCTTCCTCGGTAATCTCGCCACTGTTCTGCGCGTCCTCAATCTGCGACTTCTGTTCTGTGTAGTAGGCATCGAGCTCGTCCATGTAGTAAGCCATGTCGTCCTTGACGAGCTTACCAATGGACTTCGCCCGCCTGTGCGCCTGCTTCGGGTCCTGCCAGTTGCCAGTGTTGGACAGCGCACGGGAGTGGAGCACCTGCTGGATAGCCAACCGCTGCTTGTCATACCATGCCATCACGCTGTCAGCATCTTTCTTCACTGCTCCTTTCTTGATGGCTGCCATCAAGGCTGGATCCTCACTCAGCACGCTCTCCACATCGGTGTCACCCTGGAGAGCCAGCACAAACTCGTTCATCTGCTTGCGACGGGCAACGAGATCCTTGCCGTTCATCTTCGACCAGTTGGTGGATGCGGCATCGGGGTTAGCACCCCATGGGTTATTCTTGTCGGTGCCGCCACCGCCGCCGCTGATACCACCTCCGCCGCCAGTACCACTGTCGTTGCCATTCCCGTTTCCTTTTTTACCAAGAGAGTTCGCAAGGTCGCTTTCGGCAATTTGGTTTCCGAAGCTGTCTTGCAATGCCTGTAATGCGTCGTTGGCCTCACGGTTTTTGTTTTGCAGACTTCTCAACTTTGATTTCATTCCCAAAATTTCCATCGACGCAGCAGCCCGTGCTTGTACGCTTACGGGGGCGGCGGTTCCTTGCGAAGTTTGTGGTCTCGCTTGCATAGCACCAGCTGCTTCCTTACTCCGGTCTTCAATGGCTTTCTCTTGCTTGGTAATTTCTACCGTTGTATGAGCTACCTCTTTACCCAAAGACTGCATTTCTTCTTTAGCTCCCTCAACAAGAGCCTTTTCCTTGAGTTTGTTAATATAGGCAGTTAATAACGCCGTATTTCGCTTATAGGCGTTCCCCTCTCCATTCACGGTAGCAATATAGTTAGGTACGGCTTTCTGTATCTCAAGGATAGCCGCCTTCCTTTCTTTCACCGACCTTGTGTTGTCATTAACGATTTTTCTCAGATGCTCCAATCGGCCACTTTCTTCCGCCGCTTTTACTTCTGCTTGGTCTTGGACTTTATTTAGCTCTTTCTGAGCTCTTGTCATCGAAGCAAGTTGCCTAACATGCTTTATCACAGTCATCGTCAGTAATACGACAGCCATTGCTACAGCTGCGATTACATTCGCCTTTTGCGCTTTGTTCAGCCTACGCCATGCAGTTGTAAATAGATTCGTCTTAGCTGCTGCGGTAGCATTAGCATTTCCGAGCGCAACGGTTGAAGTAGTCACGAAGGCTTTAGCTGTGGCATCAGCGGTTGACGCAGCAGTAGAGGCTTTCGTAGTAAAGATGAGTTTACCCAAATACATGATACCAGAGCCGATAGTTTCAGTCCACTTCGCTTTCAGCATCGCGAGGTAAACAACCGTATATCGTAAGGCTCTGCCAATAGGCCCATCATCGGTAATGAAATTGACCAATACACGTAAAGCGCTGATAATACCGCCAAAGAACCGCTGAGAGGAATCATTAACGAAAAACTCTTGAAGCTGATTCTTTAAACGCTCCCATCTGGCAGCGGTTGTATCGTTCATCTTGTCATACTCCTGCTGAATGGCAATATTATCGGCATAGGCTTCTTTAGCCGTACCGAGGTTTTTACGCAATTCGCCAACATTCTGGGAAAGACCAGCGAATACAATACCTGCACGAGCACCCTGCTGATCGAGTTCCTTCATAATCTCGCCCATGCCGCCCGCACCTAATAGTTTTTCGATACCGTCTGGATTCAAATTCTGGTCGTGGATATGTTGCAGAATCATCAGAATGACATCCATAGCCTTACCACTATCATATAAATCGCGGATGGTCTTTGGCGTAACTCCAATAGCCTGCGCAATATCAAACGCATGATTCTTGATAGCCGGGATCATTCTGGAGATTGCCGTGGCAGCCATCTCAGTACCCATACCGAGCTCGTCGACGGTAGCACCGAGGGCGGCTACCTGGTCCACGGTGATGCCACTCTGCGCACCCACGGCACCGACACGTTTCACAAAGTCGGTAACAGGCTGGGCGGCGGCAGCAGTGGTGGCACGCAGACGGTCGATGGTAGACGCGATCTTCTCCATGGCCACGGCGGTGGCAGACGAACCTTGCACGGTACCGTCCTCCATCTGCTTGCGAATCTTATTTACTTCTCCCGTGGCCAAAGCCACTTTCATCATTTCCGTAGCACTTTCCTCACCCAACTCGGGCAGAGCAACGTGCAACATATTGGCAGCCTCGGTGAAGCCACGCACATCCTCCTCGGTATTCAAACCGAGCTGACCGGCGGCGGCGGCCATATCCATAAGGTCTTGAATAGGGGTACGTGTGTCGAGTTTGGCAAGATTATCAGACAACCGTCCTACCTGGTCCGCCGTGAATCCTGTTGTCTTTCGCACCTCACCCATCTTGTCGGAGAGGGTCATCGTGTCGCCCATGGTATCACCAATCTTCTGGATAGCCACGGCGGTACCCATGTAGAGTGTGATATAAGTCTTCAAGCGCGACACAGCTTTCTCAAACGCACTCGTGGTGCCCTTGGATTCATTGCCGAGATTCTTCAGTTCCAAGTCGGCAGCACGGATTTTCTCCGCTAACTTGTCATAGGCTTCTTGCTCCTCCTTGGTGGTACGGCTCATGTCGTTCAACGCCTTGCGACCCTGCTCCACCGCCATCTTCAGCTCGTTGAAGGAACGACCCTTGGGAGCGTCGAGAACAGCCTGCATCTCCTTGGTGACACCTCCAACACGTTTTTCTTCGAGGGCGACACCGTCGAGGGCGCGACGGAGTTGCTCGTATCTATGCGAGCCTTTTTCAGTAGTCGCCAATGTTTCTTCCAGTACCTGCTTGGCTTGTTTTAGTTGTTCGGGTGTACCCTTAAATATGTTGGCAGCACCCTGCAATCCCATACGGAAAGCGTCACGCAACGACACGGCTTCACCCTTGGCCTCCCTAATCTTTTGGGTAAGGGCGTCGATTGCCTCGGTGTATATACTTGGGTCAACGGCTGTGTTCTGTCGTTCCTGCAAGGTCTTTAAACCTTTCTGCATCTCATCAATAGAGTAAGGCTGATTGGAATTTATATCTGCCATCTCCATTGCCTTTCCCAAAGACACGGCTTCACCCTTAGCCTCCCTAATCTTTTGGGTAAGGGTGTCGATGGATTCGTTTATCAATTCTATAGCGTCTGGGGAACTTGGTTTTTGCATACCTTTCTGCAAGGCATCTATTCCTTGTTGCATCTGCCCAATGGAATAGTTGTTTGATGCCGGACCACCCATCCCAGAAACCTCTGCGGCCATGGTCATAGCATCGCCTACCGACATGACTTCCCCTCGCAACTCGGCGGCATGTTGTTTCATGTCGCTGAGCCGCTGGTTCAGTCGGCCAATGGTCTTTTCGTTCTCAACCCATTGTGGATTGGTTTCGTCGCCGATGACACGGTTTTCCTGCCGGAGCAGTTTGATGGCTTTCTCGATACTCTCGATGGAGAGCTGGCGGTTTTGCGCCTGTGTCTGTTGAGCGTTGTGGATGACCTTTGCCTGTTCGTCCACGGCGGCATTGTTCTGCCTGATAGCCTCCTTCTCACGATTTAGTGCGGCGATATTCTCGTTACGCTTACCTTGCAGCTCGGTGAGTTTCTTGCTTTCGTCTTGCAGTTTCTTCTCACCCTCGCCCTGCGCTTTGTTGAGTGCATCACGCTTGGCGGCAGCCACCTCGTCGGCATGGGCGGATGCCTCTATCTTCTCCGTTGCGGTCTGCATCTGCTGCTGCAAGTCGCTTTCGAGCTTCGTCTGCTTTTCTTTCTCCTTGTTCAGCTTCTCCGTGATACGCTGACGCATCTTGTCAATGTCAACGGACTGAGTGCCTGTCTCGTTGAGTTCCTTTAACTCGGCTTCAAGACTGGCTACTTCCTCGCGTTGCTGCTTGACTTGGGAAGATATATTAGAGCCGTAAGGAGAAGCCATGAACTTCAAGTCCTCCTTAGCCAATCGCATACGTTCTTGTGCCGTGTCAGGTTCATCTCCTGGGTCAGTTACGATGTCTTGGATATTGCGTAACTTTTCCCTGCGCTTTTCTATTATTTCCTTCTCACGAGCATCGACCAAATCATAAAACTCCGCAACATATTCTGCGAGTTTTACGGCAGGCCCTTTGCCATAGGATTCATCAAACTCATTCATAGCGTTATCTATTCTGAATCCACGCTTCATGGCCTCTTGGACGATCTCACGCATACGTTGAGCAGCGACTTTCATTGCGTCTTTGACAGACATACCGACATTCTCCTCGAACTCTGCCTTGGCTTCTGAGTCATCAGATATGTCTTGCAGGTACTTGTAACGTCTGCCAATGCTGCCACCACCGGCTTGGTCTCTCCAATACTCATCATTCAGTACATCCTTATTCTTCGCATAGAACGCCTTTTCGGGTTTAGTACCAGTCAGTTTTGTATATCCAAGCGCAATCTCTTCTGAACCCATGTGTCTTTGTCTTGCAACCGACTTCTTTTGAAGGTTCATCCGCGACTCTTCTTCCATTTTCAAAGCGCGTTCTGCGGCAGCCTGCAACTTCACGTCGTCGGCTGTGTCGGCAGCAGTGATACCAAACTGCTTCAACTTCTCGTTGGCAGCCTGTTCGTCTTTCATTAGAGCGGCCAGTTCGTCTTTTGCACCTTTCAGAGACGTTTTCAGTTTCTCAATTTTTTCAGTGTCAACTATCGGCTTTGCTTTTGTATTACCGAGATTTTTCAGCCGTGCCTGCAGGTCGGCTACTTTTTTGTCGGCTTCACTGATTTTAAGCGTAGTGTCTGCCACCGCTTTAGACGACTTTTCCGCAGCACGCTTGGCTGTCTCCGCTGTACGCTCGGCTTCACGGGCCTCCTTGTTCAGCGTACCGCTCTTCTTATTGCGCTCGTTGTTCTCGCGCTTGATGGCGTTGACGACATCCTCCTGCGCCTTGACCTGCCGGTTCTGATTGCTTATCTCGTCGGCGTACTTCTGTGCGGTCTCCTTGTGCTGGTTGAGCTGTTCCTGCTGCACTTTCATCTGAGCCTGGGCATCGTCGATGATTTTCTGTTGCGCCTCGTGCCGCTGTTTGGTATCCTGCGCTACATCCGCATCGAGCTTGGCAGCCTCACGACGTGCGTCGTTGGCATCGACGAGTTCGCCACGCAAGCGTTTCTCCTGCGCAATTTGCTGTTCAAGGCCTTTGCTGATGGCCTGCAGCTGGCGGTTGTACTCCTGCCACTCCGGACTGAATTTTTCCGTGAGTTGCATCATATCCTCCAACCCTTTCTTCTCACGCTGCAACACCTCGTCGGCCACATGGCCACCATTGTTGAGCGTTTCTATGACCTCATTGGTACTGCATTTGAGCTTGTCGAGGACGATATTTGCCTGGTCGATGATTTCCTTAATGACCAAAGCCTTGCGGCGGTCGCCATCATCGCCGAGGATGAGACGGTCGTATTGCCGCTTGCCACCGTTCACGCCCGCCTTAATCTGCTGACCCGTAAGCGCCTCGATGTTGCCCGTAGCGGCATGCTTCCACAACTCATCCCACGCCTTGGCACCCTTGGTAAGGGCGGCGGCGGCTTCCATATACGACTTGGCCAACCGCTGCTGATTCTTGATTTCCTTCTCCACATCGGTGGGCTTGCCTTCGAGGGTTATTTTTTTGAATCCCTGCTGTAATCTCTCTTGCAGGAGTTCTACTTTTTTGTTGCACTTCTCCGCCTCCTGCTTCATGCTGTCAATGGCTTGGTTGGCTTGACGGGCATCAGCTTGGAACTCAACGGCTGCGATTTGTCTTGGAATAGCACTCATATCTGTGTCTATGTTGTTTTGCTGTTAATAGGATTATCTGTTTACATCCATACCACGTGAGAAGAGGGCACGGTTGACAAGGTCGGCATTAGGCTTGACCGAAGCCATAGCGAAAGCGATGATCGAGATGCCGGCATAAGAGAAATGGTCTTGCACATAGGTGACGAACTTCCAGGCATTGCGGCGCATCTCGGTGGCTACGGCAGGGCGGGCCTTGCGGGTCTTGCCCGGAACTGGAATAGGCATCCACTTGGGCTGGGGAATGTCGGGAGGCAGTTGTGTGAACGGGTCGCCCTTGCCCAGGGCGAGTTCGAGAAACTTCTCGTAGTAGAGATACTGCGCATGGAATATCTGTACGTTGCCGTTCGCCTCGCTCCATGTCATCCACCGGATAGAGCGGAGCAGCTGACCCGTAGAAGAATATTTCTTGGTCTTGCCGTTCTTATTGTACCGCTCCGCCACCGCCGCACTCTGTCGGGCGACGTTGGCCTTGGAGTCACGCTGACCGAAACGGACAAAGTTGCTTATCCTTCCCAAGATGCGCTCATCTCTCCAGTCGAACCTGCCGGAAAGGATTTTCTCGCCATACGGGTCACGCTGCGCCCAAAGAGGATTGTCTGCCATGGCTTATGATTCTTTTGGTTTTGCTTCTGTCGCTTCTATTCTTTTTGCTTCCATCAGTCGAAGCGTCACTTCCGCAAGACAGTGCTGCCACCGCTTTTTCATGTCGCCACCCTCGCGTTCCACGACATCGAACCGTTTATACAATTCTGTCTCTAACAAGGCGATGGAGCCGTGGCCATAGGCGGGGACGTCTGGGTTTGACAGCTGTTGCTCGCAGTAGCAAAGGAAACGCAGGGCACGCTGACGAGCCGCATGATATGCTTCACGGATATGCTCTGAGAGGTGCTTGTAGTAAGCCACCCCATTTCTATCTCCGCTTTTCTCCAAGTCTTTGTCTTTTTCATGCTTTTTCCACTTCTTGGCTTTCTTCTCTAATATGATTTCGAGGATTGCCTGAGCTGCGATTTCCGTATCGTCTGGTTCTGGTGTCATAGGCGCGTCATCTATGCCTTGGATGCGCAAAGGCGTTATGGTGGAAGCCTTCTTGCGTTTGAATATGTTTATTTTCATGATTTCAATATTTATGCGTTCTCACCGGAGATGGTTTCCACAATGCCGGTCTTACTGTTATCGAGGGTTGTGAGCGTCTGCTGTTTGATATGCCATTCGGCTTTCGCCCAGCCATTATAGTTTGCTACGGCGTTGAGAAAACGGCAATAGCCACGTTGGTGTATAGATAGCATCTGTTGCTTGAGCAATTGCATCTCACGCAGTGCCGTGCCACCATTAGAGGCCGCCACCATTGGCACTCCCACGAGACGAGGATCCACCTGCAGGGCAAGGAAGATAGGGGAGGTGCTTAACTCTAATTCATCCTTACCGGCTTTCACCGTGTCGGAGGACGTGTCTTTTACATCAACCACCTCGATGTTATGGTGCTCCTTGCCATCAGCTCCGAGCCACATGAACTGCCGCATCATTTTGCCGTTGTTCTCCCTGTGCCGCAAGAACTCTTCCACGTTGCTGTCGAGGTTGTCGATGAACTCCCGTTGCTTCTCGGCATTGCCTTTATAGCCTTCGTCGGCAAACACTTGGTCAAGGTAGTCAAGGGAGATGTAGATAATCCTGCCCCACGACGTGTTGTTCTCACGCTGCTTGTATTTGTCGTAGAGGATGGTGGCCGAGAAGTCGAAAGCCTTGGAGGTAAACACGCTCCACCATGTGCATTGGGGATAATAAGGCTTTTGACCGCTTGGATAGAATGTAGGGCATACTATCCATGTTGGGCGATCCTTGATGCGTGTCTTGACATTCGACTGCACGAGATAGCGTATCTCGGATAAAAGATGTTGTGGCATGGCACAAGGATACATCTTGAACGAGTTGTCAACAGGCGTGCCGACAACCTCTACTTTCGTGCCAAAGGCACCCTTGGTGCGAAGACTGTCAGAGAAATAGACATTACGGATGTAGCGGTTCCTGTTCATCACTCCCAATCTTGTTGAATGGCACGGCAAGAAACCTATTCGTGTGATACGAGGTTTCTCTGGATAATCCCAACGCCGAGACCGTCCTCGCTGCAACCCCACAGTGGGAAAGTAGATGTTCAGCATCATGTTGTCTGTCATGCACTGCGACAGGTGCAAATCAATGTCATTCTCCTCGATGAATTCCTTCGCCCCGGGAATATGGGTATAGGTGCGCAAGTCCTCGTTTGGCTCATTGGGATTATCACATACTTCGTAGCCGTAGTATGATTTTTCCCAGTCTTGCAGTTCTTGCTTCGCCCTTTGCAAAGCCACACTGTCTTTGTGAGTTGGTTCGTATAGGTTTGACACGATGCTTGACGCGTCAGAGGAACGCTCTTGTTCCTCGAGTTCGTCGATGCGCTGCCGCAGAACATCTCCTGCATCCTTGTATTCTACAAGGTCATTAGGGCCGAGACGGTACATAAGCCTGGCACCTAACCCTCCTGCAAGGTCGGCGAGGTACTGGAGTGGGGCGGCGGTGTAAGGACTTGACATCGCCAAAGGTGGAATTACGGATGGAATATTATCAGCAGTTCCCCATTTGACATAGCCATCGCCCAACGTTTTACCATCTTCACCCGTAGGCTTGACGATAGGTTCGTTGTTACTATAGAAGCTCCACGCCACGCTTGCCAATGGCCCATTGCTCCAAGAGCCTGCGCCTAACGCGCACGCCATATCCTGTGCTCCAGACCGGGCGGCATCTGCGACAGCAAGACTGATGTTTCTCACGTCGCCATTCTTCAACAAATCGACGGCGACATAGCCACGTCCATTGAGATCGCGGTTAATACGCTCAAAGTCCTGTTTAGTTTTAGGATGCTGTATCATGATGCCGCCCATGCTTGTAGGGTTTAATCTTGCAGATTTCCTACCCAGATTTGCCATCGACTTTCCGGTACCATTCTTTCTACTCATAATTTTTTTGAGATGTAAATTTACCCGAAAGTTATCTTTTTTTTGTGTTGCCGTCAAGGGCATAAAAGTGGTGAAAAACGGCGTGTCCCGACCTCACGGCCAAGCCACGCCCTCTGGTTCAGCCGTCTCCCGACGGCCGTCCCATCATCTGTTCAATTAACCTATCACAAAAAGAAAACCAAAAAATAAATCAAATACGTTATCCTGAATAATCTCTTTTACCTTTGCCTACCCAATGCCTATCACGCCTATATCGTTCCTTTCCTCGTTCTTTCCTTTCCTCGCTTTTCTTTCCTTTCCTTTCCTCGCTCTTTCCTTTCCTCACTCCGTCCACAGCGTCAGCCACACGTCCACGAACCCTGCCACCTCAGCCCAGTAGAGCTTATGGAAGTACGTCTTGCCCCTGCTCATGTACCACACGTTATCCAGTATCTTATACGCCTCCGCCACGGCCACATAAGCCGCGTACATAGAGGCCACGAGCACCGTAGGCCACCAGTTCACGCTCATCGCCCAGCCCACGCAGCCAATGGCCGCCACCATCGCGCCGCCCTTGTGTACAGGGTAAGTGTCCTTGTCGCAGTAGTTAGGCGCGACACCCACTATCATGAGCCCCACGCAGCCCAGGAACGCCAGCGGTTGCGCGCCGCCTGCCTCCAGCATCACTGGCAGCATGGCGAGCGCGCTGCACATCATCACCAGGGAGAACACGACCCCCGCGTCCTTCCTCCAGCCCTGAAGCTGATAGAACGTGTCGCTCACCATTTCGGGCAGACCGAATTTCCATGCCATAATCACAAAATACGCGGCCAGCACCGCGAACGCAATAATCGAAATCATCATAATATCTTTTTTGTCTTAAAAATCTATATCAGTCTATAAAGTCTATAAAGGCCTATCGCCCTTAAAGAGATTCTTCCGTCTTCACTAAAAGATTCTCCACGTGCATCCCACGCCCACCCACACGTCGGGCTTTCTCGTGAACACCCCATACCCGAAGCCACCCGTCAGCCCCACGTTGAAGCGCCTGTTCTTCACTCTCCCCTCTACGCTCTTCGTTACGACCACCGTCTTCTGATACACCTCAATGCTGTCCAGCCTCGGCTCGTAACCGCTCACCCACGCCATGTACGTGCTGTCCTCGTATCGCTTCTGCGTCCGAGGGACAACAGCCCATACCGTGTCCTTCCGTGCGAACTTACCTATTTCCTGCGCCTTTGAGTCACCGTCATTGCCCGTATGTCCGTCCAAAACCTCAGACAAGCGGCTCGGCTCAAAGACCTCTATCTCTGCTTTGGGTACGGTCGGCTCTGTGGGGAGTACCATCGGCACCCGTATCACCCCCGTCACCACGCTATCCTTGGCCATCGGCATCGTCTGCATCACAGTGTCCCTTATCGTCACCGTGTCCACGGTCACCATTCCCTTGCCGTCGCGCGAATGGTAGTTGCAGTGGTTAGCCAGCCCAGCCCCAAGGCAGAAGCCAGCGAACGCCACCGCCGCCATCACCCCGACAATATTGTCTTTCTCTTTCTTGTTCATGTCTATCTTGTCTATAAAAGTTCACTTTCTCTACACCTCCGATATGCAGCTGTTCGCCTTCTTCAGCCACGCCAAGCGGTCGGCCATGCCGTTCGTGCCGCCGTTGATCCGCTTGGTGAGAGCCGTATAAGCGTCTTTGTCGGCGTAGATGTTCAAGTTGTTCCGCCGCCAGAACCACAGCGCCGACAGTATCGCGTATTTCGGCCGCTCCAGCAGCTCCGGGTGGTTCACGCAGTCAATCTTCAAATCCTTGGCCAGAGCCGTATAGTTCGCTTTCCCCGTGATTTGTATGTACCCACGACCCTTGTACCGTTGACCGTCTCCGTCCTTCTCAGGCGTGTTGCCGAGCATCCTCGCCTTTCGCCCCGTGTCATAGGCAGCTCCTGAGCCTATCTCCCTTGTATATCTCAGCCCCGCGCTCTCGTGCCCAATCTGCGCCAGGAAGTATCTCAGTCTCCTTACCGTATTGAATCCATATTCCGCCATCAACGGGTTCATGGTTCTCACTATCTCGAATATCTGCCTTTCCTTTCCTTTCCCGAAAAGGCTAACTAATTCACTTGCCAGCATCTTTTCTGCCTCCTGTTTTTTTATGTTATCGTTGTTATTGTCATTGCCTATTCAGCCAGTCAGGTCTATTCAGCCCACCAAGCTATCCTTGCCGCCGTGTTCGCCGTCACCCTCGGCGGGACCTGTGTTCCCCTCGCTGGAGCTTGCGTCAAAGTCAATCATCTCCGGGTAGCCTGTGGTGTAGTCATAGTCGCACACCTCCTCCACGGTCGTCAGCTTCTCCACCGCTTGCAGGTGCTTCTCCGTCGCGTTCTGACATTCTGAGGCATACTGCTCAATCTTGGCCAGCATATCCCTGTAGGTCTCTATCGGCATCGTGTATTCCGTGCCGTCCCACATCTTCGTCATCGTCTTCTCCCCGTTGTGCTCGTAAGCGTCCAGCGCGATGGTCACCGCCAGCCTCTCTTGCAGCGTCAGCCACATCCGCTTGCCGCCCAGCTTAAAGCCGTTCACCTCCGCGGAGTTGTTGTAGGCGTTTATCTCGGCCACCTTGCCGGCAATAGCGTCGGAGAGCGTAGGCACGAGATGGGGCGGCTCTGGCGTCTCCTCCGTACCCGGTGAAGAACCTTCACCAACGTGCTCAGCGGCGTGCTCCCTCACGTATGCCTCATATTCGTCACGGCTTACCTCCGTGTAGTTCTCCGCCTTGTCGTACCGTCCGAGGACAACAGTCTCCGAAAAGCTGTCACCGTTCCTCAGCATCATGCCCTCCGAGGCCGAAAGCACCGTCAGGCCGTTTATCTTCTTTGTATCTTCCATAATGTTGTTTTTTAATTATTCCTTTTATTCAAACTGCACCGTCCAGCCCTTGTCCGTGACTATCTTTAGGTCGTCGTCCGATATGGGGTCTGAACCTTTGCCGCCAAGGCTCACCGGCTTGTTGTTAACGCCGAGAGTCAGCGTCTTGGCCTCCGTCACCGTCTCCAGACCATTGATGACAACCATGCAGCTGTCACGGGTCATGCGGCTTGACACTGCCCTAAAGTCGTTCCGTATGCCCCTCAGCGTACCTGTAAGCTCCCTGGGGTTAGTTCCCCACATGAAGAGGTCGATACTGCCGCACGGCGAAAAGTCTATCAGTCCTATCCTCAGCGTCTCAAGCCTCGTTAAGGAAGCGAAACAAGCTTTCCAGCCTGTGCAATTCGTGATATTGCAGCTGCTGAGGTCTATTTCCCGAAGACTCAAGCATTGGCGGAAGCAATGACTCATATCCCTCACGTTCGCAAGCGTCCACTTGCTCGTGTCGAGAGATTGAAGATTCTCGCAGGCGTAGAAGCATTCCATTATATTCGTCACGTTCGCAAGCGTCCACTTGCTCGTGTCGAGAGATTTAAGAGAAC
>ERZ1035027.288-NODE-288-length-31429-cov-37.215051_pt1 | contig 31429 bp, 30 predicted proteins | sample MGYA00520604_ERZ1035027 | MGnify/ENA primary metagenome ERZ1035027 (study PRJEB33766, sample SAMN09781743) | gut metagenome | biome: gut microbiome | host: Homo sapiens | place: Madagascar | study: EMG produced TPA metagenomics assembly of the PRJNA485056 data...
GTTAAAAAGTATGTATTAGGTGTCTCCTTCCCCCACGAAGGAGACACCTTTTTTGTAGGAATGCGACACCATTGTGGGGGAATGCGACACCTTGTTTCAAAAAAAACACTATCTTTGCACCATGGAAAATATAATTCAGACTTTCACGAAAGAGGAACAGGCTATTTTTATAATGGCATTGTTTCTTCTGATTTTCGCCCTGGTCATGAGCTATGCCATGGTTCAAGACTACAGGATATATCTTGATGGAAATTACAAGGCTCGCTACAGCTTCTGTGATTTCATCAAGAGAGGAAGATTCTATATCTATCTGTTTCTCGGACAGACTTTCGTCATCATCCTGGGATTTACAGTATATCTGATGGCAATGAGAGAAAATATGTAAGAAAGTAGAATAACAATAATAATTTACAGTTATGAACAACAAAAAACAAAGAAACAGGCTATTCACGATGCTTCTGCTCGTGATGGCTATCCTCATGCCTTATGAGGGGGCATGGGCAGCCACTAATGTAACGACCTCAAGGCCAGCCCAGGGCGATGGCTCGAGCAGTAATCCATTCCAAATTTCCAACGCCAAGGAGCTGGCATGGTTTCGTGACTGGGTGAATGGTACGTATACGGTGAGTGGCAGCGAGTCGGCTACTACCCACCTCAATGCGTGCGCCAAGCTCACTGCCGACATAGACCTAAAGGACTTCTGCTATGCGGCTGATGCGTCTCAAAACTTAGAAGAACTGAGCTGGGTGCCTATTGGAAAAAATATTGAAAGGAATTACAAAGGTACTTTCGACGGAAATAACAAGACCATCACTAACCTTTATATCAATGCAACCCAAAAATTTATGGGGCTTTTCGGTTGTACCGATCAAAGCACTATTAAGAACTTAAACCTTTGAGTATGCAAATGTGACAAATACGCAAGATATCATAGGAATTTTGGTTGGTTATGCAAATACAAGCACCCTTCAAAATATCAAAATATCAGAAACGTGCCAAATAAGAGGTAATTATACTGGCGGTATTGCAGGTATACTTGATGGTAACGCCTACAACTGCGTGAACTACGCCACGGTACAAGGCAAAGAAAAAGTCGGTGGTCTTTTTGGCTCCTACCAAAAAACAGGTAATTCTATAACCGCCTGTGCCAACTATGGAAATGTAACGGCAACAAGTCAGCGTGTAGGTGGCTTGGTTGGCGATTTCAGTGGCGGAACGATCCAAGACTGCGCCAACTATGGAAATGTAAAAGGTGCAAATAGTGTTGCTGGCTTGGCAGGTTATGTACACAATGGCAAGATACAGAACGTGTTCAGCTATGGCAACATCAGTGCCACGGAAAGCACGCATGATATAGGCATGGCTTTTGGCTATTCTAAATATGGGGACACTGAAGGCATGGTGGCATACTATAGTGGCGCAAAGCTGACTGCAAACAGCCAAGAGATTACGGTTAAAGCCTTCGGAAGCGGCAATCTCTCTAAAGATAACGCAACAGGATTTACAGAGACCCAGCTGAAAAGCGGTGTTGTTGCCTATCTGCTCCAGCAAAATGCTTCGAGCGAAGCAAAATGGGGACAAAATCTGGCTAATAATGGAGACAGTTATCCCGTCATTGGTTCGGAACATCAGGTTTATGCTGACAATCTGACTTTAAATTGCAAAACCTATAAGGTGGTGAAGGGTAGTCTCACCAACAATCCTACCAGTTCCGCAATCAGGTATCAGCACGGAACGACAAATCACCACGATGCAACAAACGCCTCTTGCACAGAGGCGGCAACCAAGGAATATTGGCAATGCCAGGACTGCCAAAGGATATATTCCGACAGCCAATTGACCAAGGAATTGACTGATGTAACGGACGCAGAGCATCCTGCTCTTGGACACACCAACAATGAGGATGGCTATTGCGACCGTTGCAAGCATTATGTGGCAGTGAAGCCTTCAGAGCAAAATGGGGTGTACCTGATAGCCAAACCTTGCCACTTGGCTTGGTTCCGCGACTATGTGAACGGAACTATTGTGGACGAAGGCGAAGTAGCTGGAACTACTCACTCGTCAGCATCTGCCATGCTGACTGCGGATATCGATCTAAAGAACTACTGCCATGCGGCTGAAGACGGCAAGGAACTCTTGAGTTGGCTTCCGATAGGCAATTCCTATGATCGCTGGAAGGGAAATATGGACGGTCAGGGACACACCATCTCACATCTCTATATCAAGACGGCACAAAACTATGTGGGGCTTTTCGGCTATACTGAGGATGCAACTATCCAAAACCTTACCTTTGACTATGCCAAGGTGGAGAATGTGAGCACATGCACCGGTATCTTGGCAGGATATGCATGCGGGGATTCTCCATCACATATAAAGGGCATTAAAACCACAAATAATTGTACTTTAATAGGACAAAGAATTACTGGCGGTATCGTTGGAGAGGCCCAAATAAATCTCGAAAACTGCGAGAATCACTCCAGCGTGAAGGGCACGAGCGGTGTAGGCGGAATTGCTGGTTCTAGCACTTATAAAAACATCAAGTGCTGCACCAATTACGGAACCGTTGAAAACAATAATTCCTCTATTGGTGGAATCATAGGGAGTGCTGATAGACCAAGTATCGAAGATTGCGCTAACTATGGCAAGATTACAAGCACAGGTTGGCTTGTCGGTGGCATAGCAGGACAAACGTTGATTAACTGCAGTATCCAGAATGTGTTCTGTTATGGAGATGTGACGAATACAAATGACAATCCAGGAATCATTATAGGTCGTGTGCACGGTACACTAACCGCAAAGGGTATTGTAACTTACAACAAGGAGGCATTGCTAAATAATTCATCTGAGAACATCAAAATAGTTGGTAGCGGAAGTCTGACTTTCGAAGACGGAAAGGTAGAAGCTGACGTGGTCAAGGCTTTCACCAAACAGCAGATAAAGAGCGGTGAGGTGGCATGGCTGCTGAATGGCTCCACATCTGTTCCTACCGAAGGAAGCACCTTGGCATGGTATCAGAAGTTGGGCGAGGATGGCGATGAGTATCCGGTGCTTACCCCAAGCAACGGGAATACCGTATACAACAATTATTATACTTGCGGTGACAAGCAAGTGAACATTTTCAGCAATACGGAGGCAAATGCACATGAGAAGTACGACAAGCACGTCAAGGGTACGGAGACTCTGTTGACAAACGGACTCTACAGCTCCACTTGTCAGCGATGCGAAAACAACTTCTTGTATATCAAGGACTTCTGTGGTATTGATGGCAACGACTTGGAGTTGACTGCTAATACTGACGGTTCATACACGACATTCAAACCTGTTGATATCAATGACGATGCGCCTTACAACAGCCCTGTGGGCTTCACCGCCCCAACGCTGAACTATACCCGCAACTATCTCGGCGCAGACCAGTGGCAGGCTGTATATGTTCCTTTCGAGGCTAATGCTACAGATTGGACCGACAAAGGCATCACCGTGGCAAGCATCAACAACTTCCATGAGTATGAAAAGGAAGATGGCAGTGGCTATGAGACGGTACTTGAAGTGAAGAAAGCTACTTCTGGAGAGTTTGAGGCTAACACCCCATACTTATTGAGAACAAACGATAGCGGAAGCAAGACTATCACTATCAATAATGCCAAGTTGCATAAGTCTGTATCGAAGACATACTACTGCATGAGCATGACTCGCAAGTATGACTTCACAGGCATCTACACTCCACAAAGTGGATTAGGTCAGGATGGAGTATCGGTTGCAGTGTATGCTCTCAACAAGAAAGGATGCATAGCTCCGTTAAACCCTTCTACCGAAGTTGGTGCACAGCGTTGGTATCTTACGGTAAGTAATCGTAATGGTTCTAACATGTCACAAGCATCAAAATCCCGTTCTATCAACATAGATGAGGTTGGCGAGGGATCAACAACTGCCATAGAGGGCATCCAAGTTATAACCAACAATGAGGCTGATAAAACATCTCTAAATGGTATATATGACTTGCAAGGTCGCAAGCTCAGCAAAGAACCTACCCAGGGTATCTATATCAAGAATGGTAAAAAATATGTAAAATTCAAAAAGTTAGGAATATGAAAAAGAATTATCAGAAACCATCAATCGCTATTGTTGAGTTGGAAAATTCCTGTGTTCTATTAGCTGGGTCTGACTTAGGACCAGAAAAACCGCCAAAAGGCTATGAGCAGATTCCATTCACAGATGAAGATTGTGATCCTGCATAGTATTGTGTTTTAGTTTATGCCAAATTGATCGACAAAACATTTGGCAATATTTATCAACCCATACTTCGCGGTTGTTCCAAGGGTCTATACACCTCGACAAAAGGGTGTATAGACCCTTAATTATATGGTGATATTCGTAATCTACATCTCCGCTTTCAGCAGCTTTATCTCCTCTGCCGTCAGCCCCGTCATATCCATGATAGACGTTTCATCCATACCATGTGCCAGCATCTTTCTGGCAATTTCAAGACTTCGCTGGGACATACCTTCTTCGATGCCTTCAGTTCTGCCTTTTTCCATGCCTTCAGCTCTGCCTTTTTCCATGCCTTCTTCTATGCCTTCAGCTATGCCTTCAGCTCTGCCTTTTTCCATACCTTCTTCCATACCTTTCTGATATCTGTCATCCAGAAGGGTTCTTTCAACACTTACGGAATCCCAGAATTTATCATAGGCACGGAGCTCGGCATCCGTAAAGCCGGAAACTTCAAGATCTTCTACGGCTTTTCCTATCTCTGGATCATTGAGCAGGTCGGCAGGAATATCCTTCGTATTGGAATTAATTTCTGTGAGGAAACGGAGCCACAAGACCATCATGCGCTTGTCGGCAATGGAATGAGGAGTGAACTTAGGGAGTTCAATGAAGGTGAAATGCAAGCCTTCGATGACCTTATTGCTGTCCTTATCGTGCACGATGCGGTAGTTGTGGATGAAATCCGGAGTATCATGCGCAAAGATATCATTTATCAGGTTGAGAGAATACACTGGTTGCAGTTCGCTGTATTTTCCGCCCTTTTTAGCCTGACTCACATAGAGCTTGGATGCATTGAACAGTACTCGCTGCTGGAAAGCGTCGGACCATTCCATCTGCATTTCCACGCAGAACTTCCTGCCTCTGACATCGGTGCAGAGTACATCCACTATGGTGTTCTTGCCCCCTTCGAGCTGAGGCACAAGTTCTGTTGGCAGATACTTGATTTCATGTATCTGCTCTTCTTCGCTGAGTGGCAGGAGGGCGTTCAGAAGACTGATCAGTCTTTTAGGATGATTGCCGAATATCTTCTTGAACGTAAGGTCTGCCTTAGGATCTAAGTACTTCATAACCATCTGTTTTAAAATTCACTACTGCAAAGTTACGGTTTTATTTTCATTTCTGCAAGAGATTTCTGTACGTATAAGTTAAATATTGCAAACATTTATTTCTTTTCTTGCGAAAAGTTCTCTGTATTGAGAACTTTTCGCTATTTTTGCAGCAAAAATAAACGATTATGAAGATATTAAAGTTCAAATTGCTGAAAGATTTTGCAAGGAAACATTAATAACTGAAATTTCGCAAGTAAGCCCCAAACGCCCTGAAAGGGCAGAAGCTCCTAGCCCAGGGCAGCGCCCTGGGTTATTATGGACGCAAACTTGTCGCCCTGTAAGGGCAAAAGCTTTCAAAAACCAAGAATTTATAAGGCTTTTGCCCTTACAGGGCGCCTTGCTGACTGCAATTATACCCAGGGCGATGCCCTGGGCTAGGAGCTTTTGGGCCTTCAGCCCGTTCTTGAACCACTTGCGAAACTTAAGTCAAAAATATATAACTATGACTATTAAAGACGAAAAAACATATAATGAAATTGAAGAGCGAATGGAGGCTCTGCTTGCAAAGGGCACCCAATTGGGCGGCATGGACTTTCTCAGCGAAGTAGAAAAGGAAGAATTAAAGGTCCTCAGCGAAGCTGCTTACGATTGGGAATGCGAAGTTGATCCCCATCCATGGCGAGTTAAGCCTTCACTCATAGCTGCCATCAAAGTTGCTTTTCGCCAAAAAGGCTACAAGCAAAAGGAGGCTGCAAAAGCTATAGGCGTGTCAACAACCGCATTAAGTGATATTCTCCATGGACGTCGTGCAATTAATTTTGATGTTGCAAGAAACATATACCACAACCTCGGCGTTCCTGCCAATGTTGTATTGGGATAGTTGAATGTTGAGTGTTGAATGTTGAGTGTTGAATGAAAGAAATATAACGACAATTAAAAAGGGCGCATCGGATTGAGATGCGCCCTAACTTGTTAAATAAATTCAGAGGGTTTCTACTCATGAAAAACCCTCTTAATGGAAGAGAATCAGGAAGCATCCAGGAGGTACTGGAGCTTCGTGGCATCAAAACACGGACAGGCTTTCTGAACGCCAGGCAAATCGCGATGACCCAGGATGGTCCGGATGCCCGGAAAACGGTGGTGAAGATCCTGGATAAGATGCTTCATCGACTCCTTCTGCTTAGGAGTGCGGGTGTCGCTGATGCAGCCCGATGGCGAAAGACCACCCTCGTAACAGATGCCTATGCTGTGCGCATTGTAACCGAGGGCATGAGAGCCCATACGCTCTACCGGGCGACAGGCATGAACCACTCCATCCAACGTGATGTAGAAATGGTAGCCGATGTCAGTCCAGCCGTTGTTATGAACATGGTCGTAGCGCAGCATCTTCATCGTATAACGGTGATCGCAGCGGCTGCCGCTGCAATGCACCACTATCATATCGATGTCTCTCATAGGCATCACTCTAAAGTCCACCTGCCGAAACGCCCAACGCCCCGAGGAGAGCTGTCAGTACGGTTACTGCAAACTTGATAATCTCATTCCATTTCTGCTTGTTCTTTTCTGTCATAATCTATTCTGTTTTAAAAGGTTAATTATTCTAATCCGTCTCCAGTGTCACCATTGCCGGTATTGCCTGTGCCGCCGGTCTGCTCGCCAGAAGTGTTGCCGCCGCTGGTATTGTCTCCAGAAGAAGCATTGTCCTTGGCAGGCTTTTTCTTAGCCTCCTCGATGTCGAGGGTCTTGGCACCCTCCTTCTCCGCCTTGAGTGCAGCCTTCTGTACGGCACGAGATGCAACCTGCTCAAACTCCATACCCGTAAAGATATTGGCAAGATCGCTGCCCGGGATAAACTGGATGTTCACACCCTTGATGTTGATGTCGCTCTTAAATTCGGCTGCGGTTGCCGCACCCTCACAGGTAAGCTGGAGGCGGAACTTGCCCAACTCGCCGAAATCAATCTGGTTGCCTCGCTGCAACTCGATGACCATGTTCTCCTGCATACTGACCAGAACGGCTGTTACATCCGCATAGGATACGGTGGTCTGCATAGAGATCAACTTCGCAAACTGCTTGAGCGAAATGGAGTCTTTCATCTGAGCACGGGCGTAGAAAAGAGGAACTCCTGCTTTGTCACCAAATTTTGACGAAAGCTTTACTAAACTGTAATTAATTGCCATAATACATAAAATTTTAAAATTGTGAATAATCATGTTGTGCACCGGTCTCTTCCCGAATGCTGATACAAAGATACAACATCGGCAGTGCCCCACTTGTCCACTTTGGTACGATAAGTACCTGTTGTGCTCTATTTGGCTCAATTATGTATACTTTTGCACGCAAGCGTATGCAGCAGAATATTCAAGTGGCTCAGTTAACTTATTCAAGTGGCTCAATCAGATTACTCAAGTGGCTCAATCAGCTTACTCAAGTGGCTCAGTCAGCTTACTCAAGTGGCTCAATCAGATTACTCAAGTGGCTCAATCAGCGAGTCCAGCCGTCTGCGTAAGCGAGTCCAGCCGTCTGCGTAACCCAGTGCAGCCATATCCTTAACCCGACGCAGCCGCATCAGTTGGTAAACGGAAGCACATCATTTTTTCACCTCATTTGGGTGGGCAATGACTATCAGGGCAATTTAGTCTTTCAGAGGGTACCATCAGGGCCAATAATAGGTACCATCAGGGCCAATCATGTGTTTTCTGATATGCCCGAATGACTACCAGGGCAAATCATAAAAATACAAGGTACTGAATATCAGGCGGTTAGATGCCGATTTTTCTTCCCTACATTATACCAAGTATATTATATATATACATTCACATTTTTTACATTATACGTAATACGGGAAGAAAAAGATTTTTTTTTCAACAAATCAGCCATTAAAATGCATTTTTCTCTTCAAAAAATTTGCATAAGTCTGAAATAAATATTACTTTTGCATCATGAAAGCGCGGAGAATGCGATTCTCCTCCCGATGAAGGACACCGGGAAATGCTTTCGGTTAAGGATTAGAACATAGCTCATTGAGTAGGATTTTCTGCCCCGAAAGGTGAGTGATCAAATGATAATCCTTACAGGGCATTCTATGCCTGATAAATTTGATTAAGATTTATCGGCATGGATGCGTAGTAAGGAGCATTTGAAAGTAAGAATGGACGGCAGAAAATCTACCCATGCGGATAGATCGTTTCATCTTATTTGTTCTTCTTACTCCAATTCCATGCCGGTTTTCAATAAACAACAACAAAGACTTGCCCCAATCGGTAGGTCCACTAACAAACTTTAACAGAAAAACGAATATGGAAAAAGTAAAGCAACAGCCTCCGGGCGGGCAGCAGTCCTTCCCTCAGACAAATCAACAAGAGAAACAACTGATAGCCATCCTTGGCGTACAGGGATTGTCTTACCAGAACTATTCTGTGGTAGAACTCAAAATCGTTCTACAGATTATCAAGCATGCCCAGAAAGCAATCTTGGGCTATGTAATCCCTTATCGATTAACTTCACAGACTTTTAATGGCTTCACCGCAGAGCAGAGAGCTGCAGACCACACGGATGTCATCATGAAACTATCGGAGTTTCCTTATGGTGCTCACCATTATCCGCAATTGCGCGATGCTATCCAGCGTATAGAATCGCAACCCATCCAGCTACCGTTCAAGCAGGGCGACCAGACATACTACCGGAAATTTTCATGCCTGTTTAAGAGTGAGATATACCAAGACCGGCACAAGAACTGGATGGTAAAATTTCGCTTCGACAACAACGTGATACGGTTTTTCTACAATTATGACAAGGGAGTTAGCTATATCGACCTCAATGCCATCAACCAATGCCGCAGCGCATCGAGCATCAAGTTATATCTCATCATGAACTGCTGGGCGGTAAAGGGATTCACCACCAGCAAAACGGCGCACTTCCAGCAACTGATGCATGGCAGGGCTGATTATTACAAGACCTGGTCGGAACTGGACAGAAAATGTCTGACTTTCGCCTGCAAAGACCTCAAGCGCCTTTACCGGAACCGCATCATCGACCAGTATATTACCTATAAGCCTTTCTTTCTGGAAGAGGGTGAAAAAGTGAAGCATCACCTGCCCGAACACATCACCTTTACCCTGCACGACCGTCGCACTTCAGGCGAAACTGCAGAGGGTGGAGAAGTGAGCAGCGAACTGAGAGGGCAGCGGAGCAAACTGAAACTCCGGCTGCAATGCAATTATGATGTAAACGAAAAGAAGGCTGAGCAGTTGAGCGGCTATCTCAGGTTAGATATGATTGGCGACCTGGAGGACTTTTTCCAGCGAAAGGATTATTACATAGCCAACTGCAGGCGTTCGAACAAGAAGATGAACACGGGTGGCTATATGACCACAGCCATGGTAGGTTTCTTTAAGGATCATGGTGTAGAAGGATTGTAAAAAATATAAAGCTTATGAATTATCCCCAACGTATGTACAGCAAGACCGAACTCGGTCTGCTCTACTTTCCCGACACAACCGACGGGGCGACAGCGCGCCGTCATATCATGGACTGGATCAAGCGTTGTGTGCCCCTCTGGAGCGAGCTGCAACGTTTAGGCTACCAGGAGCATAGCCAGTATTTCCCTCCCCGCCAGGTATCCACCATCTTCGAATATCTGGGCGAGCCGGGGGCGTAAAGAGAATGTTAAAAAGGTAAAAAGAGCCTAGCGGAATGTAAGCTAGGGTGCTCTTTTTACCTTTTTTTTAGGGGACCAGCGATGGAATCGCTGGGGACGGGGGCGCGAAGGGGATAAGGCTCTTTTTACCTTTTTACCTTTTTACTTTTTTACCTTTAAAAGCCTTTTACCTTTTAAAGATAGTTTATTTCAATAACTTTTTATAGTCCTTGTCAAATCCTTGAGGATGACGTCCGATGAAAAGGACATTGAGTAAGCAGTTGGCTGCCAGTTCTACATCATTGAGATCAGCGCCTTTGCCTTTTTTGATTTCCTTTCCCAGGCATACATCCCATGTGGACTGGAAACAGCTATCATTTGCTCCAACAAACATATCATTTGAGTTAGGATCTTCCATCAGTTCAAACTTGATAACCTTTTTGGATGTGATAGGCTGGATATTGCAAAGCATATCGAATGCTTTTTCAAAAATATCGCGATGCAACTGTGCATTTGGAAACATCACATTGACTGTTGGAAAAATCTCTTCAAATTCAAACGACTGCAATAGCTGGTAGAGTTTCATATGCTTATACCTTATTATATATATAACATTCAGTTTATCAACTCTCGTTGTGAAGACTAGAACTTAGCCATCTTGATAGCATCTATAGCACACTCATCACCCTTGTTACCCAACTTGCCGCCGCTACGATCCTTAGCTTGCTGCAGATCGTTGGTAGTCAAGAGACCATAGATAACAGGTATTTCCTGAGTAGCATTCAGACGGGCAATTCCGTAGGTAACACCCTCGCAGATGTAATCGAAGTGAGGAGTTTCACCACGTATCACACTACCTAAAATGATGACTGCATCATAGCCGCCATTCAAAACCATTTGATGGGCTCCATAGATAAGCTCAAAGCTGCCTGGAACAGTTTTCACATGGATATTCTCAGTGAGTGCTCCATGTTTCTCAAGTGTTTTTACTGCTCCATCGAGCAAAGCGCCCGTAATCTCAGGATTCCATTCTGCTACAACGATACCAAAGCACATGTTACTGGCGTCTGGTATTTTAGTAAAGTCGTATTCAGACAAATTATGAAGTGCTGTTGCCATATTGATTTCGAATTGTTATCAGTACAGATTAGTTAGAAGCGCGCTCGATGTACTTGTCGATTTCGCCACTCTGTACGAGCATAGCGTTAACATACTTCTTCTTAGCATCCTGATAAAGCTTCAAAGCTTCGTCTTTCTTACCCTGGCTTTCGAGAATCTCGCCTGCCTTGATAATGAATGTAGGAGAAAGACTGTTGTTTGTACCATCGTCGGCCTTGCTGTCAGCCATAGAAGCAGCCTTCTTGAAAGCATCTACAGCCTTGTCGAGCTGGTTGAGATGCGCATAAGCATCACCTAAGGCAGCTTCAGCAGCAGGACTGATCATCTGGTCGTCTTCTGAAGAGAAAGATTCCAGACTCTTCTGAGCTTCTGCCCATTTGCCGAGGTTTGCATAGCAAAGACCTGCATAGAGGTTTGCCAGGTTACCTGCATCTGTGCTGCTGTATTCGTCAGCAATCTTAGTAAAACCTACATAGCCAGCGCCATCACCCTTCAATGCCTGCTCATACATCTGGTTAGCAAAGTAGGTCTGACCCTTAGCAAGCATAGTGCTAGCCTTGTCCTCACGAGGACCTGAGATCTGAGATACATAACCGAATACACCTGCAATGATAACAATGATAGCTACTACTGCAATGATAATTGCCTTCTTGTACTTCAAGAAGAAGGCCTCACGAATGTTTAGGCTCTCTGTTTCCTGAGCCTGTACGTTGTTGTTTGCCATTTTTATTTTGCTTTTTTATTATTCTATACTTTTTCGTTTCTGGTTTTGGGGCAATCTGTTCAATAGAAAGTTAGCTTTCAAATTGTGGAATGCCGCTAAACTTCTGCAAATTTACTCAATTTTATTCAATTATTGAAATTTCTAGCCTATTTTTTTTGTTTTTTCCTCTTTTTCTGCTAACTTTGCACTATAAAAGCAGAAAAGAGACTATGATTTTAAAGAATATTTCCATTATTAACTTTAAAAATATAAAGAGCGCCAATCTGGAGTTGTCGCCCAAAATCAATTGTCTGATAGGACATAATGGCATGGGAAAGACTAATTTCCTTGATGCCATCTACTATCTCTCTTTCTGTAGGAGTGCCTATAATTCTATCGATTCACAGATTATTACTCATGATGAGCCTTTCTTTATGCTGGAGGGAAATTATGATAATGATAAGGGGGAGATAGAGAATGTTTACTGTGGCATGAAACGGGGTACCAAGAAGCATTTCAAGAGAAACAAGAAGGAGTATAAGCGTCTTTCGCAACATATTGGGCTCATCCCTCTGATTCTGGTTTCTCCTTCTGATGTTTCTCTGATAGAAGGGGGAAGCGAAGAGCGCAGAAAACTGATGGATGTGGTCATCTCCCAGTATGATTACTCTTATATAGAGGCTTTGTCCAACTATAATAAGGCTTTGCAACAGAGAAATGCTTTGCTGAAAATGGAGGAGGAGCCTGATATTACGCTGCTGGAACTTTGGGAACAGCAGATGGCGAGTAATGGTGAATTGCTGTACCGGAAACGGCAGGCTTTCGTTGACGAACTGGTTCCGCTGTTTCAGCAGATTTATCAGCAGATTTCGGGTGATAAAGAGCAGGTCCGTCTTCACTATGTTTCTCATTGCCAGAGAGGTCCTTTGCTGGATGTTATCCAGCGCGACCGGTTTAAGGATCGTGCTGTAGGGTATTCTCTGCATGGTGTTCACCGTGATGATCTGGAGTTTTTGCTGGGTGATTATCCGATGAAGAGAGAGGGAAGTCAGGGGCAGAACAAAACTTTCGTGATTGCCCTGAAACTGGCTCAATTTACTTTCCTGCAGCGCACGAGTTCCAATACGCTTCCTTTGCTCCTCTTAGATGATATTTTCGATAAGTTGGATGCACAGCGGGTTGAGGCTATTGTGAAACTGGTTGCCGGTGACCATTTCGGACAGATCTTTATTACGGATACGAACCGTGATCATTTGGATAAGATTCTCCAGAACATGCAGGGAGATCATACGATATTCTATGTAGAGAATGGGGAAATAATAAAGTAAGAATATGTTTAAAAGAAAAGTTAAGTCAATAGCAGAACTCTTGCCCGAATTTCTGAGAAAGGAAGGCTTGGAGACTCCTTTACAGCAGAAACGCCTGATAATGAGTTGGGATTCTGTTGTAGGGGAAAATATTGCTGCATATTGTGGTGATAAGTTTATCAAGAACCAGACTCTCTATGTAAAGATAGAGAATGCAGCATTGAGGGCTGATCTCACGATGAGCCGTGCTACTCTTGTAAACCGTTTGAATGAACAGGTTGGTGCACAGGTTATTGCAGATATACGCTTTTATTAATATTCCCCGCTCTATATGCTATATGATTTCGTCCATGCATATATCTGTAGGGGTAACAGGAAGGAGTCCTTCCTCTTTGATTTTCTGGAAGTCGAAACAGATTCCTATTTTATATGCATGTGGAATCTGGGCAAGAAATCTGTCGTAATAGCCTTTTCCTCTTCCTAACCGGTTGCCTTTCATATCGAAACTCATACCTGGGATTACGGCAAGTTCTATCTCAGGATATTTCTCTTCCGGATAAATCTTGCCTTTCGGTTCAAGTATATGATAGGCACCTTCCTTCAGGTCTTGAACTCCGGAATATTCTCTCAGTTCCATGTTCGTATCGTCCAGCACAACGGGCAGTATCACCCGTTTTCCCCAGGAAACAAGTTGGTCTATATAATGATGGGTGTCTACTTCATCAGGAAGCGAATAGTACATCAGTATGGTTTGGGCATTCTGAAGATGCGGGTTGGAATCTAAACGTGATAATACAGAAAGCGACAGTTCCTCAAGTTGTCTTGAGGAATACTGTCGCTTTCTGTCTTTTATGATTTTTCTTAATTCTTTCTTGTCCATGCCTTAAGCATTTGCTATCATACAATTATTATGGTGTAAGGAAGAATAGTTGTAGGGCGTATTCGCCATAGCTATCTTTTCTTTCTTCGCAGCGCGTTTTTTGGCTGGCTCTGGTTTCTTTGGAAATGCTGCATGGTTCTCAAATACCTCCAGCGTCTTTTTGATGACTGGATCATCAAGATTGATGTATTGGGTCCATGCCTGCTCGTCCAACATATTGTAGATGATACGGCTGTCGATGACACGGTCTAATAGTTTGTGTGATTTCTTGATTAAAAGATTTCTACGTTTCAAACCACGTTTATCAGCATAGCTGGCAAACTTTTCAACCATGTCCTGACTGTCAAGATAATCGGCAAGTTCCATCATCTCCTTGAAGTTGTTCAACTTCGGACGGTTATCGTCTGTATAAGTGAAGGCAAACTGCAAGATGAGACCACTCAGACTAGCCTCCTTGAAATAGGATGTCATGCCGAGCGTATCTTCAGGAACAAAGATGTCTGGGGTGATACCACCTCCACCATAGACAATACGGCCGTTACCTGTATGATAAGCTGGTCCTGTATGCTTGATGCTATCCTGTGAGAAGAACTCTCCGTGCTGGTATCTGTCAAGCAAGTCTTGCTCATAATCCTTGTCATCGCCCAGCGTATATGGCTTCTGGATGCATCTTCCTGAAGGAGTATAGTAGCGCGCAATGGTCAGACGGATGAGGCTGTGGTCAGGGAATTCTATCTGTTGCTGAACCAGTCCCTTACCAAACGAGCGTCGTCCGATGATGGTAGCACGGTCATTATCCTGCATGGCACCCGCAAAGATTTCTGCAGATGATGCAGAACCTTCATTGATGAGAACTACCATCGGAATCTTCTGGTAGGCACCCTTACCGTCACTCATATAGTTATGTCTAGGCGATTTGCGTCCCTGTGTGTAAACGATGAGCTTCTTGTCTGGCAAGAATTCGTTTGCCATGTTTACTGCAGCCGTCAGGTAACCTCCTGAGTTATCCCGAAGGTCAATACAGAGGTTGGTGAATCCCTGCTGTGAGAGTTTGGCCAGAGCAATCAGCATTTCCGGATAGGTGTTCTCGCCAAAGTTCTTGATACGGATATAGCCAGTCTTGTCGTTAAGCATGTAAGCTGCTGTAACACTCTTTGTCGGTATTTCACCTCGGGTTACGGTAAAGGTTTGAACCTTCTTGCTTCCATATCGTATAACTCCGATTTTTACCTTGGTATCCTTCGGACCCTTCAGGCGATGCATAGCCTCCTGATTCGTCACAATCTTGCCAACAAAAGGCTTGCCGTCTACGGCTACAATCTTATCTCCTGCCAAAAGTCCGGCTTTCTCGGCAGGTCCATTCTGTATCACATTCTGTATATGTATCGTATCTTGGCGGATGACAAACTCTACGCCTACACCCGAGAACGAGCCTTTCAGATCGTCGGTAGCCTGAGCAGCGTCTTTAGCACTGATATATACGGAATGTGGATCCAGTTCTGCTAAAATCTGTGGAATAGCCTTATCTACCAGCGAGTCGATGTTCACGGCATCTACATATTGGTCATCAATAAGATGGAGCAGGTTGTTCAGACGGTTGCTTCCACTATTGATAACGTTGAGGCGATTTCCAGAGAAATGGTTGGAAAAGAATGTTCCGATGATAATACCTATCACAACACAGAATGCCATGATGAATGGCATAAAGCGGTTGGTCTTATTCTTACTCATGTTCATAACAATTCTCTTTTTACTAACGTTTTATCTATCTTATCTCTAATCTTCTTCAGAAGCTGATTTTTCATCAGGATTGAGGTATTCTACCTTGATTCCTGCTCGTTGCATCAGTTTGATACCATCGTCCAGACGGTATTTCTCGGCATATACAACACGCTTGATGCCCGACTGTATAATCAGTTTGGCACATTCTATACATGGAGAGGCGGTGACGTAAAGCGTACTTCCCTCACTGTTATTGCTGCTGCGGGCCAGTTTCGTAATAGCATTCGCCTCTGCATGGAGAACGTATGGCTTGGTCACGTTGTTATCCTCACAGATATTTTCAAATCCGCTCGGTGTACCGTTGTAGCCATCACTGATAATCATTTTATCTTTTACAACCAGTGCACCTACCTGTCGGCGTTTGCAATAGCTGTTTTCTGCCCATATACGTGCCATTCGCAAATAGCGAAGGTCGAGCTTGGTTTGTTTGGAAAGTTCGTTTGCCATCCTTTTATCCTTTATGTTGTACCTTGATTTCGTTACGTTCCAGCAGTGCATCGATGGTTGGCTCTTGTCCACGGAACCGTTTGTAGAGAACCATAGGATGCTCTGTTCCACCCTTAGAGAGTACGTTGTCACGGAAACTTTGAGCAGTCTTCTGGTCGAAGATTCCATTCTTCTTGAATACACTGAAAGCATCAGCATCCAGTACTTCTGCCCATTTGTAGCTATAATATCCTGCGGCATAGCCTCCTGCCATGATGTGGGAGAACTGTACGGTCATACAGGTTTCCTGCAACTGTGGCAATATCATCGCCTTTTTCCAGGCTTCCTTTTCATAAGGCATGATGTCGGCAGTAAATTCTTTCTCTTGGGTGTAGTATGCCATGTCAAGCAATCCGAAACTTACCTGGCGCAAGCAACCGTAGGCTGTCATGAAGTTGCGACTCTTCATGATGCGCTCTATGAGTTCATCAGGCAATGGTTCACCTGTCTGATAGTGGAAGGCAAATGTACGGAGAAAATCTTTCTCTATTGCATAATTCTCCATAAACTGTGATGGCAATTCTACGAAGTCCCACCATACGTTGGTTCCCGAAAGACTTTCGAAGCGGGTATTGGCAAACATGCCGTGAAGACTGTGACCAAACTCATGGAGGAAGGTTTCTACTTCTCCTAATGTCAAGAGAGCAGGTTTTTCCTCTGTTGGCTTGGTAAAGTTCATTACCACACTTACGTGGGGACGTATGTTGTTGCCCTTATGGTCTATCCACTGTCCCTGAAATTCTGTCATCCAGGCACCTCCTTGCTTGCCCTTGCGAGGGAAGAAGTCGGCATAGAATACAGCCAGATAGCTTCCGTCTTTATCAAATACCTCGTATGCCTTGACGTCTGGGTGGTATACCGGTATCTCTTTGTTCTCCTTAAAGGTGATGCCATACAGCTTGTTGGCGAGGCCAAACACACCGCCTATCACTTTGTCCAGCTGGAAATAAGGGCGAAGCATTTCTGCATCGAGATTATATTTCTCCATCTGGAGTTTATGAGAATAGAAGCCGAAATCCCATGGTTTCATTTCGAAATCTTTACCCTCCAGCTTCTTGGCAAGGGCTTCCACTTCTTTCACTTCCTTTTCTGCCGTTGGCTTATAAGCCTCTATCAGGTCGTTGAGAAGTTTATATACATGTTCTGTATTGCTTGCCATACGGTGGCGAAGAACATAGTCGGCATAGGTTTCGAAACCGAGCAACTGGGCGAGTTCTCTGCGCAGGTTTACCAGTCGTTTGCAGATTTCCAGGTTGTTCTGCTCGTTATCATGGGTACATATCGTATTGCGTGCCATATACATCTGTTTGCGGAGCTCACGCTGGGTAGAGTAGGTCATAAATGGAGAATAACTTGGATAATCGAGTGTAAAGATCCAGCCTTCTTTTTCCTGCTCTTTAGCGGTATGTGCAGCAGCTGCTTTTGCTGTCTCTGGAAGTCCGTCGAGTTGTGCTTCGTCTGTGATATGGAGTGTAAAAGCCTTGCTTTCTTTTAAGAGATTCTGTGAGAACTGCAGAGTGAGCATACTGGCTTCTTCTGAAAGTTCGCGAAGTTTCTCTTTGCCTTCTTCATCTAAGAGTGCACCGCTGCGTACGAATCCGTCATAGCTGGTGTCCAGAAGCATTTTCTCTTCAGGAGTCAGTTCTCTGTTGGGATGATCGTGAACGAATTTGATGCGCTCAAAGAGTTTCTTGTTCAGCGTGATGTCATTTGCGTGCTTGGTGAGAATCGGACTCATCTTCTGCGCAATCTCTTCCATCTCATCGCAGGTTTCAGCACTCATCATGCATGAGAAAACGTTAGATACACGGCTCAAGAGGTCGTAATAGTGTTCGCCCTTGTCGGTATCAACTCTTGCAATGGTATTCTCAAAGGTTGGTTCTGCAGGATCGTTTACAATCTTGTCTGTAGCCTCGTCATCACGGCGGATTCCCTCCATGAATGCTGGTTCATAATCTTCGAGACGGATTCGTTCGAATGGTACTGTATCGTGCGGTGTATTGTAAGGCACGAAGAATGGGTTGGTTCTATTTTGTATTGTATTGTCTTGCATATTGTTACTTTTTAGCTGCAAAGTTAGCAAAAAAATGCTTTATTGCCTTGATAATAAACGTTTTTAACTTATATTTATCGGTCGTTATACTTTCTTTAGCGTTTGATGAGATTTTCCAGTGCAGGGATATAGATTCTGCCTCGTTCTAGCTGGATAAGTCCTTCTGACTGTAGTTCGTTGAGGGCTTTGGATACATAGATGCGCTTTACATTCATCTCTTCTGCTAAACGGGTCATCTTGATATGAAAGATTTTCTCGCCTGCCGGGCGGACGCTGTGGCTCTCGAAGAAACGGATCAGACGCTCACTCAGTGTCTTGGCAGGAACTCTGAACAGTCTGCGGTTGTTCTTTTGGGATTGGGTGCAGACCAAGTTCAGAAGATTGATGCGGAATATTTCATATTCATCGGATAACTTCATGATTTCTTGTTTGCTGACTGACATGATGCTGCAGTTGTTCTTTGCCACATAAGTGTGGGTGAAGCGCTGGGTAAGACCGAAAAGCCGTTCCAGCTGGAATGATTCCGGTGCCGAAATGTCTTCTTCTACCTGATAGCCGTAGTCATCTGCCTGGGTTATCACCTTAATATCTCCACTGATTAAATAATATAGACGTGTACAACTGGTGCCTTCTTCAACTATAGTTTCACCCGCTTCCAGTTTTTGAAAGTCAAAACGGGTTTTACCTGCTACATTTTGGAAGTCATAGCGAGTCATTCCCAGGAATAATGGGAGTGATAATAAACTGTCGTATAGTCTATTGGTTGACATGTAAGTTTATTTATTTAATATCTTGTTTTTGAGAGACGGTGAATACCATATCTTGTTTTGTCCTTTCTCGTCAGCATAGATGAGATATGCACAGAGGTCCGGATGCTTTTTCAGAATCTGTTTTGCGCCCTCCATTCCCATCACCATAAACGAGGTAGCATAGGCATCGGCTGTAGCACAGTTCTTGGCTAAAACCGTTGCAGATAAGATGTTATGCTGCACAGGATAGCCTGTCTTTGGGTCTATGGTATGTGCATACTTCTTGCCGTTTTTATAATAGAAGTTTCTGTAGTTACCACTCGTAGCCATGGCTATGTCGGTAATATCAAGTACATCCTGAATTTCCTGACTCGTATTGGTAGAATCGTCAGTTGGCTTGTTGATACCAATATGCCAAGGCACTTGTTTCTCGCTAACACCGTTTACTACAATTTCTCCACCAATCTCAACCATAAAGTTGCTGATACCTTTCTTTTTCAGGAATCTGGCAACAATGTCGCTGCCATATCCTTTGGCGATAGCAGAACAGTCAAGCATGATCTTTGGATTTTGCTTGATGATGCGTCCCTTTTCCAGGGCTACTTTCTCATAACCAACCAGTGTTTTGATACTGTCTATCTTGGCTTTCGTAGGAGGTACCCCCTGCTTGAATCCAAAGCCCCAGAGGTTTACCATTGGGGCAACCGTGATATCAAAGGCTCCATTGGTTTCTTTTGAGATGCTTTCTGCCATGCGGAATACCTCGGTAAACATTTCGTCTACCTCAATATCTTTGCCTTGGTTTACCTGTGTGATGACAGAGGTCTTATTGAAAGGAGACAAGGATTGGTCTACCTTCTTGAGTTCTGCTTCTATCTCTTGCTGGTAGTTGGTATCACTCTGATAGGTAATGTGATAGATGGTGCCAAAGATAAAGCCGGTATCTTTCTGATAGGGCGTATTATGCTGCTGACGTATGATAATGATGGTACCAACGATAAGTATCAACAGAAATGGAATTTGCCAGATAAGTTTCTTTTTTTTCATTCTTTACACATTATGAAGTCTTTAAATCTCTAGGGTTACATTGAATGTTCCGCCAAGGCGTGAACCTCCCTGCTTGCCGTAGCCTGGCACATACCAGGTGTTGCCTAATTCTCCATCGTTCTTGAAGAGGCGGCGTTTGTATCTGAAACTCCAACCCATACGGACGGGACCCCAGATTTTGGCATCAATACCTATTACGCCTTCCAGCCAATGATAGTTGCAGGAAATGCCGTTACCTCCATAGGGCGTTTCGCCGCCCCAGACTGGGTCTGTAACGGGTGGGGCGCTCAGGTCATATTCATAATAGGTGCAGGCATAACGGAAACCGCCAAACAGACGGTAGTCGTCGTGCTTGTTCTTCAGAAGATTCCAGTCAACACCTAATCTGAAATAGGGAGCGCTGGTCTTGTAGGTGATTTGAGTTGCCTCATCGCTGGCATCTGCCTTTCCATAACCCAATTCGAAAACAGGATAATACTTGTCTTTCAGATTGATACGGAGAGATGCTTCGTACTGCCCATAGTCGCTAACCATCAACTGTACGGGACCTATCAGGTCAACTCCCACAGCCATACCTCTAAAAAAAGGTATGGTATCAGGCTGCTGCTCTATGATCTTCTTCTTGCTTTGGGCATGACAGGGGAGAACAGCAAATAGGGATAGCATACTAGTTGCGGCTGCCAAAATATATGTAGAAATGTGCTTTGGATGCATCATAATTTACCTCTTTTTGATTGATGACTATTGAGTCAATATAATTGTGAGTAGTCTTAACATCGGTTATCGTATGGAAGAACGATGGACTGCAGTCTACCGACTCAAAATGAGAGCGGTTTTCCTTTGATACAGTCACGGTGTCCTTGAATACTTGCTTCGATAGGGTATGTATCTCGAAAAACAATACGTCTTCATCCAGGCTGTAACTCATAGGCAGACTGAAACTGTCTACGTTTACATCCTTATTGATCAGCACACTATCTGTTCCTGCTATCTTTTTCGTAGAAATCGTTAGCGTGTCTTTTAGCGTCTTGTTGTCGCCCATCAACTTGTATTTGGTATATACCGTATTGTTGAGTGGGCAGTCGAGAGATGTACATCCCATCATGGCCAGAACCATGAAAACGACGAAAGGTATTATTTTCCGCATCTTATTTCTTTTTCTATTTGATAATCGTTACGGTTTGGGTTCTGGCGGCTGATAAGGTCGCCCAGGAATCCGGCAAGGAACAGCTGGCTACCCAAAACCATCGCTACAAGAGCAATGAAGAAGTAAGGTGAATCGGTAATGAGATGTCCGTAGATGCCGTTGTGCAGGTCGATGACCTTGTCTATACCTAAGCCGATGAGCGATAGGAAGGCAATGAAGAATACGACGCTACCCAGGAAGCCGAATACGTGCATTGGCTTTTTGCCGAAATTGCTCAGGAACCAGAGAGTCATCAGGTCAAGATAACCATTTACAAAGCGGTTCCAACCCATAAACTTTGATTTGCCGAACTTTCTTGCCTGATGATGAACTGGCTTTTCGCCTATCTTGGCAAAACCTGCATTCTTGGCTAGATATGGGATATAACGGTGCATCTCACCATATACCTCGATATTCTTAACTACGTCGAGGCGATAAGCTTTCAGACCGCAGTTGAAGTCGTGCAGATTGTGTATGCCGCTTACTTTGCGTGCAGTAGCATTGAAGAGTTTGGTAGGGATGGTCTTGCTCAGAGGATCTCCTTCTTTACGGTTCTGCTTGTAACCTGACACGAGGTCGTATCCCTCTTTCTTAATCATCTGGTAGAGTCCCGGAATCTCGTCTGGAGAATCCTGCAGATCGGCATCCATGGTGATGACAACATCGCCCTGCGCTTCTTTGAAACCACAGAAGAGTGCTGGGCTCTTTCCGTAGTTTCTGCGGAATTTGATACCCTTCACTTGCTCGTTCTTCTCAGCAAGTTCTTCTATGACGTTCCATGAACGGTCGGTAGAACCGTCGTTCACAAAGATGACTTCATAAGTAAAATCGTTTGAGACCATTACTCGCTTTATCCAGGCGAAGAGCTCTGGTAACGACTCTTCCTCATTGAAAAGAGGAATTATTACTGAAATATCCATTATCTTGTATTTATCTGTTTGTTTCTTATTTATTGTTATTTTGTATGCTGTTGTTTATCCTTCTTTGCCATTACAGCAGCAATGATCGGACTGAGTACAGCACCTGCTACCAGGTCGGTAATCATAAACATGGAAGCCCAGGCTATCGGTTTCATCATACTGACGGCATCAAGAAGGGTTTTAGATTCCTCTGCAGTTAACTGATACGCTTGTGCTACAATCTGATAGTTGGTTTGCAGTTGGTTCATGAATAGGCCTGTATCCATAAAACGGAACCAAAGATATTGTACAAGGGTAAGCAGAAGGGTTGCATTGAAGAATGTCTGTATGCAATAGTAGAATGCATGACGGAAAGAGATATGTCCGTCTCTTGCATAGTCACGGAATGCCTTCAGTCGCTTGGCCACAACAAATGGGGTTGCTATGATGAGAATGTTGGAAATGAATCCCAGCATCTGATATTGCGGGTCTACTGCCAGCATGGTACATACGAAACTGACAATCCAGACAACTCCGAGGATGGCGCCGTCTTGCCGAGCGAATGCTTTGGTTTGTCTTATCTTGCCTGTGTCAATGATAATCGTTTTAACCTTATGCATTTGCTGGCTTGTCTTCTTTTCTTCCTGATTCTCGTTATTTTCTGTATTCATTGTTTTTATTGTATTTCTACGGATGTGACATATCAATTTGCAAAAATACAACTTTTTTATTATATAAGGTGTAAAGGGTGGAAATATTTATATATAATTAAAGATAAATCCTCGTGAAATAGAGGTTTCAACTGTAATGTTATGAAATATAGAAGTAAAATGTATGTAAATAAAAAAAGGAACCTTCCAAAAGAAGATTCCTTTTTGAGCCTCTTGTCGGATTCGAACCAACGACCCCGAGATTACAAATCACGTGCTCTGGCCAACTGAGCTAAAGAGGCGGGTGGACAAGCGATTCATATCGCACCGCTACAACCAAGTACCCTTGCTATGTTCCCATCCTGGGGGATTCCGAGGGAGCTGGTCGTATGAGACTTGTCCGTCTCAATTTTTAAGCGGGTGCAAAGGTACGGTTTTTCTTTGAACCCGCCAAATGTTTTGCCGAAAAACTTCAGTTGTTTAACGTTTGTTTGCTAAAAATCAACTACCGTAATGCCTGATCCGCCAAATTGTACGTGTTCATCTGCATAATGGGTCACATTAGGCACACTACTCAGATATTGGCGAATGAGCTGTCTTAGGATGCCATTTCCCTTTCCGTGAAGGATTCTGACTCTTGGCATTCCTACCAGGATAGCATCATCGATGAAGTATTGTACCGCATTAAGTGCTTCATCGCCTCGCATTCCGCGAACGTCCAGATCCTGGTGGAAGTTGGATTTATGTGAGTCTATGGTCTTTCTGGTTTCCTTACTGATACCGTATGAAGCCAGATTTTCCTTGCGCTCTTCTGTCTTGTCTGCATTTTCAACAGGAGTTGTGGCATGCTCCAGACGGTTCAGGCGCATCTTGGTTCTCATTCCTCCAAATACGGCAGTTGCTGTATCTCCAGTAATGTTTTCTATCTTTCCGACAGTAGTCAGTCCCTTGATGCGCACCGTATCGCCAATCTGAATATCACGTTTACTATCTGCTTGAGTCTTGTTCTGTGCATTCCTCAGTGCTGCTGCAGCCTTCTCCTGATTCTCTTTCTTTTCAGCCTGGCGCTTGGCATGGCGCTCTTTGCGTTGTTGAATCTGGGCTATCTTGCGGGCAATTTTGTCATCGGTCTCCTTGGTATCAATTTCTTGAACCTCTTGCTTGAAGGTATCAAGTTCCTGACGGATACGGCGGGTTTCTTCTTTTTCAGCCTGGCTTTCTTTGATTTCCCGGATGGCGTTTTCGATTCTCTTGTTACTTTCTTTCAGAAGTTCTGCGGCTTCTTCTTTTGCCTTTTTGAGAATTGCCTTTCTGCTTCGCTCAATATCCTCTATGTCGTTTTCGTACTTGGAGATTGTTTTCTCCATGTCTTTTTCACGCTGATGGATATTCTGGCGTTTGTTTTCCCAATATCGCTTGTCACGAACTATATCCTGAAGATACTTGTCGCTTTGAATGTATTCAGAACCAACGATATCTGATGCTTCCTTGATTACTTCTTCGGGTAATCCTATCTTTCTTGCAATTTCGATAGCGAAAGAAGAACCTGGTCTGCCGATAGCTAATTGGAAGAGGGCTTTCATCTCATGGCGGTCGTAGAGCATGGCGCCGTTAACCACTCCTTCATGGCTGTCGGCAAAATGCTTCAGGTTCTGATAGTGGGTGGTAATCACACCATAAGCTTGCTGCTTGCAGAACTTGTCGAGTACAGCTTCGGCGATAGCACCACCGATTCCTGGCTCTGTACCTGTACCAAACTCATCTATCAGAATGATGGTCTCGCCATTTGCTGCCTTCATCATATTCTTCATGTTCAGAAGATGAGATGAGTAGGTACTCAAGTCGTTCTCCAGACTCTGTTCGTCACCGATATCAATCATGATGTTCTGGAAAACACCTGTCTTTGAACGCTCACTTACAGGGATGCTCAAACCGCATTGCAGCATGTACTGTAATAATCCGACGGTTTTCAGACAGACAGATTTGCCGCCTGCATTAGGACCGGAGATGATAAGAATGCGTTTGTCCTGTGTAAGCATGATATCCAACGGAACTACTTTCTCGTTTTTTTTCTGTAGAGATAGCTGCAATAATGGGTGTATCGCACGGGTCCAGTCTATGTGTGGGTGGTCTTCTACCTCGGGTTCTATGGCTTTGAAGATATCAGCCAGTTTTTGCTTGGCTTGTATCAGGTCAATGATGGCAAGGAAACGGTAACTGTCCAGAATTTCCTTGGAGTATGGGCGTACCTTGTTGGTAAAGTCGGTGAGGATGCGTATGATTTCCTTTCTCTCTTCACCCTCCAGTTCGCGTACTCGGTTGTTTGCCTCTACCACCTCGGTAGGTTCTATGAAGACTGTTTTACCTGTGGCACTCTCATCGTGTACGATACCTTTGATTTTGCGCTTCAGAGTAGGGATGACGGGAATAACCAGTCTGCCATCACGCAGGGTAGGGGTAACATCTTTTTCTACGATGCCTTCACTTTGTGCCGAGCGCAATATACTATATAAGGTACGTGAGATGCTGCCCTCTGTCTTTGCCAGTTCTCTGCGAATCTGAAGAAGTTCAGGGGTTGCATTATCTCTTATCTTTCCGAATTTGTCAAGTATCTGGTCGATGCGCTGAATCAGTTGTGGAAAAGTAACTACATCCTGTGAAAGGCGATGTAGGGCTGGGTAGGGATACTTTTTCTCTCTTTTCCATCCGTCTTCCGGCTCGTCATCGTCATCGCTGTGATTCAGTATCTTTACCATATCTGCTATGGTAGATAGTGAACGTCGCAAGTCAAACAGCTCGTCCTCCTCCAGGTGACTGTTTTCTACACGGATACGGAGGATGCTCTCCCTTACATCATAGAAATATTGTAGGGGAAAGTCTTCTACTTCCTCCATCAGTCTGCGGAACTCACGCACCTGCATGAGCCATTCGTTAACTTGTTCTGCATCGCTGCTGAATGCCATCTTGTCTACCTGTTCCTTTCCGAGTGGAGAGAGGCATCTTTCGCGCAGCATCTTGCGGATTTCATTGAATCCTATCTTATTTTCAAAATTATCTGGATATATCATGGGTGCAAAGGTAGTGCAAATCGAAGACAATACAAAATAAAAAAGCATTTTTTTATTTTTATTGTTGAGATTCGGCCTGTCTTATTAGAAAGTAGTGTATATCCCTCTACCAAATGTTTGAACTGTTAAGCGTATTCTTGGCATTTCCGGGTGTAAGTTTCTGCTTAATTACGGCAAGATATTCCGTCCATTTTGCATCAGTTCTTCTGTTCCAGATGTCACCTAAGAATGCAGCTCCGCCAAAGTTCCATGCTCTCAATTGTGGAATATATTCAGGGGTGACACCTCCCAATGCAACTACTCGCTCATTGATGATTCCATTGATGCCTGCTTCCTCTAAGTCTTTGTTAGAGAAGGAATGTTTGTAGCCCTTCTTTGAAATGCTGTCAAAGATTGGACTGAGGAAAACATAATGGCAGGCAGGTTTGAGAATCGCGCTCTTTTCGTCTTTGTTCTTGGGTGATATAGTCTGGAGAGCTTGTTCTACTTCCTTAAAACTATGGCAGGATTGTGAGATGCTTCCTTGAAAGCCTTCTGGAATCTCGTGGTTTCTTCTGTTAAGGTGAATACCATGAAGATGAAATTCCTGACAAAGTTCGAAGTGATCGTGTACTACGATCTTTTTGTGCCATTTCTTGTCGATTTCTTGTATCAACTGCTTGTAATCCTCAATATTTGATTCTGGTTTGCGTAGATGTAGCAGGTCTATACCTGCTCTGAAGAGCTGGTTGATGTAGATTGCCTCATTTTCTATAAAGTTGGGCAGGGTAATAACTATCCATTTCATATTCGTTGTGATTTTTTGTTGATGTATATATATATAGGTGTTCAAATAACATGTCTTGGACTTCATAAAATCCTATCACCTATTTCAAACTATCCGGATAAATTATATCTTGTTTCGGATGATCTTTTGCAAAAAAAATGCAAACGAGCGCAATGAAAGCTTGCTTTCAAATTGCCGAGTGCAGCTTTTCTTATGCAAAGTTACTGTAAAAATCTGATTTAGCGAAGAAAGATAGATTTTTTTTAGCTAGGATGATAGAATATTCTTGTTGGATAGGTTTAGTCTGCTTCTCGATGAATCTTGTTTTCTGTATTTGATTTTCATGTCTTTTTTTATTCTCAATGTTTATAAAAACTTAATTTTTTCTTTCTTTTTATTGTAATTGACAATTTTATGGTATCTTTGCATTCACTAACAAACATATAAAATAAACTACTTAAGCAAAATGAAAAAAACAATTATGATGAAGGCTTCTCTTGTGGGATTATGTCTTCTTGCTTCCATGGAAGCATCTGCCAAAGATTATTATTTGGCACCGGGTGGAACAGGTAATGGTATGGCTATTGACAAACCGTTCGGTGATCCAATCAAGGCGTTTGCCGTCCTCAAGGCTGGTGATGTTCTTTATGTAAGAGGAGGAACTTATCATCTTTCTCAAACCATCAAGGTAAATCAGACGGGTACGGCTGACAAGCGAATCTGTGTCTTTGCTTATCCAGGTGATACGGAACGCCCTGTTTTTGATTTCTCCGGTCAACCTCGTTCTACATCTACAGAGGCTGCTTCTTATCGTGGAGTGATGCATAATATTGGCGCTAACTACTGGCATTATCGTGGATTGGATTTTTGTAATGCTGCTGATAATGGTATGAAATTGGAGGGCTCTTACTGTGTGGTAGAACTCTGTCGCTTCTACGGCAATGACGATACAGGTCTGCAACAGGGATTTGGTAAAGACTCCAAGGGAAACAATACGCGTAATACTGAGTTTAAATATGGACGATATAATATCATTGTGAATTGTGATGCTTACGATAATCATGACCCTTGGACCAATGGTGGAAATGCGGATGGATTTGCTATCAAATTGTATCCTGGTCCTGGCAATGAGTTCCATGGCTGTCGTGCTTGGCATAATTCTGATGACGGATGGGATTTGTATTACACCGTTTTTCCTATTGTTGTAGATAACTGTTGGGTACTTAACAATGGTTTTGATAAGGGAAACGCCAATGGATTTAAGATGGGCGGTTGTAAACAAGGTGGAACCTCAACTGGTGCTCATGTGTTTAAAAACTGTATTGCTGCTTTCCATGCCAAGAAAGGATTCGACCAGAATCATCATCGTGAGGGGGCTTACTTGATCAATGATCTTTCTTTTGGTAATGGTATCAATTACGGTTATAATATGGAGGAACCGGATTATGGCAATTGGGTACTTCGCAACTGTGTGGGTTTCGCTTATGGTTCGCAGAAGATGGAGCGTAATTCTGCCTTTACCATTGCTCCTGATATAGAATATTGTACTTGGACTACACTCGATAATACCAATCCGATGGGTGAGAAGGCAAGTAGTAATGGTACTTCCTATTCTAAGTCGATTGGTAATTATGCTTCTGAATATGAGGATCTCAGTTATGAAACAGCTATTGGAGCCCGTCAGGAAAATGGCGAACTTCCTTTGAAGTTTGGTAGATTGAAGGCTGGTAGTAAACTGATTGATACCGCCACTCCTATTACGGATTTCAAGACTGTAGATGCTCACAAAACTGCTTATGAATATGCCGACAATGCTCCTCAGAACTGGTCTGTCACTCTCAACATTCCATTCGTGGGCAAGGCTCCTGATTATGGTCCTTATGAGTACGGAGGTAATGACAATGCCTATACGTTGCAGATGCCTGTGAATGATGGAACTATTGAAGATGCCGAGGTAGATAATACTGATGATGGAAAATATTATCAGATTACTACTGTGGTTAATAATTACCTTTTCCAGGATGATGTTTTGGATAGCAATGTGAAGAAATATATTACGGGTGGCAATGCTGCAGGTGTACTTCCTAAATATTATGGAAAGTCAAGCGATGGTAAGTCTTCCGTAACTTATGTGGATGAAAAAACTGCACGGGGTAAGAAATATTCTGCAACTTATGGTGCCTATCGTTTACCAAAAGGAACCAGTGTGGAATTTACGCTCGAATCGCTTGCGCAGTTGCAGTCTAATGTTTATTGTACCGGAGGGCGTACTCTGAATATTGCCTGGAACTATGTGGATAAGTCTAATTCTGGCACCGCATCTGTTTCTTTAAGCGAAGGTGTTGCTTTTGTAGATGTTGCAGCTAAGATTGGTAAAAAGATAGAGAAAAAGCCGATTGTTGTGACTTTAACTAATAATGGCGGAGGTGATATGTATCTTACTGATTTAACTCTTGGTGTTTATCAGGAAGTTGATGAGGATGGTAATGTGATTACTGGTATCCATCATGTGGCTTCTGACCCAAAGACGCAGAAATCTTATCAGATGTACCAGACTGCTAATGGTCTGATTGTTTATGGAGAAATAGCATCTCTTCAAGTATTTGGTGTTGGTGGTCAGAAACTCGCAGAGAGTTCTGATTCTCAGTTCGTGAATGTTACCAGACTTCCTAAGGGCGTTTATGTGGTTAAGATCATTGGAAAGGATGGAAGTCAGAGTGCTCAGAAATTCTTGAGAAAATAAAGTGGATAACAAAACATTCTAACGTATGTAGAATGATATAACAAAAAGAGGGTGGATCATAAGTTAATGATTCACCCTCTTTTTGCTATATCATGGTGTTGGCTGTTATTTGATAAACAGTGCCTTGGGTTCATAGAAATGATTCACTGGACCATGACCTTTTCCTATCTGTACATCTTTTCCTGCCAGAATTGCGCCTGAAAGATAGGTTTTTGCCATGGCGATGGCTGTATTCATATCCATTTCTTTTGCCAGATACGAAGTGATGGCTGAGGATAGGGTACAACCTGTACCATGGGTATTGCGGGTGTTTACGCTAATACCCCGGAAACTGGTAATAGGCTTTCCGTCTTCGAAGAGGTAATCAATCTTTTCTGCTCCCTGGAAATGGCCGCCTTTGATGAGCACATATTTGCAGCCTAACTTACTGATGGCTAAAGCTGCGTTCTGAATATCTTCCTTATTCTGTATCTTCATTCCTGCCAGTATCTCTGCTTCCGGGATGTTAGGTGTTAGCAGGGTAGCTAATGGTAATAACTCCTGTATGAAAATGCTGAGAGCGTCCTCCTGCATGAGTCTGCAACCACTGGTGGAAACCATCACGGGGTCAATGATGAGATGCTGGTATTCCCCTTGGTATCTTTTCAGGGTTTCTGCGATTGCTTGGATGGTGGCACGATCGTTCACCATACCTACTTTGATGGCATCTGGGTGGATGTCGTCCATCACAGCTTCTATCTGGCCCTTTACTATTTCGGGGTTGATGTCTTGGATGGCATAAACTCCCAGGGTGTTCTGTACGGTAATGGCTGTAATGGCCGATGCGGCATATACGCCTAGTGCTGACATTGTCTTGATGTCAGCTTGTACGCCGGCTCCTCCGCAACTGTCTGAGCCAGCTATTGTCATTGCTGTATAATATTTCATAATTCCTATTAACTTCTTGCTTTTCCTCTAAAACTGTTTCTTACCAGGGCTGATTCACAGGTCTCACAGAGATGTTCTGTGGCTTGATGGTGCTTGAAACCTTCTATCATGGCTTGGGCACGGGGTGAAGCCAGAATTTCTTCCAGCGATTGTTCAAGCAGGTTCCCAAGTGCTACATCTCCGTTGTGGTCCAAACAGCAGGGTACCAATGTTCCGTCTGCCAATACGCCTATCTGTTTGAGTAGGGCTTTACAGAAAACTTCTCTTTTTTCTTCTCTGATACCTGATTTCTGATTTCCTTTTATCATTTCCTTTTCTTCGATATGGTTATCAAAGTTGGGCCATTCGAATTTCCTGTCAAACTCCAGATAGAGATTATTGGCAAGTCTGTAACCGTCAGGTCGTTCTTTCCAGGGTTTGGGAACAAATCTTTCGATGTGCTCCATTACTTCTTCATTTTCCCGGTCTTTTCCTCCTTGGTTCCAAAGTCTGAGAACTATGCAGGTTCCTTTCTCTGCTGCTTGGGTTGAAAAAGTCATCACCTCGTTCATGTAACTGGCAAGCTCTCCCTTGGCATTACTCTCGTGCGAGTGGAGTGAGAGCTGTATCTTGTGGGGAAGTGTATCAAGGAGGTCCATGGCTTTATGTAGCAGAGTGCCGTTGGATGTAAGTACGGTTTTGAAACCTTTCTCTCTTGCTATATTGATAAACTCGGGTAGAAGAGGGTGTAGTAGGGGTTCGCCCATAATGTGGAAATATAGGAAACAGACCTTCCCGCGTATCTTGTCGGTGAGCAGGTCGAATTCCTCAGCACTCAACTGTCTTTTCTTCCTTGTATGTTTTGGACAGAAGTGGCAGTTGAGATTACATGTATTGGTGATTTCTATGTAACAGCGATCTATCATTGTCATGTCTTTTCTTGCATATAGCTTACTTTTTAGCAAAGTTACATGTTTTCTTTGATATGACCAAATAATATAGGATAATTTTACATTTGAAGTCTTCTTGTCATGGATAGTGAATGAATATGAAGGAAATATACAAATACGGAAAATAAAAAAGCCTTCTGAAATTTCTTTCAGAAGGCTCTTGCGGAGAGAGAGGGATTCG